>ERZ827150.162-NODE-162-length-104319-cov-4.767715_pt1 | contig 104319 bp, 87 predicted proteins | sample MGYA00519779_ERZ827150 | MGnify/ENA primary metagenome ERZ827150 (study PRJEB31778, sample SAMEA3449267) | human gut metagenome | biome: human gut; feature: human-associated habitat; material: faeces | place: United Kingdom | collected 2010/2012 ...
CGATGGCGTTCATATCCGCGCGTATATCTTCATCCCATATCGACGCTACCGCCATCCCCACATAGCTCACTGTGGACACCGCCGCCTGTGTTACCGCGCTGCCGACCGGCGTGAAGCAATACAGCCATACGCCAATGAGCAGCACTCCGGCCAGATGCCCCGACGGGTCGGCGTACATCACGGGGTTGTTCCCGCAATAGGCATAGCGGTTATAGCTGTTCGGACTGCCGTCCGCGCCGAGGTATTCGACGTCGTCCGGGCTGATGAACCGACCCGCGTCTGGGTCGTAATAGCGCGCATTCAGATAGTACCAGCCTGTTTCCCAGTCACAACCGACCCTACGCCGAGGGGGGGACTCCCCCTCGGCGTGTATTCAACCGATCGCAGAATTATTTAACTTCTTCTGCTCGGACAACCAACTTCGAAATTGGATAGTATGTCACTTTATATGTTTTGCCGATTTCTATTCTCGGTTCTTTGGGTACATATACTGTTTTCCCTCCTATATTCCTTTTTGTTTTTACGGAATTCTCCTGATCCCACACGATTCGGTCGTTATTTATCTTATACAATCGTTTTTTCTTACCTGATGATTCCGCAATATAATACTCAGTGTCGTCTTGAAAATTATTATGGGTATATCCCAATTTGAAACGTTTGATTATTCTGATACAATCTGTTTTAGCTTTACTTTTGAAAAAATAATCAATACGACATGTTATTAAATGCAGTTCAAGCCACCAAAACCAAAGTAAAAAAACTGGACCACCTACCACGTTAAAATAATATTGAATTTTGCCTAACGGTGCACTTTTTGGCTGTATATATAGCACCGTATATATATAAATAAAAGTTAATACGATTGTCAATAATGTCAGCAGCCATTCATGAAAGACAAAAAATTTCAAATAATCTCTATCATTCATATGAGCAAATTTTCTATTATCTTCCATCACTATTCCACCACCCTAATTCGTAAAATTGCAAAGTCAGCAATCATTCCAATTGTGGTACTTATACCCGTTGCGCCTCGGTACATATAGTTGATAAACTGTTCGCTCTGCCTGAATGCTCCGGTATGGAATATTTGCGTGCCTCGATGCTTTGTTGTATTAAATATGTCCGGCATCATATCCTTTTGAGCTCTTCCGCTTTTCCTATTAAAACTATGAGTTCGTGCTTTTCCGATTCCATGATATATTCCAGAAACAAAAGCGGATGAAAAAGCACCTATAAGAGCATCTTCTATAGCGGTCATTGCGGAATAACTTGCCCCATCAAATAACGATGTTGATAAGCCAGAAAGCAAACTTCCCGCACCGCCAATCACAGCATCAAACCCCACAGCCATTACGCCACTTATTCCTACGGCGCCCAATCCTCCGCTCAATGCCCCTGCATAAAAGCCACCAATTGCAGCACCGAGATAAGTTCCAGGAGAGCTAAGCTGCGTCCACATATCTGCACCGCGCATTCCGCTCTGATAGTTATTCACAACATCATTTACATATATTGTCCCCACCGACGTTGCAGCGCTTATCAAACCGCACACGAATATCGTTAATAATATCCCCTCGCCGGACGGGTCGGCGTACATCACGGGGTTGTTTGAGCAGTACAGATAGCGATTGTACGACAGCAGGTCGCCATTCGCTCCGAGAACCGCGTCCGGACTGATGAACCGCCCCGCGTCTGGGTCGTAGTAGCGCGAATTCAGATAGTACCAGCCTGTCTCCGTATCGTATAATAGTCCTTTAGCGATACGGATTACAACTCGTGGTGTTTTGACGAGCGCGGTTTCGCCGCGCTCGTCGCGCTCCTTATTCGCTCGTTTTGCCTATGCCTTTATGTAGTTTTGTGTTCAAAATACTTATTAACAAGAGCAACATACTCGTCTCTATCTGCAGGAGCTCCTATATATTCTATCGGATATCCATTTGAATCAAACACCTCAACAATGCCATATGCAACATCCATTAAAGTTGACGTTATTATAATAAACTTGCCGTCTTTATATGTGATTTTAATACAAATTCCTACAGGTTCTTTCGCAAAACTGGAATAGTCCAAAAATCTGATATCAGATAAATCCGTAACAAAGTCATTGATTTTATCCGCAACCAATGTCTCAAGCACTTCTTCTTTATCAAAATTATATGGCAATATTTTGCTGTCATCATCTATTTTTTCAGGCTCATCATTTTCATAATTTATGAGTTCAACTGTGGCAATTTGTTCTTTTAATTCATCATAATCAAAAAGATATGATGCTGGATCCCAGACACATCCGCCTAACGAAACAAGCACACATATAATCATAATACAACTTATCGTTTTCTTCATAAATCAACACTCCTAATATTTATTCGAACCACCAAAACATAGCCAGTGGCGGACAAATCATACTTGCTTTATAATATGTCCATGCTCGGTTTATTTCTTCGCTGCTGTGCTTATATCCTCCACCCAAAACATCCGCCATTGTTTCCCAAGGCGCAGCATAATATTTATTTTGCGCCGCCCAAGAGCCCAACTGCAATGGTGACGGAATACAAACGGTAATGGCATAGGTTCCGATGCCCATCATCATTGCCTGCGAGCCATGTCCTCGTTCGTGACGAAGTTCAACAGCATCAGCACTTCGTTTGAGCGCTATCGCATAAAATGTACCTGAACGGTCGCCGTTTGTCCGAAACACTGGCATGCCCTTATAGAACGAAACTTTGCTCGAACCCAAGACGGCATTTTCATTTGTGTTGAACGGATTCCAGCCGATGGCGTTCATATCCGCGCGTATATCTTCATCCCATATCGACGCTACCGCCATACCCGCATAACTTACTGTAGAAACGACTGCTTGGGCTGTAATACCGCCTATTGGTGTATATAGAAACGCTAATACTCCAATTGTAATCAACCCGAAAAGATGTCCCGACGGGTCGGCGTACATCACGGGGTTGTTCCCGCAATAAGCATAGCGGTTATAGCTATTCGGACTGCCGTCCGCACCGAGGTATTCGACGTCGTCCGGGCTGATGAACCGGCCCGCGTCTGGGTCATAGTAGCGCGCATTCAGATAGTACCAGCCTGTTTCCCAGTCGTAGTAGCAGTCCTTGTACCGATACGGATTCAATGTTCCGATCTTCTCCAACGTAGTATCACTTACGGTTTTGCAGTTCCCCCACGCGTCGTAGACGTATTCCACGACCCGCGTTCCTTTAGAATTAAACAGCCCGATGATCTCTCCCTGTCCGTTTCGTTCATAGAAATAATCATATGTCGCGCCAGGCGTATCTCTGTACGTCAGTCCCATCAGTCTCCCTGTGCCGTCATACATATATGTGATTTTGTCATTCCGCCCTCCGATGGTTTTTATTGTCTCATACACCAGCCGTCCGTTCGCATCATAGTGGTATTCGTATTTTGTCAACGTACTCCCAAAGCCCACGTCTCGTTTCGTCCGCTGTCCGTTGTCGTTATATGTATACGACGCTACCGGCCCCACGCCGAACACCATAGACGTCAATTGCTTCCCTGTCCAAGTAAGCGACTCGATATCATACCATTTCGTCGGGTTTCCCGCCTCATCATATGTGACGGCGTTATTATCGACCTTGGTCAATTGATCGCGCGTATTGGTATAGCTCCGCGTCGACTGCGCCGTTCCGAGGGTGGCGGCGGTCGTATACGCGTACGTCTTTTTTGACGTCATATTCCCGATTAGGTCGTATGTGTAAACGTATGTTTTCCCGAGATACGCGTTGTTCTCCCGTGTAAGCTGGCCGATACTGTCGTAGGTATAGCTGAGCTTCTGCACGCCGTTCTCCTTCACCGACGTGATGTTCCCTGCGTTGTCGTAGGCGTACTCAAAGGTTCGGCCGCCGGCCGTCGTCACCGTCGACACGAACGGCGTCGTCTGCGACGACGTCTGTCCGCTGCGGTAGGTATAGCTTTCGCTCGATACCGTATACGTCGTTCCGTTTCGAACATTCGTCGTCGTTTTTTTCGTCAGACGCTCCAGCGCGTCGTAGGTGTACGTCGTTGTTGCCTCATTGTTGCGCTTCACCGTTTTGACGGTATCCGTCGTGCCGTAATAGGTGTAGACATAGGTGTTCGTCGCGCTCCCGTCGAACTCCGTCACGCTGCTTACGCGTCCGTAGCTGTCGTACGCGTAGCTTACCCGCAGCTCCAACGCGCCCGTGCTGCGTTTCTTCTGCTCGGTTTTGATGACACGGCCGTAAACGTCATAGGTATAATCCACGCGCCGGTCGTTGGTCGAATCGGTCGTATAGTCGAGCGAGCCGTCCTGATTGTAAAGGTAGTAAAAGGGATACGACGTCGCGTCGCCCTTCGCCGTCAGCCGGCCGGTATCCGTCGCATAGGACTGCCGCATTTGGTAACCGTTGCCGAGTGTCGTCGAGGTCAGATTGTTGCGGTCGTCGTATCCGTACTGCGTTATGGTTTCGGTCATTGCGTAGTAGCCTACGCGTGAAAGACGTCCGCGGCTGTCGTAGAGGAAGATATATTCCAGCCAATCGGCCGCATTTGTGTGATTGGCTTCAAGCGTTGCGATTCTATCCGTGCCATTCGTATAGGTATAGCGCAAGCCGTGCTCGGTTTCGGTATCGTTTACGCCGTTCTCGTTTTCATCGGCATAGACCTGCGAAATGCGGCCGTTGCCGTCGTACAGATAGCGCGTAAGCAGTCCGCTGCGCGAGCGGACATACGACAGGCTTTTGTCGCTGCCGTAGGCATAATATTCGGCAAGGTCGCGCGAATCATAGGAGGCCGTTACAAAGCGGCCGCTGGAATACACATACTTTTCGGTGATGCCCCGGATGAGCGACGGGCTGGACAGCTTCGTTTCCTTGACGTTGCCGTAAGCGTCGTATGTATAGTTTGTTCTCAGGCTGCCGTTGTTGCAGTTCAGGCGCGTCGTCTGGGTGACGCGGTTGCCGCTGTATGTGACCGACTGTCCGCGGCCGTTGACCGATTGATTGGAGAGCCGATAGCCGTTTGAATCGTAGCTGTTGACGGTGCTGCCGAAGGGCGTATCCACGCGGGTGACGGCGTTCTGGTCGTTGTAGGTGTAGCTTTCCCCCGCGACGGCCTTGAGCGAAAGGTTGTCGAAATAGGCCGTGCCTTTGTTGTAATCGTAGCTGCAGTACACCGCGATGCCGCTGATGGTTTTCGCCGCGTCCGGCCGGACAAGCAGCGAGACATACTGCCAGTCGGTGTTATTGGGGTCGGCGTTGACGCGCACGTCCTGCTTCAAGCCGTCGGTATAGGTGACGACGCAGGACATACCGAAGCTGGCGCCGCCCGTGTTGACGTAGGCTTCCGTGTCGACCGTTTTCACGGAAGACGACGAGCGCACCCAGCCGGAAACCATAAAATGGCCGCCGCTGCTGATGCCCTTGAAGTTGGAGGTCGAAACACCCTGATGCGCGAAGTTCAGCTTGCCCGTATCGCCGGTTATTTTGATGACCTGACTGCCGTTGTATGTGGCATAGGCGGCGTTGACAAAGCCCCAGCCCGACTGGCTGCTGCAGGAATAATTGACAAGCGCGTTATAGTCGTTGTCCGGGAAAGAGGTCGCGCCTTGATGCAGCACCTTGCCCGAGTCGTCAAACACGACGGCGCTCGTAGAAAGCGCGACGGGCGGCGCGGCGGAACGCTTGGCGGAATATACGCTTTTTGTGCGTCCCGACGCGGAAAAGACCTGATAGGCGTCTTCGTAGCTGGAATAGGAGCTGCTGATTTTCGTAAGGCGGTTTTTCGCATCGTCGTTTCCGTAGGCAAACGACGTCTGCGCGCCGTTCGGACGGCTCAGCGCCGTGACGCGGCCGCTGCTGTCGTACTGCACGGTCAGCGGGTTATCAAACGCCGACGAAGCGCGGTCGTTGACGGTGGTGATGCGGCCGTTCGTATAGCCGAACGTAATCCAGTCGGTCTCGACGGTCCCCTTGCGGAAGATGATTTTGTCCAGCCGCATAGCGGTGCTGTCGTAGAGGAACTCGACCGATTCGTTCGTTTCGAGGTTCTGGATTTTTTGCAGGTTGGCATTGCTTCCCGTGGAATAATAGGTGAACGAAAACAGGTTGACGCTCAGTCCGGCGGACGTGTTGTACAGGCGGACGCTTTTCGGTTCGACGCCTTCGTAGGTATATTCGACCGTATTGCCGCTGCCGTCGGAAAACGAGTGCAGGTAACCGTCGACGATCGTCTTGGTGTTGCCGTAGCCGTCGTTGAAGACGGCGCGCTTCGTCGCGGGCGTATAGTCGATATAATCCGGCCCCGTTTGCGAGGTATAGCGGGTCACCGCATAGCGGTTTTCGGGCGGCGTCTCCGTCTGGTAGACGCGGCGGACATTGCGGCAGTCGTCGTAGTACAGCAAAGTGCCGGAGCCGTCACTCGTCACCAATTCGTGGACGTTGAGCGTCCAGCCGGAGGCCGTGACAGGATAGGCGCCGCTCGCAAAGGTGCTGTACAGCAGCGAATTGGATGCGGGCAGCAGACCTCCGGCCGAGGTCAAACAGTCGACCTCGAGCTGAAAGCCGCCGTTGTAAGCATTCACGTTCACGGCGGCATGGGTGAAGCTGTCGTACGTCTCCCAGCTTCCGCTTCGTTCCAAAAGAGTCGTGCTCGTCGCAAGCACCGTGAGTACGATGCCGTCCTCGGGGACAGTGCCGGCGGCCGTCGGAAGCGGCAGCTCAAGCCGGTCCGCGCCGGCGGCGTACAGGCCGGCGACCGCATCGGTCACGTCCCATTCCACGACGGCCAAGGCGGCATCCGGCACGTCGGCGGCGGCCGGCGCGGACGACTCGGCCGGCGCGGACGACTCGCCCGCCGCGTCGGAAACGGACGATGTGAACATTTCGTCCGCAGCATCGGAGGCCACCGGCCGAGACGTCTCGTCCGAAGCGGCGAAATCTGCCGCGCCGCCCTCGGCGGCAGGCGCTTGCAGACGCAGCGTCGCCGAAAGAATAATTGTGTCGTCGGCCGGCAGGGCGGGCAGCCCGTAAAGCGTCAGCGCCGGCGATGCGGCGGCGTTCTGCGAAGCGGACGCGGCCGACGGCGCCAGGCAGGCGCTCAACGGCGCGTCGGTCAGCCGGCGTCCGGCGACTTCATCCGCAAGGCTGCCGTCGGCAAAGCCGTCTCGTTCGACCCAGCCGTCTGCGGTCTGCCGGTGCAGCTCAAACGCGTACACGTCGATCCGGCGGAGGCCGTCGCTGCGGATATACGTCTTGGCGTTGGCGGTGCGTGCGCTTACGTCCTCGCAGAGCAGGCCCGGTTCGGCCGCAGACGCAGACAAAAGCGCTTCGCTCCGATCGTCCTCTGCGGCCAGCGCGCCGACGGGCAGCGTATACGCCGTCAGCAGCAGCGCCAGCAGCCAAGCAATACAGCGGATTGTTTTTTTCATAGCTTTTCCTCTCCCGTTCCGCCGGACGGCGTCCGACCGCACCGGCATCAATCTTCTAACACAGGAAAAGAATACCATGTTTACAAACATAAAGCAATATTATTTTACATTTTTATTATTTTTTTGTGGAAACGCACAAAGCCGTCCGCAGGTGTGCAAGACCCGCGAACGGCTTTGTGTTGTATTCGTCGTATCGGCGTATTCGGCGTATTCGGTATATTCGGCGGTTGAAAACCGGCGCATTCCTGCGGCGCACACGGCACTGCGGCGGCGCACAGTCCCTCAGTACGGCCGTCTGCGCGGCAGACAGCGCGCCGCACGGCCCGCTTCAGAAGTGAATCAGATGTAAATGCGATTTTGATATTTTACGGGCAGCCCGTCGCCGTACAGATGCGCATCGTTGGAAAGCTGAAGGACGCATGGTACGGTTTCGCCAGGCGTTTCGGAAAATTCGATGACGGTCATGCCCGAATGATCGAGGTCGAAATGGCGGCAGAACATCGGATAGGGAATGTCCAGCAGGCTGCTGAGGAAGGCCATTCCGAAGCCCTGATGCGCGAACAGCGCTACCCGCTCGCTGTTGGGGCGCTCCGCGACGTACAGGCAGCGAGAGCGGTCATGCACATAGCCGAGCGAGGCGAGCAGCGCGTCGGTTTCCCGCCGCACGCGCGCGACGCCCTCGGCCGCTTTCGTCTCGGCGAAAATCGGATGTGTGAACCAGTCGGCACCCAGCGCGCGCATTTCCGCCGACACAAGCAGATTCCGCAGCGAACGGTTCTGGAAAAACCACGTCCGATACCCGGCCGCCGGATCGACGGAGGTAAATTCGCCCCACGCCAGTCCCTCGCTCGTCCAGTCGAGAACCGTCATGTCCTTTTTCAGCAGCTCGCAGGCCGGAGCCGCAGTCTCCTGCGCGCGCTTGAGCGGCGAAACGAAAATCTTGTCCAGTCCATAGCGGGCCAGACGGCGTCCCAGCGCCTCCGCCTGCCGGCGTCCGAGCGGCGTCAGCGAATCGGGGCTGTAAATGGGATCGCCGTGGCGTATGTAAAAAAACAGCAAAACAGAAAGCCTCCTCTTTCACGGATGAAAATTCCCAATCGATCATACCACATTCCGCGCCGCTTGTCAACGCGCCAGAAAGATTTGTAAAAAAGAGTGGAAATTTGCCTCCGTATATGCTATAATAAACAACAAAATCAAACATGGTGTCCGCTTGTTCTGTTTTTTAATAAGGAGGATTTGGCTCTTGAACGAAATCGAGGTTCTCGTCTCCCCCAATTTGGAGCTGATCAACGGCATTCTCCTGACAAGCCGATATAACGAGCTTACCCGTCCCTATGTCGGTTACGGTCTGATGACGGAGGAAGAAAACGACTACGCCTTTGCCGTCAAAGCCTTTTTCAAGCCATACCGGAAACACAAAATTTATAAAGTCCTTGAGGCGATGATTCCGAACGGCTTCACCTTCTCGCGTCCCGTGGAGCTTGCGCTGGCGTTCGATGAAAGCGGGGACTTCTCCTTTCGCTTTCCCTTATCATCTCTGTGCATTGCTTACAGCGGCGGGCTTGAGCAGATTCGGGAATTTGCCGCCCTGCTTCGGGAATTGGCGAAAGAAAGCGGATATTTTGATTTTTTTCAAACGCAGGCCGTTTTTTATTCGCCCTATATCCAAAAGGCCCGCGAAACCGTCGGCGCCCGTCCGTTCGCTGCGATGCTGGAAGCCGAATTCGGGATGCGGCAGCACGCCTACCGTTATGTGGTCTCCGCGCTGATGAAAGGCAACTTCGGTTTGCACTTTCCGCGTCGCGAAGGCTGCGAATCCGATCTTTTTTCCGTATTTTCCACCGATTCCCTCAGCCTTTCGCCCGCGATTCTGCTGCACGAGTACGCGCATCCCTTTATCAATCCGCTGACGGAAAAATACCGCAGCCTCGTTTATACGCATCAAAACGCTTACGAATGGCTGTCGAAATACAAGCTGCCCGATTACCAGTCGGGCTACGACGGCTGGGAAGAATGCGTCAACGAGCATCTGGTCAGAGCGATGACCGTTCATCTGCTGCGGCGATGCGGATATACGGATACGGCGGAGCAAATGCTCCGCAACGACTTGTACTGCGGCTACAAATACATTCCGCTCCTGCTGGAGCGCTATTGCGCCTACGACGGCATGCGCCGGACATATCCGAATTTTGAAAGCTACTATCCCGAGCTTCTTTCGGTGTTTTCCGAGCCGCCGGAGCGGGCTTCCGAGCTTTCCGCAAATCCGTAAATCTACAATAAATCTATAAAACGAGGTGTCTTTTATGATCTACAAGCCGTTTCAAGACCTGAAGCTGTCCGCGCTCGGTATGGGCGCGATGCGGCTGCCGATCGTCGACGGGGTGTTCACCGACATCGACGTGCCCGCCGTAGAGAAGATGATCGACTATGCCGTCGGACACGGCGTCAACTATTTCGACACCGCCTACGGCTACCACGACGGCCGTTCGGAGGGCGTGATGGGCAGGGTGCTTTCCGCGTATCCGCGCGACAGCTTTTATCTCGCCGACAAATTCCCCGGCTATGATCTGGCGAACATTCCGAAGGTGGAGGAGATTTTTGAAGAACAGCTTCGGCGCTGCGGCGTGACGTATTTTGACTTTTATCTTTTCCACAACGTATGCGAAATGAACATCGACGCCTACCTTGACCGGCAGTACGGCATCTACGACTATCTGCTCCGGCAGAAGGCCGAGGGCCGCATCCGCCATCTCGGCTTTTCGGTGCATGGCAGCTACGACGTGATGCAGCGTTTTCTCGACGCCTACGGCGAAAGCATGGAATTCGGGCAGGTTCAGCTCAACTACATCGACTGGACCTTCCAGAACGCGGAGGCGAAGGTAAAGCGCCTCGGCGAGTTGGGCATCCCCGTCTGGGTCATGGAGCCGCTGCGCGGCGGCAAGCTGGCGGCGCTGCCGGACGAATCGGCGGCGGCGCTGCGCAAGCTGCGTCCCGAGGAAACGGTCCCGGGCTGGGCGTTCCGCTTTTTGCAGACGATCCCGGGCGTTACGGTCACGCTGTCGGGGATGTCGAACTTCCGGCAGCTTTGCGAGAACATACGCACCTTTGAGACCGACGAGCCGCTCAGCGCGGCGGAGCTGCAGGCGCTTTCCGAGCTTGCCGAAGCGATGACGAGCCAAAGCGCGCTGCCCTGCACCGCCTGCCGCTACTGCACGAGCCACTGTCCGCAGCAGCTTGACATCCCCGACCTGCTGGCGCTCTACAACGAGCACCGCTTCACCGGCGGCGGCTTCCTCGCGCCGATGGCGCTTTCCGCGCTGCCGGCCGACAAGCAGCCGAGCGCCTGCATCGGCTGCCGGAGCTGCGAGGCCGTCTGTCCGCAGCAGATCAAGATTTCCGAAGCGCTTGCCGATTTTGCCGGCATGCTCAAGGACTGATTCCCCGTCCGAAGCGCCGCCTGACGTCAGGCGGCGCTTTTTTCCGCGCCGGCGGGCAAAATTCCCGTAACCTGTTGACAAACCGGCGGAAAAATGCTAATATAGCCTTAAGTGGGAAGCGTACTGCGCGCCGGACGGCCGACCGGCCGGAGTCGGCGAAGCGCCCCCGCCGCGCGGCGGCCCCTTCCCCGATTGCACGCAGGGGCGTCGCGGCGCCGGAAAGGCACGCAGCGGCCCCATTCTACGGGTCAGTATGTGTTTTGGAGCGTTCATATGCCTGAAAGAAAAAAAGACCTGATTTCGATTATCGTCCCCTGCTATAACGAACAGGCCGCCATTCCGTTTTTTTATAATGAGATCGACCGGGTTTCACAGGAAATGAAAGAAGAAACAGACTTTGAGCTGCTGTTTGTCGACGACGGTTCCAAAGACGGCACTATGGAGGTGCTGCGGGAACTGGCCGCCGCAGACGCGCGGGTCAGGTATGTTTCTTTTTCTCGTAATTTCGGGAAAGAGGCCGCGATGTACGCCGGACTGGAGAACGCCCGGGGCGACCTTGTCGCCATACTCGACGCGGATTTGCAGGACCCGCCCGCCCTGCTTCCGGAGATGTACGCCTCCATCAAAAACGACGGCTACGACAGCGTCGCCACCCGCCGTTCCACGCGCAAGGGCGAGCCGCGGCTGCGCTCCTTTTTCGCGCGGGTGTTTTACCGGCTGATGAACAAAATTTCCAAAACCGAGCTGGTCGAGGGCGCGCGGGATTTCCGTCTGATGACGCGTCAGATGGTCGACAGCGTGCTGTCGGTCTGCGAATACAACCGTTTTACAAAAGGAATCTTCACTTGGGTCGGCTACAAAACGCGCTGGATCGAATACGAAAACGTCGAGCGCGTCGCCGGCGAAACGAAATGGTCGTTCTGGAAGCTGTTCAAATACTCGTTGGAGTGCATTATGGCCTTTTCGACGGTGCCGTTGGCGATCAGCTCGTTTTTCGGCATCCTGTTCGCGCTCATCGCCGTCGTCGGCATCGTGGTCGTCATTGTGCGGCAGGCCGTATGGGGCGGTTCGGCCTACGGCTGGGCCTCGACCGTCTGCATCATCCTGTTTGTCGCCGGCATTCAGCTTTTCTGTATCGGAATTCTCGGCCAATACCTCGCCAAGACCTATCTCGAGACCAAGAGACGGCCGATTTACATTGCGAAAGAAACCGAGAAGGATATACGCCGCGAAAGCGCGGACGCTATACCGTCCGACGAAAGAAAGGAGAATTTATGAAAGCATTCCTTTGCCGATGCCTTCCCCTGCTGCTGCTTTTCGCGCTTATCTTCACCGCTCTGGCCGCCTGCGCGACGGAACCGGGCGGCGCAAGCGGCGCCTCCGAAGCGAGCGGGGCAAGCTCCGGCGCCGAATCGGCGGCTGAAGGGTTCCCGCTGGAGGAGAAAAACTTCGGCGGCAAGGAGATCACCGTTCTCTGCGTCGACCGCCACACCTACGGCGTGATGCAGTTCGTGCCGGACAGCGAGCTGAAGGCCAACGCCGTCAACGACGCGGTGGCCGAGCGCAACAATCTCATCGAGGAAAAATACGGGCTGACAATCAAAGCCGTCGGGGAAAAATTTCCGATCGAGACGCTGCGGCTGGCGGTGACGTCGGGCATCGACGACTACGATATGATCTGCGACACGATGATGGGTATGATGCCGCTGATCCCCGAAAACCTGTACCTGGCGCTGGACGACTACATCGACATTTCCCACGAGTGGTGGGACCAGAACGCCAACGAGCTGCTGACGCTCAACGACAAGCATTACCTCCTTTCGGGCGACGCCATCATCACCGACGACGATTATACATATCTGCTGCTCTACAATAAGACGATGTACGCCGACAACGCCGAGCTTTCCGGCAAGTACGGCGACCTCTACGATTTGGTGCGCGAGGGCAAATGGACGCTGGACGTGATGTATGAAATGATGAAAGCCGTGGCCGAACCGGACGAAACCGGCGCATGGTCGGAGAACGCCACCTACGGTATGGCGGGCAGCATCAACATCGGCAACGTCTTTATGAACGCGGGCGGCTACCTCCCCGCCGAGCGGACGTCGGACGGCGGCATTGCAATCGCGCTCGGCAAGGACGCGAATCTGGCGGCCTTTGGCCGGGTGTACAATCTCTTTTCCGACAGCACCACGACGATGCTGGTCGAGCGCTATCCGCAGAACGGCTGGGACATCGTTAACACCGCTTTTCAGGAAGGGCATGCGCTCTTCTATTCGACCAACGCCTCCTCGATTTCCAATTTCAAAAACGCAGAGGACGAGGTCGTCTCCTTCGGCGTACTCCCGAACCCGAAATTCAGCGAATCGCAGGACAGATACTACCACACCGTCAACAGCGGCAACAGCAGTGTACTGGCCGTCGCCTCGACCAACGTTGAAAACGTGGAAGCGACCTGCTATCTGCTCGAGCTGCTCGGCTATTACGGCAAGCACACGCCGTTCAAGTCGATCAACGACGCCTATTACGAGACCACGCTCAAGCTGCAGGCGGTGGAAAGCGACGACGACGCCGAGATGCTCGACATCGTTTTCGGCAACCGCATTTACGACATCTACACGATGATGCCGTGGGGCTCCTCGCCTACGCTCGGCCAGATTTACGGGCAGGTGCTGACGGCGGGCAGCAACACCACCGTTTCGCTGCTGGAATCCAAACGACAGGAAATCGAAACGGATATCCAAAACACATTAAACGAATTTTCCAAGCTCAACTAACGAATAGATTAAAGGAGATTTTGATATGAAACTCGGAATGATTTCCCCCTCCCATGACGCCGCGGGCATCCAACGGATCAAGGCGCTGGGGCTGGATTACGCGGAATTTGACGTCAACGCGGACGACATTTCCTACCTCAACCGCGCGGAAATCCACAAGGCCCTTTCCGAAACCGGCGTGAAGTTGGGCGCCGTCGGCCGCTGGGGCCGCGACCGCATCACGGCGGACGGCTCGATTTGCGCCAAAGAGCAGAAGGACGAGTTCGACCTGATCGATATGTGCGCCGAGCTGGGCTGCCCGGTGTATATCACCGGCTGCAACTATGTCGACGGGCTGAGCTATTATCAGAACGTCAGCGCCGCCATCGCCTACTTTCAGTCGCTCATCGACTATGCGGCCGGCCGCGTGAAGCTCTGCGTCTACAACTGCTCGTGGAACAACTACGTCAACAAGCCGCATGAGTGGGACATCATCAACGACCACCTCAAAGCGCTGGGCATCAAGTTCGACCCGTCCCACACGGTCAACGGCGGGCGCGATTATCTGTCCGAGGCCGCGCTCTACGGCGCGAATTTCGACCATGTACACCTCAAGGGCACGCTGAACATCGACGGCCGCCACATCGACGACCCGCCCGCCGGTATGGATATGATCAACTGGGGCGCGCTGCTGTCCATCCTGCGCAAGTACAACTATCAGGGCATGCTCTCCATCGAGCCGCATTCGGCCACATGGCAGGGCGAGCTTGGCGAACAAGGGCTGAAGTATACCATCGACTACTTCAAAAAGCTGCTGTTCATAGCCTGAGGACGCCGCCGTGAAGCTGTTCCGCAGAAAGGATAAGCCGCCGAAGGACACGCACTCGGTCGAGTTCAAGCGCTACGTCGCCGCCAAGCTCAACGGGCGCTCGATCCGCTATATTCTGGAGCGGAGCGACAACACCGACCGCGTCATCGGCAAGGGCGGCTTTATCGCCGTCACCGACGGGATTCTGTCGGTCAACTGCGGCGAAAAGACGCTGTTTTCCGCGCAGGTCGATACGCTTGAGGCGTGGGAATTCCTCAGTCTGGAGGGCGTCACGCTGACCGGCTATGATTTGACCGAGGGCAAAGAACGAACCGTTATGGCGTATTACAAATATTACCGAGATTAAAAAAGGAGTTTTGGAATTATGGCAACTACCGTTAAGCCTTCTGACAAGGTCAGAATCGGCATCATCGGCTGCGGCGGCATCGCCACAGGCAAGCACCTCCCCGCGCTGCACAAGCTCAGCAACATCGAAATGGTCGCTTTCTGCGACCTCATCCGCTCGAGAGCGGAGTCGGCGGCGAAGAACTACGGCACGCCCGACGCAAAGGTTTACGAAAACTACAAGGAGCTGCTTGAGGACAAGACCATCGACGTCGTGCACGTTCTTACGCCCAACCGCTCACACAGCTTCATCTCGGTCGACGCGATGGAAGCCGGCAAGCACGTCATGTGCGAAAAGCCGATGGCCATCAACGCCGAGGAAGCGAAGAAGATGGTCGACGCCGCCAAGCGCACGGGCAAAAAGCTCACCATCGGTTACCAGAACCGCCAGCGCAACGACTCGCTTTTCGCCAAGGCGGAGGTCGAGGCCGGCACGCTCGGCGAAATCTACTACGCGAGAGCGACCGCGCTGCGCCGCAGAGCGGTGCCGACTTGGGGCGTGTTCCTCAACGAATACGAGCAGGGCGGCGGTCCGCTGATCGACATCGGCACGCATGCGCTTGACCTCACGCTCTGGTGCATGAACAACTATAAGCCCAAATACTGCGTCGGCTCGGTATATAAGAAGCTGGGCAAAAAGTTCCCGACCGGCAACACGTGGGGCGACTGGACGGAGGAGCAGTTCACGGTCGAGGATTCCGCCTTCGGCTTCATCGTGATGGAAAACGGCGCCACGATCAATCTGGAATCGAGCTGGGCGCTGAATATGCTGGACACGCGCGAGGCCGTGACCACCCTCTGCGGCACCGACGGCGGTCTGGATATGAACGACGGCATCCGCATCAACGGCATCCGCCACGGCCGTCAGTATGTGCTCAAGCCCGACCTGAGCGCGGGCGGCGTCGCCTTCTACGAGGGCAGCAACGGCGCCAAGCCCGAGGACCGTGAAGCGGCGCTGTGGATCGACGCGGTCGTCAACGACAAGCCGCCGTTCGTCCTGCCCGAGCAGGCATATGCCGTCTCGCAGATTCTCGAGGGCATCTACATTTCCGCCAAGACCGGCGAACCCTACTATTTCAACAAATAAACGAAAAAACGGTATACGGCGGGCCTTGTTCGGTTCGCCGCACCGCTTTTTCCGAAAATACAAACGACGGAAAGGAAGGATACAATATGAAGGTAGGCGTGCTTACCGTCCCGTTTTCGGGACAGCCGCTGCCGGAGGCGCTTTCGTATCTCCGCTCGCTCGGCGTCGAGGCGCTGGAGATCGGCTGCGGCGGCTATCCCGGCAAGGGGCACTGCAACCCGCGCGAGCTGCTGGAAAACAAAGCCAAGCTCAAGCAGTTCAAGGAAACCATCGAGGAGTTCGGGATGCCGATCAGCGCGCTCGGCTGCCACGGCAATATGGTCAACCCCGATAAGGAGGCCGCCGCGCGCTATCAGGCCGATTTTGACGACGCGCTGCTGCTGGCGGAAGAGCTGGGCATCAATAAGGTCATCACCTTCTCCGGCTGCCCGGGCGACTGCCCCACGGCGAAATACCCCAACTGGGTCACCTGCGCCTGGCCGGACGAATACCCGAAAATTCTGGATTACCAGTGGAACGAGGTGCTTATCCCCTTCTGGACCAAGCAGCTCGAAGCCTGCCGCAGCCACGGCGTGACCAAGGTCGCGCTGGAAATGCACCCCGGCTTCTGCGTCTACAACACCGAAACGATGCTCAAGCTGCGCGCCGCCGTCGGGGACACCATCGGCGCGAACTTCGACCCGTCGCACCTGATCTGGCAGGGCATCGAGCCGGTCGCGGCCATCCGCGCGCTCGGCAGCGCGATTTTCCACGTCCACGCCAAGGATACGAAGGTCGATAAGTACAACACGGCGGTCAACGGCGTGCTGGATACCAAGCATTACGGCGACGAAATCCACCGCTCGTGGGTGTTCCGCACGGTCGGATACGGCAACGACGCGCAGTATTGGCGGGATATGATCTCCAACCTGCGTCTGGTCGGCTACGACGACGTGCTGAGCATCGAGCATGAGGATAGCTTCATGACCAACGAGGAAGGGCTGGAAAAGGCCGTGCGCTTCCTCAAGGACTCGGTCATCAACGAGCCGAAGCCCGGCGGGATGTTCTGGGCCTAAGCCAAACCGCAAAAGGCGGAGAGGAATGCTTCCTCTCCGCCTTTTTTGCCCGCTTGCCGCTTTCCTCTGCCGTACAAAGCCCGGCACGCATCGGCTGCATAATGACAAAAACGGCGCGGCGCCTAAAGGGGGCCGCACCTTTTCTTTATCGATAACGTCTCGTCTTGTCTATATGCCTGTTTGCGGCTGTTCGCCGCATCCCCATATGAAGCGGCCTGCGGCGGGTTGAAGCGGCGTCCGCCGTCCGAGCGCCGCAGCCGAGTACCGTTCGGGAGGCGAAGCCGCCGGTGCAGGCCGGCAGCTTCACCGGCGGAGCGCGCGCAGAATCCGGTCTGCATACAAAACCGGCCGAGGAGGCGGTCCAGCCGGAAAAACGGTTTTCGCCCTCCGGCCGGTCCGCGCCGCCGGACGGGCAGCCGCCGGACGGTCCTGCGCGCGCATCCCCGCTGCTTCGTTCGGCAGGCAGCCGACGGCGGGCCGCGCCTCCCCGCTGCGATTATCTGCGCCGTACCATCCCCTTGATTTTCGCCTTGAGTTCCTCCATCCGATTCTCGCGGTCCTCTGCGCGCTGCACGCGCTTCGCGTCGAGCGCGGCCTTCTTTTCGGCTTTTTCTGCCTCGCGCACACCCTCCTCCAGCTCGTGTACGACAGCGTCAAGCTGCGCGCAGACCTCCTCCGCCAGCGCGTCTGCCGCCGCGGCGGTGAACAGGTCGAGCATAACGGCGGAGACGATTAGGTTGACGGCGTCGATGATGGCGTCCTCGACGTCCTCGCCGCGGATGACCTCGCGGATGGTGCCGTTGTCCAGATCCCCCAAAATAACGGTGTCGGGGACGTCGTTGCCGTCCGTGTCCGCCAAAAGCGTGTCAAAGTACCCGTTGCCGTCCAAATCGAGGGCGACGGCGTCGACGTATCCGTCGCCGGTCGTATCGAGCAGCGCGATGTCCGGCATCTTGTCCTCCGTGACGTCCAGCAGGATGGCGTCCTTCGCCCCGGATTTCACGACCATCCCTCTCAGGTCGCGGTCGCGGCGGATCGCGCGTCTGATTTCTTTCATTTTATACATAGCAAATACCTCCGTTCAAATCATTTTGTTTTTTTGCGGTAAATGGTAATGGCTGCAACGATGATGTTCTGAATCCCGTCAAGAATCAATGCGATGCCGACAAAGCGCATCAGGAAAAGATTGGTCTCCGACGGCCTGAGCAGCGCGGCAAGCCCCGCAAGGAAGGCGGCCGCAGCGCCGATCAGGAGTACCCACCATTTCCGAATGCCGAACCGCTTGGCTTCCACCGCGTTCTGCACCGTAAACAGGGCGTTCGTGACCACGAAGATAGACACCAGCATCGTCAGGTATTTGGCAAACTGTTCCGGGAACAGCAGAATGACGATGCTGAACAGAGCGGTAAGCGCCCCGAGGGCGAGGTCAAACTGAAAGGCAATCTGATGCGCGTCGTTCGAGAAATACCCGAACAGCTTCGCCAGCCCCGAAACAAGGACGACAGCGCCGACGGCGCGGGACAGTGTGACCAGAGACGTCTCCGGCCGAATCAGGAAAAAGCATCCGATCAGGATAATGGCGGCCGAGGTCAGGATATAGCTGTATTTCGCAATTTGAATGCGTTTCAAACGCTCACCCCCAGAGCAGACTCATATATTTTACAGCGGCAAGTCCTTCTTGCGGAAGCGCACGCTGCCGGCGATGTAGCAGACAAGCCCGATGACGAGCAGAATGCAGAACTTCCACAGATAAGCCGTCGTGCCGTCCATAATGGAGATGGGATCAAACAGGGTGATGATGGAGGCATAGTTGAAATAGTCCAGCGCCTCCATACGGATGATCGAGGGCATGATGGACGAGCCGAACAGGCCGAGCATCGTCGCCACCAAGAAGAACATTGAGAGGCCGCCGCCGATGGCCATTGCCTTTTTGCTGCGGTCGAACCAGCAGGAGGCCAGAAAGCAGATGCCGCTCATAGCGAACATGCTCAGGAATGCGCCGAGGTTAATCAACAGCAGCTTTTGCCAAGTAAGGCCGGTGTCCACATCGACGATGTTCAAGCAGACGAGGCTGGTGACCGCCGTGCAGACGAACATCGCAAGCAGCGAGCCGACGAGGTAAACCGCCTGCGTGAAGGTGACGGTGCGGCGCTTGGTGGAGGTCGAAAGGATGTACGCCATAGAGCCGCTGTCAACCTGACCGGCGATCAGCGCGTTGGAGGCCATAATCATATAAATGATCGGAAGGAGCAGGCCGGCCATCTTGAAGAAGATCGAACCGACAAGGATTCCGTACATATCCATCTGGCCGATTTCCTCCAGCGCCTCGGAAACCTCCTGCGGCAGACCGGAAAGCAGGCTGTCGGAGACATTGCTCCGCAGGTCCGCCTTGACCGACTCGACCGTTTCACCCTCCTTCAGATTCGCAAGCCGATATTCCAGATTTGCCCGGTAATTCACGACGGCGGTTCTGGCGATGTCCTTCACCTTGGCGTAATCCGAAAAGCCGAACGCGTCGTACTGCTCTGCCGTCACGCCGTAATCCGACAGGGAATTCAAGATTTTCTCTATGTTCTCCGGCTGCACGAGATTTCCGGCAAGGAACACAGAGCCGTTTGCCGCGACATATTGTTCGCGTTCCTCGGCATGCCCCTCGTCCGCTATGCCCGCCAGCAGGTCGGTATAACGGGCGGGCGTTTCGCCGTGCGATTCATAGAAGGCGTCGAACATATAGCTCCCGTCCTCCTGCATCGGGTTGAGGAGGTAGAAAACGATCCCCTCGATCTCCTGGGCCTCATCCGAAGCTGCCGCATACCCCATCCCGGAAACGAGCTGCGGCAGATACGCGCTCTGAAGCTCCTCCGCTGCGGCGGCATAGGCCGACATGGTGGCGGCCTGCGCAGCCTGCTCTGCGTCGGCGCCCGACTGCAGGGCGGCGGTCAGCGCTTTGGTATACTCCGCCGTGAACGTCTCGTCAAAATGGGCAAGCGCCGCGTTGCCGATTTCATAGTAGGTCAGGGCTTTGTCCTGCACCGAGGAGGTCAGTTCCTCCTCGATGATGGTGTCCTGAATGGCATTTTTCGTTTGGCTGATGCCGCCTCCGCCGGAAATCAGCATCACGCAGGAGAGCATAAAGCATACCGCGACGGTTATGATGAGCCACATCATGCCGTTTGCCTTGCATGACTGCTTGAATAAAGATTTACTGAACATGGTCTTGTGTCTCCTTCTGTCCGCGCAGCTTCTCGCGGAAATATTTTTCGAGATTGTAGACAACCTCTGCGATAAATTTCACATGCATTCCGTTGAGGGACGAGAACAGCGCGTCGAGCCTGTCGCTCGGGATCTCAACCGTAACCTGACTGTATTCCTGCTGGTCGCGGACAATCGGAAAGCCCAGCGTCTTGAAGCGCGCATAGTCCTCCGCCGAGACGAATTCGATTTTGTATTCCCGCTTTTTCGGATTGCGGATGTCCTCCAAATCCACAATGTTTTCGATACGCCCGTTTCCAATCAGGGCCACCCGATCGCAGGTCGTTTCCAGCTCTTCAAACATATGAGAGCTCATGAAAATGGTCTTCCCGCGCCGGTGCTCCTCCCGAATGACCTCCAGAAACGCGTCGCGCATCAGCGGGTCCAGCCCCGTCGTCGGTTCGTCCAGCACGATGATCGCAGGGTCGGCCATCAGAGCGGCGACAATCGCCGTTTTCTGCTTCATGCCCTTGCTCATCCGCTTAAGCGAGGCGCTCGGGTCAAGCTGCAGCTTTTCAATCAGACGGTTGGCATACGACATATCGCTCACGCCGAGGAAGTCCGCCTGACTGCGGAGAAAGGCCGTACCGGTCTTCAAATCCGGAAAGGCGATTTCTCCCGGCACATACCCGATGCTGCGGATATATTCGCTGGAGTGCTTCCAAGCCTCCAGCCCGTTTACATAAACCGCGCCGTCGGTCGGCTGCAGGAACCCCATAATGTGGCGGATGGTCGTGGTCTTGCCGCTCCCGTTTGTTCCGGCGAAGCCGACCATTTCCCCTTCCGCGATGCTCAAATGGATTCCGAAGATGCCGCGGCCCTCGCCGTAATCCTTGGTCAGATTTTTGATTTCTATAACAGCACTCATTTTTCCAGCGCACCTCCGAAGTCCCGGTCTTCCTTGTAATACTTCATGAAGTAGTCCTCCAGCGTCTCCTTCAAATGGGTGAAGCCGCGCAGCGAATAGCCGGACAGCGCCGCAATCAGCGCGTTGACATCCCTGTCATCGACGGAAATCACGACCGTGCCGGCGGCCGGCTGCCGCTCGAGGAAGCTGAACCTGTCGGAAAAAGCGTAAGCCGCCATGAAGCGCTCGCACTGCTGCGGGCTGTCAAAGGTGACGCGGTAGTTTTTCCTCGAAGCGTGGCGCAGATCGTCGGCGACAAAATCGGAGACGATTTTTCCGTCCTTGATAATGGCGATTCGGTCGCAGGTGGCGTCAACCTCCGAGAAGATATGGCTGGAAAGCAGAATCGTCTTTCCCCGTTTCTTCTCCTCCTTCACATAGTCGATAAAGGTCTCCTGCATCACCGGGTCCAGCCCGCTCGTAGGTTCGTCGAGAATCAGAACCTCCGGGTCGTTCATAAAGGCGGTGACGACCGCCAGCTTGCGCTTGACGCCGAGGCTCATACGCTTGGTATCCCCCGAGGGGTCAAGCTCGAACAGCGCAATCAGCTTTTTCAGCAGCGCATCGTTTTTGTTGTGCTGCAGGCTCTGCATCATATGGAGGAACTCCCAGCCGGTCAGCCCCGCGGGGAGAGCGATTTCGCCCGGAATATACCCGACGCGGCTCAAAATCTCGCTGTATCGGTCAAAGGAATCCTTCCCGAAAATCAACGTGCTGCCGCTGTCCGGCTTGGAAAAGCCCATCAGATGCCGGATCGTCGTGGATTTCCCCGCGCCGTTGGGGCCGAGGAACCCGAACACCTCGCCTTGGTCCACATGGAAGGAGACGTCGAACACGCCCCGCCCGGAGCCATAGTCCTTCGTCAGGGCGTTCACATCAATAACACGCATAAGACTCTGTTTCCTTTCCTTAGGTTACTGGCAGCAGTATAGCGCAAAAGGACGCAAAAAAACACGGTCAAATTCCCGCCCCGTGTGGAAAAATGTAACACTCGGCGTAATTTGACCGTATTTTTGGGGATATGCGGTTGTCAGCCGTCCTGTCGGTTCAGCGCGGCCGCGTTTTCCAGCGACAGGCGGGCACAGCCCTTTACGATTTCGAAAAAGCGGTCGATCGTCTCCTCGGGGATGGTCTGCATCCCCTGACTGATCCACTTGGTCAGCAGCCCCGCGATCGTTATGGAACAATATGTAGAGATCAGCTTCAAATCGCCGTCGCATACGGACAGGCCGGAAGCCGACTGTTTCACGAATTCGGGAATATACATCATACAGGAATCAAACAGAATATCGTTGATTTTCTCATAGCCGAGCGATTTGAAAACATGCGAGGTGATCCTGCGCTCGTCGTACAGATAGCCGGTGATGACCTTCATGGCCTCCTGCAGCGAATGCTGCTCCGGCGGCAATTTTTCCTTGATTTCCTGCAAATGCATCTGGAACACATCGTCCAGCAGCGCATAAATGTCCTGATAGTAATAATAGAAGGTCTTGCGGTTGATTTCGCAGTCGTCCACAATGTCCTTTACCGTAATCTGCTCCAGCGGCTTCTGCTCTAAAAATTTCCGAAAGGAAGCGCAGATCGCCTGTTTTGTAAATTTCGCTATGAAGCTCACCTCCCGATACGGCGGCTTTGCTCGGAAATCCGAGGTTCCTGCGCGCCCCGCCGACGCCCGCGAAAGCTTAAACAGCCGCGTCCGAGCCGTTTATGCGAGACCGCCCCTGCCTCCGTCCATCTTTGTAGTTATGTTCATTCTACTTGCGGCGTTTTGTTTTTTCAAGATGATTTTGTAAAAGTTTGAACAAAATGAGATTTTGTCTCCGATGTATTCTGTACCGCAGCATCGACAGCACGCCGTACAGGATTCCGATAGACGAAAGCCGCCGCGCTGCGACCGGCGCGTTCGAAGCGAAGCGCTTCACCGTCACCGAGGACGGCGTGGACAGCAGCGTCGGCGGCGAGGTCGCCGCCGTCCGCTCGGGATATGCGATGGAAGCGCAGCGCATGTCATGGCCGCAATCGTCAAACTACCGGCAAGCATTTCTGCTTGCCGGTAGTTTTGCACAAATTTGCAAAACCATCTTGAAAAAGAGCGTATCTTCTCGTATAATAGTTGTAATAGACGGCCATTTGACGGCATCCGAGCTGTTTTTTCAGTCGGCTCAACAATTCCCTTCCCACCGAACTTGCCCAGAGTACAGCGTATTCCTTCAATCGCTATGGAAGCGGCAAATATCCGGCTGTATTCAACGGCTCAGACGCCGACAATACCAACGTGCTCCAATGTGGCGGCAGCTTATACCGATTTACTTTTTTAGGAGGCAAAAGACGTATATGTTTCAAAGCGGTTTTCTGTTGCAGGGCTTCGAATATTGGATTTTGACTTATTTGGTATCTATTATAACCGGCTTTATGTGCTATATATCTCTACGCAAAAATAGTTGTACTTCAAAGAAATTTTATGCGATTTGTTCGATTCTTGTTTTACCGTTCTTAGCTTTTTGGGCTGCTCGAAGAACGGCTTCTTTCGCATATTTTCAAGACCGCTTAATCGTTTATTCCATAGCCGGCGTTATCGGACTGTTGCTTTTGCTGTCTATTTTGTACTTTCGAAACAATCTGTTTTACACGTTTTTGTTATCGTTTATGGCGGCCTTTATACAACTCTCCGTTAGTAAAACATTTGTGGCTTTTAGAGAATTATTTGCATGGGAACACCAAGCATTAACAGGTGTTTTGGTAGGATTCTATATGTCGCTTTTCCTCAGCGTCCTGTTTCTCTTTTTGACCTGCCTGCCGCGGCGAGAAAAAATGCGGCAGAATAAGAAGGTGCGCATCGTCTCGCTGACAGCTCTTGTAGGGATCGGCTGCGGTGTGATTCTCAACTTTTGTGAGCTTCTCTACGGAACGGCGCTGTGGATTGCGGACATTACCGTATGCTTGCTGACCATTGCCTCTTGGTTTCTTCTGCTGTCAAACGGAACGACACCAGATCAAACGACGCCGAATGCAGACGCGGAGTCTAAAATGATTTAGCCATTTCAGCGCAAAGCTGCAAAGTCCTTTTGAAAAAGGGCGTATCTTCTTGTATAAAGGCTTATAATAAACGGCCGCCCGTACAGCCTCCAATAGCCGGCGGTTACGGCCCGCTTTGCGGCTTCGATGCGGTCTACGGACCGAACAAAGCATCCCGAAAAAGCAGAACGCTTACAGCAAAATTGCAGATTACTGACCTACGCCAAGGGAGCGGGAACGAAGAAAGCTCTATGGGAATGGATTAACCATTTGCATAGAGCTTTTCTTTTGTTTCTTCCGAATTTTTCAGCGTCCGCAGGACGCGCGGCCGCCGCCGAAGATGGCTGGCTTGGGGCTTGGAGGTCATCCGGCGACAAGCGTTTTGACAAGACCGCTTGCTGTCAGAATATCAACATATATATATTCACATTGCTTGTCAATCGATATTTTGTAAGTAAAGCATATTCCGAAATGGAAAATCAGACTTGAAATCAAAGGCGGAATATGCTATACTCTCATTAGTCCAATATTTGACGGTAAAGAAATAGACCAAAGGCGGTAAACCATGACCAAGGAAGATAGGAAAAACGCATACCTATACTGCAAATTCCGGGACGAGCAGTTTGCCCTGTATGACGAATACGCAAAGCGCCACGGTATGATGATGAAGACGCTGCTGGTCGTGAACGTCCTTTTTTATGCAAAGGAGGGCCTGACGCAGACGGAGATATGCCAAAGAACCTTTCAGTCAAAGCAAACCGTGAACGTAATCATCAAAAGTCTTTTGGAAAATCAATACGTTACCGTTGCCGAAATGCCGGAAAACAGGCGGAACAAGCTCGTCCAAATGACGGATGCGGGACGGACATATTGCGAAAAGGTAGTCCGCCATATCACCTGGGCGGAGGATACGGCGATGTCGATGTTTACGCCGGAAGAGCAAAAGCGGCTGATTGATTTGTCACGGACATTTACCAAAAATCTCACACTTCTGATGAATCAGGAAACGGAGGATTAAGAAATGGAATTTTACGAAGTCATCAACAAGAGAAGGAGCATTCGTCAATTTGAGGATAAAGAAATCCCGCGAGAAATATTGGAGCGGATTTTAGACGCGGGGCTGAAAGCGCCTTCCTCCAACCATCAGAGGAGATGGGAGCTTCTGACCCTGACGGACAAGGCCGTCATTCTGGAGCTAGCAAAATGCATCCGTCCCTATCCCTGCCGGATTCAGGAGCCGAAATCCCCGCAGCAGGAAATGTTTCAGATCGCCTATCCCCGCCAGCGCAGCATGATTGAGGAATCCGCCTGCGTGATTCTGCCCTACTTCAAGCAGAAGTACCCTCTGAGCGAGGATAAAAACGGCTACGGGCTTATGGATTACGGCGCAGCCTGGGCGCTCGTCGAAAATATGCTGCTGGCCGCCACCGCCGAAGGGGTGGGGTCCGTGGTCCATATCCCCGTAAAGAAAGAGCCGGAGCAGATCAAGACGTTTCTGAAGGTGCCGGACGGCTGGGGGCTGCCCGCTCTGGTGGTGCTGGGCTACCCCGCGAAGGACGCGCTCCTGCCCACGCAGGTCAAGGCGACCGTGGAGAACAAAGTCCGCTGGAACAAATGGTGAAAAATTCGGGAGAGGCGCAGACGCTATGGAATTCAACGAGGTTATCCGGCAAAGGAAAACCAGCCGGGAATGGACGGATAGAGAGGTCGATTTTGAAGCAATCAAAAGAATCCTCGAGGCCGGCATGAAGGCTCCCTCCTGGGACCACTATCGAAGCTGGCAGTTTATTGTCCTGCATGAGCGCGGGGACAAAGAGCGGGCCTTTGCCTATGCAAAAGCCGTTGCCAAGCGGTATGTGGACAGCAACCGCACCTATGTGCATCCGAATCCGGCGCAGAAGATGTACGCCTACGCCATGCCGCGGCAATATACGATGCTGGCGGACTGCCCGTATGTGATTGTTCCGCTGTTCAAATGCGCAAGACTGAACGCCGAATGGGTGAGCAAGCTCAATCCGCTTAGCACTGCATGGTGCGTTGCGGAGAACATCATGCTGGCCGTGATTAACGAGGGGCTGGGCTACTCGCTGCGCATCCCGCTGAACAGGGAGCATGACGTTGTGCTGCAAACGCTGGGCGTGCCGCAGGGCTGGATGACCCCCTGCTTCATCGGCGTTGGCTACCCGAAGGAGGACGAGCCGGTTTTGGAGCAGTACGACAGCTGCCCGGATGGACACATCCATATGGGAGGCTGGTAAAATGGGCGGCCCGTCGTCCTGCGAATCCGCATTTGACAAGAGAATATTCAGCACAGCGGGAAAAGCCGTCACACTCTACCCTGCCCTGCAGGCCGACCGGCCATTGATCGTCCTGAACACCTATAGCGGCGATGGAGAATCGGTCATGCGTGAGTTGAGGAAAGCCGGCGTAGAGGACAGCAACCTGCTCGTCATAGGAAATCTTGACTGGAATTACGATATGACGCCGTGGGATTGCCCGCCGCTGTCAAAGAAGGACACGCCGGCTGCGGGCGGAGCAGACCAATACCTTGCGCTGCTCCTTTCGGAAATACTTCCGAGGGCGAAAAAGCTGGTCTGCGGCAGCCCGCCGCGCACCTGCATTGCCGGCTACTCTCTGGCCGGACTGTTTGCGCTGTACGCCATGTACCGATGCGATGCCTTCGACCGTGCGGCAAGCATATCCGGCTCGCTTTGGTATCCGCATTTTCGCGAATTTGCAGCAGAGCACGAGATGCCGCGCAGGCCCGACAGGATATATCTTTCCCTCGGAGACAAGGAAAAAAAGACAAGGCATCCGCTGCTGAAAACCGTGCAGGACAATACGGAAGCCATCGCGAAGCATTACCGGCAGCTTGGGATTGAGGTAACATTTGAGCTAAATCCCGGCAACCATTTTGAAGCTGTCGATTTCAGAAGCGCCAAAGGAATTGTGTCCATATGACCGTGAAAACAATATATACGAAAAGCGTTCTTTCCAAATCCAATCTGCCGGTATGCGAATACTCGGTCAATCCCTATGTCGGCTGTACGCACGGCTGCAAATACTGTTATGCGTCCTTTATGAAGCGGTTCACCGGCCACGCGGAGCCGTGGGGGACCTTTTTGGATGTAAAGCTCTGGCCGGAGATCAAAAACCCGCAAAGATATGCGGGCAAGGAATTGTTCCTCGGCTCTGTCACCGACCCCTATCTGCCGCAGGAGGAGCAATACGGGCGCACACGCGCTTTGCTGAAGCAGCTTCAAGGCAGCGGCGCAAAGCTCAGTATCGCCACCAAGAGCGACCTGATCCTGCGCGACTTGGACTTGATCAAAACATTCCCCGATGCTCGGGTTTCCTGGTCTGTCAATACGCTGGACGAGGATTTCAAAAACGATATGGACAACGCCGCGAGCATTGCGCGCAGGCTGGCGGCAATGGAAGCGTTTTACCGCGCAGGCATTCGCACAACCTGTTTTGTCTCCCCCATTTTTCCGGGCATTACGGATGCAGAAGCGATCATCCGGCGCGTGAAAGGGCAGTGCCATTTGATCTGGCTGGAAAATCTTAATCTGCGCGGCAGCTTCAAGGCCGTGATTATGGCGTACATACAAAGCACCCGCCCGCATTTGCTGCCCCTCTATCAGGAGATTTACAACAGCGGAGACCGCAGCTATTGGGAAACGCTGGACCAAAAAATACGGACCTATGCCGATGAAATCGGGCTGGACTATGTAACCGATGACGACAGCGTAAGGCGGCCATTCGATGCGCCGCCTGTAATCGTGAATTATTTCTATCACGAAAAAATCAAGAAAAGTGCGAAGAGAGGAAAATAGAAGAGATGGGTTCCCTGTTATTAGCGGTTATATATCTGGCGTTTGTCAGTCTGGGGCTTCCGGATTCCCTGCTTGGCTCTGCCTGGCCTGTTATGCAGACGACGATGGGGGTTCCGTCCTCGTATGCGGGATATGTGTCTATGGCCATCGCCTTTATGACGATCATCTCGTCTTTAATCAGTCCCAAGCTCATCCAGCGGTTTGCAACAAAGTGGATCGTGATATTTTCTATTGCGCTTACCGTCGTGGGGCTATTTGGATTTTCCTATTCCAGCCAATATTGGATGCTGTTCCTGTTTGCCCTGCCTTACGGCTTGGGCGCCGGTTCGGTGGACGCCGCTCTGAATCACTATGTGGCGAACTGCTATTCTTCGCGGGTCATGAACCTATTGCACTGCTTCTACGGATTCGGCGCAGTCATCAGCCCCAACATTATGGCGCTTGCACTCAAGTACGCACGCTGGAATGAAGGGTATCGATGGACGGCCTTTGTGCAGATCGGCATTTTGGCCGTATGCATACTCTCTCTGCCGCTTTGGAAAACAGGCGGCCAGACGGATGAAGACGCCGGGGAAGCTGCGGGAATCCGGGACGCGCTGAAGGTTCCCGGCGTTGTGCTGACGCTGCTCGCGTTCTTCTCCTACTGTGCCGGCGAAGCAACCTGCTTCCTGTGGACGTCGAGCTATTTTGCCGGAACAAAGGAAGGGCTGAGTCAGGAATTGGTCGCCTCCTTCGGCTCCCTGATCTTTGGCGGGCTGATGCTGGGCAGATTGATTGCGGGCTTTGTCTCCAACCGGCTCGGTGATCGGAGACTGATTCGAGTCGGCCTTGCTGTGGAAGCTGTCGGCATCCTTCTGGTGCTGATCCCCGGCCCCCAGTATTACACGGCTATGATTGGCTTTTTGATGATCGGCACCGGCATGGGGCCGATTTATCCCTCCATTCAGCATATGGCGCCGGCCAATTTCGGGAAGAAATACAGCGCGCCGGTCATCGGCCTGCAAATGGCGTCCGCCTATATCGGCAGCACCTTTATGCCCACGGCCTTCGGCTTTATCCAGCAATACGTCGGCATTGGAATTATGCCGGTGTATCTTACGGTATTTGCCGTGCTGAATTTTGTTTTCCTCGAATTTGCGTATCGGGCAATCGCAAAAAACACATGATTCCCCGCGAATGGGAATCGTTCCGAAGCGCGAAGTGTGCTTTGAAGCCTTTTGCAAGCAACAGATTCAATGGGCCGGAGGCAAAAGAACATGAAGCCGGCGCCTGAAGCAACGGAAACAAGGGAAATGGGATTTACAACGCGGCCGTTTTGCGCATTGGCGGCACAAGCAGCTCTATAATTCCGCCTTTTGGAGCAAGCAGAGACGATAACGCCCACGGACCATCAAAAGCGGCAGAATGCGCGAGGGCTGCTTTGAAAGATGGCCCATCCCATGGGGCGCCTGCTATAAGGCAGACGGATTCGTATTCCCGATGCGGAGAGAAACGCACTGTCTGCGGCAGCGACGAGCGCAGACGCATGTACAGCGCCGTCGTTTCTCCTGGCTATATTGGCGCTTATTTGGCGCTTATAAAGAGGGAAACAAGAGGTTTGAGCCGCAGCCGAATGACAGCGTCGCCTACCGCAGCGGTGATTTGGCTGCCTTCTGCCAGTTCTGCCAGATGACAGCGCCGCTGTTCTTCACCGCAGCGCCCATATAAACCGCCGTACTGTACGCGCAAGCGTCGCGTGCTTATTTCGGAAAGCTTCGTCTTGCCCTTCCCTTTTCTGCGGTCGTCTGCGTTTCATGCGAATCGGCATACCCTTCCGTTATGAATCGAAAGAAATGCTTTCAAACCGAAAGCAGCTTTTCAGATACTCGAAATCATTCATTGGCTGTTCCTTTCCCGCATTGATGCACACGCAAAAATCATCCACAATGGATACGATCACCCCTCGTTCTTTGTTGTATAAATATTGCTCAATTTCATTTTCCTCTCCATATTTTTCGGCTTTCATAGCATAAACGGATTCTGCCGTGCAAATTTCCGGTCTGGATATTTCAACAAGAAACGAGCGGTCATCGCGATTTGCATACACATAGGTAATCTCGTTTTCTGCCGCAAGAATTTGCAGCAACGCAAACCCGTCAAAATCCAACGGCGGCACAAGGGTACGGTCCAAATCCGCAAGCTTGATTGCCTCATAACTCGATTCATGCTCTAAATCGAGTTCCTTTTCCTTCGCACGCTTTACGCCCGCTCGTAATTCGTCCAAAGAGGAAAATTCAATCGCTGCCACTTCTGGAAAGCAGGCAACGATCTCTCCCCTATCCGCATCGCATCCATACGACACAAGGCAAAACGTTATTATGAACAGCGTAAGCAGTGAACACGACAATATTTTCCTTTTCATGAAAAATCCCCCTAATGCTTTTTGTTACGGGCTATTCTGTATGTTTATGACAATTTCATAATATCAAAACGCTGTGCATTTTGTCAATACATTTGTAAAAAATTGCCGCGACGTACCACACCGATTCGCACGAATCAAGCGGCAAAAATCCCCCCCAAAGCAGATGCTGGAATCCTATTTGCCTCCTATGGAATACGGCGGGATGTGCAAGCTGTTATAAGAGCTAAACAGAAAATACCATGGAATAAGCAGCGGCGCCGGCGTCCGAAGCATTGTCGCCGCCCGCCCTTTCACAATGAACAACAATGAAAATCCTATCCATTTCAGACGCAGCCGCGCAAGCATAATATCATCCGGCAAAAAGCTGCCAAGGGTATCACGTCCATGCGGTACAAAAACAGTGACAGGAATCGAGAAGCCGGCAAACGCACTTCGAACCAAAGCAGGCAAAAAGCCTTGAAAATAAAGAAATTCCGCAAAGCCTATGGCTTTGCGGCACGATGCAAGGAGCGAACGTTTTAGATGCCCATTTATAGCTCCATTTTTTATTTCTTTATAGATTCTATAATCCATTCGCTGCTTTCTGTAGTCCACAACTCCTTGTTGCGATTTTGAAATTCACCTGTAATCATAAATCCCGCATCTTTCAAAGCAGAGCGAATCTCGTCCTGCTCATAATACTGTAAGGTCACTGAATATGGAAAAGACGTAATTCCCTTTTCATCTTGTATGTATACGATCTGATCAATATGGAGTCTTTTGGTAAACGCATCGTATCGGTTCTTACTCTCTTTCCATACCTTTTTATCTGTATAATTAGGTACCTGCGGATAAAAGGTTTGCTTTGGGAGCTCAAATGATTCAGAAGAAGGCAGGACTAATTCCAATGATAAACCGCCACCCTCTCTCAGGTGCGAAGCAAGGGATCGAAAAGCCTTTTTTACCATCTTGAAATCTGACAATAAGTGCAAATCTTGTGTTGCGATAAAACAAAAATCAAAATCCGATTCGCCAAGATGTAAATTGCAAATATCTGCAATTTTTAGAGAAAGATTTTCGACTGAGCCAAACCGTTTTTTCCCTTCGTCAATCATTTCCTTTGTGATGTCAAAAGCGGTAACGGAAAACCCTTTCTGTGCCATATATGCTCCTGTCTGACCCAACGCACACATTGGTATCAATACTTTGTTTCCATAGTGCTTTGCATATTTACACCAATATTCGTATTCTAATGAATTATCAAATCCATCCCAATCCCATACAACTGCGTGTTTTCTGTAATCATCAATCACGAGACTTTATCCTCCCTTAAGGAAATTATCTGTAAAAAATAAATTCGTCTATTTGAAGAATCCCTTGAGACTTTAATCCAACCACGCATCACGTTTATCTTTCACAATAAAGGATCACACATATTATCTGCTTGTAAAAATCCTTTGTTTTTCCATTTTACGGAAAAGGTATCTGCATCTAAAAAACTCGCAAACCCGCATAAAACCTAAAAAATGGGTCGGTCAACTGATATGTATGACCGACCCAGATGGTTGCGGGGGGAGGACTTGAACCTCCGGCCTCCGGGTTATGAGCCCGACGAGCTACCAACTGCTCTACCCCGCGATATAAAATTGTATGTACGCCGACCGGCATAAACAGAGTGGTGCCGGAAATCGGGCTCGAACCGATACGAGATAAATCTCACGGGATTTTAAGTCCCGGGCGTCTGCCAATTCCGCCACTCCGGCATTTCGACCGCTTTGTTATAATACCACATTCGCGAGCGTTTGTCAATAGGTATTTTTGTTTTTATGGATTTCTTTCACTTCTCTGCGAGCGTCTCCGTATATCTTATGTCCCCACGGCGTAAAATATACGTTTTCGTTTTGTCTTCGTTTTCCTTTCCGCATATGCCGATCCGGCCGAACGTACAAAAGAATGCTTCACGGCGCTTGCCAAACGCCGCCTTTTGTGCTACAATAAAACGAAGTTTGAAGAGACAAAGAAGCGTGATTTCCCTTGACAAACAAGCTGCGCGGCGCTCTTGCCGCCTGCGTCCGTTTCGCAAAGCGCGAAGCCGTATTCACCGCCGCGCTGCTGCTGGCGCTCGGCTCCTTGTTCCTCGTTCCGCAGAACGAATCGCCGCTCCCGTGGTCCGCCATCGACTGGGATACGCTGGCGCTCCTGTTCAGCCTGATGGCCGTAATGAAGGGCGCGCAGCGGCTCGGACTGTTTGCGTATTGCGGCAGCGTCCTGCTGCGGCGCACGAAAAACACGCGGCAGATGATGTCGGTCCTCGTCTTCCTTCCCTTTTTCTGTAGCATGGCGATCACCAACGACGTGGCGCTGATCACCTTTGTGCCGTTCGCCATAACGGTTCTGCGCATGGCGGAGCAGGAAAAACTGCTGATTCCCGTCGTTGCGCTGCAAACGCTTGCGGCCAACCTCGGCAGCATGCTCACGCCGTTGGGGAACCCGCAGAACCTCTACCTGTATCGGCTGTCCGGCCTTCGCTTTTCCGCTTTTCTGACTCTGATGCTGCCCTACGTCCTGCTGTCCGGCGGCGCGCTGGCGCTGCTGCTCGTTTTCCGCCGCCGGGAGCCTCTCCGCTTCCAACCCGCAGAGGTCCGGCCGGGCAATGCGCGCGGCCTGCTCTGTTGCGCGCTGGGGTTTGTTCTCTGTATGCTTGCGCTGGCGGAGCTGCTGCCTGCGCCGGCCGTTGCGGCGGTCGTCCTGCTTTTTCTGCTGTTTGCCGACCGAGGCCTGCTTCGCTCGCTGGACTATTCCCTGCTCTGCACCTTTCTTGCCTTTTTCGTTTTCATCGGCAATATGGAGCGCGTGGAGCCGTTCCGGCTTTGGCTGCGTTCGACGCTGGGCGGGAACGAGCTGCCGGCGGCCGTCCTGACCAGCCAGGTCATCAGCAACGTACCGGCGGCGCTGCTGCTGTCCGGCTTTACGTCCGACTGGCGCGCGCTGATTGTCGGCTGCAATCTGGGCGGGCTGGGAACGCTGATCGCTTCGATGGCAAGCCTGATTTCCTACAAGCAGCTTGCGGGGGCGTATCCCGCGCTGCGGACGCGCTATCTGCTGCACTTCACCCTGCTCAGCCTTCTGCTTTTGGGCGCGCTCTACGCCTGCGCCGTCCTGCTCGACGGTTGAGGCAAAGGCTTTACAGACCAATAGAAATATGATATAATAATATAGTATGATTTTTGTCGGCGCGCGGAGGTATATACCCCGCGGCAAACGGCAGCGAACAAGCAAGCATCGGACATATAAAATTCGGAGGGTAAAAAACATGACAGATTTCAACAGCTTAAAAACCGAGAGCCGCAACCTGAAAAGCGCGGACATCGACAAGATGAGCGCGCTGGAAATTGCGCAGCTCATCAACGAGGAGGACAAGACCGTCGCCTTTGCCGTAACGGAAGCCCTGGAATCGATTGCGCGCGGCATCGACGCGATGGCCGACGCGCTGAAAAACGGCGGGCGCATCTTCTACATCGGCGCCGGCACCTCGGGCCGGCTCGGCGTGCTGGACGCCTCGGAATGCCCGCCCACCTACGGCGTTTCGGCCGACACGGTCATCGGCATCATCGCCGGCGGACGGGACGCGGCTTTCGAGTCGATTGAGGACGCGGAGGACGATTTCGACTCCTGCGTCAAGCAGATGAAGGAAAAGGGCTTCTGCGGCAAGGACGTCTGCGTCGGGCTTTCCGCCTCGGGCAGCGCCAACTGTGTCAAGGGCGCCCTCCAATACGCCGCTTCGCTCTCGGCCAAGACGATTTCGGTCTCCTGCAACCACAATTCTCCCCTGCTTCCGCTCTCCGACATCGCCATTACGGTCGAGGTCGGGCCGGAGGTCATCAACGGCTCCACCCGAATGAAGGCGGGCACGGCGCAGAAAATGATTTTGAATATGCTGTCCACCGGCGCGATGGTTCGCTTTGGACGCACGCGCGGGAATTACATGGCGTATATGATCCCCTCAAACATCAAGCTCGTTGACCGCGCCGTCCGCATCATCTGCGCCAAGACCGGCGCGACGCCCGAACGCGCCAAGGCGGAGCTGGAAAAAGCCGGCAACGTGATTGCCGATGCCATCGACGCCATTGAAGCCGAAGCGTAATTGAATCAACAGGGGGATTCTGCTATGAAAAAGAGAATGCTGCTTTCTCTGTGCACCGCCGTCCTTTCCGCGCTGCTCCTTCTGGCCGCCTTCCCCGCCGCCGCACTGGCGACCGAAACGATCGTCCTCACGACCGGCGAACCGTACATAACGGCGATTGCGGGTGAGACGGTCGATCTGACCCGCTACGCCGTAACGCTCAACGGCGCGACGGCCGCGCCCGAATCGCTCGTCTGGAAAAACGGCGGACAAGCCGTCACCTCGTTCACGCCGGCCGGCGCGGGCGTGTACCCGCTTACCGCCGAAAGCGGCGGCGCTTCCGCCACGATTTACGTCGTCGCCAAAAACGAATCCGACGCCGAATATGTGCTTTACGCCAACGACTTCGCGGACGCGGACGCGCTGAGCGGCTTGCGGTTTATCACGGGCGGCGCTGCGCTCTGCGAAATCGAGGACGGCGCGCTTGTTCTGGACGCGACGACGCTCAACGGGCCGGAGGTCGCCGTGCTGCTTCCCGAATGGCTGGACGCTTTCGGCAGCTATCGCGTGGAAGCGTCCGTCGCCGTCCGCAACACGGCGGACGACTCCTGCTGGAGCTCGCTGACCTTCCGCACGCAGAGCGACGGACAGCGCTGCTATCAGATGCTCGTGCGCCGGAACGCCGCGGCCGCCGACGGCCTTCGGCTGCGTATGCGCACCATCGCGCAGGAATGGCAGACGATGGCAACCGCCCGCGCGGGCAGCGCGCTCAACGAGGGCGAATACCACACCTATGCCGTTGAAGTCAAGGGCAGCGCGATGCGCGGCTGTCTGGACGACGCGCCTCTGCTCTACTCGAACGCGCTGAGCGCCTACTCCGAGGGCGGATTGGGCCTTTGCGTCCAATACGGCCGGATGTATGTGGACGAATTGCGCGTCACGGTGCAGGAAAACACACCCACGCAGCCGGCCGACCCCGCGCTGACCGAGACGAGCAAAGACTCGCCGGTCGCCTCTGCGCTCGGCTTCTACGCCGTTTACAATTCGGGCAGCATCGAAGCCTGTCTGACCGGCGCGCAGGGCGTCGTCGTATCGGTCGACGAAGAACTTCGCGTCTGCGAGACGTCCGGCGGCACGCCGATGTATACGCTGGACGAGCTGTTTGCCAAGCTGGACGGAAACGCGTTTCCGATCTTCACGCCCTACGGCGACGCGGACATTGCGCGTCCGCTCGCGCTTTATCTGAAATACGCCAACCGCGCCGACGCCGCGTATATGGACTCCGACGGCGACGCGATTCGCACCGCACGGGAAATCTATCCCTATCTGCGCGGCATCTATCGGGCCGAGGCGGGGATGACCGCTGCGGCGATTACCGACGCCGCGCTCACAGCGACGGCGCAGACGGCCGCGCTGCCGGCTGCGCTCTGCACGCAGGAAACCGTCGCGGCGCTGCAATCCGCGCTGCTCACCGTCGCCGCCTGTCCCGCTGAGACGAACGAAACGGCGCTGATGGACGCGGCCGCTTCGGGCGCGAACATCGTCGTCGCGCCCTCCGCTTCGGCGGCCAGAAACGCGGCGGCTTCTCTCGGCAGCACGACGACCACCCGCGCGCCGCTGCTCATCGGCGCGGCGGGCAGCCCGAGTCTGGCGCCGGAAAATTCGCTGTCCTCCTTCTCCGCAGCGGTCAACGCGGGCGCTGGCGCGATTCTGGCGGACGTCCGTCTGACGGCCGACGGCGTCCCCGTCATCATAAAGGACGAGACCATCGACCGCACGACCAGCGGCAGCGGCAGCGTCAGCGCGATGACGCTCAACGCCATCAAGCAATACAAGCTCTGGGGCGAGAACAACGCCTTTTCCGCCTCACATCCCAACGAGACCGTGCCTTCTCTGGCCGAGCTGCTGCAGCGCTTCCGCACCTCGCAGACGCGCATCCTGCTCGACCTGCGCAGCACCGAGCCGGAGCTGGCGCAGGCGGTGGCGGACTGCATCGAGCAGCAGGGGATGACCGGCAGAGTCGTCTGCATCTCGGCCAACGCCTACACGCTGACGACGCTGCGCGCCGCCCTGCCCGGGCTGCAGTGCGCGCTGAAGCTGGGCGCGCCCGGCGTGACTTCGATCACCAACAGCGTCGAGGACGAGCTGGTCAAGCAGCTTGCACCCGCGCTGCGGGCTTCCGCGCAGCTTTACATCAATTACGGCAACGTCACGTCCGAATACATCGCCGCGGCAAACGCGCGCGGGATCAGTCTCATCCTCTGGGAATACGCCGGCGGAAGCACGGCGATGGCGGAGAGCTACCGCAGCGGCGCCGCCGGGCTGTGTACCTCCGACGTGCAGACCTACACCGCCTCCGGCGTGAAGTACATTGCCGCCAACCGCACGGAAATGACCATCGGCAGCGGACAGCCGGTTTTCATCGGCGTTTTCGCTTACGGACACGACGGCAGGGCGACCGAAATCACGTTGGATTCCGCCTGCTCGGCCGTGTTCCTGTCCGGCGCGCAGCACTGCACGATTGCGAACGGCCGCGTCACGCCCAAATCCGTCGGCACCTCGGTCGTCCGGTTTCGCTATGTGACGTCGATGCCCGACGGCAGCACGCTCACGCTATACAGCCGCCCGGTGACGATTACGGTTCAGAGCGTAACGCAGTACGGCGTGATCCAGTTGAAGTCGAGCAGCGAATACCTGCTTGACCCGTCGGAGGAATACAACATCGTAGTCGGCGAAAAGGTGACGCTGAGCGCGTATCTGTCCAATTTCACCAACAGCGACCTCATAGTGTTGGACAGCGAGGGCAACCCCTTCACGGGCGGCTACATCACAACCGGTTGCACGGTCAACGCCTACGTCGACGGCGTACTGGCCGACCGCTACGTCATCGTGGTCGTCGGAGACGTCAACGGCGACGGCCTGCTGACCAGCTCCGATTACCTGCTGCTCAAGCGGCACATCGTTGTGGAGGAAATACTGTCCGGCGCCTATCTCAAAGCCGGCGACATCAATTTGGACGGCAAAGTCACGGCATCCGACTATCTGCTTCTGAAGCAGCAAATATTGGATCTGTAAATACCGGCTTTCCGAATATTCATCCCCCTTTACGGAAACGGAATGCTACCGAATACGGCAGTCGGGCCGCAAAGCAATGGCGCGGCCCGGATACGCACAAAAAAGGACGGGTGTAAGCCCGTCCTTTTGTATTCGCTTCTATGCTTTAGGCATCAAAGGCTGGTGTTCATGCTGTAATTCGGGGATTCCTTGGTGATATACACGTCGTGCGGATGCGATTCCTTCAGACCGGCGTTCGTGATGCGAACGAATCGGGAAGTCTCCTGCAGCTTGCGGATATTCTCGGCACCGCAGTAGCCCATACCGCTGCGCAGGCCGCCCATAAGCTGATACACCGTTTCAGAAAGCAGGCCCTTATACGCCACGCGTCCCTCGACGCCCTCAGGCACGAGCTTTTTGTTGTCGGTTTGGAAATAGCGGTCCTTCGAGCCGCGCTGCATCGCGGAGATGGAGCCCATGCCGCGATAGGTCTTGAACTGGCGTCCCTGATAGATTTCCAATTCGCCGGGCGCCTCTTCGCAGCCGGCGACCAGCGAGCCGACCATAATCACATCCGCGCCGGCGGCCAGCCCCTTCACGAGATCGCCGGAGAATTTGATGCCACCGTCACCGATTACGGGAATGCCCTTCTTCTTTGCGACGCTTGCCGCGTCGAAGATGGCGGTCACCTGCGGCACGCCGATGCCGGCGACGACGCGGGTCGTGCAGATGGAGCCGGGGCCGATGCCGACCTTGATGCAGTCCGCGCCCGCATCGATGAGCGCTTCGGCCGCCTCCGCCGTAGCGATATTGCCGGCGATGAGCTGCGCGTCGGGGAACGCGTCCTTCACGGCGCGGCAGGCGTTGAGGATGTTATGGGAATGGCCGTGCGCCGAGTCGAGTACCAGCGCATCCACGCCGACCTTCAGCAAACGCTCGGCGCGCTCCAGCACGTCGTTCGTGACGCCGATGGCGGCGGCGCAGAGCAGCCGTCCCTGCGCGTCCTTGGCGGCGTTCGGATATTTGACGGCCTTTTCGATGTCCTTAATGGTGATCAGACCCTTGAGATAGCCTTCGTCGTCAACCAGCGGCAGCTTTTCGATTTTATGCGCCATGAGGATTTTTTTGGCCTCGTCGAGCGTGGTTCCGACCTTGCCGGTGACGAGATTATCCTTCGTCATCACGTCCTCGATTTTGGTATCGTATGTGCTGAGAAAGCGGATATCGCGGTTGGTGAGGATACCGATGAGCTTGCCGGAATCGTCGGTAATCGGAACGCCGCTGATGCGGTACTTAGACATAACCTCCAGCGCGTCATACACATAATGATTTTTTGACAGAAAAATCGGGTCGTTGATTACGCCGTTTTCACTGCGCTTGACGCGCTCGACCTGATCGGCCTGATCGCCAATGGACATATTCTTGTGAATCACACCGATGCCGCCCTCGCGCGCGATGGCAATCGCCATACGCGTCTCGGTGACCGTATCCATTGCCGCCGTAATGAGCGGGATATTCAGACGGATCGAAGCCGTAAGGTTCGTCGTCAGATCGATATCCGCGGGCAGCACCGAGCTTTCCGAGGGGATGAGGAGTACGTCGTCGTAAGTAAGACCTTCCTTACCGAACTTTTCTTCAAAATTCATACGCATAGCAAGCTCTGTCCTTTCCTTATTCCGGGCGTTGAAAACGCCGTTTTTTGTGTACAGAAAATGGTTTCGACTCAATGATATTAGGATTATTATAGTACAAATCGACCTTTTTTGTCAAGCGTTTTTCACACTTGTTTTCACCAAATCCGCGCACGCGTTCCGCGGCTTATTCGGCATTTTTGCGGCGCCGCGCACCGATGCCGCACTTTTAACAAATCCATCAAAATTAAACGTTGCAAATTGTATCGTTTTCGACTATCCTATATGTATCAACCGATAAAGGACGAATCCATTATGACCTCGACACCCGAGCTTCTCTACCCTGCGGAAACGCCGATGCAGGTATTGGAAAAAATGCGCCCGTTCCGCGAACTGATGATGCTGTACGAATGCGCGATGCGGGAGGTGAGCACAAAATTTGAGGTGCTCAACGCCGAGTTCTCGGTGCGCTACAACCACAATCCGCTCGAAGCCATCAAAACGCGTTTGAAAACGCCCCTCAGCATCGCCGAAAAGCTCCAACGCAACGGAAAGCCGTTAAGCGTCGACTCGATCCGGGAGAACCTGTTCGACGTGGCGGGCGTGCGCATCATATGCTCGTTCCCGGAGGACATCTACTCGCTCAGCGACATGTTTCTCCGGCAGGACGACGTGAAGCTGCTCAAGCGGAAGGATTACATTGCCGACCCGAAGGAGAACGGCTATCGCAGCCTGCACCTGATCGTAGAGGTGCCGATCTTTCTCACCGAGCGGACGCTGCGCATCCCCGTGGAGGTCCAGTTCCGCACGATTGCGATGGACTTCTGGGCGACGCTGGAGCACAAGACGCGCTACAAGCAGAACATCAAGGACGAGCCGTTTATCGCCGCAGAGCTGAAGACCTGCGCCGACCAGATCGCCAAGCTGGATATTCGGATGCAGGAAATCCACAAATACATAGAGCACAAGGAATGAAAAAGCGGCGCGCAGGGATTCTGCGCGCCGCTTTGCGTCATTTGATTTCGTGGATATTGACGTAGTATTTTGCGGGAGAGCTTACAAGCTCCTTGATCTTTCTGCTCTCAAAGAACTTGAGCGCGACCTGATCGAAGAGCGCGTAGGACAGCACGTCCTCGTCGTTCTTCGCCACGTCCTTGACCTTTTCGCGCAGCGCGTCCATTTCGGGCTTGAGCGCGTCGGCGGGGCGGCCGGTGACCTGCGGCTCGTCGCCGATGATCTTTTTCACGAAAGCGGGATCGATCGGCACGGGCGTTTTGCCGTAGTCGCCGCGGACGAGGCCCTTGAACTCCTTCGTGACGCTCTTATAGCGCTCGCCGAAAAGGACGTTGAACACGGCCTGCGTGCCCACGATCTGCGAGGAGGGCGTGACCAGCGGCGGATAGCCCGCATCGGCGCGGACGCGCGGCACTTCCTCAAGCACCTCCTGGAGCTTATCGGACTGGTTGGCCTGCTTCAGCTGCGAAACGAGGTTGGAGAGCATACCGCCGGGGACCTGATACATCAGCGCGTTGACGTCGACCTTCAGCACCTTCGGGTCGAGCAGCCCGCTCTTGAGATATTTCTCGCGCAGGGCGGCAAAATACTTCGAGATCGTATCGAGCTTGGCCAGATCCAGACCCGTGTCGAACGGCGTACCCTGCAGGGTGGCGACAATCGGCTCGGTCGGCGGCTGCGAGGTACCCATCGCCATCGGCGAGATGGCGGTGTCGATCACATCGACGCCCGCTTCCACGGCCTTGAGGATCGTCATCGAGGCCAGACCGGACGTGTAGTGCGTATGAAGCTGGATCGGAATCTTGCACTTCTCCTTGATGGCGGTGACAAGGTCGTAAGCGTCATACGGCTTGAGCAGACCGGCCATATCCTTGATGCAGATGGAATCGGCGCCCATCTCCTCAAGCTGTCTCGCGTAATCGGCGAAATACTCGTTGGAGAACACAGGGCCGGTGGTATAGGACAGCGCTGCCTGCACATGCCCCTTTTCCTTCTTCGTGGCGTTGATGGCGGTCTTGAGGTTCCGCGGATCGTTAAGCGCGTCGAAGATACGGATGATGTCGATGCCGTTGGCAATCGACTTCTGCACAAAGTATTCGACCACATCGTCGGCATAATGACGGTAGCCGAGTATATTCTGGCCTCTGAAAAGCATTTGCAGCTTTGTTTTCTTCACCTTGTCGCGAATTTTGCGCAGGCGCTCCCACGGGTCTTCGTTGAGGAAGCGCAGGCAGGCGTCAAACGTCGCGCCGCCCCAAGCCTCAAGCGAATGGTAGCCGATCTCGTCCATTTCGGGCAGGATGGGCAGAATCTCATCCGTCGTCATACGCGTGGCGATGAGCGACTGATGCGAGTCACGGAGCACCGTTTCGGTGATTTTGACTGTTCTTTCAGCCATGAAGATAACCCCCTTTATACGTTACTGGAACAGCGCAAGGAACACGCCTGCGGCCACGGCCGAGCCGATAACGCCGGCCACGTTCGGACCCATCGCGTGCATCAGAAGGAAGTTGGAAGGGTTCTCCTTCTGGCCGACGACCTGCGAAACGCGCGCGGCCATCGGGACGGCGGACACGCCGGCCGAACCGATGAGCGGGTTGACCTTGCCCTTGGTGATGACATACATCAGCTTGCCGAGCAGCACGCCGCCGAGCGTAGCGAAGGCGAACGCGCACAGGCCGAGCAGAATGATGTAAAGCGTCTGCCACTGCAGGAAGTTTTCAGCGTTGGCCGTCGCGCCGACGGTCACGCCGAGGAAAATAACGATGATGTTGTTCAGCTCGTTCTGCGCGGTTTTGGAAAGTCTGTCCACAACGCCGCAGACGCGGAACAGGTTGCCGAGCATCAGCATACCGATCAGCGAGGTCGCCTCGGGAAGAATCAGGCAGATGACGATGGAAACGATAACCGGGAAAAGAATCTGCTCGGTCTTGGAGACGGGGCGAAGCTGCTCCATCTTGACCGCTCTCTCCTTTTTCGTGGTGCAGAGCTTCATGATCGGAGGCTGGATGAAGGGCACGAGCGCCATATACGAATACGCGGCGATGGCAATCGCGCCGAGCAGCGCGGGCGCAAGCGTTTTCGTCACCTGAATGGCGGTCGGGCCGTCCGCGCCGCCGATGATGCCGATCGAAGCCGCCTCAGGCACGGAAAAGCCGAGCAACAGCGCGCCGACGAAGGCGATGAACACGCCGAGCTGCGCAGCCGCGCCGAGGAAAAGCGTCTTGGGGTTGGCAATCAGCGGAGAGAAGTCGGTCATTGCGCCGACGCCGAGGAAAATCAGCGGCGGGTAAATGCCGAGCTTGACGCCGAGATAGAGAAAATCCAGCAGACCGCCGTTGGTCGTAACGGCCTGAATGTCAACGTGGTCCCCGAGGAACAGGTCCATATGGAACAGGTTGGCGCCGGGGATATTCGTCAGCAGCATGCCGAACGCAATCGGCAGCAGCAGCAGCGGCTCGAACTTCTTGACGATGGCCAGATAAACGAGAACGCCTACGATGACGAACATAATGAGCGTTTTCCAGCCGCCGTCGGCCAGAAAGGCTTTGAAACCGGAACGCTCAAATATCATACCTATGGTATCAAACAAGTCTCCCATTGGGTGTGTCACTCCTCTTCAATTCATTTCGTTTGCCTGTGTATTTTTCAGGAAATGACGAAGAGCGGATCGCCGGCGTTGACCGATGCGCCCTCGCTGACCGAAACGGCGGAAACCGTTCCGTCGCAGGGAGCCATAATCTCGTTTTCCATTTTCATCGCTTCGATGATGCAGAGCACGTCGCCGCTCTTGACGGCAGCGCCCTGCTTGGCCAGCACCTTGAGGACGGTGCCCGGCAGCGGCGAGGTGACCTTCTCCCCATTGCCGGCGGCTGCGGGAGCGGGAGCCGGCGCGGCGGCAGGAGCAGCGGCGGGAGCGGCCTTGGGCGCCTCCTGAGCAGGTTCAGGAGCCTTGGTGTAGGTGGCGTTGGGGTCTGCGTCCTCGACGACGACCTCGTAGCTTGTGCCGTTTACGGTGACAATATACTTTTTAGCCATGATGTTACTACTCCTTTATTTCTGAATTTTGGTGATGCAAATGACGTTGAACGCGCATTTCTCCTCACCTCTGGCCGCGGCGATCGCTGCCGTCGCGACGGCAACCGCCGTTTCTTCGTCCAGCGTGCCCGAAACAGGCTTCTGCACGGGTGCCGGTGCGGTTTCCCGCTCCGCCGGCTTCGCAGCCGACTTGTTCTTGAAGATCAGATTGAATACGAACAGCACGGCCCAGATGATGGCCAGAATCAGAAAAACGACTACGATGCCGATCAAAGCGATCTTCAAACCATAGAGCAGCTTTTCCGAAAAAGGCGCATTCGGATTCAGGTTTTCCATACCCGAGCTGAAGGACTCGACCCACGAGCTGTCCGCGGCAGCAGACGCTGCCGACAGGGTATTCAATATGCTCAAGCTCTCACACATCCCTTCCGTAATGAGCGGTCAGCCGGTTATCGCCCCACACTGACCCATTATATTATTACTTTGTATTTTATATCAAAACTGCGCAAATTGCAATAGGAGAGGTAAAAAAACACAAAAAATAATTCCAAATCCGTCTTGCGCAAAAACGCGCTTTATGGTAGAATAGCCAAAAAGGAAAGAAAGGCTGAGAATATGGCGGATTTACGGGAAAACATTGCGCGCGTTCTCCTCACGGAGGAGGAAATACAGAGAAAGGTGGCGGAGATGGCTGCCGAAATATCGAAGGATTACGAAGACAAGCAGCTTTTGCTCGTCGGCATTCTCAAAGGCTCGATGGTCTTTATGGCCGACCTGATGCGGCGGCTGTCTATCAATGCGAAAATCGATTTTATGTCGGTGTCGTCCTACGGCTCGTCCACCGTTTCCTCGGGACAGGTGCGGATCATCCTCGACCTCAAGCGCCCGATTGAGAATTACGACCTGCTGCTGGTGGAGGACATCCTCGACAGCGGCGCCACGCTGTCCTATCTCAAGGAGCTGCTGACGGCCCGTCAGCCGAAGTCGATCCGCATTGCGACGCTGCTCGACAAGCCCGAACGGCGCAAATCCAACATTACGGCCGATTACAAAGGGTTTGAGATTCCCGACGAATTCGTCGTCGGCTACGGGCTGGATTACGACGAGGATTACCGCAATCTGCCCTACATCGGCGTTCTGAAGCCGGAAGCCTACGCGTAACGCCGCAAGAGCCGTGTTCGCATAGAAAAAGCGGCAAAAAGAAAAGCATTGTTCCGTTGCCGGAACAATGCTCTTCTTTGCATTTCGCGGATAAAAAACCGATGCTTGAGCTAAAGCGATACAGAAGCCGCCGGATATGCGACGCAATCCCTGCAGCAATTCAGACCGTTTTTACGCATCCCCGTTTGGCGCGAAGCCTCTATTTTCAAAACCGAGAAGCTGTTTTCGCGCAAGCCGCCTGTGTATGCCCGTGAAAAGCGCCGCTATGCAGCGTGCAGCTTTCGCCATCCGGCACAATATAACCGCTGCCCATTTGCCGCAGAATGGCAGCAGAAAAAAGGGGCGATACAAACAGAGAACTGCAAAAAGGCAGCGCTCGCCAAGGCTGAAATCTCGGCCTTGACGGCCGCTGTCCGTCCTGCTGATGGCAATTCAGGGGAGCAGCGGCTCAAAGCGCCGCCGTTCCCCTTATTGTCAGTCCTCAACATCGATTCTTTCGATTTTGAAAATAACCGGTCTCGTTCCGTCATTACAGCAAGCTATCATAACCTTATCATCATTGGTCCATCCATGCATAATCGCACCGCCTTGAAGCGCCGCGTAGATATACCGGCTGATGCAATCCCAGGCTTCCGAGCAAAACGGCACGCCTTCCGTACCGCAATGCATTGTCCCGGGAGAAAGCAAAACGCTCTCATCAGGCTTTCCGCACTTCGTTAATGTTCCCGCTCCCATATGCCAGTAATCATCCCGCTCGTCGTTGCGATAAAACATAAACTCATCGCCCACATTATAGCAAGGACATTTTCCGCTGTCCGGCACAGCGCAATACTCGGTCTGCAATTCGGAAAACAGCTTTTTGTCTAATACTGTAACTTTGACCCTGTACTCCATAGCAAATTTTTTCCTTTATAATTCTGTATTTACTAATTGTTCTTACGATAACGCGAAGTCGGCGGAACGACTATGACGAGGGCATGACATTCGAAAGCGGACACGATATAACCTCGTGCGAAGCATTTCCTCTATACCATATTGGCATGAAAGCGAGTCATTCCCGCACATTCAATTCTTTTTTCAAATCCGTTACACCAGCCCGTCGGCGGCCGCGAGCATATAATCGATGGAATCGCAGAGCGCAATCCAGCTTGCCTCGATGATGTCGGTCGAGACGCCGACCGTGCGCCATACGCTGCGGCTGTCGCTCGACTCGACCGAAACGCGGACCTTCGCGGCGGTGGCGGCGTCGGAATCGATCACGCGCACCGTATAGTCGGTCAGCCGCATCTCGCCCAGCACGGGATAAAAGCCGCCGAGCGCCTTGCGCAGCGCGATGTCGATGGCGTTGACCGGCCCCTTCCCCTCCGAGGCGACGAGCGCCTCCGAGCCGCCGACGGCAATTTTCAGCAGGCAGCCGGTGAGCACGTCGGGCTTGGTGGGATCGCTGAGCACGATTTTGAAGTCCAGCAGTTCAAAATAGCGTTTGCGGCGGCCGAGGGCGTCCAGCATCATCAGCGCCAGCGAGCCGTCGGCGTTCTCGTACTGGTAGCCCAGCCGCTCCTCGTTCTTGATGCGCGCGAGCAGCTCGGTGACGCAGGGATCGTTTTTGGCCGTATCGGGCGCAAGCTCGCGCAGCCGCTTGGCGACGGCGGCCCGTCCGCTCTGGTCGGAGATGAGGATGCCGCTGCTGTTCCCGACCTGCGCGGGGTCGGTGTGCTGAAAGGCGGAGGACCACTTCTCTTCCCCGTCGATATGGGCGCCCGCCTTATGCCGGAAGGCGTAGCCGCCGACGTAGGGCGCGCGCTCGTCGAACGCGATGTTGGTGATGTCCGCAATCCGCCGCGCGCTGCCGGTCAGCAGCCGCAGCCGGTCGGGCGGCAGGACGGAAAGCCCCATTTTGAGCTGCAAATCGGGGATGACCGTACACAGGTCCGTGTTGCCGCAGCGCTCGCCGATGCCGCAGAAGGTGCCGTGGACGTCCGACGCGCCGCCCTCGACGGCAAACAGCGTATTGGCGACGGCCAGCCCGCAGTCGTTATGGCAATGGATGCCCACCGGCACGGACAGCGCCTTGCAGACCTCGCGGACGACGCGCTTGACCTCGCCGGGCATCGAGCCGCCGTTCGTATCGCAGAGCACCACGCGTTCGGCGCCGGCATTGACCGCGGCGACGAGCGTTTGCAGCGCATAATCGGGGTCGGCGCGGAAGCCGTCAAAAAAATGCTCGCCCTCGAAGATGACGCGTTTGCCGTTTTCGCGGCAATAGGCCACGCTGTCGGCGATCATCCGCAGATTCTCGTCCCCGCTGGTGCGGATGACCGAGACGACCTGCGCAAGACTGCTCTTCCCGTAAAGCGACACATATTCGTCGGCCAGCGCGACCGCTTTTTTCAGCAGCTCGTCCTCGCACGCGGCGACGCCCTCCCGGCAGGTGGAGTGGAAGGCGACGGGCTTGAGCGTGCGAAAACGCACCCGCTCGCGCTTCAGAAGCAAAAACAGCTCTTCGTCCTTCGCCACGGCGGCGGGCGCGCCGGCCTCCGCAAAGCCGATGCCGAGCGCGTCGAGTATATCCAGTATTTTCAGCTTGTCCTTGACGGTATAGGAGACCGAGGCGCTCTGCGCGCCGTCGCGCAGCGTGGTATCCAGCACGCCGATGCTTTTTTTCAATGCGTTGCAGCCCTCTTTCGCAGAAAGAGGCGTCTGCGCCGCAAACGCCTCTCTCCGCCGCATGATTTACTTGCTGTACAAGTCTATGATTTGTTGGATTTCCTGGTTGATTTGGGGTTTCACGGCTTCGAACGCGGAGGTGATATCCGCGCTCCTATTCTGAACCAGAGTAGCCAGCACCGTGTTCATCTGTCCGAAATTGTACGCTTCGCCGGCGTCGTAAATGATATTGCCGAAGATAATGTCAAGCATTTCTTCGCTTTCGTCGTCGCGTACGTCGCGGCCGATCAGATTCACCTCATAATAAGCGGGGGTCAGCGTGTTCTTGGCTTCGGCCGCGCATGCCTCGACGATGAAAGCGGAAAATTCCGGGTCCTGCACGCTGATCGGGATGGTCAGGCTCGCCACCTCGCCGGTGCCGCAGTAAGAATAATAATTCTCCTGCTCCTCGTCCCACAGCGGCATCGGGATGATACCGAAGTCGACATCATATGCGCGCAGCTTCGTCGTAGCGGAGAAGCCGGACGGTCTGAACAGCGCGCGTCCCTCGTGAAAGACGGCGAACGAGGTTTCCCAAATCGGGTCCCCGCATTCCTGCGCGTAAATCGCCCATGTGCCGGAGGAGGCAAACGCCTCCAAAACCTTGCGGGCAACGGTCTGCGTACGTTCTTCGCCGAAGCTGAGGTAGGGGTAATCGTTTTCGTCCTTTTTGCAGATCGTCGCGCCCGTGCTGCCGATAAAGGTCAGCGCATCGGCATAGCCGGTAAGCAGCCCATAAACGCGTTTATCGTCCGACGCTTCGGTGGAAGCGGCCTTCGCCATCTCCAGAAATGTATCGAAGGTCCATTTATGCTCGCGGACCAGCGTATACGGATCCTCCATATTGTTGTTTCGGATGATCTCCTTATTGAAAAGCATCGAGGTGGTGCAGACCTTATTCAGAATGGTAATGTCTCCGGTTGTGAAATACACGGCATTGCCGATAGAAAACGCTTTTGTTGCGTTCTCATCCCACCATGGCGCGTCCAGATCGATGCTGTCCAGCGTGCGCAGATCATACAGGCTGCCTTCCCCGGCGAGCACAGCCGCTTCGCGCAGGGTCGGCATCGCCGCATCGAACATGCCCGTACCCGCGACAACCTCGGTGCGGATATCGGCCAGCAGGGCGTCGCTGAGCACCGGAACGATCTTTACGTTATACCGTTCCTCGATGCGCGCATTGCGCTCGTAGACCTGATCATTGATCAGATCGCCGTACATCTGACTGTCGGTCGTGAAATCATCCGATTGGTAGGTTCCGAACCTGGAGCTGCGCACAAGCACGCGGAATTCACGCTCGCCCCAGTCCTTCGCGGGCAAATCGGGAACATAGCTTCCGTTTTCGTCACGATACGCATCGGTCTGGGAAACGTCCCCGGAGAGCGCCGAGGACGGCGAAGCGCTTTCATCACCGTTTGTTTTGCAGGAGGAAAGGGAGCAGATCAAAACGGCAGCGAGCAAAACGATCGAAGCAAATCTGCAAAAGTATTTCGCATGCATAAAATACGGCCTTCCTTCTTTAAGAATACAAAACCCATACCAAATGAATACAGAACCCAATATTGAAATTGTTTATCAAAGAACGCGCCGTCCGCCTTACGGCTCGCGGATCATAGAACGGTTAATGGCGTTGATATACGCGCGTATGCTGGACTTGATGATGTCGGTGGACACGCCCTTGCCCGGATACTCGCGCCCGTCGGCGTCGGTGATGCGCACGCGCACCTCGCCGAGCGCGTCGGTGCCGCCGGTGACGGCCTTGATGTTATAAAAAAGCAGCTTGAAATCCCGCCCGACGATGCGGTTGATGGCGTTGTAGCTGGCGTCGATCGGGCCTTCGCCCGCGCCCGTCTCGGTAAACCGCTCCCCCTTGCGGGAGAGGGAGACGAGCGCCATCGCCTGCATACGGTTGCCGCTCTGGATCTGGAAGGTATCCAGCTCGTAGCCGTCGACGATATGCGAATCATAGACCGCTTCCTCCACCAGCGCGCGGACGTCGTCGTCCGACACGTCCTTCTTGCGGCAGGCAAGGTCCTTGAAGGCGTTGAAGGCGGCAAGCGAAACGGCCGGCTCGACAACCAGTCCCAGCTCGGACAGCTTTTCCTCAAACGCATGGTGGCCCGAGAGCTTGCCGAGCGCCAATCCCGCGCCGGTCAGTCCGACGGACTGGGGCGTCATAATCTCATACGTCAGCGGGTTGGCAAGCACGCCGTGCTGGTGGATGCCCGCGTCGTGCACGAACGCGTTCCGGCCGACGACCGGCTTGTTCTGCGGCACATACACGCCCGTGACCGAGGCGACGGTCTTGCTGGCCTTGGAATACATGCGCGTATCGACGCCATGCTCGAGGCCGAACAGGTCGCGGCGCGTTTGCAGCGCCATCACGATCTCCTCGGACGCGGCGTTCCCCGCGCGCTCACCCAGTCCGTTGAGCGTGCATTCGACCTGACCCGCGCCCGCCATCAGAGCGGCGAGCGAATTGGCCGTGGCCATGCCGAGGTCATTGTGGCAGTGCACCGAGACAATCGTATCGCCGAGGTTGCGTATGCCGCCCGCCACCCGGCGGACCAGCGCCGCGAACTCGTCGGGTACCGCATAGCCGACGGTATCGGCGATGTTGACGGTGGAAGCGCCGTTCTCGATCGCCGTCTCGAACAGCGCGCAGAGGAACGCGGGGTCAGAGCGGCTGGCGTCCTCCGCCGAAAACTGCACGTCCGGGCACAGGCTGCGCGCCAGACGGACGGAATCCGCCGCGCGCCGAAGAACCTGCTCACGGGTCATTTTCAGCTTATACTGCAAATGGATGTCACTGGAGGCGATAAAAATATGGATGCGGCCCTTCTCCGCGCGCTCCAGCGCCTCGGCCGCGCGGCGGACGTCCCCCTCCTCCGCGCGTGCGAGCGCGCAGACGACAGGCCCCTTGACCTGCTCGGAAATTCGGCGCACGGCCATGAAATCGTCCCGCGAGGAGGCCGGAAAGCCGGCCTCAATCACGTCCACGCCAAGGCCGGCGAGCACATGGGCGATTCTGAGCTTATCGGAGATGTTCAGGTTGACGCCCGGCGTCTGCTCGCCGTCGCGGAGCGTGGTGTCAAAAATGCGGATTCTTCTGCCCAAAGCACAGCACCTCCGCCTCAGACGCCCGAGTACGCCGCGAAGCCGCCGTCGACCGGGATCACCGTGCCGTTGACGAAGCCGGAAGCGTTGGCATCGCACAGATACAGCAGCGTCCCGATCAGGTCGGACGGTTCGCCGAACCGGTTCATCGGCGTATGGGCGAGGATTTTGTCGGTGCGCGGCGTGGGTCTGCCGTCGGCGTCATAGAGCAGCGCGCGGTTCTGGTCGGTGACGAAGAAGCCGGGCGCGATGGCGTTGACGCGCACCCCCACCTTGGAGAAATGGACGGCGAGCCACTGCGTGAGATTGGACACGGCGCTTTTCGCCGCCGAATACGCGGGAATCTTGGTCAGCGGGCGGAACGCGTTCATCGACGAGACGTTGATGACCGTGCCGCCGCGGACGGCCAGCGATTTCGCAAAGACCTGCGTGGGCAGCAGCGTGCCGAGGAAGTTGAGGTTGAACACGAAGTTCACCCCGGCCGGGTCGAGGTCGAAAAAGGTCTTGACGCTCTCGTCCGGCTCGCCCTCCAAATCCTCGGGGAACAGATATTCCTTCGTCGTCTGCGCCTTCGGGTTGTTGCCGCCGGCGCCGTTCAGAAGAATATCCGCGCCGCCGAACGTCTCCTCAACCTGCGCGCACGCCCTTTGCAGGCTCTCGCGGTCGAGCACGTCGGCGGCCAGCGGAAGCGCCCGCCCGCCCTGCGCGCGGATGCGGTCCGCCGTCGCCGCGGCGCGCTCGGCCGTCAGGTCGAGCACGGCCACGTTCGCGCCGCACTCGGCGAGCGCCTCGCAGAAGGCCGAGCAAAGCACGCCGCCGCCGCCGGTGACGACAGCCGTTTTGCCGCGAAGGTCTATTTTGAATGGAACTGCCATACGATTATCCCGTCTCTTTCCGTATTCCGCCTTGTTTTGCGGTTCTGTTATTTTTCGATGCAGATGTTCTGCGCGGCCAGCTTTTCACGCAGGAAATCGACCGCCATCACAATATCGGCCGCCGGGTCGGCGCCGACCTCGCGCTCCACCGTCAGATAGCCGGTATAGCCGATGTCGTTGAGCGCGGCGATGTATTTGTCCCAATCGACGCCGCCGGTGCCGAGCGGGACCTCCAAGAAGCCGGTCTCGGTCTTGACGCCGTCCTTGGCGTGCGTATGTACGATGTAATCCTTCAGCGTGTACACGCCGGCGACGGGGTCGTCCCCCGCGACCATCACGAGGTTGGCCGGATCATAGTTGACGCGCAGCCCCTTGGCGCCCAGCGAATCGAGGAACGCCTTGAGGACGGGCGCCTTCTCGGTGCCGGTCTCAGCGGCGAAATACGAGCCCATGCTGTCGGCGTACTCGGCGAGGGCGCGGGCGTTTTTCCGCACGGCCTCCATAAACGGCGAATCCTCGAGCGTGAGGTGGCCGATGTGGGTGGTCACGATGTCGCAGCCCAGCTCCTTGGCCGCGTCGAGCACGCGCTTGGATTTGTCTACAATGGTGGCGTCGTCCAGATTCAGGCCGAAATCGCCGCAGATGGCGGAAAAGACGATGCCGTTGGAGGACAAAATGTCCTTAATCTCGCGGATTTTGTCCTTGGTCATATTCTCCGCGGAGAATTCGCCGCCGGTGAGGTATTTTTGGACGCCGCTGACGCCCAGCTCCGCCGCCTTGGCGATGCTCTGGGGAAAATCCAGTCTGAGGGAGTCGGAAATAAGACCGAGTTTCATGTTGTCGAATTCCTTTCTTAACATTTGGATTGATTTTATATCAAATCGAGGGGCAGCGAAAAGGCGGCATAGAAGCGGTCGAGAAAATAGCCGACCTCCTCCATCTCCATCCCCTTCAGCGCCGCCTCGACTGACGCCATAGCGGGCGCGAACTCGCGGTTGCCGCTGTCCAGCTCGGTTTTGCACTTCAGCAGCGCGGCGAGCTTATCGGCGGCCTTGATGAGACGCTTTTCATCCTCGGAGCAGCGGAACACGTCGTCGTAGCCCTCCCGCAGCACGTCGGGCAGGCTTTGCGCGAAACGCGCCTTCGCCGCGTTTTCCACGGTATCGTAAGCCTTTTTCGTTTCGGGACTGTAATATTTGACGGGCGTGGGCAGATCGCCGGTGAGGATTTCCGGCGCGTCGTGATACATCGCCTTCACGCAAACCGCGCCGCAGTCATACGATTTGCCGAAGACCCGGTTGCCGATGAGCGCGAGCGCATGCGCGAGGAAGGCGACCTCCAGCGAATGCTCGGCCAGATTTTCGGGAAAGTTGCAGCGCATCAGTCCCCAACGGGAAATGTATTTCATTCGGAACAGGGTGGCAAAAAAAGTGTTTTCCATCTCGCATCTCCGCATATATGCTTATAGACAATGTTATAATACCATATCCGGCGGCAAAAGGGAATAGGATTTCAAAAAATTCTTCGGCGGATATTGAAAAAAAGTATTCAAAATGCTATAATCAACCTAAGAAACAAAGGTATTTCCCGCTTCCCCGCCCTGCGGCGACGGAAGGAGCGGACGGAAAGGAACGAAATCGGTTTGAACTTTACGAAAATGCAGGCGCTCGGCAACGATTACATATACGTCGAGCTGCTTACACAGCGGATGGAGAACCCGTCGGCCTGGGCGCGCTTTCTGTCGCGCCGCCGCTTCGGCGTCGGCTCGGACGGGATGATTCTGATCTGCCCGTCCGCGAAAGCCGACTTCCGTATGCGCGTGTTCAACCCCGACGGCAGCGAAGCCGAAATGTGCGGCAACGCGCTGCGCAGCACCGCAAAGCTGGTGTACGAAAAGGGCTTTACCTCCAAGACCGCCTTCACCGTCGAAACGCTGGGCGGCATCAAGGAGCTGTTCCTCACGCTGGAGGACGGGCACGTCTCCATGATCACCGCCTCGCTCGGCGCACCGATTCTCGAATCGGCGCGCGTTCCCGTTACGCTGGACGGCGGCGACGGCCGCTGCATCGACCGCCCCGTCGAAGCGGCGGGACGCCTATTCCGCATCACGGCGGTGTCGATGGGGAATCCGCACTGCGCGACGTTCGCCGACGACGCAGCGGAGCTGGACCTCCCCCTGTACGGCGCGGCGATCGAAACCCATCCCGTCTTTCCGCAGAAGGCGAACGTGGAGTTCGTGCGGGTGATCGACGAAAACACCCTGTTTATGCGCACCTGGGAGCGCAACTGCGGCGAAACGCTGGCCTGCGGCACCGGCTGCTGTGTCGCAACGGTCGCCGGCGTGCTGACCGGGCGCTGCGCGCCGAAAACGGCCGTGCGGCAGCTCGGCGGCGTCATTCACATCGAATGGGACAGAGCGGCCGACAACCTTTTGATGACCGGGCCGTCCGAAATCGTGTTCGACGGCACGGCGGACGAACGCGCGGCGCAGGCCTTTTTCGATTCCGAGCGAAGGGCCGAGGCCGGAGGAAAGGATCGTGAGAGCGTATGAACATTCTGAAGCTGTTTGCGGATTACCCGTTTATCCCCTCCTTTTTGGACAGCGGAAAAGAAATCACGGACATCGTCTACGACTCCCGCAAGGCGCGGCCGGACACGATCTTCGTGGCAATGCGCGGCGCCAACCGCGACGGGCATGACAGTTGCATGAACGCCTACGAAAACGGCTGCCGGGATTTTGTCGTCGAGCACAGAGTGACGCTTCCCAACGACGCCATCACCTATTTGGTGGCCGACTCGCGGCGCGCGCTCTCGGTGATGTCGCGCAGCCTGTTCCAGTTCACGCCGAAGGAGGAGAAAGAGCTCGTCCCGACGCAGCTCATCGCCGTCACGGGGACGAAGGGAAAGACGAGCACCTGTATGATCCTGCGCTCGATTCTGGAAGCCGCCGGCCGCAAGGTCGGCTACATCGGCACGCTGGGCGTGATGTACGACGGCAAGGTGCTGGAAACGCCGAACACCACGCCCGAAAGCTACGAAATCTTCCGCCATTTGAGGCAGATGCGGCTGAGCGGCTGCGAATATGTGCTGATCGAGGCGTCCTCGCAGGGCGTGAAGCTGCACCGCACGGCCGATTTGTGCTTCAATCTCGGCGTATTCACCAACCTTTCACCCGACCACATCGGGCCGGGCGAGCACGAGAGCTTTGAGGAATACCTCGCCTGCAAGCGCGAGCTGTTCTCGCAGTGTGCGCTCTCTATCGGGAACATCGACGACGAATATTACGAGCAGGTCGTCTCCAACCGCTTCGGACGGCTGACCTTCGGTCTGTCCGAAAAAGCCGACTACCGCGCGGAGGACACGGCATTCACCGTCTCGGCGGACGGCTTTTCCACCGTATTTACCTGCCGCGAGAAGGGCAAGCGGCACGAGCTGAAGCTGAAGCTGCCCGGCATGTTCTCGGTGTACAACGCGCTCGGCGCAATCGCCGTCGCGCGGAATTACGGCGTCTCCTACGAGACGATACAGGCCGGCCTTTCCGCCGTCCGCGTAAAGGGGCGGACGGAGATCGTACCCGACACGGGCGACGTGCGGGTGCTGCTGGACTACGCGCACAACGAGCTGAGCGTGAAAAGCCTGTTCGATATGCTGCTGCTCTACAAGCCGAAGCGGCTCATCGCGGTGTTCGGCTGCGGCGGCAACCGCTCCAAGCTGCGGCGCTACGCGATGGGCGAGATCATCTGCAAGACGGCGGATTTCTCGGTCATCACCTCCGACAACCCGCGCGACGAGGACGTCGGCGCCATCATCGAGGACATCAAGCAGGGCGCGGGCGAATACATCAAAAAGGCCGTGGTCGTGCCCGACCGCAGAGAGGCCATCGAGTACGCGCTGAGTCTGGCGGGCAGCGGCGACATCGTCGCCATCGTCGGCAAGGGCGATCAGGACTATGAAGAAATAAAAGGCGTCCGGCACCCGTTTGACGAGCGCCGGATCGTAGCCGATTATTTCAAAAACGCTTCCAAATAATTGATAGCGAAGCCCTTGGCCGAAAAGTTCCGTTCGTATTCGGTCATAATGTTCTCCGCGGCCATCGGGCTGCCATGCAGGTCAAAGCAGACGTTCTCGAGCGTATAGCCGCTTGCGGCGAAGGTCTCCAGCGAATAATCGAACAGCGGACGGTTGTCGGTTTTGAAAAAGATTCGGCCGCCCGGCGCAAGAATCGTCTTATAGCGTTCCAGAAAAAGGGGGCTGGTCAGCCTCCTTTTTGCGTTGCGCTTTTTCGGCCACGGGTCGCTGAAATTGAGATACAGCCGCGCGACCGAATGCGCCGGCAGCAGCGTGTCGATCGCGGCGCCGTCGGCGATGAGGAAGCGGACGTTCGCGCATCCGGCGCGGTCGGCCTTTTCCATCGCCATCATCGCCACGTCCGTCACTTTCTCGACGGCCAGCAGCGACGCGTCCGGAAATCGCTCGGACAGCCCCGTGATAAACGCGCCCTTGCCGCAGCCAAGCTCGACGAACAGCTCCCGTCCCTCTCCGAACGCGGGCGACAGCTTCACCCGCCCGCCGTCCAGCTCCGCCAGCAGGCCGCTCACTTTTTCAAGCCGTGCGTCACGGTTCTTTTTCGGACGCATCCGCATAGCATATCCATCCTTTCCAAACTAAAAACAAACAATATCTGAATTTGCGGCAGAAAACATTGCGGCTGTGAAGCCCCTGTGAATACCGATTTTTGTATAACAGCAAGCGTAAACAGCCATAATTCTTCATACCTTTGTATCAAAAAAGGCGCTCGGCTTTCCTGTGCCGATCGAGCGCGATACAAACAGATGCAGAGAACCTTCTGCTGTTCGTATACGATATTATGCTTTCCTTTCACACTCCCGCCTGCCGAACAAGCAGCGGCGGGCATAACAATGATGGAAGCGCTGTTCATTCGGTATGCGCCGCTTGCCTCCAGTTGTCCTCGTGAATTGCATATAAAATGGCATTCTCGACGTCCTCCGCCCACTCTGCCGGAGTATTGTCGTATGTCAGCGAGCAGAGCAGAGCGCTTACATCGCACAAATGCGCCAGCATAAGCCAGTCGGACGGCAGCGGGGATGCGGAGACGGAACGATAGCCCCGCGCAAAAGCATCGCAGACCTGCCTGTCGGAAAGAGTCTGCACGTCGCCGCTTCTCCTGAAAAAGCGGCCTATGTCGCTGTATCGGCTGCCGGCATATGCAAACTCAAAATCTATACAATATATCTTTCCGCCGCAAAGCATAATGTTTCCGTATCCGAAATCGCCGTGACAGAGAACGCTTTCCGCTTCTATCCTGTCGAAGAATTCCGGCTTTTCTTTTATAAATGCGCACAGCTTTTCGACCGTATCCGGCTTGAGGTATTCCGAAGGCTTTCCCCTCAATAAATGCAGGATTTTTTCGCGTGTGGGCGGGAGACCCGAAAGCTCCTGCGATGGATTCAGCTTTTCGTCCAGCAATGCGTCATGCATGTACTTTCTTTCGTGTATCGCCGCACACATTCTGCCGATTTCATAGGACAACTCCGGCGGAAATTTCAGGCTTTTCCGCAGATATTGCAGGAGCGTATCGCCGTCGAGAAATTCCATAACCGTGTAAGCGAACGCACACCGCCGCTTGCTGCCGTCATAAAAGAATAACGCAGGCACGTTTATTTTATTTTTCAAATAAGCCAATGCTGCCATCTCCGGCTTGTCGGTCGTATTGGAATACAGCTTCAGAAAATATTTGCCGGCGTTTGTCGTGACCGCATAGCCGGTGTTGCTCATGCTTTCTTTCATAAGGGAGAAATCCAAAATCGTCAGCGAGCCGTCAAACGGTCTGAGCATAGAAGCAATCTCGGCTTTATCGGTTATGATAAAATCATGGATTCTGTGCATGCTTTCCCTCCCATAATGCGTTAAACCGTTTATCCTATGTCGAATCATTCGTCGTTTTTTGCATATACGGCGGCTTACGACGGCAAAATAAACAGGCGGCCATAGACGGCAGTCACAAAAAAAACGACCCGCCGCCGGTCGCGGGCTTTGCAAGAAAGCGCGCCGCAAGGAAATTCCACTTCTTTCCTGTCTTTCATTCGGAGAAAAGCAAAAAATCCGAAACGACAAGCCGTCTTTCGGCGCGCGGCGCACGCATCCGCAGCCGGAACGCCGCGGCGCAGCAGCCGCGGTCTGCCGGAGATACCGCCGCCGTTGATACACACTGCGCAGGCGCCGGACCATCGAGCCTGCGTCGGCAAACCGAATGCGCCCGCGCCCGCTCCTGTCCGCGCGGAAAGCCGTTTTGCACACAGGCGGCGTCGTGAAGGGCGCGGCCGAAAGCACACACGTTTCCGCCCGTCCGACGCAGCCGCCGGCAAAAGCGTTTTCCGGCATCGCGCCTGCCCCTATTGCGCGGCCGCGCTCCGACCGCCGGAACGCCGCAGACGCCGAGCGGCCGCCGTATCCCCTGCCTAATTATTATAGATAGGTAATCTCACCTTATCCAAAAGCTCCGGCCATTGATTCTAAAAAAATCAATATTTTGTCAAAAATATCGCGCATACTTTCGGCCGTTTGGAGAATACTAAGCCATGTCGAAAGGAGATTTGACCGATGTTAGATAGAATTGCTCTGATCATAACCATCATTGGCTCTATCAACTGGGGACTCATTGGACTGTTCCAGTTCGACCTGGTCGCGTGGATTTGCGGCGGCCCGGCCGCGATGCTCAGCCGCATCGTGTACACCATCGTCGCCGTTTGCGGCCTGTGGTGCATTGGAATCCTGTTCAGGAGTCCTGCGAGAGTAAGGGAATAGACGGATTAGCAGGCAGCGACGCTGCTTGCTTTTCTTTTGTCTCCCATTCGGGCTGGATGATCGAGAAGAAATAAGGATAGAACCATTTCCCGTCGCCGTGGAGCGTTTTGTCCGACGAGGTGGACTCGTACGTCATCCCGACGCTGCGCATCAGCGAAAGCGCGGCGGTGTCCTCCACATCGACGTGCGCGTAAATCTTCCAGAAATTGACTTCTTCAAACAAAAACGCAAACACACGCTTGAGCGCCTCGGTCATATAGCCCTTGTGCCGAGCGGGCTGTTCGAGCGCGAACATAATCCCGAGCGTTTTGAAGCGGTTGGAAAGCTCTTTCCCGACGATATAGCCGATGAGCCTGCCCGTCGCCTTTTCTTCGACGGCCCAAGCGTAAAACGAATCCTCGCGGTAGGAGGTGATCCAGCGCTGAACCTGAAACTTCGCCTTGGCGGGCGTCTTATGGCGCAGAAGCTGCCCGAAGCGCGCCGCTTCCTCCGTACCCGACCAGCGCTCAAACATCGGAATGTAGTCCTCGAACAGGAAACGGCGCAGCCGCAGCCGTTCGGTCTCCAGCTCCACGGTACCCTTATGGCGCAGTCCGGCCTTGTCCGGCGGCAGCTCGCCGAGCTGGTCGGCCATCCCCGCGCGAAGATAGTCGAGGCTGGTATTCAACTGCACGACGTCCACGCCCTTGGCATGCACGGCCGGCGCCTCCAGCGTCAGCGCGCCGGTATATCCGTTCGCCCGCAGGCGGTCGAACACCAAAAGCCAGTTGATGTCTCCGGCGCCGGGCTGGTAAATGGGATAAATCTTCGACCAGTCGCAGCGCCCGCCCGAATAGTCGCCGATGTGCACATGCCGGATGCGGTCCGGCCACAGCTCCTTGTCGTCGAGCATCGTATACAGCTCACGGTGGAACTGCGCGCAGCGCGTATCGAGCGTGAAGCCGAGCGTGTCGTACATCACAGCGAGCTTTTTCATATGGAAAAGCGGACTTTTCTGCGTGCAGAAAATGCCTTCGATCAGCATCTCCACCGAATACTGCGCCGCGATTTCCAGCATCAGCCCGATCCGTTCGTAGAGCATCGGCGCGTTCTTGTCGCTGTCCGGCACGCCCCAGCAGTGGACGATGACACGGTCCGCGCCGAAGGCCGCGGCATATTCACAGTTCTTCTCGAACAGGGCCAGCGCTGCGGAAAGCGACAGCTCATCCGGGTCGGAAAGCAGGTCGCCGATATGCTTGTCCGCGTGAAAGGCGGCGATGCGGATGCCGCGCGACCGACAGGCGCGCAGCCATTCGGGAATGCGCGCATACGAGTCGTACGAGTCGCGGAACATCATAAATTCAAACCCGTCGCAGTGAAACGCGTTATAATGCTCGGTGAGCACTCTGAAATCGAAACCGTTCCGCCGGCCGAGAATCGCGCCGGTAGACAAATAAATCTCGTTCAACCCAAAAATCCTCCTTACCCGCCTCATTTTACCATACATTTTATGCCGCGTCAAGACTTAGGCTTTGACAAACCGGCCGGATTGTGGTATGATAAGCGCATAGGAAGCCCAAACGGCGCACGGACGCCGTTCGGTAAGCCTTCGCGGCCGGCGCGCGGCGAAGCAGCCGGCCGGCTTGGGCCGTATTTCCGCACAGCGCAAAAGCCGCTCTGCGGCAGAAGGCTTCCGGCGGGGAACACGCCCGCGAACGGTCCGGCGGGGCCGTCAGATTACAATCGGGGACAAGGACGTTATGACGATTCTAACCGTTTCCTCCGTCTCGCTCGCCTACGGGACGGACGAAATTCTCAACGATATATCCTTCACGGTCAACGAAGGCGAGCGCCTCGGCGTCATCGGGGCCAACGGCGCGGGCAAGACCACGCTGTTCAACATCCTCACCGGCCGCCTGCAGCCCGACCGCGGCAACGTGACCTTTGCGCGCGGCGCAAAAGCGAAGCTGCTCTCCCAGAAGCCGGAGGAGGACTTCGGCGGCCGGACGGTGCTGGACTGGGCGCTGGACTCCTTTTCCGGCCTGCACGAAACCGAGCGCCGGCTGGCCGACGGGCACAGCGCCGACGCGGCGCGCTACGCCGCGCTGGAGGAGGAATTCCGCCGCGCGGGCGGCTACGAATACAAGGCCAAAACGCGCTCGATGCTCGAGCGCTTCGGCTTTTCGGCGGCAGACTTCGACAAGCCGGCCGCCCTGCTCAGCGGCGGCCAGAAAACGCGGCTGGCGCTTTTGTCGGTGCTCGTTTCGGACACCGACGTCCTTCTGCTCGACGAGCCGACCAACCATCTCGACCTTGAGACGACCGAGTGGCTGGAGGAGTTTATCCGAACTTCGAAAAAGACCTTCCTCATCGTTTCGCACGACCGCTATTTCCTCGACCGGGTCACGACGAAGACGCTGGAGCTGGAGCACACGCGCGCAGCGGTGTTCAGCGGCCCGTACAGCGTATTCAAGCGCAAAAAGCAGGAACAGCGCGACGCGCAGATGAAGCACTATCTCCAGCAGCAAAAGGAGATCAAGCGCATCGAGGATTTCGTGGCAAACCAGCGCCGCTGGAACCGCGAGCGCAACATCATCGCTGCGGAAAGCCGCCTGAAGGCGCTGGACCGTATGGTCAAGCTCGAAAAACCGAAGGAGGCGGTCAAAGCGCCGTCCTTTGCCTTTCAGACCGCCGCCAAGCAAAGCAGCGACGTGCTTTCGGTGCGCGGCGTCAGCAAAACGTTCGGCAGCGCGCCGCTGCTGACCGACGTCAGCTTTGAGCTTAAGCTCGGCGACCGGCTGTTTATTGTCGGCGCGAACGGCTCGGGCAAGTCAACGCTGATCAAAATTCTCACCTCCCGGCTGGAGCCCGACCGCGGCCGGTACGAATACGGCTACAACCAGATCGTCGGCTATTACGATCAGGAGCAGCAGCTCATCGACGACGAAAACACCGTCATCGGCGAGCTGTGGGACGAAAACGGCGCGCTGACGATGACGCAGGTGCGCACGACGCTGGCCGCCTTCGGCTTCACGGGGGACGACGTGTTCAAAGCCAACGCCGTGCTCAGCGGCGGCGAGCGGGCGCGGCTGTCCATCGCCAAGCTGATCCTCAAGGGCGCCAACCTGCTGATTTTGGACGAACCGACCAACCATCTGGACATCGCCTCGCGCGAGGTGCTCGAGTCGGCGCTGGCCGCCTTCGGCGGGACCGTACTCTGCGTTTCGCACGACCGGTTCTTTATTTCGTCGCTGGCCACCCGCATTCTGGAGCTGGACCGTCGCCGCTATCCCGACGGTAGCGCGCTTTACGAGCTTCCCTACGACGCGTTTTTGGAAAAGCGTCCCCCGCTCCCGCAGCAGACGGCCGACGAGCCGACAGTGCCGGCGCGCGAGACGGGTTCGAAGCCGAATGTCGATCTGCGCCGGGTGCGCAAGCGGCATGTGATTGTGGAAAACGAAATCGGACGGCGGGAAAAGGCGCTTTCCGACATCAAAGCGCGGATGAACGGCGAGGAAAGCAGCGATTATATGGCGCTGGCGGCGCTGGCCCGCGAGGAGGAAGCGGTCAACGCCGAGCTGCAGAAGCTGTACGACGAATATTTAGAATTGGAAGCGCTGTTGGAGGAATAAACGCGCGGGCAGCCTAATACTATGTACTACGGTCTACGGGGTCGCAGCCGTACCGCAAAACGAATAGTAAAGGGTTGGTTGTCGTGTTCATATACACCTTAAAGGCTTCGAGCATCAAGTTCTTCGCGGTCGTGCTGCTGTCCGTGGTCGTACTCGTCACCCTCATCGCGGTCATCCCGGAATACGGCTCCGCAGGCGACGTGGCCGTCGTCTCCATCCAGTACGGAGAGGTCAAGACGAACGACGACCGGCTGGCGTTCATCCGGCAGTTCGGCTACACGCCGGTCAGCGAGCCGGCGGAGAGCGCGGAGGTCATCATCCCCGAAAAATTCGACGCGGTGTATGAAAAGTACAACGAGCTGCAGCGCGCGCAGGGCCTGAATCTGAAAAAGTATCAGGGCAAGAGCGCGATGAAGTATACATACCTGCTCGAAGAATATCCCGGCTACGAAGGGCGCGTACTCTTCACGATGCTGGTATACAAGGATAAGGTCATCGCGGGCGACGTCTGCGGCATCGACGAAGCGCAGTTCATCCACGGCTTCGAACGGAAAACGCCGCGCGATACCTCCGACGGCGGCACGGCCGAATCCTCCGCGGCGGCGGAATAACGCGCACCCGAACGGGGCATACTGTCATTAACGCCGGCGGACGAACCGTTTCACCGGCGTTACTATGCGTTCGGAAAGGCAGTGCGGACAGTATGAAGCATTTAAGCGGCGTGGCGGTCGGCTTTTTTGTCGCCCTCGTGTTCATCGTTCTGGCCGCGGCCGTGCTGCTGTCTGTTTTCCCCGAGGTGCTGGAGCTGTACCATACCATCGATTCCTATTTGCAATGAAAGGCGTCGTTTCTCATGCAGGATTGTAAAAACCGACCCGAGCGGCTCGACAAGCTGCTCGCCTCCAGCGGGCTGGTCACGCGCAGCGAGGCCAGAGCCGCCGTCGCGCGCGGGCGCGTGACGGTGGACGGCGTCCCCGCGCACTCGCCCGAACAGAAGGTGACGCGGGAAGCGGCGCTCTGTCTGGACGGCGCGCCGGTCGACACCGCGCCCTTTCTGTACATAATGCTCAACAAGCCCGCCGGCTATGTCTGCTCGACCGACGACGGCGACGGGCCGACGGTACTCGACCTTCTGACCGGGCCGGAAAGACGGCGCGGTCTCTTCCCCGCCGGCCGGCTGGACAAGGATACGGTGGGGCTGCTGCTGCTGACCAACGACGGCGCGAGCGCGCACCGCTGGCTGTCCCCAAAGCGGCATGTGGAAAAGCGCTATTTCTTCCGCTGCGCCCGTCCGCTGGACGAATTGGCCGCCGCTTCGCTCGAACGCGGCGTCGACATCGGCGGCGTCGTGACCAAGCCCGCGCGCCTGACGGTGCAGCCCGGCGGGACGGAGGGACTGCTGACGATCACGGAGGGGAAATTTCACCAGATCAAACGGATGCTTGCCGCCGTGGGGAACGAGATCACCTTCCTCGAGCGGGTGGGCTTCGCCGGCCTGCCGCTGGACCCGGCGCTGCCGCGCGGCGGATACCGAAGGCTGACCGAAGCCGAGACGCAAATGCTGCTGAACCCAAAATAGGCTTTGTTTTCGCAATATCCAGTTCACTTATTATGCAAATTGAATAAAGCAAACGATGAAATTTTGGGCAAATAAGCTCTTTTCTTCGGGGCAATAATTTGCTATTATATATAGCAGTAAATGAAGGGCAGCTTTTTGTCCTATCATCAGGAGGTTTATAATGGCAGGCGTACTTTTGAAGCACATTTACAAGAGATATCCGGGCGGAGTTACGGCCGTTTCCGATTTCTGTCTGGAGATCAAGGACAAAGAGTTCATCATCCTCGTCGGTCCTTCCGGCTGCGGCAAATCGACGACGCTGCGTATGATCGCAGGTCTGGAGGAGATTTCCGACGGCGAGCTGTTCATCGAAAACAAGCGAATGAACGACGTGGCCCCGAAAGACAGAGACATCGCGATGGTGTTCCAGAACTATGCTCTGTATCCGCATATGACCGTGTTCGACAACATGGCGTTCGGTCTGAAGCTGCGCAAGGTCAGAAAAGAAGAGATCAAGAGAAGAGTCGAAGAGGCCGCCAAGATCCTCGACATCGAGCATCTGCTGGACAGACGCCCGAAGGCGCTTTCCGGCGGTCAGAAGCAGCGTGTCGCCCTCGGCCGTGCAATCGTCCGCGAGCCGCGCGTCTTCCTGCTTGACGAGCCGCTCTCCAACCTCGACGCTAAGCTGCGCGCTTCGATGAGAAGCGAGCTGACCAAGCTGCACCAGAGATTGAAGACCACCTTCATTTACGTTACCCACGATCAGGTCGAGGCTATGACAATGGCGACCCGCATCGTCGTAATGAAGGACGGCGTTATCCAGCAGGTCGATACCCCGCAAAACCTGTACGACTTCCCCTGCAACATCTTCGTGGCCGGCTTTATCGGCACGCCGCAGATGAACTTCATCAAGGGTATGCTCGTAAAGAAGGGCGAGGACGTGTTCTTCGAGTTCGGCAATTCTTCGATCAAGGTCCCGAAGGAAAAGACCGAGAAGGAAGGCTTCAAGGACTACATAGGCAAAGAGGTCATCGGCGCACTGCGTCCTGAGCTGCTGCACGACGAGCCGCTTTATCTGTCCAAGTTCACCGATTCCACGATCGAGGCTTACGTCGAGTTTACCGAGCTGATGGGCGCGGAAATCTATCTCTACCTCAAGGCCGGCGAAGACAAGGAAGGCGACGAAATCAACCTGATTTCCCGCGTCTCCTCCCGCTCGACCGCGAAGGCGGGCGATACGATCAAGATCGCCATCGACACCTCGCGTATGCACTTCTTCGATAAGGACACCGAGCAGATCATCGTTCACTAAGCAAATCGAAGACTTTGTAAACGAAGCAATATTCCGTAATAAAGTAAAAATGATTTCAGTCGGAACCGGCGTGCTTTACACGCCGGTTCCGATTTGTTTTTTGGATTCCCTTTCCGGCCGCAATTCGATGCGAAATTGCTCTGCAAAGGGCGCGGCCTTCCCCGGAAATTTTTTTTGAAAGCGCATCGTGCAGGAGATTAGAGAGACCCCTCCCGAACGGGCGTAAAGACATCGCTCACTTCGCCGCCCTCTGTCACTTCGAAAAATGGGACGTATTGCCGGAAATCGCGTAGCTGTCATCGGAGGTCAATCTATACGATTTGCCGTTTTCGGTCATCTAATATTTTGCCGGAGATCACATATCCGCTTTGTTCAGGCGGGTGCGTACGCTGCGTCGCAAGGTTCCCCGCCGCGTCATCCATCTTGCACACAATGGATTTTTCACCTACGGCTGAAGAATCGCTCGCCCCTTTTGTCCGAGCTTTTCAAAAAAAGCTGTTGCTTTTTCGTATGCCAAACGATAAACGCCTTTTAAGGACATTTTCTTTGCAGTTCCGTTTAGCGGACACCGGAAAATCCGAAAGAAGCAAAAAATTCTATGCGAACGGTTCGCCCGTTCACATAGAATTTTTCTGCTTTCGCGCCCTTGGCACAATTTCGTATTTTCGCAATACCGCTTTATGCTTTTATTCCAAAGACCTCTACCGCGGGCCGGCGTTGTTGTCCTCGAGTACCAGCACCATCGGCGGTACGGCGCCGTCGGCCGCAAACGCGCCCGTTTCGGCGGCGCGCTTGAGGAACGCCATCGGTATCGAGTAGCAGGAATAGCATCGGAAAGCGGGCACCCGCCCCTCCAAATGCGCGGGAAGCTCCAGCTTCAGCCCGGGCAGCGCGTCGGAGAGCACCGGGGTAAAGAAATCGGCCCAGCGCTGCATATGGCGCAGCCGGATTTCCTCCAACGCCCCGTATTCGTCCGGCGACAGAATCGGCAGACGCACCTGCGGCTTGCCGCCGACATAGCCGAGTATCCCGCAGTCGGCCAGATGCGGCAAGTCCTGCAGCAGCAGCGGGTCCAGTCCCGTCGTCTCGATGGGAATGCCGCGGTGCAGAAGATACAGCAGCAAGGCCAGATCCCCGTCCCGCAGATCGACGGGGCCGCGCGCATAGCGGTTCAAATCCGGCTGCATATCATAGATGTGAAGCTCGATGCGCTTAGCGCCGAGCATCGAATCCCAGCGCGCGTCCCGCCGTCCGCCGTAGGTATAGCGCCAAACGCGGCCGGCAGAAAAATCGAAGTCCGCCGGAAAGCGCAGCCCCTCGGCAATCCAAGCACCGCCGTCGGGACGGTCGGGGAAGCTTTCGTTTGCGGGTACAAGCCGCCGTATCGCCGTATAGAGCGACGTTGCGAACAGATGCAGCAAAAAATACAGCTCCAGCTTCCGCCGCGCGGACGGCTCCAACGCCGGCGTGAAATCCGTCGCGCGCAGCGCGTCCGTGTAGTCGTCCGCCATACGATTCAGCGTGTCGTAATGCGCCTCGACCAGCGCCAGCTCGACGTCGAGACAGCGCTCAAGATGTTCGGGTGTACGAATTTGAAAGTCGGTGAAAAAGCGGTTCCCGATACGCGCCATCAGCTCGGCGTCCGCAAGGCTGCGCACCGCCTCTTCGACGTACGCGGTCGGAATGCCCAGCGCACGGGCAATTTCGACGACCGTCAGCGGCGTTTCGTAGGCGACGATAAGAATGTTCTGCTTCATCAGGTCGCCGCCCACCAGCGACCACGGCTCGTCATGCAGTCCGGGGCGGCCGCGGCAGCAAACATCCAGACGTTCGGGCCGGTAGCTTTGTTTTTCGTAAGCGTCCATCATTTCCAATCCTTTCCGCAGGGCTTCCCTGCCGCCCGACAGCCGCGAGAGCACCGTTCCCCGCGGCAGACCCAGCCGGTCGGCGACGTCCTGCACCCGCTCGCCGTACAGGTAATGGCGCACGATGACCTCGCGGTGCTTTTCCGCAAGGAACACCACCGCCCGCCGGATCGTCTGCGCGTCCGGCCGGTCCGGCTCCGTGCCGGTCTCCGGCATATCGGGCACCAGATCGATGCTGACCGTCGGCAGCCTGCATTTGCGGCGCAGCAGGTCATAATGCTTATGGCGCAGCACGCCGTGCAGCCATGCCCGACGGTCGGCCGGCGCGCCGTCGTATTGCAGCGCGGCCAGCAGCGTTTCCTGCGCAAGGTCCTCGGCGTCGTTCCAATTTCCGCAGATGCGCAGCGCGGCGCGGAACAGATCGTCCGCGTAAGCCTCCAAGCCGTCTGTGTCCATTCCCTGTACCTCCTTTGCGGGTGTTTTCGTCTTATAGTCGCGGAAAACGGCATTTGATTCACCGATTTTTGAAAAAAAGACGGGCAGTTTAAGCCGGGTGTCCGTAAAACAATTAAGCAAAACCTATAGTTACGATCATAGGTCTACTTTTTGTAATCGGTATCGATTTTAGAAAGGCTCCCTTGTGTATAAGGAGGGAAATGACTACCCTCCGCCCTGCGTAAGAGGTGGCTTTGGTGCGGTGCAAATCCGTACACCGCACCATACGCCGAAAGGTGTATAGAAGCGCGCCCTTCATCGGTTCGGCAAAGTGGAATTCATCTCTTCCTTTCATTCTCTCTAATGGCTGAAATGATATCTAAATAAGGCATTATATCTTCCACCGAATATCCCATTCGTACCAAATACTCGTTTTGAATATTACTCTCATACCCCAACAAAAAATAGGTTCTTGCAACATCATATACAGCAGGTCCCTTGCATACATTCATCATATCAATCACAACTAAATGATCGGCCTCATCAACCATCACATTCCCCAAATGGAAATCCCCATGAAGGAAGCAATTGTCATCAGCCAACAAAGCAATTTTCTCAATTGTCTCTTTATCTGTCGCAAACTTTTTAAGAAAGTCTTTGTAAGACATTACATCTTTTACTTTGTATTGCAATAACCGTTTATGAAATTCCGCAAACTTATTCATCCATAGGCCTAACGATGTGTTATTCTCCCCACTTAATTTGCGGTATAACTCTTTTCCTTCAATTCGGTCATAAACAATTCCTTCTCGTCCGTTGTCAATGATTATTTTATAAGCCTTTGGTGTTCTTATGCCCAATTTCTCTGCCATAATCGCATTACGAAGCTCATGCTGAACAAATGCACTTGGATATCCAGAATAAAATAGTTTGCATATTCGTTTTTCTCCATACTCGTATATTTCTGCTGTATTTCCTATTGCAATTCGTCTCATATTTATTTTCACCATCAACTTCCATTTTTTCTGTTACATACAAATTCTGTTTTATTGAACTGTTTATACTCTATCGTATAGCCCCTGAAAATGCAACATTCGGCACAGCAAACCCAATCGCTGTGCCGAATAATTGTTTTATGCCTACCGCCTATTTGCTGCCTTTATCCGTTTCAGCCCCGCGCAAGCACGAAGTCCTTCAGCAGCGCGGCGGTTTTGTCCACACCGAGCACGGCGGCATTGATGGTGATGTCGTAGTTCTGCGAGCTGCCCCAATCCTTGCTGGTGTAGAAATTGTAGTAGGAGGCGCGCTTTTTGTCCGTCTTACGAATCAGCGTGCGCGCGCTCGACTCGCTGAGCTGATGGCGCTCCATCACCACCGCCAGCCGATATTCCAGCGGAGCGTGGATAAAGATGCGCGTCAGCCCCTCGTAGGAGGAAAGCAGGTCGTCCGCGCAGCGGCCGACGATCACGCAGTCCTTCTCCGCCGCCAGCTTGCGGATGGCGTCCGACTGAACGGTGAAGAGCTTATCGCTGAGCATCACGTCGTTGACGCCCACCGGCGAAATGTGTCCGCTGTAGCTGGACATCGCCAGCGAATACAGGAAGCTGCTGGCGGCGCGTTCGTCCGCGCGCTCGAACGCATCCTTGCTGATTCCCGAGGCTTCAGCCGCTTTTTCCAAAAGCTCTTTGTCGAAATACTCGACCGAGAGCAGCTCGGCGAGCTTCTTGGCAATCTCGCCGCCGCCGCAGCCGAACTGTCTCGCCACTGTAACGATGTGTCTTCCCATAAAACCGTTTCCTCCCTTTTCTATGTGTTTGCGCACGTCCAAGCGCAGAGCCGAAATCCGGCCTGCATTCATCTATGCGATAAATGGCCCGCTGCGCTGCCGCGGCCGCCGTTTTTTGCGGCGGTCAGCCCGTGCCGACGGCATAACGATACCGCATAGCCGCCGCGCGGAACGCAGCAGTACTCTATATGAATATTATAGCACGATTTTCTGACGAAAGCAAGAAAAATTACGGTATCGGCGCATAAATATGTTCTCCTTGACAACAATCAGAAAATCGGATATAATAGATTTGATAGGGTCTTTTCATCCGAATTTACAGGAGGACAGTCATGCTGCGCATTGAGAATTTCACCAAAGCCTACACCCCCGGCAAGCCCGCCGTAAAGGACCTGACGCTGACGATCGAAAACGGCGACATTTTCGGCTTTATCGGACACAACGGCGCCGGAAAGACGACGACGATCAAGGCCATTACCGGCATTCTGCCCTTTGAGCAGGGCGAAATCACGCTCGACGGCATCTCCATCCGCAAGGACCCGATTGCCTTCAAAAAGCAAATCGCCTATCTGCCCGACAATCCCGATCTGTACGAAAGCATGACGGGCTTTAAGTATATCAATTTCATTGCCGACATCTATCGGGTGGAAGAAAAGCGCAAGCAGCAGAACGTGCAGAAATATGCGGACGCGTTTGAGCTGACCGCCGAATTGGGCAACCCCATTTCCGCCTATTCGCATGGAATGAAGCAAAAGCTGGCCATCATCGCCGCGCTCGTCCACGAGCCGAAGCTGATGATCCTCGACGAGCCGTTCGTCGGTCTGGACCCGAAGGCGGCGCACACGCTCAAGGGATTTATGAAGGAGCTTTGCGCAAACGGCGGCTCGATTTTCTTTTCCACGCATGTTCTGGAGGTCGCGGAAAAGCTGTGCACCAAAATCGCCATCATCAAAAACGGCGAGCTCATCCGATGCGGCGCGCTGGAAGAGGTGCGCGGCGACAGCTCGCTGGAGGAGCTGTTCCTCGAACTGACCGAGTGACGGCGGAAAGCGGCAGGGCCGCCTGCACAGACGTCCTGCGCGCCAAACCGTCCTTCCCCGCCAAATCCTGTAAGGAGGCTGCAGCTTAATCAATGAAAAACTTTATTTTGCTTTTCCGCGCAAATATGCGGCTGGGCGATTTTGTGTACGGCCAGCGTTCCAAAGAAAAGGCCGCCGGCAAAAAGCTCGGCACGGCGGCGCTGGCCGTTTTCGTCGTGCTGATGCTCTCGCTCGCATCCGGCACGATGTCCTACGGTATGCTCCAGCTTATGCATCCGCTCGGGCTGGGCGCGTTCGTGCCGGCGATGTTCTATATGGCGGCCAGCGTCTTAACGCTGATTACCGCCGTCGGCTATTCGCGCGCGCTGCTGTTCGCCTCGCGCGATCTGGACACGCTGCTGTCCATGCCGGTCTCGCATCTGACGCTGCTGCTGTCCAAGCTGGCGGGACTGTATGTTTACGAGCTGATTTTTCTGGCCGTGCTGTTTGTGCCCGCCTATATCACCTATTTCATCGTGGCCGGCTTCACGGTTTCCGGCCTGTTCACCCTGCTGATCGGCGTGCTGTTCGGGCCGCTGATTCCGTTGGCGCTCGGCCTGCTGGTCGCCTTCCTCTTCGGTCTGGTTATGCGGCGGATGAAGCGGCGGAACATCATACAGATTGTGTTTTTCCTCGTCTTTTTTGCCGCGTATATGTATTTGATGTCCAATTCCGACGCAATCTTCGTTTTTATCGGAAACGCGGGCAGCGATTTCTGGAACGCGCTGACCAATGCCTACTTCCCCGCCGCGCTGCTTTATAACGCGGTCTCCGGCGATCTGCTCAGCCTGCTCGGCTTCGCCGTTCTCAACGCCCTGCCGATGCTGCTGGTGATCGCGCTGCTTTCCAAGTGCTTCCTCAAGATGACGGCGCTGCTCAAGCAGAGCCATAAGTCCGCCAAATTCACTATGAAGCATCAGAAAAGCAGCGGCCTGTTCGGCGCGCTGCTGAAGAAGGAATTCCAGCGCTTTACCGGCTCGGCCACCTATATGCTCAACTGCGGGCTCGGCGTGGTGCTGCTGCTCGGGCTGACCGTCGCCTGCTTTTTCATCGGCGACGACATTCTGGCGGAGATCACCGCTTCGATTACAGAGCTGCCCATCTTCTGCTACGCCGTCACGATGATGCTGTTCACCTCCACACTGGCGACGACGACCTCGGTTTCGGTCACGCTGGAGGGACGCGCGCTCTGGGTCCTGAAAACCGCGCCGGTGCCGACGACGACCATCCTCGCCGCCAAAACGGCGGTCAATCTGATCCTTTATCTGCCCACGCTGCTGATCGCCGCGATTCTGCTGTCGATCCGTTTTTCGCTCGGCGTGCAGTACGCGCTGTTTTTGTTCCTGATCCCGGCCGCGGCGCTGCTGATCACCACGGCGCTGGGGCTGATTTTGAACCTGTGCTTCCCCAAGCTGAATTACGACAACGAAACGCGCGCCATCAAGCAGAGCATGAGCGTGTTCCTATCCACGATGATCAATATACTGCTCACCATCCTGTTTTCTGTCCCGCTGTATGTGCTGCTGGTCCCCTATTCGCAGTTTTTCGTTCTGTTGGCCTGCGCCTACGTCCTTGTCCTCGCCGCTGTCGGCGCCCTGCTCTGCTATGTCCTGCGAAGCTGGGGCGTGAAGAAATTCGACAGCTTGCAGGCATAGACGTATTGTCTGCGGATCACGGAAAATTTTTTCGGAAATTTGCGATTACCTATTGCAATTTGCGTCGAGATGGTGTATAATACAAGAGCTATGTGGGTGTAGCTCAGTTGGTTAGAGCACTTGCTTGACATGCAAGGGGTCGTTGGTTCAAGTCCATTCATCCACACCACCAGGCAGGGCCTGGAGCCGATTCGCGCTCCGGGTCTTTTCTTTTACCGGACGCACCGCCCGCGTTTTAGCCGGCATCTTTTTATACTCGGCAGCCGGTCGAGAGCCTCGACACGCATACGCGTGCGGGGCTTTCTTTTTACCTGTACTTCAATACGCGCGGCAAAGCGTCATCTTTTTTATACTCGGTAGACATTCGGCAAGGCACGAAGTGCGAAATGACTCCGGGGCTTTTTCTTTTTATTGCCTAACCTGCGTTTCGGCCGAATTTCTTTTTATCCCCGGCAGACACAAAAAAGCACTGCAATTGCAGTGCTTTTTTGCTTTTCCCTATTTATCCGAAAAAGCCGCCATCCGTTTTCGCGACGCAGGCGGATAAGCCGGCTCCCCGCCGGCTTTTTCAACGGCCATGCCAATAGCCCGCAAAAAACGATTACCCTAAAAGCCTGTCCTTGAGGGCGAGGATTTCCTCCGCAATGGCGCAGGCGGGGCAATCACAGTATTTCGCCCCCGCCGCTTGGATTTCCCGCGCGTGGGCGGCGATCCCGGCGGCTTTCTCAGCGCCGAAGTACGCCTTCCCCGCCTCCGAATCGGCAAAGCCGATCAGCTTGCCAATCGGCATAATGTCCTCCTCCAATTCCGCAATGTAGCTTTCCCTCGCCTCGTTTTCGGCGTCCGTGCCAACCGCATCCAGCCATCGCTGCGCGGCTGCCTTCGCTTCTGCGCTGCAGGTCGGCGCCTCCATCAGCGCGCGCGTTTTTGCCGTAAGAGTCTCCAACAGAATCTTTTCCATATTCCATGCCCTCCCGAAATTGTTATATGTACGAATACCTTGCAGGCGTTTTGCCCCCACAATCGGCTGCTTGGTATTTTATACCGAATTTTAAGAAAAATAAACCGTTTCAAAGTGAACATAATTCTTCAAATCGGAAAAGGAATTGCATTCGTCGTCTTTGCGCACACAGATCTGCACACAGCAGCCGTCAATGATGGAGAGGATGTCGCCCCGTTCCCGATTGTACAGATATTGCGACATTTCGGTCTCTCCGCCATACTCTGCCGCATACCGTTCGTACATCGACTCCGCAGTGCAGGCGTCCGGTCTGGAAACACTCACGAGGATAAGACTCCTGCTTTCAGCGGAGTATATATAGCAAACCTCCTGTTCGTTGACGAGAATTTTCGACAGCTCCCGGCCCCCAAAGTCCGAAAGCGGCACAAGAATGCGCTCCAGCCTTGCGAGCTGTATTTCCTCATAGAGCTGTTTTCTCGAAGAATCGGCCTCCGCACACGGCGCCGCCTGAAGCTCCTTCGCAATGGACACCTCCGCTCGCAGCGCGGCAAGAGACGCAGCCTCAAGCTCGGCGGTCGGGAAGCAGCCCGCCACTTCCTCCTCGCGCCCAAAAATCAAGAACAGCGCGAGGATTAGGAACACCAGCAATAGGCTTGAAAGAAGCATCCGTTTTATCATAAGGGAACCCTCCTGCCTTTCTTCCTACTTTCCTATGTGAAGTAAAATGAAATGCAAGCGCTTTGCATCGTCCGCAAGGCGATATTGCCGATTCCGCTCCCCGCCGATGCGAATGGCGCGCATTTCCTCACGCGTCATAGAGGATGAGGATTTCGGAAGAGTCCGTCCGAGACGTTGATTTTTCATAACAACCGCCGTATAATCGAAGGATTCAAGAATGGCATAAAATTCGTATTTCGGCAGGTTGAGGTGAGAGTCCATCGATGCGGTTTGAAAGGAGAATCGGGCTCGGGCCAATCGAGCTGCGCTGCAAACGAGTTTTTTCTTCATCCGTTATGAAGTATACAGAAAAACACAGAAACATCGTCGGAGCGTCCGAGACGGGGATAGAGGATTTGCGGGCGCAGACTGCCGGCAGCAGGACACGGAGCAGGACAAGAATGCTCCTTTTCAAAGTGTGCTTCTTCATAACCTTAAAAATACGCAGGACGAAGAAATCCTACGTTCATCATAACAAAAATTGCGAAATTTGTCAATATGATTTTGGTAAGCATGCGATTGAATGACAGTCCGGCTGCTCTTCGGCGGCGCTTTGCAGCGCTTAGGCCCGGCTTGTGCGACGTTGAAGGGTGTCTGCGTACCGCAACGCCCGACCTCCCCTTCCCCATCCACCCTCGGCGGCCATCACACGCGGGCCGCGGCCCGCGCCGTCTTGGCTTGGCGCGGCGATGCTTCGGACGCTTTCCCACGGGAGGGAGAGGACGTTCGCAGGCTTCCGAATGCGCATCGACGACGCCCTGTGTACAGCGCTCTAAACATAGGACGGCGCACAGCAAAGCCAAGCGCCGCACATGCTCGGCCGCTCATAATGCCGGACTGAAAATGCGGCGGCACATCAAAAGCATCCGACGCTGCCGCGCGAAGGATAAGCCCTCCGGCTTCCATACGCCGCATCGAGCAGGCCGCAGCGGAAACGCCGCTCCCGCTGCGGCCCTGCTTTGCGGCTCGGCCGCCTTGCCGACCGACGTAAAACGGCGGGTAAAAATCTTGCAGCATCCTTCCCGCGCGCGGCAGCCTGCCGAGGAAGCGATTTTTTTCGCCGCAAAGCAAACCGAAAATGCGGCCGCCATACGGCTTTGTATGAAGCCGCACACACAAGGCGCGGGTTGAATCCGCCGGATTTGCGCGGAGCAAGCCCTTCGGCCGACGGGAAAGGCGTTTGGGAACGCAGCCAAAGCAAAATGGCGTCTGCCGGTCTTACGCGGCCGAGACCGAACGGCTCGTCGTTCGGAAAAGATTGTCCCCGTCGGGCGGCCGGTGCGGATTTCCGCTTCCCGTGTTCCCCATAGCTTCGCTCGGACTTCCGCTCGGGCGGCAACGAAACAGCGGCCGCATTTCCGAACAGCGAAGCAAACAAACCGCCAAAGCATTGGGTTCCAAACGACAACTCGGCGGTCGTCGGGACCCGCGCCAAACCGAAAAAACGTATAACACTCTGCCAAAGCACGTCGTCCGGCCCGGCACGACGGCTTTTGGCTTACAGATTGCCGCAGATGTTGAAGAAATCGATGAAAACGGCAGCAGTGGCGGCGTTCAATCCGCTTTCGCCGCTCGCACACGACCGAAGCCGCCGTCGCGGCAGCGCTGCGGATCTTTCGCAGACGGCCGAATCGTCGATACGGCGCCGCTTTCCGACCAAGCGGCGGTCAAAGCCCGGCGCGTTCTGCGCATATCCGCGGCTTATGCCCCGCATTTTTGACATTTTTCCAATTCATAACTTTCATTTTAACAATATTTGTAAATCATATTGACAAATCTGTATTTTTTATTTATAATTCGATTAAGGGATAACCCCTGAAATTATTTGAAACGGAGGAAAAACCATCATGAAAGCACTGCGCAAGTTCTTTCCGCTCCTTTTGGCGACCCTGCTCGCTGCAACGGTGATCGCAGGCGCGCTCCAAGCCGCCGCGTTCTATTCCGGGCAATGGGTTGGGTTCGGAACGGTCACGGGCGCGTCGGCGCGCACGGTCGCGTCGGGCGTCACCTATGACAATCTGTATGTCTCCGGCTCCTCCGGCGGAAGCCAACGTCTGCAAACGTTGACTTTCAACCCCAAAACCGGCAATTATGTGCCGATGGTGTACACCAAGTATTCGGGATACGGCGATACCACATACAATTCCGCCGTGAAGGCCGAATCGCTTGGCTACGACGTCAAGGGCGCGGTCAACGCCTCCTTCTTTTCGTTTACGGGCGCAAGCTGCAACACCTACGGCGGCGTGAACATCTCGGACGGCAAGGTTATGCAGGGCAGCAACAGCCACGGGCAGACTTGGATGCTTGCGTTCAACAGCGACGGCAGCGCAAATCTGGTCTGGTCCAAGGTCACCTTTGCCATGACGGCGAAAAACGGCGCTTGGAGCGCGCCGGTCGAGAACGTGAACATATGTCCGGAAACGACTTACACCGGAATCTACTATTACGACGAATTCTGCGGCAGCAATACCGACACGAAGGCGGCGGGCGTGGAAATCGTCTTTGAAAAGCAGAACGGAACGCAGCTTACCGTGGGCGGCACGCTGGAGGGCAAGGTGGTCGCCGTCAGAAGCAGCACCTCGTCGGGCGGCGCAATCGGCGCCAACCGTTTTGTGCTATACGCCTCCAACAGCAGCTCCTACGCTTCGTCACTGCGCGGGCTGGCCGTTGGCGACACGGTGAAAATCACCGCGACCGAAACGGTCTCGGGCGCCAAGACGGTCATGGAGAACTGCAGCAGCGCGTTCGTCACCTACGGCTATCACATCGTATCCAACGGGCAGAACGTGACGTCCACCAACGGCTTGGGCGAATCCTTCAACACGGCGCGGGCGCAGCGGAGCGCCATCGGCGTCAAGGCCGACGGAACGATCGTGCTCGTGGCGTCCAGCGGCAGGACCTCGTCGTATGCGGGCCTTACCGTCTACGAGCTTGCCGACTACCTGATTTCACAGGGCTGCGTCACGGCCGTGAATCTGGACGGCGGCGGGTCCACACAGATGACGGTTGAGAACGCCTCGGGCAATCTGGAATCGGTCTTTTCCAGCTCCCGCAGAGTGGCCAACAGCATCCTGATTGTCGCGCGTCCCGCCATCCCCGCTTCCGACAGAAGCGCGCTGAATTCCTTGCTTTCGCAGGCGAACGCGCTGGTCGACACCTATGTGCTGACGGGTAACACCGCCTATCTTGACGCGGCCATCTCCTACGGGGAAAGCATATACAATTCCTCCAAAGCTATGCCCGGCGATTATACCAAAGCCATTATGCGGCTGAGAGAGGGCATCGTGGGGGTCACTAAGGCCGGCTATCGCACGGGTATCTTTCAACTGAACACCGCGCAGGCGCTATTGGATTCTCCCTCGTCCGCCGCGAGGTCACTTGCCGCCGTCGCTGCGGGGAAGAGCCTGACCGTGACGGAAATATCCGGCAATTACGGGTATACCAAATATCTCGACACCTGGGGCTGGATCGACCTGACAAAAACGACGGGGCTGGGCCAAGCCGCCCATACGAAGGCGAGCATCACCGCCCCGGAAATCGCCTACAAGGGGCAGGACATCACGATTTCTTGGTCTGCCGCCAAAGGCGCGGCCGCCTACACCTACAAGGTCATCGAACTGGCGGGCGAGCCGGACCCGACCAGCACCAACGAGGGCGCGAATGCGACGGTGCTGGCCTCGGAAAGCACAACGAACGATTTGAGCGTCACCATTCCCGCCGCCGCACGCACCGACGGCAAGTACCTCAAGGTGGCTGTCTGCGTCGAATATCCCGCCGGAAACGCGTGGAGTACGGCGTATATCCAAACCTCGCACCTTCCGTTTACCGACGTACCGCTGAACCACTGGGGCTATGACGCCATCCGGCATTGCTACGAAAGCGGCTACTTTGCCGGCACCTCCGACACCGCCTTTTCGCCCGACGCCACGATGACCCGCGCGATGCTGGCGGTGGTCGTACACCGTATGGCGGGCAGCCCCGAACCCGACGACGCCGTTTCTCTTCCTTTCACCGATGTAGCGGAAAGCGCCTGGTACCTCGACAGCGTGCGCTGGTGCTACGCCGAGGGGATCGTCGCCGGCACCTCGGACACCACGTTTTCACCGAACAACAGCATCACCCGCGAGCAGGCGGCCGTCTTCCTTTACCGGCTGGCCGGCGCGCTGGGGCTGGACACCACCGTCAGCAACCCGAACGCGGCCGACGGCTTCGGCGACGCCTCCCAGATCGGGAGCTACGCCAAAACGGCGGTGTCCTGGGCTGTGGAACGGGGCATTATGGGCGGCCACAATAACCTGCTGACCCCCAAAAGCAGCGCGACGCGTGTACAGCTTGCGCAAATGCTTTACAGCTTCGATACGGTCTATGCGGACTGAGCAAAGCAAAAGAGCCGTCTTTCTATCAGGGGCATATCAATGACGATAGTCAAAACCGCTTGAAGTACGATTATAAAAATTGTCCTACAATCCCGATTTGACAAGTAACGAATAGCAGAGTTAAAAAACCGTCAAGGATAAACATTGCGCTTCGCGTCCTTGACGGTTTTCTCTGTTCTTGCTATGGGTAATCAAGAGTGTACGCGAATAAACTGCCTACGCCCTCACTCCATTGTGGTATGTTATGCGGTAGAGATTGATTTTCCACCTTTAAAATAGAGTTCTACCGCATAACAAATTATGTATTTTGAATTTTAGCTATATGGCGAAGTCTTTTATAACCTTCTGTACTTGTTATTTCTAATAAGGCATACTGCTTTAATACAGCTTGTAATGTTATAGAAATTTGGACGGGAGAATATGATGTTAAAGCGTTGTTATTATCGGTAATACTGATAAGACGCATTCGCTTATTGTTATATATTGTCCAAAATCTGTCAATATCAACATCGGCATTTTTCTGTTGCAATTGAATGAGTAAATTAGTTATAGTTTGTCGATTTGCTTCATTACCATCATCTATAGGAATTGAATTTAATAATGCTTGCAATTGCGAATCGGAAACGACACTATTTTCTACTTCTTTTAATGTTTCACAGATATAATTAAACTCAGCACTGGAAATGGCATTTTGTTTTACAAAAAAGTAATTGATTTGTAAATTGCGAAGCAATTTCTGCTGTTCCTGCATACAGGTTATGTATTGAAAAAACTTGTCAAAATCATTATAGCTTTTGTTTCCCATTTTGCGAATAAATAAATGTTTATATTCATCCCAATAGTTTGTATCCATTAATGGTAAAGATTCATAAAACGCCCCAAAATTCAACCCTTTTTCAGTAATATAGGATTGGATTTCGCGCACTCTTATCTGTAATTCATCAATTTGTAAAATTACAAGCGACGCGGCATTTTTAATTTTCCCTTTTTCTTGAGCTTTATAAATCCATACTGCCGATAAACCAACTATGATTATTAAAAGGTCAGAGATATAAAACCAGTTTGTTTTTATCCATTCGATTATAATATTCATAATAAATACCTGCCATATTCTATACATTGCCTTTTATTTGGCATACCATCTGCCTACATTCTACACAATCTATTTTTACGGATATGCAAAAGCAAGTCACCTAAATAGATGACTTGCTTTTGCTGCAATCCTGATTATCAGCCGTTAAGTAGTTTTGCATGATACTTTCTTATCAGCGTTCGTCTAATCGGGATGGCTCTTTTTCGATGCTTCTGTGCGCAGCGGCGGTTTGTCAGCCCATCGCTTCAAAGACGTCGATGGTCTGCTGCATACCGGCTTCCACCTTGCCCTTGATCGACTCCCATTTTGAGGCGAAGGTGTTCTGGCCGCTCTTTGCAATCTCGTTGAGGAAATTGGTCAGGCTGTCCGGGTCGTAAATGCCGGTGGTCTGTCCCCAGCCGTAGATAGCGCCGAGGTCATACACGCGGTTGTCGAACAGGATATCGAGCACCTCCTCGGACTCGTCGTCCTTCAGCGAGCGCTTCTTCAAAATCGTTTCGTAATACGCATCCTTGACGGTTTCGTGGCTTGCGGCGTTGAGCACCTCCAGCGCCAGCGCGATGTGCTCGGGCGAAGCGGCCGTGGAGGCAGGGATGGTGATACAGGAGGCGTATACGCACGACACATAGCATTCGTAATCCTCCTGATCGGCCGAGAACTTCGGGCTGGGCAGGATGCCGTAATCCACGTCGGCATACTCCTCCAAATCCTTCAGGTCGATGACAGCCATCGAACGGAACAGGGCGCGGTCCTCCGCGACGGCGCGGGTGGCTTCGGTCCAGCAGGTGCCGCCGCCGGCGGTCGCCTCGGTTGCAAAGCTCTCGATGAGGATGGTCGAGCTGGGGTCAGAGAACAGACTTACGATTTTGTCCATCACCCGGACGGCGTTCTCGGAATCCACCGTGATGATCGGCATATCGTCCGCGTCCTTGCGCGAAAGCCGTTCGCCCGAAGCGACGAACAGAGACGTAGCGTAGTTGCTGTTGACGAACAGGCCCCAGGTGTCCTTATACGTCATCCCGGTGACGCCGTCGCTGTCATATGTAGCCTGCTTGGCCATCTCATGAAGCTTGTCGATCGTCCATTCCCCATCCTTGACAAGCTGATATGGATTTTCTTCAATGCCGAGGTCATTCAAAAGCGTTTTATTGAAGATCAGGCAGTGTGTGCAGTCGAAGGTCAGCAGCGAAAGGTCGCCGGTCGTGAAATAGAGCTTGCCCGCGACCGAAACGTCTTCGGCGCAGCGGTTGTCCCAATAATCGGCTTCAAAGCGGATCTGCTCGTCGTAATCGTACAGATTCAGAAACAAGCCGTCGGGCGCAAGCTGTGCGGCGTCGTGGAAATAAGGCATGGCAATGTCGTACAGCATGCTGCCGCTGAGATGGTTGTTCTTGAGCAGGTCGGTCATCGTGCTTGACTCGGAGGTACGGATTTCATTGAGCGTAACGCCGAGCTTGGCCTCCAGCAAATTGTTGCGCTCCTCGATCATCTCGTTGAGCAGCGAAGCATTTTTTTCGTGCGGCAATGCTTCGGTAGCAGCATATGTCGTACGATAATCGCCTTCAACGAGTACGTTGAGCACAAGATCAAGGTCCTGCGTCTCGATATGGTCGAGCGGTCCCTGCTCGACGGCAGAAGATGTATTCGCCGAAACGGCGGTGCTGCTCTCGTCCCCCCCTGCGGTGTCGCATGCGACGAGCATGGTTAGCAGCAGCAGCAAAGAAAGCAAAGCGTCCGCTGCGCGTTTGGTACTGTTCACGAAAATCCCTCCGTTCGAGTTGTTGAATTTATCATAGCACACAAATTTTTATTTGTCAACAAAAATAAAAAACTATATACATTTTTATTCGGGTGTGGTATAATAGAGGTGTATATAATTTGTGCGAACACAGTGCGGCACCCCCTATGAAAACGCTTCGCGTTTTCCGAGCCGGTTCTATGGCGGCGGTGCATTCAGATCGCACGAATATTGTGCGGCATCCCTTGCGCTCTGCGGCAGCGATGTATTGGTGCGAGCAGAATGCAGCGAGCCGGCGTACTCTACGGCGGCATCCCTATGCTATATGTAAGCATAATATATTATATGATACATCAAGAAAAACACAGACGCATTTTTCCGGCTTCGCGCAGCGGCGGGACGATGGGCAGGGCTCGGACACGCATCTTTTGCGCGCCCGCGGCGGACGGAGACGCCCAAAACGTAAAACCGCAGAGATTTTATTTCTCCGTTTCTGTTTATAATAGCAAAGATAGGACAAAAGAAAGGACATCGATTTATGGTAGAAAAAGTGCTTGGCACATTGCAGATAGATTTCGTGCTGTCGCTGTTCGGCGCGCTCGACTCGCACACCGACACGATTGAAAAAGCGTTCGGCGTCCGCATCGCCGCAGGCGAAAACGGCATCGTCATCACCGGCGAAAACGCCGAGAACGTACAGATGGCCGCGACCGTCATCGAGCAGTTAGAGCGGATTTCGTCGGTCAACGGCAACATCGACATCAACACGGTCAACTATGTGGTGACGATGGTTTCCGAGCGCAAGCAGGACGAGCTGTCGGCCATTTACAACGACTGCATCTGTCTGACCAGCCGCGGAAAGCCGATCAAGCCGAAAACCGTCGGCCAGCAGAATTACGTCGATAAAATCAAGAAAAACACAATCGTGTTCGGCGTCGGCCCGGCGGGCACCGGCAAAACCTTCCTTGCGGTGGCGATGGCCGTGACCGCGCTCAAGCAGAAGCAGATTTCGCGCATCGTGCTCACCCGTCCCGCGGTGGAGGCGGGCGAGAAGCTCGGCTTCTTGCCCGGCGATCTGCAAAGCAAGATCGACCCCTACCTGCGGCCGCTGTACGACGCGCTCGGGGAGATGCTGGGGAGCGACTCCTTCCAGAAGCATCTGGAAAAGGGCACGATTGAAATCGCGCCGCTGGCCTATATGCGCGGCCGCACCCTGGACGACGCGTTCATCATCCTTGACGAGGCGCAGAACACCACGCCCGAGCAGATGAAAATGTTCCTCACCCGTCTGGGCAACAATTCCAAGGTCATCGTCACCGGCGACGTGACGCAGATCGACCTGCCGTTCATCAAAAAGAGCGGACTCATCGAGGCGGTGGACATTCTCGACGGCATCGACGGCATCGCCATATTCCATTTTACGCACAAGGACGTTGTTCGGCACCCGCTGGTACAGAAAATCATTCTCGCCTACGAGAAGAATCAGAAGCAGCGCGCGCAGACCCCCGCGCGGACCTTCAAGCGCAAATAAAACAACAAAGAGGACTTCCCCCTATGATCGCCATTCATACCAAAAACATCTCCGGCATCCCGTTTGACCGCGCGATTCTGGAAAAAATGAAAAAAACCATCCGTACCGCGGTGGAAGCGGAATATCCCGCGCACCGATTTGAGCTGAACATCCTGTTCTGCGACGACGAAACCATCCGCGGCTACAACAGGGAGTACCGCGGCATCGACCGCGCGACCGACGTGCTTTCGTTCCCGATGTTCGACTTCGACACGCCCGAGCTGCCCGCGCTGCTGGGCGACGTCATCCTGTCCGTGCCGCGCGCGCAGGCGCAGGCCGAGGAATACGGGCACTCTTTTGAGCGGGAAATGTGCTTTCTCGCCGCGCACGCGGCGCTGCATCTGATCGGCTACGACCACGAGGACGAGCAGGAGCGCGAGCGGATGGAGGCGCGCCAGCGCGAGGTGCTTTCGTCGCTGGGCATAGAACGCTAAAACGGAAGGGAGAGAACGAAAATGGCCGAAAAAACCTGTTTTGTATCGATTATGGGCAAGCCGAACGTCGGCAAGTCCACCCTGCTCAACGCGCTGCTGGGCGAAAAGGTCGCCATCGTCTCGCGCAAGCCGCAGACGACGCGCAACCGCATCACCGGCATTCTGACGAAGGGCGAGACACAGTATGTGTTCACCGACACGCCGGGGCTGCACAAGCCGAAAACGCTGCTGGGCGAATATATGATGAAATCGGCGGAGGCGGCCGCCGGCGGCACCGACGTGATTTTGTTTGTGGTCGAGTGCGACGTACCGCTCAACGCCTCCGAAACGGCGGCGCTGCGCAGCTTCGCCAAGTCCTCCACCCCCTGCATCCTGCTCATCAACAAAATCGACAAGATCAACAAGGGCCTGCTGGCAAAATACCTTTCCGAGCTCAGCGGCGAATACGATTTCCGCGCCGTGATCCCGATCTCGGCGCTGGAAAAGGACGGGCTGGACATCATCTTCGACGAGCTGGAGCCGTTTCTCATTGAATCGCCGCATTTCTTCCCCGACGATATGCTCACCGACCAGCCCGAGCGGCAGCTCATCGCCGAGATCATCCGCGAAAAGATGCTGCGGCTGCTGGACGACGAGATCCCGCACGGCACGGCGGTCGTCATCGAGGAATTCAAAGACGAAAAGACGCTGCTGTCGGTGCGCGCCGAGATTTTCTGCGAGCGCGAGTCGCACAAGCGCATCATCATCGGCAAAAACGGCGAGATGCTCAAAAAAATCGGCAGCTACGCCCGCGAGGACGCCGAAGCGCTGTTCGGAACGAAGGTCTTTCTCGACCTGTGGGTCAAGGTCAAGGACAACTGGCGCGACCGTCCCACGCTTGTGGCGAACTTCGGCTACAAGGACGAATGAGCGCCGGACAAGTGCAGACGACGGGGATCGTCATCCGCGTCAAGCCCTACGGCGAGCGCGACAAGCTGGTCACGCTGCTGACGGCCGACCGCGGCGTCATCACCGTTTCGGCCAAGGGCGCGCTGAAGCTGACGGCGTCCTTCAGCCGCTGCACGCAGCTTTACGCCTATTCCCATCTGACGCTGTACGAGAAGAACGGCTTCTATACGCTGCTCGAGGGCGCGCTGATCGCCAGCTTTTTCTCGCTGAGCGAGAATCTGGACTGCTTCGCGCTGGCCGCCTATCTCTGCGAGGCGAGCGCGGCCGTCGTCGTCCCCAACGACGGCGAGGGGGAAATCCTCAACCTGCTGCTCAACGCGCTGTATGCGCTCAAAAGCAACCTATTCACACCGGAATTCATCAAAGCGGTCTTTGAACTGCGGCTGGCCGCGCTTTCGGGGCTGGAGCCGACCGTCGGCGCCTGCCCGGGCTGCGGACGTCCGCTCGCCGAGGCCGACGAGCGTTATTTCTTTCTCACGGAGGGGCTGATTCTCTGCCCCGCGTGCGCGTCCGGGCAGCCGGCGAACGAAACGCCCTACCGTCTTTCCCGCGCGGTCTACGCCGCCATCGCGTATGTGACCGCCGCCAAGCCGAAGGCGATCTTTTCCTTCCGCATCGGCGACGAGGCGCTGCGTGACCTGAGCGTGATCGCGGAGAAATATTTGCAGAACCAACTGGAACGCACCTTCCCCACGTTGGAATTTTATAAAACCACCCGGCAAATCCCAAGCGAATAACACAGAAAGGCAATCCTATTATGAAAGGCTTTGATAAGGCCGGCAGAGTGCTGGAATTCGACCGCATCACCGAGCGCCTCGCCTCGCTTGCCGCGACGGAGGGCGCCGCGGAAGCGCTGCGGAGCTTACAGCCCGCAGACGACGGCGCGTCGGTCAACCGCCTGCTGGACCAGACGGCGGACGCGCGCGCGATGATGACGGTCAAATCGCAGCCGCCGTTCGGCCGCGCGAAAAACATAACGCCGCACATCGAGCGCGCCGTCAAGGGCGCGACGCTGACCACGCGCGAGCTGCTGGACGTCGCGTCGCTGCTGCGCACGGTGGGCGCGCTGAAAAAATACGGCGCGGGCGGCGGCGCGGGCAGTCTGCACGACTTCTTCCGTCTGCTGACCGAAAACAACTTTTTGGAAAAATCCATATCAGGCGCCATTGCGGCGGAGGATATGCTCTCGGACAACGCGTCCGACGAGCTGTTTTCCATCCGCAGAAGCATCCGCAAATGCGAGAGCGCCGTGCGCGACGGGCTGGCGCGCTACACGACCGGCTCCTATGCGAAATACTTGCAGGAGGGGCTGGTCACTGTCCGCAACGGCCGCTTCGTCATCCCCGTCAAGGCCGAGCACAAGGGCGAGATCAAGGGCATTGTGCACGACACCTCCTCGTCGGGCGGCACGCTGTTTGTCGAGCCGCTGGACATCCTCGAGCTGAACAACCGCATCAGCGAGCTGCACGGGCGCGAAAAGCACGAGATCGACCGCATTCTCGCCGAGCTGTCGGCGTCGGTCGCCTCCTTCGCCGATGACCTGCGGCTGAACTACCGTGTGCTGACCGATCTGGCGGTTATTTTCGCCAAAGCGCAGTATTCCTTTGAAATCAACGGCATCCGCCCCGCCGTCCGGCCGGACGGGCGGGTGATTCGGCTGAAAAACGCGCGGCACCCGCTCATCGACAAGGAGGCTGTGGTGCCGATCACCGTCGAGTTCGGCGGTGAGACCGACGCGCTCGTCATCACCGGCCCGAACACGGGCGGCAAAACCGTCACCCTCAAGACGATCGGTCTGATGGCGCTGATGGCGCAGTCCGGCCTGTTTGTCCCCTGCGACGACGGCTCGACGCTGCCGGTGTTTTCCGCCGTGCTGCCCGACATCGGCGACGAGCAGAGCATCGAGCAGTCGCTCTCGACCTTTTCCTCCCATATGGTCAACATCGTTTCCATCCTCGACGTCTGCGACCGCGACACGCTGGTGCTGTTCGACGAGCTGGGCGCCGGAACCGACCCGATTGAGGGCGCGGCGCTGGCGGTGGCCATCCTCGAGCATGTGCGGGCGCTGGGCGCGCTGGTCGCGGCGACCACGCACTACGCAGAGCTGAAGACCTACGCGATGGAAAACGAGCGCGTGCGCAACGCCTCCTGCGAATTCGACGTGGACACCCTCAAGCCCACCTACCGCCTCATCATCGGCCTGCCGGGCAAATCCAACGCGTTCGCGATCTCGCAGCGGCTGGGCATTCCCGCGTCGATCATCGAGGAAGCCAAACGCTGTATGTCCGCCGAGCGCGTGCAGTTCGAGGATATGCTTTCCAGACTGGAAAGCGCGGAAAGCACGCTGGAAAAGGAAAAGCGCGCCGCCGAAAAGCAGCGCGCCGAGGCCGAGCGGCTGCTGAGCGAAACGCGGCGGCAGCTTGAAGCCGAGCGCGAGCAGGCGCAGCGCGAGTTGAAAGCCGCGCAGGACGCCGCCGCGCGCATCCTCTCCAACGCGCGCGAATCGGCCAACTATGTATTCAACGAATTGAACGAGCTGAAAAAGAAGCAGGACCGCGAGTCGCTCGCCAAAGCGCTGGAGGAATCCCGCCGCTCGGTGAAGGAAGCGCTCGGCAGCGCGGACATCCGGCTGCCCGACGCGGACGAAACGGAGGACGGCTACACGCCGCCGCGGCCGTTTGCGCATGGCGACACGGTCTCGGTCGCGTCGCTCGGCGGCGTGCAGGGGACGATCACGCGGCTGGAGCCACCGAACGCCTATGTGCAGGCCGGCGCCGGCAACGTGAAGGTCAAGCTGACCGACCTGCGGCTGGTGCAGGGCGCGAAGCCGAAAAAGGAGCAGAAAAAAGCCTCCTTTACCCGCGCCAACGGCAACGCGGCCGTCCGCAACGAGCTGGACCTGCGTGGTCAGTACGGCGACGACGCGTGGTTTATGGCCGACCGCTTCATCGACTCGGCCGTGATGGCGGGCTACGAGACGGTCACGCTCATCCACGGCAAGGGCACGGGCGCCCTGCGCGCCGCGCTCTGGCAGCATTTGAAAAACGACCGGCGCGTCGTCTCCTACCGCAGCGGCCGCTACGGCGAGGGCGATTTGGGCGTGACGGTCTGTGAATTGAAGAAATAAATCACCAAAGGGAGTGCTGTGTTTTGACAAAGAAGCTGTACAGGTCCCGCAGCGACAAAAAGCTCTGCGGCGTATGCGGCGGGCTGGCCGACTACTTCGAGCTGGATGTGAACATCATCCGCGTGGCGGCCATTGTCTCCTGCTTTTTCGGCGGAATCGGCCTTGTCGCGTATATCGCGGCGGCGTTTCTGATTCCCGAGCAGGGACAGGAATAAACGGCAGCGGCGCAAGCCGGACGGCAGCGGGCGCAGACGAAACGGTCTGCGCCCGCTTGCTTTCCGAAAAGAGGCATATCCCAGCCGGCGGCTGCAAAAGCCGACAAGCAGCCGCCGGCTTTTCCCTGTAAGCAAGGAACGAACGAAGTCCGCTCATCGACAAAAATGCAAAGCGACGGAAATGCCGCAGGCGCGGCCGTCGAAAACATTTAAGGAAGCCGTTTTCTGCGGGAAAATCGGGGACTTTTATCCCGATATGGAAAGGACGCCGACAACAGCGGATTTTTTGCTTAGTATATAGGACGGCGTAGTACAGCGCCGAAAAAGCGTTTTACTCCGATGCGCTATGGATAAAGCCGAGCGAATACAGGCGAAAAACCGATTTGCAGGGGAAGCTCTCCCCCCCTCCCGAGAGACGCGGAACGCCCCCTTTTCGGCATTGACAATGCATCGGCGGCATCATGACAACAAAAGCATCATATGCAATATACCTTGACCGCAGAAGGAGGCGGTCTGCCGGCTGCGCAGCAAGGCTGACGGTAAAAAGGGCGAAGGCTCTGCTCCGGGAAGCAGGGCCTTCGCCCTTTTGTGTGCAAACAGGCGATTTACGGAATCAGCGTTCCGAGCAGGCCGTCGCTCAGCTCGGCGAACATCTTCTGTTCCGGCTCGGTCAGGTTGCGCGCGAGCAGCAGCGCGGACATATAAATCTGCTTGGCGGCCAGCGTGCAGACCGATTCCTTTTCGCCGTCCGAAAGGCGGTTCAGCAGCGCTTCGACATAGCGGTTTTTCAGATTGACGACCAGCTCCTCGCCGACCGGCAGCTCCGACTCCCCGCCGCGCGTGTACATCCGCAGCATGTCCGCCATCCGGCGCGATTCCTCGCTTACGCGCAGGAAAGCGGGCGCGCCGTCCTCGACGGAGGCAAAGGAAACGGTGAGGTCCTCCCTGCCCGCCGCTTTTCGGAACAGCTCGGCCAGCGCGGCGTTGTCCTCGGCCTTATCGCCGAGCGCTTCGACGTCGGCGTCCACACGGACGAACTTCAGCTTCTCGTTCTTCGATTCGATGAACTGTATGAACTGCGTGTCCATCAGCTTATCCAGCAGCAGCACGCGGCGGCCCTTGGCCTTGTACAGCTCGATATAATAGCCCTGCTTTTCGCCCTCGGACGCGTAGTACAGCGTCCCCTCCTCCGCGCCGTCCAGATATTCGGAGACGGTGGCGAAGCCGCCGTCGGTATCCTTGAAGAGCATCACGTCCTTCACGCGGTCGTAGAACTTCTCATCGCGCATGCAGCCGTACTCGATATACGGCCGGACGTCGTTCCAGATGCCCTCAAAGCCCGCGCGGTCGTTGTTAAAGAGCGCGCAGAGCTTGTCCGCGACCTTTTTGACGATATGCGCGGCGACCTTGCGCACATACGCGTCGGACTGCAAATAGCTGCGCGAGACGTTCAGCGGCAGCTCGGGGCAGTCGAGCACGCCGCGCAGGCAGGGGATAAAATCGGGCACGACCTCTCTGATGTTATCGGCCACGAATACCGAATTATAAAACAGCTTGATCATCGGCTCGACCGATTCGTACACACCCTTCGGCTTGGGGAAATAGAGGATGCCCTTGAAATTGAGCGGATAATCGGCGTTGATATGGACGTAAAAGAGCGGGTCGGCATAATCGCCGAACACCTTTTTATAAAACGCGGCGTACTGCTCGGCCGTCAGGTCGGAGGCGTTCTTCTGCCAGAGCGGTTCGGTATCGTTGACCTGCTCGGGTTCGCCGCCGTCCGAGAGATAGATGGGGTACGGCATAAAGCCGCAGTATTTTTCCAGAATCGTGCGGAAGCGTCCGGTGTCCAGATAGCCCAGCTCGTCCTCGGTGACGTGGAGAACCAGCTCGGTCCCGCGCGACGTTTTCTCCCCCTCGTTCATCTCATAGCGGCCGCTTTCGTCGCAGCTCCAAGCAACCGCGGCCTCGCCGGTGTAGGAGCGCGTCTTCATTTCCACGCGGTCGCTGACCATAAAGACCGAGTAAAAGCCGAGCCCGAAATGGCCGATGATGCCCTCCTTGGACGCGTCGCCCTCGCTTTCGTACTTGCTGATGAAATCCAGCGCGCCGGAAAGCGCGATCTGATTGATGTAGCGATCGACCTCCTCGCGGGTCATCCCGATGCCGTTGTCGGCGATGGTGATGGTCTTGGCGTCGCGGTTGAGCGTGACGTCGATGCGGTAGGCGTCGTCCTCAACCTCCGCCTGCGCGAGCGAGACGAGACGCTTGAGCTTGGTGATGGCGTCCGCCGCGTTGGAGACGGCCTCGCGGATAAAAATATCCTTGTCCGAGTACAGCCATCTTTTGATGACGGGAAAAATGTTTTCGGTTTGTACGGAAAGAGAACCCTTTTCGGTTTCCATAGTTCAAAACCCCTTTCTTTTTTTCTGTACAAAACGCAAAAAACGGGCTGTAAAAGCCCATTTTCCGCGCTATGGAAGGGTGAGGCTTGCCCTCTCCCCTGTTGTCAGACCTCGTCGCTCTCCGGCTCGTCTTCCTCGTCGTAGAGGTCGGTATCCTCAAAGTTGCAGAGGATATCGTCCGCGTCAAAGTCGTCGCCGTCAAAGTACTCGCCGTCGCATTCGCAGCAGCCGTCGCAGCAATCGGAGGCGTACTTGGAACGCTCCTTGCCCGCAGCGACAAGGCAGAACGCGCCCGCAACGCCGCCCGCGGCGGAAACGGCCGCGAACGCCTTCGCAAGAGACTTTTTCTTCCCCCAGAAAACCAGCGCCAGCACAAGAAACGCGACAGACTGCACCATGAGCGAAATGCCTACAAATAGCTTCGTGTTTTTCATTCTCAAGTCCTCCCAAAAGTTCGGTTTATTTCGTTTTGGATATCATTTTTAAGTATTCGTTGATGAAATCGTCGATTTCGCCGTCCATCACGGCGGTGATGTTGCCCGTCTCCCAGCCGGTACGGTTGTCCTTGACCAGTGTGTAGGGCATAAACACATAGGAGCGGATCTGGCTGCCCCACTCAATGTTGAGCTTGGCGCCGGTGATGTCCTCGATGCGCTCGAGCTTTTCACGCTCCTTAATCTCGAGCAGCTTGCTTTTGAGCATGCGCATCGCGGTTTCCCGGTTCTGAACCTGACTGCGCTCGGTCTGACAGCCGACGACGATGCCGGTCGGCAGATGGGTGATGCGAATGGCCGAATCCGTCTTGTTGACGTGCTGACCGCCGGCGCCGCTGGAGCGGTGCGCGTCGATCTTCAAATCGGCTTCGTTGATCTCGATGTCGGTCTCGTCGTTGAATTCGGGCAGAACCTCGACCGAGGCGAAAGAGGTGTGGCGGCGCCCCGACGCATCGAACGGGGAAACGCGCACGAGGCGGTGAACGCCCGACTCGCTTTTGAGGTAGCCGTAAGCGTTTTCGCCGCTGATGAGCATCGAAACGCTTTTGATGCCCGCCTCGTCGCCGTCAAGATAATCGAGCACCTTGACCTTGAAGCGGCGCCGCTCGGCAAACCGGGTGTACATCCGATACAGCATCTCCGCCCAATCCTGCGCCTCGGTGCCGCCGGCGCCCGGGTGGATGGAGACGATGGCGTTATTGCCGTCATACTCCCCGGAAAGCATGATGTCTATTTTCTGCTTCTCGTATTCGGCGAAAAGCGAGGAAATCTCGGCGATGATCTCGTCGGCCATCTCCTCGTCGTCGCCCTCAAGCGCAAGCTGGGCGAGCGCTTTGACGTCGTCGCAGGATTTTTTCAAAGAGACGTAGCTGTCGTACAGCGCCTTTTTGCTTTTAAGCTGCTTGAGCACGCTCTGGCTCTCCGCCGGGTCGTCCCAGAATCCGGCCGCGCTGACCTTCGCCTCCAGCGCCTCGATCTCCTGTCCGAGCGCGTCGGCGCCGATGGAATCGCCCAGCTCGGCGACGTCCGATTCCAGCGTTTTCAGGTCCTGCAGCGACTGCTCCAATTTAATCAGCAAAACAATACCCCTTACATACGTTATTATAGCAAGAATCACGAAAATTGTCAAGCATACAGTGCGCCATATACCGACAGTATTTTCAAAAAAGCGCCAACCGCCCCCGTAAGCCGAGTTCTGTTTACAACAATCATCTATCTTGGGTACATGTTGCCATGGACCTCTTTGCCACCTCTGGGAGCTGCCGAGCAAGCATATGCTCCCGTATGCGGTGTTGCTCCGGATAGGGTTTACATGGCCACACAGTCGCCTGTGTGCCGGTGAGCTCTTACCTCGCCTTTCCATCCTTACCGTATCGCTACGGCGGTTTATTTCTGTTGCACTGGCCCTAAAGTCACCTTCGGCGGACGTTATCCGTTATCCTGCTCTGCGGAGCTCGGACTTTCCTCACAATATGACCTTTCGGTATGATACTGCGCGATTGTTCGGAGCGGTTGGCACTGTTATATTAGCACAAAAAATTTATTTTGTCAAACGGTTGACTATAATTTGGGAAAGTTATATAATAAAAATATACAAACAACGCTTTTCCGCCGCTTTGCAGGCGAAGCAGGGCGTTCTCTTACAGAACGATTATGTACGCATGGAGAGGGTTTTATGCTGCAAGAATACATTCAGTCCTACGCCTCCGCGCGCGTCGGCTTCATCGGCGCAGGAGTGAGCAATATGCCGATCATCGAGCTGTTTGCCGCCGCCGGCGTGCCGGTCATCGTCCGCGACCGCAGGCTGCGGGACGGCAACCGGGAGAAGCTGCGCGCGCTCGGCGTCGAGCTCACGGAGGGCGACGGGTATCTCCGCGGCATCGACGAGCCGCTGCTGTTTCTCTCCCCCGCCGTCCGCCCCGACCTGCCCGAGCTGGCCGCCGCACGCGCGCGCGGCACGCGGACGACGACGGAGCTGGAGGAATTTTTCGCGCTCTGCCCCTGCCCCATCCTCGCCGTGACGGGCAGCGACGGCAAAACGACCACGACCACGCTGACGGCGAAGCTGCTGGAGCAAAGCGGGAAACGCGTGTTTCTCGGCGGCAACATCGGCAAAAATCTGTTCGCGCGCCTCGACGAGATTCGTCCTGACGACTATGCGGTGGCGGAGCTGTCCTCCTTCCAGCTTATGAAAATGACGCGCTCGCCGGATACGGCGGTCGTGACCAATATTTCGCCCAACCATCTCGACTGGCACCGCGATTTTGACGAATATATCGCCGCCAAGAAGCGCATCTGCGCCTCGATGCCCGCGGACGGGCTGCTGGTGCTCAATTACGACAACGAGCACACCCGCGCGTTTGCGGCGTCCGCCGGCTGCCGCGTGCGCTTTTTCTCACGGAAGAACCGGGAGGCGTTCTGCTTCATCGACAGGGAGGGTCTTCACTGCGGCGGCCGTCTGCTGCTGCCCGACGGCGACATCCGTCTCGTCGGCGCGCACAACCGTGAGAATTACGCCGCCGCCTACGCCGCGACCGCCGATCTGCTGGCGGACGGCGCGCTGACTGCGGTGGCGCGGGATTTCGGCGGCGTGGAGCATCGGATCGAATTCGTCGCGGAGAAAAACGGCGTCCGCTATTACAACTCGTCCATCGATTCCAGCCCGTCGCGCACGGCGGCGGCGCTGCGTTCCTTCGACGGTCGCGTGATCGTCATCGCGGGCGGGTATGACAAAAAAATCCCGCTGGACACGCTCGGCGCGGTCTTTGCGGAAAAGACCGCCGGCTGCGTGCTGATGGGCGACACGGCGCCCAAGCTGCTGGCCGTGCTCGCGCAGAGCGGCTACGCCTTCCCCGTCGAGCGCGCGGAATCGATGCGCGAAGCCGTCGCAAAGGCCTCTGCGTTGGCCGGGCCGTGCGGCACGGTGCTGCTGTCGCCCGCGGCGGCGAGCTTCGACAAATATCGAAATTTTGAGGAACGCGGCAACGATTTCAAGGCCGTAGTCCGCGCATTATAAAAAATAATATTTGATTTTGCGTTGTCAAAAAGCCTATGTCTATGAAAAACTTTACAAATACAGACTATCTCGCAAATCAAGACACTCAAAACAATAATGTTTTTTGCCGCTTTGGTGCCTAGATGGTGCTCAGATTTTCTATGACGATATAAAATGATATGGGCCAATATAAGGTAAAACATACTATGCGATGGCGAAAACAACAAGCGCTTTCGCTCTCTTGGTCGCCATATAAACAAGGCAGACGTGCTTGTCAACGGCGGGCGAAACTCGTTCATCTCGACCGTTGACGAAGATGGCTGGCTTTGCTATTCTATAAATATGATTATGAAAGATATAAAGCGAGAAAGAGAAGTGTACCTGTATGGATAAAATAGATGTTTTATTTGATTTTACAACAGATACACCTAATTATTGGCAAGGCTTTTGGGATAGAAATAATGGGCTTGGAGCAGGTGGAAATGACCCTGATGCTTTGAGCAAAACACTACAAAAATATCATCAAATTCTGTGGAGTAAGAAATTACCTAATGGTGAATGTATGGATTTGTCTATGGGGACAGCTTCAAGATATTTAACTTGGAAAAATTTTAGATTTGGTAGTGATTCGATCACAGCAAGTTTTCGATATAATAAATATAGAGCAATGATAGAGCAGATTAAACAAGTTCGCTCTGATTATAAGAGTTATATTGAGAATTACATACATCATTCATACACTATCGGTGGAGCCATCATCTTTCCCAAAAGAATGGGCGGAATAAATCAAAGCAGAGGTTGTAATCCATTTATCAAGGATAGGTGGGATTTATCTTTGGAGTGTATTCGCAGATATTATTTAGGAGAAGAGAGTCCTTTATCTGATGTTTTACAAAAGGATAAAGATTTCTTTGCTTTGTTTGTGGATTTTAAAGGATATGTCGATTTCTTTTATTTGCAAGATTGTGTAAGTTCGGATTATAGCAAAGTAAAGATGTGGTTAGACGAGCCAGCTTTCACTTATTCTCCACTTCCTCAAACTGTTGGTTCGTATTTTTCGTGGATAGAAAGCAATTTGGATTTTGTGGAAAAAAGAAATCAACGTATCAAAGCAGATTGTCAAAGAAAGGCTTAAAATATTGTTGATACATCATTGAGGAAGTTATTTTGATTACATAATGCACAATGCGACAGGCATTGAATATTTACAGATAAAAAGTTGTTGTATTTTCGGAAAGGGTTCCTCTTTCCTATGCTTGGCTACGTTACGGAACTTTTAACAAGGGCTTAGAGTAGAAAAATAATCTAAACGCAAGCACTTTTCTTTGAAATGTTACGCTGTTAAAAGGCGGTCTTGCATGATAAGATATAAATGCTTTACCCTTTCAATTTTAATGTCTGTAATACCTTTTCTGCAAGGGAATTAAACCTCTAATGCGTAACATAAAAGCATAACAATAAGGTTATCCTAAATTGCCATTGAAGGTGTAATGAAACCACTCTGTTTTTGTATTTATTTCCCTATTTGTGGTGTCAAAATGGTACCCAACTTTACAAAACCAACCTATACGGAGATATGAGAAGATACAAGCGAGAATGAGAAAACCATTGAAAATACAGAATTTTTCCTCACTTCTATAAACATCTGCAAAAAGTTGTAAGACGATTTCCATCTATAAAATCAATAAAAAACAACCGCCCCGCACGCGGCCTTTGGCGTATCGGCCGCGCCGGCACGGGGCAATATGAAAACGGAGGGGATTTTTTGAACGAATGCTTGGAACAAATCGCGCGTCTTACGGCGCTTACGGCCGTTTCCGGCCGGGAAAGCGCCTGCTTTGACGCGCTGCGGGAACAGACTGCGGGCCTGTTCGACGAAATCACGACCACGCCGACCGGCTCGTTCGCCGGCATCATCCGCTGCGGAAGGCCCGACGCGCCGCTGGTGCTGCTCGACGCGCACATAGACGAAATCGGCTTTGTCGTCACCGAGATATGCGACGGCGGCTTCCTGCGCGTCGCGGCGGTGGGCGGCATCGACACGCGCGTGCTGTCGGCCTCCGAGGTGACCGTCTGCGGCAGAGAGGCCGTGCGCGGCGTTTTCACCTCTAAGCCGCCGCATTTGCAGGAAGCGGGCGAGAACAAGAAAAAAATCGAGCTGCGCGACCTGTACATCGATACGGGATATCCGAAAGAAGCGCTGGAAGAAAAGGTCTCTGTCGGCGACGCGGCCGGCTTCTTTGCACCGGCGCTGCCGCTGGAAAACCGGATGGTCACCTCCAAGGCGCTCGACGACCGCATCTGCGCGTTTTCCATCCTGCGCGCCGCGGAAACGGTCGACCGCGCAAAGCTGACGACCGACGTCTGCATCCTGCTGTCGGGCGGCGAGGAAATCGGCTATATCGGCGCGCGGACGGCCGCGTTCGCGCTCTGCCCCGACGCCGCCGTTGCGCTGGACGTGACCAACGCGCACATGCCGGGCGGACCGCGGCACAAGAAGGACGTGCAGCTCGGGAACGGGCCTGTGATCTCCTATTCCGCCACGACCTCGCGCGCGTTCACAAGGACGCTGATCGACACGGCCGAGGCTCACGGCATTCCCTACGCCGTCGCCGCCGAGCCGGGCGCGACGGGGACGAACGCGCATGTGCTGCAAATCACGCGCAGCGGCGTGCCGACCGCTTTGGTGTCCGTCCCTCTGCGCTATATGCACACCTGCGCGGAGGTTGTTTCCATCGACGACGCGGAAAACGCCGCGCGGCTGCTGTGCGCGTTTCTGGAAAACTTTCCGTCCGCATTCGCAAAAAAGGAGGCGGCGATATGAAAACGCTTTTGGAAAAATACTGCGCGGCCTTTGCGCCCTCGGGGCAGGAGGACGAGCTGCGGGAGATGATCGCTTCCGACGTCGCGCCCTATGCGGACGAGCTACGCACCGACCGCAGCGGCAGCCTCGTCGCCTTCAAAAAAGGCAGGAAGCGCCGTGCGGAAAAGCTGCTGTTTTCCGCGCATATGGACGAGGTCGGCTTTATGGTCACGCACATTTCCGAGGAAGGGTTCGCCTACTTCGGCACAATCGGCGGCATCGACCCGCGCGTGACGGCCGGCAAGCGCGTCCTGCTCGGCGACAAACGGCTGCCGGGCGTGATCGCGGCTAAGGCCATCCACATGCAGAAGCCCGAGGAGCGCGGCGTCCCCGCGCCAATCGAGGAAATGTTCATCGACATCGGCGCGCTTACGGAGGAGAATACAAAGTCGCTCGTTTCGGTGGGCGACTGTGCGGTCTTTGCGCCGAATTTCGAGACCTTCGGCGACGGCTTCATCAAATCCAAGGCCATTGACGACCGCTTCGGCTGTGCATTGCTGGTGCGGCTGCTGCAAAGCGATCTGGAATACGACGCCTATTTCGCCTTCTGCACGTCGGAGGAGGTCGGCTGCCGCGGCGCGATGACGGTCGCACAGGCCGTCGGCGCGGACACGGTCGTCGTCCTTGAAGCGACGACGGCCGGCGACATCCCGGGCGCGCCGAAAAGCCGGGTCGCCTGCCGCGTCGGCGGCGGCGCGGTCGTCTCGTTTATGGACGGCGGTACGATTTATCCGCGCGGTCTGGTGGATGCGGTGATGCGTTTGGCGGAGGAAAAAGGCATCCGAGCGCAGCTCAAGGAGCTGGTCGCGGGCGGGAACGACGCCTCCGCATACCAGCGCGCCGCCGCGGGCGCGCGTGTGCTGGCGCTTTCCGCGCCGGTGCGCTACATCCATTCCGCCTGCTCGGTCGCCAAATACGACGATCTCGAACAGGTTTTCGCGCTGGCGAGCGCACTTGCCGAAAGGAGCTTTTGAGAAATGAAAGATTTGATGAAGAAATACACGCGCGCCTTCTCCGTCTCGGGACGGGAAGCGTCGCTGGCCGCGCAGATCGCGGAGGACCTGCGTCCGTTTGCGGACTCGGTCTCCACCGACGCGATGGGCAACCTGATCGTGCTGAAAAAAGGCAAGGACGGCGGCAAAAAGCTGATGCTCGCCGCGCATATGGACGAAATCGGCTTCATCGCCACGTTCATCGAGGACAGCGGCTACATCCGCGTGTCCAACATCGGCGGCATCAACGCGGTCGCGTCGGCCTATCACAAGGTCGTGTTCGAAAACGGGACGACGGGCGTACTCGTCGTGGAATCGGGGACGGCGTTCGGCGACGTCGCCGTCAAAAAAATGTATGTGGACATCGGCGCCCGCAGCAAAAAGGAGGCCGAGCGCAAAGTCAAGGTCGGCGACTGTCTGGCCGTGGCGCCCGAGCTGACCAAGCTCGGCGCAACGCGCTACGCGGCCAAGGCGTTCGACGACCGGCTGGCCTGCGCGCTGCTGGCGGAAGTCGCCCGCACCTGCGCGGAGCCGGCCTGCGACACCTACTTCGTCTTTACCGTGCAGGAGGAGGTCGGCTGCCGCGGCTCCAAGCCGGCGGCCTACGCCATCGCGCCGGATTACGCCATCGCGGTCGACGTGACCAACACAGGCGATATGATCGGCGCGCCGCCGATGACCGTCAAGCTCGGCGGCGGCGCGGCCATCAAAATCAAGGACGCGTCGGTGCTCTGCTCCAAGGTTATCGTCGACGGGCTGACCGCACTGGCCGAGGCGGATAAGATTCCCTATCAGTACGAAATCCTCGTCGCGGGCGGGACGGATACGTCCTCGATGCAGACGGCGGGCGCGGGCGCGCATGCGGGCGCCGTTTCGATTCCGACGCGCTATGTCCACTCGCCGGTCGAGGTGGTCGACGCCAAGGATCTGGACGCCTGCGTCAAGCTGCTCAGAGCCGCCGTGGAGCGCGGCATAGACGCGGAAAAATAAGCCGCTTATAATAGGCAATGAAATCCCGAAAGGAGAACGCTTCCGGGCAGCGGAAGCGATAAAGCAAAACAAATGGACAGAGAAACGCTACTCCGGCTGGCCGACGACTGCGAGCGCGCGGCCGCGGAAGCCTTCCGGCAGATCGACCGCACCGCTGCGGACGTCACCGCCAAGGTGATGGAAGCCTTCCGCCGGAACCGCCTTTCCGCCTCGCATTTTGCAGGCGGCAGCGGCTACGGCTACGACGACGTGGGCCGCGACCTGTGTGACCGGCTGTTCGCCGACTGTATGGACGCCGAGGCCGGCTTTGCGCGGCATTCTATCACGTCGGGCACGCACGCCATCGCCATCGGCCTGTACGCCCTGCTGCGGCCGGGCGACACGCTCTATTCCGTCACGGGCAGGCCCTACGACACGCTCGAGGGCATCATCGGCATCGGCGGCGCCGGCGCCGGACAGGGCTCGCTGGCCGACTACGGCGTCGCTTACCGCGAGACCGCGCTGGACGCAGCCTCCGGCATCGATTTGGCCGAGGTGCGGCGCGTGCTGGAAGCCGACAGAACGGTCAAGGTCGTGTTCGTCCAGCGCTCCAAGGGCTATCAGGACCGGCGGACGTTGCCGGCCCGCGAAATCGACGAGCTGTACGGGCTGGTCAAGTCGGTTTCCGACGCGTATGTGGTCGTCGACAACAACTACGGCGAGTTCTGCGAAATCCGCGAGCCGAAGGGCGACCTGCTCTGCGGCTCGCTGATCAAAAACGCCGGCGGCGGCATCGCGGAATGCGGCGGCTATCTGGTCGGCAGCGCGAAGGCGGTGGAGCTGGCCTCCTATCGGATGACGGTGCCCGGCATCGGCGCGGAGGCCGGCTCGTCGGTCGGGCAGAACAAAAACCTGATCAAGGGGCTGTTCTACGCGCCGCACACCGTCGCGCAGGCGTTGAAAACGGCGGTGTTTGCCGCCGGACTGTTCGAGGCGCTGGGCTTCGACGTCTATCCGAAAGCGGACGAGCCGCGGTACGACATCATCCAGATGTTGTATCTGAAGGACCGCGAACGGCTGGTGAAATTCTGCCAGGCGATTCAGCGCTATTCGCCGGTGGATTCGTTCGCGCTTCCTGTTCCCGACGCGATGCCCGGGTATGCGGACGAGGTCATTATGGCCGCCGGAACGTTTACGCAAGGCTCGTCGATCGAGCTGTCGGCCGACGCGCCGCTGCGCGAGCCGTTCAGCGTGTACATACAGGGCGGGCTGACGTTTGAAAGCGGCAGATACACAATCGTCAACGCCGCCTCCGAGGTCGCCGCCGATGCCTGACGTCTACGATGTCGCCATCGTCGGCGCGGGGCCGGCGGGCGCCACGCTCGCGCGGCTGATCGGAAGCCGGTTTGCGACGGCTGTAATCGACAAAAAGGGTGCATCGGACGGCTTCCGCAAGCCCTGCGGCGGGCTTCTCTCGCCCGACGCGCAGCGCGCGCTTTCGCGCTTCGATATGACGCTGCCGACCGACGTGCTGGTATCGCCGCAGATTTTCACCGTCAAAACGATGGATTTGGAGACCGGCCGCACGGCGCACTACCAGCGCTGCTATCTGAATATGGACCGCGCCCGCTTCGACCGCTGGCTGATGGACGCTATGCCGGACGGGGTGGACCTCTACCGCGGCGTCTGCACCTCGGTCGAGCGGCGGAGCGGCGTATACGTCCTGCGCACGGGAGACGCGGAAATTTGCGCGCGCATCCTTGTCGGCGCGGACGGCGCGGCCTCTGTCGTGCGGTCGTTCCTCTATCCCCGCGCGCCCCTGAAGCGCTATGTCGCCATTCAGCAGCATTTCCGCGCTTCCGCCGAGCGCCCCTTCTATTCCTGCATCTTCGACCGAACCACAAGCCGCTTCTGCTCGTGGGCCATCTCCAAGGGCGACACGCTCATCTACGGCGGCGTATTCGAGCCGAAGGGCTGCCGCGAAGCCTTCGAGGCGCAGAAAAAGCGGCTGCCGAAGGCCGATTTCGACCTTCGCACGCCCATCTATACGGAGGCCTGCGCGGTGCTGCGGCCGGAGGGTATGCGGCAGTTTCGCCTCGGGTACGACAACGCGTTCCTCGTCGGCGAAGCGGCGGGCTTCATCAGCCCCACCTCCTTCGAGGGCATAAGCTGGGCGATCACCGGCGCTTCGCTGCTGGCCGAAGCGCTGACCGAGCACGCCGGACGCATCGAGCGCGCCGAACGGCTTTACCGCGCGAAAACCCGCGCGATGCGCGCCAAGCTGTACGCAAAGCAGTTCAAGGCGCCGTTTATGTACAACCGTGTGCTGCGCAACCTCATCCTGCGCAGCGGTCTGCGCGCCGTAAAGCTCCAAACGCCGTGCGCACAGACGGAAAGCCGGCAGCCGACAGAGCAAACGGAGGACGTGTAAGCCTGCGGTACCGCGGACGGCTTTCTTATCTTTTCCGCAGGCCGCGCCGGACCTGCCCGCGGCAGCAGCGCCGCTGCTGCGCGATTCCACATACCAAAAAGGACCTCGGTTCGATGAACCGAGGTCCTTTTTGTAGGGGATACGGGCATTCTATCCGTTTTTTCGTCGAAAGCGCAAGCGAATGCGGCTCTTTCATATGCCGGCAAGCCGACCCTTCGGCTTCCACAGCGTCTGCCGCAAGCGGCGGCCGATTATCCGCGCGCAGCCAGCGCGTCCGCAAGCGTGTTGAGCGCCTCGACCATCTCCTGCGACACGGCCGAACGGATGGTGACGGTCGGCGCAGGCAGCGCGATCTCCTTCATCTCGGCCAGCGCCGCGAGCATCGTCTTCCCGGCCGACGGCGCCCAGCTTCCATTCTCGATCACGGCGGCGGTGCGCTTCTGCCAGTTTTTCGCCTTCAGGCGGGAAAGGAAAGCCGCCATCGGCGGAAACACGCCTCCGTCGTAGGACGACGCGGCCAGCACGAGCGCGTCGTAGCGGAACGCGTCCGCCACGGCGCGGGAAATGTCGCCGCGCGCAAGGTCGACGACGGCCACGCGCTTCTCACCGCGCCGCGCGAGCATATCCCGCAGCCGCAGCGCAGCCGAGGCGGTATTGCCGTAAATCGACGTGTAGGCGATGAGCACGCCGCGCTCCTCGGAACGGTAGCTGCTCCAGACGTCGTACTTCTCCAGATATGCGGAAAGGTCGCCGGTCAACACCGGGCCGTGCAGCGGGCAGATGGTTTTCACCGGCAGTCCGCTCAGCTTTTTCAGAAGCGTCTGAACGCTGGAGCCGTATTTCCCGACGATATTGATGTAATAGCGCCGCGCCTCGTCCGCCCAGTCGCCCGCGTCGCCGGGCAGCCCGAAGCGCCCGAACGCGTCCGCAGAGAAAAGCACGCCGTCGCGCTCGTCAAAGCTGACCATCACCTCCGGCCAGTGGACCATCGGCGCCATATAAAATCGAATGGTGTGCGCGCCGGTCTCCAAAGCGTCGCCCTCGCCGACGACGACGGCGCGGTCGCCAAAGTCCCGGCCGAAGAAGGCGCGCATCATTTGGAACGTCTTGGCGTTGCCGACAATCCGCATCGCCGGATAGCGGTCGGCCAGCAGGCGGATCGCTGCGGAATGGTCGGGCTCCATATGCGAGACGACGAGGTAGTCGATCCCCCGGCCGCCCGCCGTCTGCTCGACGCCGGCAAGCCATTCGGCGGCCACGCGGCGGTCGGCCGTATCGAAGAGCACGGTCTTTTCGTCGCTGAGATAATAGGAATTGTATGTGATGCCGTTCGGCACACGGTATTGCCCTTCAAAAAGGTCAAGCGTCGTATCCGCCACGCCGGTGGCAAACAGCGACGGGGTGATTTGTCTTTCGTTCATTTTCGGTTTATACTCCTTTATCTGGATTTATACTTCTATTTTTGTCCATTTTCCGCCCGCAAAACGCGCGCCGCAGAACAAAAGCCGCAAATATTGGTCCACGACGAGCGAAATCCACGCGCCGATGACCGCGAAGCCGAGCGGATAGCAGAACAGATACGTCAGCAGCGGCCGCACCAGCGCGATGGAGACCAGAGAGCTGACGGCGACGAACACCGTGTCGCCCGCGCCGCGCAGACAGCCGGAAAAGATGACCTGCGAAATCTGCGCCGGCGAGGTTAGGGCGATCAGGTACATAATGACGACGCCCTTTTCCATAATATACGCGACCGCATCGTCGTTCGCCGTTGTAAACAGCGAAACGAGGAACGAGCCGCCGAAGCTGAACGCCAGCACCAGCAGAGCGGAGAGCAGAAAACCGAAGCGCTGCGCGGCCTTGCCGTACACCTCGGCCAGATCCGGCCGTTTCGCGCCGAGATTCTGTCCGACGAGCGCCGAAGCCGCCACGCCCAAGCCGTCGCCCACCGTGAAGGAAAGGTTGATGACGTTCATACAAATGATATGGGTGGATAAGTCCGCCGTGCTCAATTCGGCGACCATCTTGGAATAGGCGAAAAAGCCGATGCGCATGAACACCTGCTCCACGCCCGCGCTGCCGCCGATGCGTGCGAGCAGCGCCAGCATACCTCGGCGCAGATGAAAGCAATGACGCAGCCGGATGTGCAGGTAGCCCTTGGCGGCCGTCACCGAATACAGCGACATAACGAACGAAACGACGTTGCCGAGCAGCGTGGCGTAAGCCGCGCCGCGCACGCCGAGCGCGGGGAAAAACCATATGCCGTTGATGAGGAAATAGTTAAAAACGCAGTTGGTCAGATTGGCGGCGATATTCGTGATCATCGAAATCTTGGTGTTGCCGATGCCGCGCTGGGCGGCGTTGATGGCCATGCCCACCGAGGTAAACAGCATACCCGCCATAATGATGCGGAAATACGCCACCGCATCGTCGAAAATATCCTCGTCCGCCCCGGCGAACGCGATTTGCGGCTCAGCGACGATAATGGCCGCTGTGCAGAGCACCACGCCGAGAACCAGCGCGATGGCGACCGCCTGCGCAAGACATTCGTTCGCGCCGTCGCGGTCGCCCTGCCCTTTCCGGCGGCTGACAATGGCGGTGACGCCGATATTCATAGCGAAAAAGACGGCAAAGAACAAAAAGCCGCGGCTGGTTCGTCACGCCGACGGCCGCGATGGCGGCCGTGCCGACGGTGGACACCATCAGTCCGTCCACAAAGGAAACAAGGCCGAGCAGCACCGACTCCAGCGTCGCCGGCCAAGCGACCTCCAGCAGCTTCCGATAGACGCTGACGCTGTCCGGCGGCTTCTCTAAAAACCGTTCTTTTTTGATGAGATGCTCCGGCGCGTAGAAGCGCCGGAGTGTTGTATGCAAGGACACGGCGGCTCACCCATTACAAGCGATTTCCCGCTTCCGACAGTTTTCGCGGTCAGACATTATTTTAACACAACCGACGGATAAAGTCAACACAAAAGCGGGGGAACGTACCGACGGCGTTCCCCCGCTTTTCCGCTCAAATGCCGTACAGCAGCTCGCCGTAGGTCGGGAACGGCCAATGCTTCGCGCTGACGAGCGTTTCGGCCTCGTCCACAACCGTGCGAAGCTCCTGCATCGCCACGAACACGGTGGCGCGGCAGAAGGAAGCCTGCTCCGCGGCGGTGGGATGGGTTCGCACCTCGACGAGCGCGCTTTCCAGCTTTTCCGCGTCCGTCTTGATGCAGACGGCCAGCGACGACAGGCGGCGCACTGTATCCAGCTCGACCGATATATCGATCTCGGCCGAAAGCGACCGCTTATCGAGCGCAGCGGCCGACAGCTCGCGCGTGTAGGCGATGATGGCGGGGAGGATTTCCTTTTTCACCAGTTCCACCATCGTCAGCGATTCGATCTGAATCGTTTTGATATAATTGTCCAGCAGGATTTCCATCCGCGAGCGAATCTCGGTCTCGGTGAAAATGCAGTGCTTGGCGAACAGGCGGACGTTTTTCTCGGCGGCGAACAGCGGCAGCGCCTCGGGCGTCGTCCGCAGGTTCAGCAGTCCGCGGCGCTCCGCCTCCTCCACCCACTCGTCGGTGTAATTGTTGCCGTTGAAGATGATGCGCTTATGCTCGCGGATGGTTCTGCGGATGAGCTTATTGAGCGCCGCAGTGAAGTCGGACGCCTGCTCGAGCAGGTCCGCGAACTGCGAAAGCTCCTCCGCGACGATGGTGTTGAGAACCATATTCGGTCCGGCGATGGAAAACGTTGAACCCGGCATACGGAACTCGAACTTGTTGCCGGTGAACGCGAACGGCGAGGTGCGGTTGCGGTCGGTGGTATCCTTCGGGAAATGCGGTAGGACGTCGACGCCGATCTGCATCTCCACCTTCTCGCGCTTGGAATAGCTGCTTTTGGACTCGATGGCCTCCAAAATTTCGGTCAGCTCGTCGCCGAGGAACATCGAGACGATGGCGGGCGGCGCTTCGTTGCCGCCGAGCCGGTAATCGTTGCCCGCGCTGGCGACCGACAGCCGCAAAAGGTCCTGATATTCGTCCACCGCCTTGATAACCGCGCAGAGGAAGAGCAGGAACTGCGCGTTTTCGTACGGCGACTTCCCCGGCTCCAGCAGGTTATAGCCGGTATCGGTGCACATCGACCAGTTGTTGTGCTTGCCGCTGCCGTTGACGCCGGCGAACGGCTTCTCGTGCAGCAGGCAGACAAGCCCGTGACGAGAGGCGATTTTCTTCATCAGCTCCATCGTGAGCTGATTGTGGTCGGTGGCGATGTTCGTGGTCGTATAGATGGGCGCCAGCTCGTGCTGCGCGGGCGCGGCTTCGTTGTGCTCGGTCTTGGCGAGGATGCCCAGCTTCCACAGCTCCTCGTCCAGCTCCGCCATAAACGCCTTGACGCGCGGCTTGATGGTGCCGAAGTAATGGTCTTCCAATTCCTGCCCCTTCGGCGGCTTCGCGCCGAACAGGGTGCGTCCGGTATAGATGAGGTCCTTGCGCCGCTTATAGAGCTTTTCGTCTATGAGAAAATACTCCTGCTCGGCGCCGACGGTCGTATACACGCGCTTGGCGTCGTCCCGCCCGAACAGGCGGAGGAAAAGGCCGCCGGGGACAAAACCAAGGAGGCCGCAGCGGAGGAACAGAAAAAACCCCGCCGTGGCCGCCCGCCCAAAGAGGAAAAGGGGGAACAGGCCCCGGCCAAGTCTGAAAAGGCGCAGGATGCGGCCAAGCCCCGCAAGGGTCGCCCACCCAAGGCGGATAAGGCGGCCCCCGGCGAGGCCACGCCGACTAAGCGAG
>ERZ827150.164-NODE-164-length-104247-cov-35.404023_pt1 | contig 104247 bp, 84 predicted proteins | sample MGYA00519779_ERZ827150 | MGnify/ENA primary metagenome ERZ827150 (study PRJEB31778, sample SAMEA3449267) | human gut metagenome | biome: human gut; feature: human-associated habitat; material: faeces | place: United Kingdom | collected 2010/2012 ...
AGTTGAGTATTAATTAATAATAGCTGCTTTGGAGAATCTTCTCCGGACAGCAGTGATATAATTGAACAAAATTTGAGTTTTCAAATAGGAGGATAAAGTATTATATTTGCCAATTTGATACTACAAACAGATTCTGTATGCGACATTTTACGTTCAATAGTGGATACCTCCAAGTCACGGAGGGTATAGGCAAAGACATTCTTAATGAATGTGGCTGTGTGAATGCGCTTTTTGCTGAACGCTTTACCAATATTCCATCCAAAGTGCATTATATCAACGCTTTTAAGTTGTGAGTCAACCTTTACAGGCGATATCTTCTGCAAGGTATCGCCTGTACTATATTCTGCAACGTATGTACATAGACGGTTGAGATCTTCTTCACTCATATAGGCGACCATTGTTTGCTTCGTATAGCTGAGGACCTTTTCCAATCTGGTTTGAGTAGCACGATTCTTTTTTGCTATAGCGTTGGTTCGCATAACTTCATATTCTGAGGGTTCAGAGATTGTTTCTTCAGCGGTAGGAGCAGACTCAATGACATCAGGCGTAGCCTGGTTTGAATCTTTGCTTGTAGGGACTTCCGGAACAGAAACGGTATCATTGTGATTTTTCATCGTTTGAAAAGCAGAGAAACGCAATAGAAAAGTTTCTATGCGTGGCAGTAGAAACTGATTAAAAGTTGTCTGTAAACTGGCATAGATCGCCATCAAGACAATTACTGTTGCAAAAAATGCAACACTACTACTGAAATCGTCAACGCCTTTGGATAAAACAAACTGCCGAGCTAAAACGCCAACGACAAGAGTGCCTACCAATACAAGGGAATAGAGTGCTATATGTTCTATACTTTTCTGATTCATAGTGATATTTGCTAATTGTTTGTGCGCAAATATATGTCATTTCATAAATACCATGTTATAAATCCAAGAAAGTGGCAGCATTTGTCCTCGATATGGTACTTATTTCTATACCATCTATGCCACAATAGAATAAAAAAAGAAGAGTCCAACTAGGTTTTAACCACATGTCGGACTCGTCTTACGTTACAGAGCTTTATACTATTTCAGTGAAATCTTATTCGCCGTCTCTCTCTTCTTGGAATTAACCAAATCAGCGTAGATTTGTGTGGTGGTAACATTCTTATGCGTCAGCATCTTAGATACTGTGTAAATGTCTGTACCTAAAGAGATTTGGATGACGGCGTATGAATGACGGAAACAGTGGAAGGTTATGTGCTTTCTGATTCCGGCTTCGGAAATCCATTGTTTCAAGGGATGATGGGTCATGGAGCGGGTTAAGCCTTTGAAGACTTTTCCGGTGCCCCATTCGCCACACAACTCCAGTGCCTCCTGACTGATGGGAAGGGTGGCCTCGGTTTCCGTCTTCTCGGTACAGATACGAATGTAATAGCCTTGATCCGGACCGACTTCAAAGTCACGCCAGTCCAGTTTCAGAATATCACTGATACGGAGACCGGTCATGCAGGCAAACAGGGAGGCCTGTTTCAAAACTGGAATTTTGCAGGGTGTAGCGGCCAGTTTCTTGACTTCATCAAGTGTCAGATACTCTTTCTTGACCTCTTTCCATTCAATCTTTTCCAAAAAGTCGTTCAAGTTCTCACGTAGCATCTTCTCTTTATAAGCTATTTTCAACAGAGCTCGGAAAGTAGAATAATAGCCGGCTGCCGAATTGCGTGAGATGTAAGCATTGGGATGATTGATTTGTTTGCATTTGAGCAGGTAATCCCTGAACTTCTCACACAGTTCCACGGTGACATCGCCAAAGGTGCATTTGCCACCGACAAATTTCTCGAAGTGATTGTAAACACAATCCCATTTCTCATACTTTTCCCGTGCCTTTGTCCGGAAGTAGGCGAGGAAATCTACCTTTTGCTTGTTCTTGTCCAAGAACCCGAATTCTTCATTGATAAGCGACTGGACACGGATACAGCGGATTGCCTCTGCCTTGTTCAGCATATCCTGATTGAACATTCTTTGCTGCTCGTTCTTGGGCTTGGCATAGATGTAGATGCCGAGGAATTCCCGGCGACTCATCTTCATCGTGTAAGGATTGCGGATGGCCGGATAATAATCCAGATAAAGAGATATACGGTCGTTACGCAATGGCTTTTGTCTCAAAGTTACGTTGGTGCATGTAAGTGTCATAGCTATATTGTTTTTTGATTAATACTTGTTTTTGTTGCAAATAAAATAGGTGTTCTAATGGTGGTATTTATCACCGGAAAATAACTTTTGCTTCATTCTATCTTTGGCGGCTCAAAGAACTTGTCCAGCTCTACCCGCAGGATCTTGGTATATTTACCGACCTTGATACGGGGGATATTATGGTATTTCACATAATGGTAGAGTTGGTCCCGTGTCAGATTGAATCGCTCCATCGCTTCGGCAATGGTGTAGTATTTTGGTTCTTCGGGAGCTATGAGACCTTTGGCAATGTCCACATGCTTCTTGGAGTAGTACACCATGATGCCGACTTTCTTTTTGGGAATGGCATTCTTTGATACAAAAGAATAGATGGCCGTCAGCGTCATGCCGAACTTCTCCTGCATGTCTTGCGTGCTGTACCATTCCTTGATTTCAGGATCGGGAGCTTTCTTAGCAAAGTAGTCATCAATATGCTTTTTGCTCCAATAGGTCTTACCACGGTTAAATGTCCGGGGGATATTATGTTCCTTAGCGATGTGAAATATCCAGGAATCTTTTACGCCATACTTCTCCTTGACTTCAGCTGTGGTGTAAAAGTCGGTGATGCTCTGCTTGGCTCTTGGTAGATGTTTTTTGTAAGGAGAAGCATTATCAAACAGAGCCTCGATGTCTCGTTTCCTGATAATAGTCTTTCTCTTTAACTGAACCGATTTTATCAGGTTAGTTTCTAGATACCTATAAAAGGTAGCCCTGCTGATACCGATATACTTTGCAGCTTCGCTTGGGGTGAAGAAATCCTTGTCAATGCAATCTTCTTTTTCGGTTTGCTGATTGACCATTGTTTGGAATTCGCTAACACGCTTTTGCCTTGTTTTTTCTTTGTAGGCAAGGTTAGCACAACGACGCGAACAGCATCGTGTCGAGATCTTGTGGGCAATAAATAATTTGCCACACCACTCACATTTTTTCTGAATGTTGATGTTACTAGCCATTTCATTTATCTTTTTATTTCGCCAAAACTGTATCTCTGCGTATCACTGTGTCTCACAGCGTCTCATTTCTCCACGACCTTGCCAACGATAATCCTCGGATTTTCGTGGTGAGGTACACAGGAGGTACAAAAAATGGCGTAAAAAGGCTTAGCAACGATTATCAACAATACTTGAGCAACAAAAAAGGCGCCCCGTAAAGAGCGCCATATTAATCGATTATAATCAATTTAACTCGTTGGTAATCAGATAGTTACTTGCCCACACAGAAGTGCTTGAAGATGTTTCCCAGCACCTCGTCCGTCTCGATGGTGCCGCCCACAATCTCGCCCAGGTGGTGGAGGCATTCGCGCAGGTCCTGGCTCACGAAGTCGCCCGAGAGGCCCGAAGCCAGCCCTTCCTGCACGCGGCGGATGGCCGTCAGGGCGCGGGTCAGCGCCTCGTAGTGGCGCACGTTGCTCACCACCACGTCCGTCTGCGACAGGTCGGGCAGGGAGGCGAAGGCCACCAGCCGCTTCTGGAGGTCGGCCAGTCCGTCCCGCCGCTTGGCCGAGAGGGGCATGACGAGGGCATCTTCCGGCAGCCCCTCGAAGGCGGGGGCACAGCTGCCGGCAGGCAGGAGGTCGGCCTTGTTGAGCACCAGCACGAGGTGCTTGCCCTCGCAGCGGGGCAGGATGTCGGCGCGCAGCTGGCGGTATTGCTCGCAGGCGCGGGTGGCGTCGATGACCCACAGGACGATGTCCGCCTGCTCCAGCTTCTGGAAGCTCCGCTCGATGCCCAGGCTCTCGATGGTGTCGGTGGTCTGGCGGATGCCGGCCGTGTCGATGAAGCGGAAGGTGATGCCGCCCAGGTTCAGGGTGTCCTCGATGACGTCGCGCGTGGTGCCGTGGATGTCGCTCACGATGGCGCGTTCCTCGCCCACCAGGGCGTTGAGCAGGGTGGACTTGCCCGCGTTCGTCTCGCCCACGATGGCCACGGGGACGCCGTTCTTCAGGGCGTTGCCCACGCTGAACGTGTCCGCCAGGCGGGCGATGACCTGCTCCACGCGGGCGGCGATGGCCTCGAGCTCCGAGCGGTCGGCAAACTCCAGGTCCTCGTGGTCGCTGAAGTCCAGCTCCAGCTCCATGAGCGAGGTGAGATGCAGGAGCTGGTCGCGCAGCTGGGCCAGCTCGCGGCTGAAGCCTCCGCGCATCTGGTTCATGGCCATGCGGTGGGTGGCGGCCGAGGTCGAGGCGATGAGGTCGGCCACGGCTTCGGCCTGGCTCAGGTCCATCTTTCCGTTGAGGAAGGCGCGCTGGGTGTATTCGCCCGGCCCTGCGGCGCGGCACCCCTGGCCGACGAGCAGCTGCATCACCTGCTGGAGGATGTAGGCCGAGCCGTGGCAGGATATCTCCACCGAGTCCTCGCCCGTGTACGAATGGGGTGCGCGGAAGAGGCTGACCAGCACTTCGTCCACCACTTCGCCCGCGGGCGAGAGGATTTGGCCGAAGGTCAGGGTGTAGGCGGGCCGTTTCGCCAGGGGCTTGCCCGAAGCGGGTGTGAAGAGGCGGCCGGTGATGGCGATGGCGTCGGGGCCCGACACGCGGATGATGCCGATGGCTCCGCCTGGGGCGGTGGCGATGGCGCAGATGGTATCTTGGTTCATTTTTTTCCTGTTTTTGGAAGCAAAGGTACGCTAAATTTTTATCTTTGCGGAAGAGTTTCAACCACGAAATGAAAATAAAGAGATGAAAACACGAACTTTCTGGGGACGGGTGGCGCCCTATGCGCTGGCCGTCGTGGTGTGTCTGGCTTTGGGCTGGGTGGCTTCGATGCTCCAGCGCGAGGCTCTGGCAGAGTGGTATCCGTCGTTGGCCAAGTCGCCGCTCACGCCGCCGGGCGTGGTCTTTCCTGTGGCGTGGAGCGCGTTGTACGTGCTCATAGGCATCGCCTTCGGGGCGGTGTGGCATGTGCCAGCCGGGCGCCGCAGGGCGTTGCTGGGGTGGTGGGGCGTGCAATGCGTGCTCAACTTCCTGTGGAGCGTCTGCTTCTTCTACGCGCGTTCGCCTTGGGCGGGGATGGTGGTCATCGTGGCCCTGCTCGTGGCGGTGGCGGTCTTCATGCTTAAGTCGCGCAGGGCGAGCCGTGTGGCTTTCTGGTGCTTCGTGCCCTACCTGCTCTGGCTGGCCTTCGCCACCTATCTCAACGCCTACGTGTGCCTCTACAATTAGGTCCTGGCGCATACCATGCGGACGGACACCGAGATTTCCCCCTCTTCTTTTTCGGGGGGTGATCCGTGTGTCCGTCCGTTGTGTCTGTAGGGGCAGGCTTGACGGGCGTCAGATGCGGTCGAGCACCGTCCGTATGAGCGTGTCGATGGTGCTCTTGTAGCCCGTGTTGGCCTCCTTGGCCAGGCGGTTGGCGATGACCATGCAGACGGTCGTCGCCTGGTGTCCCATCAGTCGTGACAGGCCGGCGAGGGCCGAGCTTTCCATCTCGAAGTTGGTGATGCGCAGGCCGTGGTACTCGAATTGCTCGATCTTCTCGTTCTGTCGGGGATCGGCCAGGGGGATGCGCAGCTCGCGTCCCTGCGGGCCGAAGAAGCCGCCTGTAGCGATGGTGACGCCACGCACCATGTCCTCGCGGGCGATGCGTTCGACGAGTTCGGCATCAGCATCAATGACGTAGGGGGCGGGGGCGCAGAGGTTGCCCGTCCATCCCATGTGGTTCAGGAAGGCGCGCTCCATGGCGAGGTCGCATACGGCGTTGCGCCCTGCGTAGAAGTTGAGCAGGCCGTCGAAGCCGATGGACTTGGCCGAGCAGATGAAGGTGCCTACGGGCGTGTAGGGCTGGAGGCCGCCGCAGGTGCCGATGCGCACCACCTGGAGCTGGCGGAGCTGGGGCTTCACTTCGCGCGTCTGGAAGTCGATGTTGGCCAGGGCGTCGAGCTCGTTCATCACGATGTCGATGTTGTCGCACCCGATGCCTGTCGACACCACAGTGATGCGCTTGCCCTGGTAGGTACCTGTAACGGTGTGGAACTCACGGCTCTGCACCTCGCACTCGCGGTTCTCGAAGTGGGAGGCCACGAGGGCCACACGGCCGGGGTCGCCCACGAGGATGACCTTGTCGGCCAGCCATTCGGGTTTCACATGCAGGTGGAAGACGGAGCCGTCTTCGTTGATGATCAGTTCGGAAGAGGGGAAGTATTTTTTCATATTCGGAATGGGTTGATGGGTTATGAGTTAGGAGCTACGAGCTACAAGTTACGAGCTACAAGCTATGAGTGACAAGGGGGCCGTTTCCTTTCGTTGGAAGGGATGGGTAGCCCGCCACTCATAACCTGTCTCACTCGTAACTCGTAACTCGTAGCTCGTAGCTTATTTATTCAGCGGCGCATTGCTTCCGCCCGTAGCGGGGCGGGCGATGGTTTCGCGCATGTCTGTATCGGCCTGGATGTTCTTCATGCGGTAGTAGTCCATGATGCCCAGGTTGCCGTTGCGGAAGGCTTCGGCCATGGCTTTGGGCACTTCGGCTTCGGCTTCGATGACCTTGGCGCGTGCCTCCTGTGCCTTGGCCTTCATCTCCTGCTCGCTGGCCACGGCCATGGCGCGTCGCTCTTCGGCCTTGGCCTGGGCGATGTTCTTGTCGGCATTGGCCTGGTCCATCTGGAGGGCGGCGCCGATGTTCTTGCCGATGTCGATGTCGGCGATGTCGATGGAGAGGATTTCGAAGGCCGTGCCTGCGTCGAGGCCCTTGCGGAGCACGAGCTTCGAGATGGAGTCGGGGTTCTCGAGCACGGACTTGTGGCTTTCGCTCGAGCCGATGGACGAGACGATGCCTTCGCCCACGCGGGCCAGCACCGTGTCTTCGCCCGCACCGCCCACCAGCTGGCGGATGTTGGCACGGACCGTGACGCGCGCTTTGGCGATGAGCTGGATGCCGTCCTTGGCTACGGCCGTCACGGGCGGGGTGTCGATGACCTTGGGGTTGACCGACATCTGTACGGCTTCGAAGACGTCGCGTCCCGCCAGGTCGATGGCAGTGGCCATCTGGAAGGGCAGGTCGATGTTTGCCTTGGCGGCCGACACGAGGGCGTGCACCACCTTCTCGACGTGTCCGCCCGCCAGGTAGTGGGCTTCGAGGCCGTCGCGCGTGATGTTGCCCAGGCCTGCCTTGTGGGCTTCGATGAGCCCCGGCACGATGACGTAGGGCGGCACGTTACGGATGCGCATCAGGAAGAGCTGCACCAGCGAGATGTTGACGCCCGACACCTTGGCCGAGAGCCACAGGAAGAAGGGCACGTAGTGGAAAAAGAGTATCAGAAAGATGATGCCTCCCACCACGAGGAAGGCGGTCAGATACAAAGAGCTTGTGTCCATTGTTTTCAGGTTTTAAGTTTATGGTCTTTTTTTCAGTATCACAAATATCACAAATCACAAATCACAATTACGCTTTTCGGGCGACGAAGACAGTGCCGTCGGCAATGCGCACCACCACCACGGGGGTCTTCTCGTCCAGAAAGCCGTCGGCCGAGGTCACTTCCACCAGGCGGCCGGCGATGTCGGCGCGTCCCACGAGGGCCAGGCGCGTCAGGGCGATGCCCGTGTCGCCCACCTGCACGCTCTGCTCTGCCGAGCGGTCCACCGTGCCGGTGATGTCGGTCTTGAGTGAGATGCGGTCCAGCGTCTTGGAGCGCATGAACCACACGAGCGAACCCACACACGCCGCGGCCGAGATGCCCAGCGTGACGAAGCCGCCCGCCATGCCCAGACGGGTGAAGGCGTAGTAGTTGGCATAGAGGTAGCAGCCGCCTGCCAGGATGCCCGCGATGCTGATGCCGGGGATGACGAAGAGCTCTACCAGAAACAGGATGATGGCTGCTATGAGCAGCACGGCGATGATGGCAATATCCATAGTATGAAGGATTTATGGGTTTTTATTGAACTCCGGCTTCGGCCCGTCGGACGGCCTTGGCGGCTTCGTTCACCTCCTTGCGGAGGGTCAGTATGCGCTGCTCCAGGTCGAGGATGGCGGGGGCCAGCTGCTTCTTTTCTTCTGCCGAGGCTTCGGCATACTTGCGGCGTCCCTTCTCCAGCTTTTCGCTCTGTTGGGCGAAGCTTTGCTCCAGCTGGCGGTACTTGCCGAACAGGGTCTTGGCCTGGGGCGAACGGAAGTCGGAAAGCAGGTAGTAGGTGGTCTCGTCGTTGATGATGAACTCGAAGTCGCGCTTCTCTTTCTTCACCTGGGGCTCTCCGGCCAGGACGGTGGCCAGCCGCCGGCGTGCTTCGTCCACGAGGGTGCTGTCCGTCCACGTCAGACGGATGTCCTTCAGGGCGGCCAGGCGCAGCAGGAGGTCCTTGTCCATGCTTTCGTAGTCGTAGACCTGCTTCGTGGCGTTGGGAAGGAAGACGTAGATGCACACCTTGTCGGCCGGCTGGTAGCGGTCGGAGGCAAACCATCCCAGGTTGTTGTACTCGTCGACGGCATACATGTAGTCGTTGTAGGGCGAGTTGAAGGGCATGCCCACGTTTTCGGGCACGAGGTAGGTGTCCGTATTGGTGTTGTAGCGGGTGACGAAGATGTCGGTTCCGCCCATCGACTCGGGGCCGTCGGCCGCATAGTAGAGGGTTACGCCGTCGGCCATCACAAAGGGATAGTTGGCATTGACGCCTTCGTTGATGCTGCCGGGCAGGGGAGTGCCCTTGCTCCATCCGTCCGAGAGCTTGGAGCGGCTCATGATGTTCAGGGTGCTGTCTTCCTGAAGTTCGCTATAATAGAGCTTGTTGCCCAGCTCCGTCTCGTAGACGGTGCCGCCCGTTCGTCCGTTCCCCTTGAAGTAGTCGGCATAGAGGCTCAGGGTGCCGCTTTCGGGCCCCGTCTTGTAGGCTTCCAGGAAGTTGCGGCGGTCTACCACAAAGCTGTCTATGACGCACACACGCTCCACTCCCTTGAGCATGCGCAGGTGGCTGCGTATCTGGGTGGCGAGCTGCTCGGCCACGTCCGTGGAGCGGCGCAGGCGCTTCAGGTCGGCGAGGTAGTCGTCGCACACCTCGGCGGCATCCTCGAAGCGGTAGACGGCGTCGTAGGCACGCGCCAGGTGGAGCTGGCCGCTGGTGACACGCCGCTTGACAGCTGTCTCGAGGGGCTTGACGGCCTTTTCGGCATCGCCCGTCTCCAGGCAGCACACGCCATACCAGAGGCTGTAGTTGCCGTTGGCGGGTTGCGACTTGTAGTAGCGTTCCATCACAGGTTTGGCCTTGGCATATTCGCCCTCGTTGTACCACGTTCGGGCTTGGGCCAGCGTCTGTGCCTGGATGGTGGAGGTACCTGCCATCAGGGCCAGGCCCAGCAGGCATATCTGTTTCTTTATCATCTTCATACGTGAAAGGTCTTTGGTCATTTGCGTCCAAAGATACGAATTTCTCCCAAATAATGTCTCTTTGCCGTCGGTTTTCTTCTCCAATTCATTCTTTTGCACTACTTTTGCGCCCGCAAAACGGAAATGTGATGGTAAAACGGACGGAAGAACAACAACTGATGCTGCGCATCGAGCGACGCCTGATGAAGGGCATCGTGGATTACGGCCTCATTGAGGACGGTGACCGCCTCCTCGTAGGCCTTTCGGGCGGCAAGGACTCGCTGGCCTTGACGGAGCTGCTGGCCCGACGTGCCCGCATCTACCGTCCGCGCTTCACGCTGACCGCCGTCCACGTGGCCATGCGCAACATTCCTTATAGTATCGATGCCGGTTACCTGCGCTCTTTTTGCGAGGAGCGGGGAGTGCCCTTCGTCCTGCGCGAGGCGGAGTTCGACGCCTCGACCGACAGCCGCAAGTCGCCCTGCTTCCTCTGCTCGTGGAACCGCCGCAAGGAGCTCTTCACCGCCGCCCACGAACTGGGTTGCAACAAGATTGCCCTGGGCCACCACATGGACGACATCCTCGTGACACTCCTCATGAACCAGACTTTCCAGGGGGCCTTCTCCACCATGCCTCCACGGCTGGTGATGAAGAAGTTCGACATGACCATCGTCCGCCCCCTCTGCCTGGTGCACGAGGCCGACCTCGAGGCTCTGGCCGCCGCCCACGCCTACCGCAAGCAGGTGAAGAACTGCCCTTATGAGCACGACTCCCACCGCTCGGACATGCGCGACGTCCTCCGCCGCCTCGAGGAGATGAACCCCGAGGCGCGCTATAGCCTTTGGGCCAGCATGACGAACGTGCAGGAGGAGCTTCTCCCGCCCAAGATTTGAAATTATATAGTTAATATTGATAGATATGAAAGCATTCTACACCATCCTTCTGCTCATCGTGTCGAACATCTTCATGACGTTCGCCTGGTACGGCCACCTGAAGTTGCAGGAGATGAAGGTCATTTCCAACTGGCCGCTCTACGCCGTCATCCTCTTCTCGTGGGCCATTGCCCTGGCCGAGTATTCCTTCCAGGTGCCCGCCAACCGCATCGGCTTCGTCGAGAACGGCGGTCCCTTCTCGCTGATGCAGCTCAAGGTCATTCAGGAGGTCATCACGCTGATGATTTTCACCCTCTTCACCACCGTCTTCTTCAAGGGCGAGGCCCTGCACTGGAACCACTTCGCCGCCTTCATCTGCCTGGTGCTGGCCGTGTACTTCGTGTTCTACAAGTGACGCTGAAAGGAAGGGCTCTATATACATGGTTTGGCACAATCAGATAGAAAATTCTTCTATTCATTTGTTTCTGCACTCACCTTTCGCTATCTTTTGATAAGATAGGACGCGGCTCGGCATAGTCAAACTGAAAAACTTTGTTTTTCGTTTGTTTCTGCACTCACCTTTCCTTATCTTTGCAATACTAAAACTACTAACCAATATAAACAATGAGACGTATGAAGACAAAAAGCATTTGGAGAGGTATGGCCGCACTGATGTGTGTGGTTGTGATGGCCGTTGGTTTGGCCTCTTGTTCAGAAGAAAAGAATGAGATGCAACTGATAATGTATACCTCTGATCCTGTCATCGGTGTCATGGGTGACGGTGGTCTTGAGATTATAATGGCAGTGATTGACGACTACGATACAGCCCTTAAACAAGTGATGGGTGGCGACTATTGCACGACTAATAAGGATGAGGAAGTGATAGCAGCCTGTGACAAGATCTTTCAGAGCCATCAGAGTAAGTATCCACAGGTAGAGGGTACCATGAGCATACGTAAGATAGTTTCTTCCTCAGAACCTTCGGAAGGAACGATTATCAAGACCTACACTTACGGGGAATAATCACAGAGAGTCTGTCTCAAAAAAGAGCGATGCTTTCTGTTCGACCATTCAAAGTTCTGTCGGACAAAAAGCATCGCTCTTCTTTTTATATGAAGGGGGGGAGGTACCTATTTCTTCGTTACATACCGCTCCATGCCCCGTGTCATGTACGTCTGGTAGCGGCCTGTGGAGTCGGTGTAGATAAAGTAGGCGTCCAGGTCGGGGCGTGCCTCCACGAAGTCCCTGGCCTTCTCCAGCCCCATCACCATGAAGGCAGTGGCATAGGCATCGGCGCTCATGCAGTCGCGGGCGATGACCGTGGCCGAGAGCAGGTTGTGCAGAGCCGGATAGCCTGTGTGCGGGTCGATGGTGTGGGCGTACTTCTTGCCTTCGTGGTAGTAGTAGTTGCGGTAGTTGCCCGAGGTGGCGATACCTACATCCGTCAGTGTCAATACGGTCTGCAAGTCCTGGTTCTGCGAGAGCGAGTCGTCCACAGGCTTGTTGATGCCGATACGCCACAAGGCCTCCTGCGGGTTCTGTCCGCTTACCACCACTTCGCCGCCGATGTCCACCATGAAGTTTTTCACACCCCGCCGGCGGAGCAGCTGGGCAATGACGTCCACCGCATATCCCTTGGCCACAGCACTGCACGAGAGCAGCATGCGCGGGTCTGCCTTGCGCACGTGTCTGTCGGCCGTGAGCTCCACTTTCTGATAGCCCACCAGCTGGCGCAGGCTGTCCACCGTGGCCGAGTCGGGAAATTCACCTTGCTTGAAGCCGAAGCCCCAGGCATTGACCAGCGGGGCGACAGTGATGTCGAACGCGCCTTCCGTCTCGCGTGAAATCTCCATGCTCCGGCGGAAGACGTTGCAGAACAGGGTGTCGGCCGCGATGTCCTCACCCCGATTGATGCGGGTGATGACGGCCGTGTCGTTGAAGGGCGACAGGGAGCCGTCGAAGCGATGCAGCTTGGCCTCGATGTCTTCCTTCAGGTTGGAGGGATGCTGGTAGGTGATGTTGTAGATGGTGCCGAATATCAGGCCGTTGTCTTTCTGGTAGGGGGCCGCCTGGTTGTGGCGTGCCAGTATCCAGATGGTGCCCAGCACGAGCAGGGCCACCCAGAGGAAATTTCTTGTTGTCTTCTTCTTATCCATAGTGTTGTATCAAATGTTCGATGAGTATCTTCAGGCCGATGAGGATGAGGATGATGCCACCCCAAAGCTCAGCCTTCAGGCGTCGGGCGATGCTGCACCCGAAGCGGATGCCGAACAGGAGTCCCGCCAGCGACAGGGCGAACGACACGAAGCCGATGATGCCCACGGAGGGCAGGATGGCCGACACGCTCTTCATGCCCAGGAAGGCGAACGAAACGCCCACGGCCAGGGCGTCGATGCTTGTGGCCACGGCCAGCATGAGGATGACCCGCAGGCGGGTGGGGTCGAAGTCGTGGCGGCACTCTTCTTCCTTGAACGATTCGCGCACCATGCGCCCGCCCAGAAAGGCCAGGATGCCGAAGGCTATCCAGTGGTCCACGTCCTCGATGAGGTGGCTGAATGTGCTTGCGCAGGCCCATCCGATGAGAGGCATCAGCGCCTGGAACAGTCCGAAGAAGAAGGCCATCGTCAGCATGGGGCGCCAGAGGGTGCGCTTCAGCAGGATGCCGCTTGCGATGGAGATGGCGAAGCAGTCCATGGCAAGTCCCACGGCCAGAAGCCAGATTTCAATCTTAGTCATTTTTTGTCGTTAAAGAAAGGTAATGTATACGTGATGGTGTAGAACACGCCCACAGTGCTCGAGCCGTAGGTGCCGAAGCCGGGCACATAGTCGGGGTCGCCATACTCGCCCGTCTTGGCCGAGAGGCGTATCTTGTAGCGCAGGGACCAGCCCATGTAGAGGTCGCGCCACACCTGGGCACGGATGCCCACGTTGGCCTCCACCCAGTGCATGGTGGCCTTCATGCCCTTGTGCTTGTAGGGCAGGCTACCTCCCCAGATGCCGTCCTCCAGGTTGGGGTTTCCCACACTCTCTCCCCAGACGGCGTCGGGCACGTCGAGGTTCTCCACGTCATACTGGAAGCTGCTCACTCCATAGCGCAGGCCCACCAGCAGCTTGTGCAGGAACTTCTTCTTGTAGAAGGTGTTATAGTCCATGCCGATGCGCAGGTAGGGCGCTCCCGTGCGGTAGTGGATGCCGTCTTCGCTTCCCTTGTCCGCCCGTCCGTAACCCAGCTCCAGGGTGGGGAAGTAGCGGTTCTTCAGGTTGGCGCTGGCAGACACTTCCAGGCTCAGGTTGTCGCTTCCCAGGAGGTAGGCGCCGGGGCCCCACAGGTCGATGCCCACATCGATGCCGTTGAAGAGCGGGTAGAAGGGGATGTCCTCCTTCTTCTTCTCCTGCTTGTGGGCCACGGGGCGCTTGTCGTTCGGGTTGGCCGTCTGGGCGTGCACTGGCAGGGCGATGAGCAGGCACAGGAGCAGGCTAATAGTATAACTTGAGATTTTCCGTACCATTGATGCTTGCTTCAGGGTTTTCGATATGGATGGAGTCGAGGTTGCGGCGGGTGTAGCGTACGCTCAAGATGCTTTGTTGCATCTGGTAGCCGCAATCCATGGACACAAAATAGGGCTTGTTCGTGTGGCGCACGATGACGGTGTCGGTCATGTGGCCGGTATAGTGGAAGACGAATTGCGTGGAGTCCTCCGTATAGCGCAGGGGCAGGGAGAAGTTCTTCACTTCACTCATGCGGTTGATGATGATCGAGTCGGTACCTGCAGCCGTCACGGTAAGCGAGTCGAGCGTGTCGTTCTGCACCACGTTTGTAGACGGATCGATGTGGTAGAGATTGCACACAATCATGCCGCGGTTGTTCGTCATCGAGCAGTCGGCCTCTTCCGAACAGGCGTTCAGGAAGCAGGTCAGGGCGTAGAGCAGGGCAGCCGTCAGGGTCAGGTGGAATAGTTTTCTCATATCAGGTCAGATGGTTTTCTCGATTTGATACTTGTTGCGTTCGGGTGCGTTGCGCGAGATCAGTTCGCCCAGGAAGCCTGCCACGAAGAGCTGCGTACCGATGATCATGGCCGTCAGCGACAGGTAGAAGTAGGGCGACTCGGTCACCAGCCGGTAGGGCATGCCGTTGTACATGTAGTACAGCTTGCTGATTCCCACGATGATGACGGCGATGAAGCCGAAGATGAACATCAGCGACCCCAGAAAGCCGAAGAAGTGCATGGGCTTGATGCCGAAGGTGGAGAGGAACCACAGGGATATCAGGTCCAGATAGCCGTTGAAGAAACGGTTCAGCCCGCCGAACTTGGTCTTGCCGAACTTGCGCGCCTGGTGGTGTACCACCTTTTCGCCGATTTTCTTGAAGCCCGCGTTCTTGGCCAGGTAGGGGATGTAGCGGTGCATCTCTCCATAGACTTCGATGTTCTTTACCACGTCGCGGCGATAGGCCTTGAGGCCGCAGTTGAAGTCGTGCAGGTTCTTGATGCCCGACACGCGTCGCGCCGTGGCGTTGAAGAGTTTCGTGGGGAGGGTCTTCGACAGGGGGTCGTAGCGTTTCTTCTTCCAGCCCGACACGAGGTCGTAACCCTCGACCGTAATCATGCGGTACAGTTCGGGTATCTCGTCGGGGCTGTCCTGCAGGTCGGCATCCATGGTGATCACCACGTCGCCTTCAGCCTTCTGGAAGCCGCAATACAAGGCGGGCGACTTGCCGTAGTTGCGGCGGAACTTGATGCCCTTCACCACGTCGGGGTGTTGCTGCTTCAGCTCTTCGATGACCTGCCACGAGCGGTCTGTACTTCCGTCGTTGACGAAGATAACTTCATGGGAGAAGCCGTTGGCCTCCATGACACGCTCTATCCAGCTGAAGAGTTCGGGCAGCGACTCTTCCTCATTATATAAAGGTATGACTACTGAAATGTCCATTTCTCAATTCTCGGTTAATATGTTCGTTTTTCGTTTATTCAGGGTTGTTGATGCCCGTACCGAAGTCGGATTTCTTCTTTCTCCGCATGGCAATCAGGGCGGTGGGGATGCTCAGCAGGGCGCAGTAATAAATGTTGCTGCTCACCATGCTCAGGGTGATGTCCGTCGGGGTCAGTGTGCCCATCGTGTCGATGTTGGCCTTCATCTGTTTGATGTATTCCTCCATGCCCGGCATGTTTTCCGCCGTCAGTGTGTCCAGCATCTGGCGGAGGGTGTCAAGCATGAATCCTTGGTCGATGAAGCGGAAGTAGACGTAGTGGGCCACTGCCGTGAGCAGGGCTGCGCATACATACATGAAGATGTCGAACACCCAGGCATGCAGAAAGCCGATGGTGCCTCCGCACACCTTGTCCCGATAGATTTTGGTGTAATAATATCCCATGAAGGGGACACACAGGGTGAGGCAGATGAATAGCAGGAGCAGGAAAGGGGAGGTCATCCCCAGCGGCACCAGCGTGAACTTCAGTATCCAGAAGACACCCATATACGTGCCGAATATCATCGCGTATTGTTGCATGTTATATCTTTTTTCTCCCATTGTTGTTCCAATATGGCGCAAAGGTAACAATAATATTGTATGTAACCCGTTGTATCTCCGTTAAAGTTGGGGGGTAGATTGAAAAAGTTTCGTGAAAGTATTGCAGGTATGGAAAAAATGCCTACCTTTGCAACCGCAAAAACGGGTAAGTCCTATACGGCCAGCTCCCTTCGAATCCTCCAGGGCTTGATCGCAGCAAAGGTAGTTGGTTGTAGCGGCGCGATATAGTAAGCTTACCCACCCGCCTCTTTAGCTCAGTTGGCCAGAGCACGTGATTTGTAATCTCGGGGTCGTTGGTTCGAATCCGACAAGAGGCTCAAGAAGAAAGGATGTATCTTGTGTGGGATGCATCCTTTTCTTGTTTTTCCCCAGTTGGGGAAAGTTATTTTCCAGTTGCCGATGAAGAATTTGATAACTGTTCAGCAATACGTGTCCCCCTGCGGTGTCCTGCTTCTGGGTGCCCTGGAAGGCAGACTTTGCCTGTGCGATTGGCTGGAGAGCCGTTGCCGGGCAAGGGTGGAGGAACGTGTGGCCCGCCTGCTTCAGGCGGAATATCGGCCGGGGACGGACGAGGTCCTTGCTATGGCTGCCCGCCAGCTTGACGAATACTTTGCGGGCTGCAGACAGGAGTTCGATGTGCCGTTGCTGCCAGTTGGTACAGACTTCCAGCTGGCGGTATGGAGAGAGCTTCTGACGATTCCCTATGGTGAAATCTGTACCTACGCCGCTCAGGCGGAGCGGATGGGCATGCCTCGCGCCGTGCGTGCCGTGGCTGCGGCCAACGGGCAGAATGCACTCTCCCTTTTCATTCCCTGTCATCGGGTCGTGGGCCACGGCGGACGCCTCACAGGCTATGCGGGAGGACTCGAAGCCAAACGCTTTCTGCTCGACCTGGAGGCTGCCTGTGCCCCTCAGGTACGTGCCTTAAACACGGGTGCCGCTTTCTGAATCTCCGACTCGAATCCGAACCAATAGCCACGCCTGCCGTCTTCTTCCGTGGGAAGAAAACACAGGCGGAGCTTCTCGTGGTAAGCACCCCGAATCACCTGCCAGGCCTCGGGCGGTGTCTGCCGCTTGGTGCGTACCCGTTCGGCCGGTTGCTTCTTCAGTGACATGCCTGCCTCTATCCAGGCAATGCTCATGCCGGTGGCATATTCGGGGGCGTGTCGGCAGATGTATTCGTATAATACCAATCCTCGTTTTTCCAAACTCATCGGCTGGTCTGTCAGGTTGGCCTCGGTCAGGTACTCCAGGAAGTGGTGTAGGAATCCTTCCTGCTCCAGTATCAGGCGTCGGGTCACGTTCTGCCAGGCGGGGGTGTTATAGAAGGCGTCGAGCAGGCGCGACAAGTGTCGGGCCGTCTGTAGTTCGGCGGTCGATATTTCGTTTGTCCGCAACACCTCGTAGGGTGGGTAGGTGGAGTAGCGGATGCCCAGCTCGGCCGCATGGCGTCGCATGTAGGTGCCCGGCAGGAGCTTGAGCGACTCCAGTTGGATTTCGCCTGCCTTGTAGCCGGCCAGCGTCCGTATGTCTTCGAAGATCTGTTCCAAGTGGTAGAGCGGTAGCCCTGCTATGAGGTCGGCGTGCGTCTCCATGTTGGGCAGGGAGCAGAGGTACTTCAGCCCGTCCAGCGCATCACTCAGTTTCCCTTTCCGCATACTTGTTTCCAGCACCTCTTCGTGCAGGCTTTGGATGCCGGCTTCCAGGTGCAGGAGTCCTTGTGGCAGGCGTGCCAGTTCGTGATGGAGCTCTTCGGTGAGCAGGGCCGGGTGGATTTCCAGGTGGAAGCGGATGTGCGGATGGTATTCGCGGAATAGTTCAAGCAGCTCCAGGGCCCGCTGGTTGTTGAAGTTGAACGTGCGGTCCAGTACCCGTACGTTGCGGATACCGTGCCGGCGGATGATGTCCAGCCTCCGTCGGATGGCGTCGAGGCCGAGGGTGCGTACCGGCTTCTCGCCTCCGCTCACGCAGAAGGCGCAGGTGTTGAAGCATCCGCGTGTGGTCTCCAGTTGTACGAAGGGCTTGCTCCAGTTGAAGAAGCGGCTCTCTTCGGGTGGAACCAGCTCGGCAAAGCGTAGTACGCGGGCTGTACCGTGGTCGTGGTAACGCCCTTCTGCATCGAGGTAACACAAGCCTGCGATGTCGTCCCATACTTCCGGCCGGTTCCAGCAGGCCAGCCATTGGGGCACCACTTCTTCGCCTTCGCCTCGGAACACACAGCTCACGAACGGATGGTTTCGAAGGTACGTTTCGTTGTCGCCCAAGAATTCGGGACCTCCCAATGCGATGCAGCATTGGGGGAGCAGGGCCTTCACGCGGGCGGTGATGTGCATCAGCACTTCGTGGTTGAAGAGCCAGGCCGTTCCGGCCAGGATGTCGGGGTTGTGGCGGCAGATTTCATCCACCACCATGCCCACGTTTTCGTTGATGGTGGCCGACACCACTTCCCATTGCAGGCGGTCGTCATCGGCCACTTGGGCATGCAGGGCGGGCAGAGCCAGCGAAGAGTGGGCGTATGAACTGTTCAGATCTATCCAAAGTATCTTCATGTCGTTTAATCAGTGTTTTAGGGACGAATTGTCACGGCCTATCCGAACAGGAGCGTGAAGCAGCTTCCCTGGCCGGGAGTAGACTTCACCGTGATGTTTCCGCCATGTCGGTTCATGATTTGCTTGCAGAGGCTCAGGCCGATGCCTTGGCCGCCGGGTTTGGTGGTGAAGAAGGGTACAAACACCTTGTCTAGCACGTCGGGCAGGATGCCGTCGCCGTTGTCGGTCACCGTCAGCAGGCATTGCCACGACTGGGCGGGCAGCACGCGCACCTCGATGCTGGGCTGCTCGCGCTTGGTACAGGCCTCGCGCGCGTTCTTTATCAAGTTGATGAGTACCTGCTCAATCTGCGCGCGGTCTATCTGCAAGGTGCGGTCTTCCTTCGGAAGTTCGATGTGGATGTAGTCTTCGGGGAAGAGCTTGCGCAGGTCTGTCAACAGTTCGCTGAGCGACACGGGGCGGCGCACGGGTGCAGGCAGGCGGGTCAGCTTGCGGTAGTTCTCCACAAACTCCAGCAGGCCCTTGCTCCGTCGGTGGATGGTCTGCATGCCCTGGTGCATCAGGCTGTAGCTGCGCTCGTCCACTTCGCGCTCGCACAGGGTTTCGGACAGGGAGATGATAGGGGTCAGCGAGTTCATGATTTCGTGCGTCAGCACGCGAATCAGCTTCTGCCAGGCGGCCATTTCGTTGTGCTCCAGCACGTGCGTGCGGAAGTTGCGCATGGCTTCGGACAGCTCGTCCACCATCTGCTCCATCGAGCGGTTGCGGTAGGGCGAGCGGAAGGAGAGCATCATGTCGTCGAAGCGCAGGCTCTCGGCCAGGTGGCGCATCATGCGTATCTGTACCATCTGCATGCGGTAGAGGTTGATGCCCACAGCCACCAGTACGAGGAATGCCATCAGGGCACTGAACCACAACTCCCTGATGACCAGCAGATAGACGCCTATTCCCAATAGGGCGATGGCGAGGATGTGCAGGGTGACGATGAATGAATAGCGTCTCATAGGCCTAACTTTTCAATTTTCCGATACAGGGCAAACCGTGTGATACCCAGGTATTCGGCTGCCTTGGTCATGTTTCCCTCACTCAGGCGCATGGCGCGCTCCACGGCCTGCCGCTCCAGTTGCTCCAGGTTGAGTACCTCCTTTTCTTCCTTGCACGGGCGTTGAGCGGGAGAGGCCTGGAAGACGAAGTTCTCGGGACGGAGCAGGGAACCGTCGCCCAAGATGACGGCGCGCTCCATGGTGTGTTGCAGTTCGCGCACGTTGCCCGGCCAGGCGTATTTCAGCAGCTTGTTCTTGGCCTCACGCGTCAGGCCGCGCATCTCCTTCTGGTACTTGCGGGCATAGCGCTGGAGGAAGTGGTCGGCCAGCAGCAGGATGTCGTTGCCGCGTTCGCGCAGGGGCGGGATGTGCAGTTCGATGGTGTTGATGCGGTAGAGCAGGTCCTGGCGGAAGCGTTCTTCCTCCATCATGCGGCGGATGTCGGCATTGGTGGCGCAGATAAGGCGTACGTCGATGGGCGTGCTCTGCGTGCTGCCCAGCCGGCTGATCTGCCGCTTCTCGATGGCGGTGAGCAGCTTGGCCTGCATGGGTAGGGACAGGTTGCCTATTTCGTCGAGGAAGAGCGTGCCGCCTGTGGCCACCTCCATTCGTCCCGCCTTAGCCTTGCGGGCATCGGTAAAGGCGCCTTTCTCGTAGCCGAAGAGTTCGCTTTCGAACAGCTGTTCGGGGATGCTCCCCAGGTCAATGGTGACGAAGGGCTTCCCCGAGCGGGGCGAATGGCGGTAGAGCAGGCGGGCGATGACGTCCTTGCCTGTGCCGTTTTCGCCCAGAATCAGGATGTTGGCGTCCGTGTCGCGCAGCTTCTCCACCGTGTCGAAGATGGCCCGCATGGCGTCCGATTCGCCGATGATGCGTTCGTCGGCCGTTCCGTCGCTCAGGACTTCCACCTGCTCCTTCAGCAGGTTGACTTCGCGTTGCGAGCGGCGCAGCTTCATGCCCGAGGACAGGGTGGCCAGCAGTTTCTCCTTCTCCCATGGCTTGGGGATGAAGTCCGTGGCACCCGCCTTGATGGCCCGCACGGCCTTGTCGGTGTCCGAGTAGGCGGTCATGAAGATGACCACCGCCTGCGGGTCGATGTGCAGAATCTGTTTCAGGCAGTCGAAGCCTTCCTGCCCGCTCACCACGTCGCGGCTGAAGTTCATGTCCAGCAGGACGATGTCGGGCTGGAACGTGGTCATGAAGTATTCCAGCCGTTCGGGGCCGGTGCTTACCTTTATCTTCTCGGCATAGGGTTCGAGCAGCAGGTTGAGGGCGAAGAGCACATCCTCGTTGTCGTCTACAATCAGTATTTTTCCAAGTTTTTCCATAATCATTCGGTGTCTGCCGCAAAGATAGTGATAATATCCGTGTGCTGTGCGTGCGCTTCCGCACTATTTTTGTGCGGTTGTGCACGCACGTTTTCCAATGCTTGTACGTGATAGTTTCTGTATCATAACGATTTAACGCTTTGGCACGGTATTTGATATGATTTTAATAAAAAACAGAAGAAATATGTTCAGACGTATCCTTTTACTGATTGCGGCCGCTTGCGGCATGGAGGCAGCCGCTCCGGCTCAGGAAGCTTTGGAGCTGACCCTGCAGCAGACCATCCGACATGCGCAGGAGCAGTCGCCCGACGCACAGAGTGCCCGCCACAGCTTCCGCTCCTCCTACTGGAACTACCGTTACTATCGGGCCAACTATCTGCCCAACCTGACGCTGACGTCCAATCCTTACCTGGACCGTGCCATCAACAAGGTGACGCTGGGCGACGGCAGCGTGAAGTTTGTAGAACAGAATCTGCTGGCCAGCGACCTCACCTTGAGCCTGACGCAGAACGTGCCCTGGACAGGCGGTACCTTCTTCGTGGAGACATCGGCCCAGCGCATCGACCTCTTCAGTGACAACAGCCATTCGTACCAGACGTCGCCCGTCAACATCGGTTACCGCCAGTCGCTCTTCGGCCACAACTCCCTGAAGTGGGACCGCCGCATCGAGCCCGTGCGCTACCGCGAGGCCCGCAAACGGTATGCGGAGACGTTGGAGCTGGTGGCCGCTGCTGCCACGCAGAAGTTCTTCGCCCTGGCCACGGCTCAGAGCAACTACGAGATAGCCTGTACCAATTATGCCAACGCCGACACCTTATATATATATGCGCGCGGCCGTTACGACATCGGTACCATCAGCGAGAACGAGATGTTGCAGCTCGAGATAAACAAGCTCACCGAAGAGACCAACCGCATGAATGCCCGCATCGAGGTGGACAATGCCATGCAGGAACTCCGTTCGTATCTGGGCATCCAGCAGGATGTAGACCTGAAGGTGCGCATCGAGGACTTCGTGCCCGACCTCCAGATAGACCTCAACGAAGCCCTGCTGCTGGCCGCCCAGAACAGCCCCGACATCGAGAACATGCAGCGCCGCCGGCTGGAGAGCGAGAGTGCCGTGGCACAGGCCCGCGCTAATGCCGGCCTGAAGGCCGACATCTACCTGCGCTTCGGTCTGACGCAGACGGCCGACCGCTGGAAGAATGCCTGGCGCAACCCCATGGACCAGCAGTACGTCAGCCTCAGTGTCTCGCTGCCCATCCTCGACTGGGGGCGTGGCAAGGGACAGGTGCGGGTAGCCAAGAGCAACCGCGACCTGGTGCAGACACAGGTGGAGCAGGACAAGACGGACTTCGACCTGAACATCCGCAAACTGGTGAAGCAGTTCAACCTGCAGGCACAGCGTGTACACATCGCCGCCCGTACAGACACCACCGCCCAGCGCCGTGCCGACGTAGCCCGCCGCCTCTACCTGCTGGGACAGTCCACCATCCTCGACCTCAACGCTTCCATTACCGAAAAGGATTCCGCCCGCCGCAACTACGTGACGGCCCTCTACGACTACTGGAGCCTGTACTACACCCTGCGCAGCCTCACGCTCTACGACTTCAGGCAGGACCAACCGCTGGAGGAGGACCTGGAAAGGCTCATCAAGTAAATCAAACCACAGAATAGTATCCCATTTTCAATTATCAATTTTCAAATTATCAATCAATAAAATGGATATCAAACTTGAAAAGAAACCCTGGTACATCCGTTACCGTTACTACCTGGCAGGCGGAGTGGTATTTGCCGCCTTCCTCATCTACGTCATCATCCTCTCGGCCGGCCCGCGCAAGCTGCGTATCGACCCCGAAAGCCTGCAGATGGCCGAAGTGAAAAACGACAAGTTCATGGAATACGTTGATGTCGAAGGACTCGTGCAACCCATCCTCACCATCAAGGTCAACGCCCGTGAGGCGGGCAGTGTGAGCCGCATCGTAGGTGAGGAGGGCAACATGATGAAGCAGGGAGACACCATCCTCGTGCTGGAGAACCTCGACCTGCTGCGTACCATCGAAGACCAGCGTGACGAGTGGGAGAAGCAGCTCATCACCTACCGCGAAAAGGAAATCGAGATGGAACAGCAGAGCCTTACCCTGCAACAGCAGGCCCTGCAGACCGACTACGAACTGGAGAAGCTGCGCAAGAGCTTCGAGCTGGAGAAAGAAGAGTTCCGCATGGGCATCAAGAGCAAGGCCCAGCTTCAGGTGTCCGAAGACGAATACCGCTACAAGGAGAAGACTGCCCGCCTGCAACGCCAGAGCCTGCGCCACGACTCAGCCGTCTCCATCATCCGCCGCGACCTGCTGCTGAACGACCGCGACCGCGAACAGAAGAAGTACGAACGTTCGCGCCAGCGCTTGAACGACCTGGTGGTGTGCGCCCCCATCAGCGGGCAGCTCAGCTTCGTCAGCGTGACGCCCGGCCAGCAGGTACAGTCCGGCGAGAGCATCGGCGAAATCAAGGTGCTCGACCAGTTCAAGGTCCATACCTCGCTCAGCGAATACTACATCGACCGCATCACCACCGGCCTGCCCGCCACCATCCTCTATCAGGGCAAGCGCTATCCGCTGAAGATCACCAAGGTGGTGCCCGAGGTGAAGGACCGCATGTTCGACGTCGATCTCGTCTTCACCGCCGACATGCCCGACAACGTCCGCGTGGGCAAGAGCTTCCGCGTACAGATCGAGCTGGGACAGCCCGAAGACGCCCTCGTCATTCCCCGCGGCAACTTCTACCAGGCTACGGGCGGGCAGTGGATCTACAAGCTGAACAAGGACAAGACGCGTGCCGTGCGCGTGCCTCTCACCATCGGCCGACAGAACCCGCAGCAATACGAAGTGACCGACGGCCTCCAGCCCGGCGACTGGGTGATTACGACCGGATACGACAACTTTGGCGATGCCGAGGAACTGGTATTGTAAACGGAACTTCCATCCTGACTTTGGAATAATCTTAGAAACGCTTCGAAAGAAGAGCAATAAGAAGAATATGATAGAATAGAAATATGATACTACATTACGTTACACTTGCCATCAGAAACCTGCTGAAATACAGAACGCAGAACATCATCTCCATCATCGGGCTGGCTGTGGGCCTGTTCAGCTTCTGCGTCTGCCTGTATTGCAGCCGTTTCATACAGTCCGCCAACCATTGTTTCGACAACTACAAGCGGATTATACAGATTAGTTTGTACGATAGCGAACAGGACCATTATTTCTCCGGCACGCCCGCACCGCTCTGCGAGGACATGCGCGGCTGGGCAAAGGGGGTAGAGGCCCTTTCGTTTGTCACCTATCCCCGCCAAATGCCCTTCGACATCGAGGTAAGGCCCGGCAAGACCTTGCCCTACGAGTTGAAGCGGATGGAGACGGACAGCCTCTATGCCCGCATCTTTACGCCCCGCATCGTGGCCGGAAGCTGGGAGGGGGCCAGCCATACGCCCAATGCGCTGGTGATGAGCCGTTCGACGGCCGTCCGCATCTTCGGCAGCGAGGCCGAAGCCATCGGAAAGACGTGTGTCATGACCCGCCGGCTGCCCACCTCGCCATCGGTCACTCCCCACGACGGAGGCATCACCTATACCGTGCAGGCCGTCATGGACGACACGCCGCTCAACAATTCCCTCCACTTCATGGAAACGATGGACATGCTGGTGCTGAACGACAGCGAAGGCCTGCTGCAAAGCAACAGCCGTCACGAGATGACGGGAGGCAACACCTTTGCCCTGCTGGCACCCGATGCCGACATCCGTCAGTTGGAAGAGCAGCTCATACAGCGCGACTACAGCTGGCGGCTGTACGACAGGGACTATGAAGCAAAAGTATTTCCCATCGGACGCTTTCCCTACGAGCACAGGCAGCTGTCCGTCACCAGCTGGATTACAGGCACTATGGGATTGCTCATCCTGCTGGTGGGACTGCTTAACTTCTTCCATTTCCTGATAGGTTCCTACTTCAACCGTACGAAAGAGTTCAGCGTGATGAAGGTGAACGGATGCAGCGGCGGACAGCTCTTTACCCTGCTCTTCGTACAGTCTTTGCTGGTGGTACTGGCAGCCTCGCTGCTGATGCTGTGGGGCATCGAAGTGACCGACGGGCGGTTGGACTATTCCGTCGAATTCATGTCGATGACGTTCAGCAAGTCGCTGCTCATGCGCCATGCCGCCCAATACATCGGGTTGCTGGTACTGCTTTGCGCAGGTATCTGCCTGGTGGCCACACTGCGCATCCGCCGCATATCGGTGCAGGACGGACTTGGCGGAGGCCGGCGCAGGCGGCAGAGCCATCGGGGGCGCAACTTCATGCTGGGGGTACAGTTCTTTCTCTGCTGGCTGTTTGTCGCCCTGTCCGCGGCCCTCTACCTGCAGTCCGAAAAAACAAGCGGCACCCTGCTGCACACCCTCTCCATGCAGGAGAAGGCTTCCATCCTCAGCATCCCGCTGGATTACTCCTGCCTGAACAATGCGGAAAAGCAGAGCCTGGTCGGCCGCTTCAAGAGCCTGGCTGCTGTAGAAGATGCCCTGCTGGCAGACATCAGTTATCTGGGAGGTTCGTCGGGCAACCTGATGATGACCGAGAAAGGCAACGACAACTCATGGATAGAAGTTGAAGTGATGCGTGTCCCCGCCAATTTCTTCTCCTTCATGAATATCCCGCTGGAGCAGGGACGCGCTCCGAAGACAGAAGCCGACATCGTGGCCGACCGTACCTGGCAGCAACGGATGGAGAAAGACATACTGGGGATGCCTCTTTACGACTCGCAACGCGACTATAGCGTATGCGGCATCTGTGCGCCTTTCCAGACCGACACCTATTCGAAGAGCATCGGTTACGTCTTCCTCCCTTACAATCCGTCCGACTACATCGGGCACTGCTATCTGAAGTGCCACAGTGGCCAGGTACAGGAAGTCAAGGCCCGGGTGGAGCAACTGCTCCGTGAGGCTTTGCCCGAAAGCGTGCCTGTACGGGTAGGGACGCTGCTCGACGACATCCACGACCGTCAGCCGCTGGAATACACGATGAAGAACATCGTGCTGTTCTTTGCCGTGGTCAGCATCCTCATCACGCTGCTGGGCGTCTATTCGAGCATCACGCTCGACACCGAACGCCGGCAGAAGGAGGTAGCCATCCGCAAGGTGAACGGAGCAGGGGTGCCGCAGATCATGTTGCTCTTCGCCCGCCTGTACATCGTGCTGCTGACCGTCAGTGCCCTGCTGGCCTTCCCGCTGGTCGGATTCGCACTGCAGCAATGGAAGCGGATGTACATCGTGTTCTTCGACTGCGGTTTCTTCTATTGGGCCAGCGTATTTGTTCTGGTGGCAGCTGTTACGGCGCTGACGGTTATCTTCCGCATCCTGCGTACGGCGCAACAGAACCCGGCAGAAGTGATAAAGAGAGAATAATAAACACAGAATAAATAATTATACCAAGAATGATACTACATTACCTGAAAGTGGCTGCCCGCAGCCTGATGAAGTACAAGATGCAGAGCCTGATATCGGCTCTCTGCCTGGCTGCCGGCATTGTATGCTTCAGCTATACCTATCAGTTTGTGGAGACGGTAGCCCCCACCGACCACCGTCCCCACTACGACCGCCGGTTGAATCTTTCGTTGGCAAACAACTGGGCGTTTTCCATCAACCAGATTACCCGTATGGAGGAAGAACTCCGGCATGCGGGTGTAGAAGCTGTGACAGCCTATTCCACAGGATTGAGTACCCGGGAAGTGGTATTCTTCGACCCGGAAGGGCAGGAGCGTCCTTTCTTGGTCCGTTATCGCAATGCCGACGCCTATTACTATACCTACAACGGCATTTCGGTAACGGGGGCAACGAATGAATTCGGACCTACGGACGTCGTGCTGTCCGAAGCCTTTGCCCGGGAAGCTTTTGGTAACACCGATCCGACAGGCATGACCTTGCGCGTCGTCAACGACCAGTCGGGCCAATTGTTCAAGGTGGCAGGTGTGGCCACGGGGAAAGATCCGAATACGGTTCCCGACTGCTACTTTCCTGTAACGAAACCGTCAGACAACCATATCCTGTACGCCAGTTGCTACCGGCCCGAAAAGATGGACCTGAACAGCTTCCGGTCCTTATTGGAAAAGATTGCCTGGCCCGATTCGCAAGGCAAACCGATAAAGTTTCAGGTCGAGTCGGAAAGTAGCCAGCACGGACAGACCCTGCTTGCCAAGCTGTTGTTTCTGCTGGTTGTCTCCCTCATCCTGGTGTCGGGCTTGATCAACTTCCTGAAGTTCACCATCCAGATGTTCTTCAACCGCCAGCGCGAACTGGCCTTGCGCAAGTGCCTGGGTTCCGATACCAAAGGCCTGTATGGCCTGCTTGCGTCGGAAGTCATCCTGATGATGACGGCCGCCCTGCTTCTCTCGTTCCTGCTGACGGAATGGACATTCGGCCTGGCATACAGCCTTCTGCCCATGGACGAAGTGCCGGATATCCGTTTGCAGGATGTCTATCTGACCCAACTGAAGGTTTATCTGGTCGTCGTGGCGGTCTGTCTGCTCATTGTCAGCTTCCCGCTGCGCAAGCTGCGTCAGGTGTCCTTGTATGCCTTCCTCCAGCAGAGCCGCAAAAGACACACGTTCCGCAATGCGATGATCGGTCTGCAGCTGGTCATCTCCATGTTCTTTGCGGGGGGTGTCGCACTGACCTGGCTCGCGTCGAACGAATTGCTGTTCGACAAGATGTATAATCCCTTGTCCGACGGGGAGCAGGAACGGATTGTGGTGCTTCCCCTGAAGACCCAATACCTGGAAAACAACATACAACCCATTCTGACAGAGGTACGCAAGATGCCCGAAGTGGAAGACATCATCAGTTATTGCATTTCCAACCCAATCAATTTCCACGTTTACACCGAATACGAACGTAAGGACAAGAGCATAGCCCGTATCGTCATGTCCAGCGGCAGTCCCCGTTACTTCCGTTTCTTCCATATACCGATGCAAGGGAAGGTAGTCCCCGATGATGCTTCAGGCGAGGTTTATGTAAGCGAAGCCTTCAAGCGGCTGCTGGATGCCGACGGCAATGCGGGAACTGTCCGCCTGGATAACAAGGATTATCAGATAGCAGGCATTTACAAGGCATTGTTCAACGAGGTGGAAGACCCCAAATACACGGGTTCTGTTTTTATGCCCAGTACCGATGCACAACTCTATTATATAAAGGTAACCGAAGCGACCGACCTGCCTGCCTTCCTGAAGCGGCTGGACGACCTGTGCCGCGAATTTGTACCGTCCACCCTGCCGATTGACCTGATGATGTTGGATGAGTCCGACGAAGGTCTGAATATCATCAAGACCATGCGTGTGGCCATGTCGGTACTGGCAGTTATCAGCCTGCTGTTAGTGGTACTCAGCATCTTCTCCGCCATCTCCATGGACACGGTAGCCCGCCTGAAGGAAGTGGCCATCCGCAAAATCAACGGAGCCACTCCGAGAAACATTGCCTGGATGTTCGGCAAGGTTTACATCCTGCTGTTTGCCTTCACTTTCCTCCTGGTCTATCCGCTGCTTTTCCTCTCCATGAAAACGGTGCTGGGCCGTTATACCCTGGACTGCATTTATCGTTGGGAATGGCCCTTGCTGATGTTCATTTCGGTAGGCTGTCTGGTAGTCGTTACCTTAGGAATGAAGATTTGGCAAGTCATGAGACTCAATCCGGCGGAAGTGATAAAGAGAGAATGATAATTAAAAAACAAAGATATGATACTACACTACCTGAAAATCGCCTGGCGCAATCTGCTGAAGTACCGCACACAGAGCGTCGTCAGCATCCTGGGACTGGCTGTGGGCTTGGCCTGTTTTGCCCTTTCTGCCTTCTGGGTGCACTACGAGATGACTTATGACAGTTTTCACCGTGATGCCGACCGTCTGTATCTGGTCGGGGTGAACGATGACAGTTTCGGAGGCTCTTCCGCAAGTTACACGCCCCAAGCGCTGGGCCGTTACCTGAAAGAACACTATTCGGAGATAGAGGACTACTGCCTGTTCGAGATGGGGACATTCTTTGTTGTAAAAGACAACCGGATGCTGGAGCTTCCTATGCTCAAGCCCGACACTACCGCCCTGCGTATGCTGGACATCCGGACGCTGGACGGTGACGAGAGTTTCCTCCGCTCCGCCAGTGAGGCAGACAGCCGTATCGCCATTACTGAGAAAACCGCACGCCTGCTGTTCGGTACAACGGATGTCATCGGCCAGACTGTGACCGACGCCAACTGGAACAAGGAATACACCATCGGCTCTGTCGTGAGCGACTGGGGAGTACACACCAATTTCCCCTACGCCTTCCTGGGAAACGGAAGCAGCCGGGCAGGCTGGGACGACTACACCTACCGGACGCTTGTCAAGGTGAAGCCGGGTACGGATGTCTCCCGTCTGCTGGAGAAGATGAATGCCCACTTCCCCGAAGAGCTGACCAAAAGCAAGTACCGGGCAACTACAGGACTGACCCGTTTCTATCTGGAACCGCTGACGGGTCTTCGTGCCACGGAGGGCTTTATCCTCAAAAACAATCAGACGGTGCAGTTCCGTTACATCACCTGGTTTGCCGCCGTGGGGGTACTCATCATCGTCTGTGCCTTCCTCAATTACCTGACCATCTACGCCGACCGCTTCCGTACGCGTCGCAGGGAAATGGCTTTGCGGCAGATCTGCGGAGCAGGCCTGCGTTCACTGGTGGCCCTGCTCTGTACCGACTTTCTGCTCACCGTGCTGGCCTCGCTGGTAGTGGGCATGGTGCTGGTGGAATTGCTGATGCCGGCTTTCCTGCGCTATTCTCTCATTCAGGACGCCGATTTCTCGGTCTATCGTTCGGCGCTGCTCTACATCACGTGCGTCTCGGCAGCCATGATGGCTGTTGTCGTCCTGTCGGTATGGCTGTTCCAGAAGCGGTCGTTGCACGGAAACATCCATACGGGTAACGCCCTCTCGGGCACGGTCTGGCGCAAGGGGAGTGTCGTCCTTCAGCTGACGGTCTGCCTGGCCTTCATCTTCTGTACGGTGGCCATGCAGATGCAGCTGCACCATTTGCGTAGTGTGGATACAGGGCTGGACTATCGCGGACGGGCGGCCATGAGCATCTGGACGGATGTGGATATGAACGTATGGGCCGAGAAAATCAAGGCCTTGCCTATGGTGACGGAAGTGGTACGCCCGGCCTATTGGCCGCTGTTGGGCGAGGGGGCCTATTCGTCGTACCAGATAGATGGATGCACGGGCATGGAAGGCCGGCTGGAGCAACCTTTGACTTTCGACGAAGTGCTGGCCGGTAAAGAGTTCTTCCGCTTCTACAACATGCAGCTGCTGGCCGGTGAATGGGTAACGGCCAAGTCGGAGTACCGGCAGGTGAACATCATGGAGAGTACGGCCCGCCGCATGGGCTGGAGTCCCGAAGAGGCAGTGGGCAAACAACTGTTCTTCGTCAACCGCAAGGTGGAGCCTATGACCGTCATCGGCGTGCTGAAGGACTGTGCCTACAAGTCGCCCACCGCCGAACTGCCCAACACGGTATTTGTCAACACCGACCGGATGGAATGGATGCATGCCCGTTGCTTCGTCCTCTTCAAATACCGTCCGGGTACGTGGGACGAATGCCGCCGTCGCATCGAGGAGATGCAGCGAGCCGAACTGCCCGACCGCAAGCTCTTCCTTTATAGTGAAGAAGAATGTTACAACAACTATCTGAAGTCGGAAGACGCCCTGTCGTCGCTGCTCGGGTTCTCGTCGGTGGTGTGCATCCTCATCTCCATCTTCGGCATCTACTCCCTGGTGACGCTGGCCTGCGAACGGCGCCGCAAGGAGATTGCCATCCGCAAGGTGAACGGCGCCACGGTGAGAGATATTCTCGCCCTGTTCTTCCGCGAATATGCCCTGCTGCTGGTCGTTTCCTCACTGATCGCTTTCCCCGCCGCCTGGTGGGCGATGAAGCGCTGGATAGAGAATTATAACCGTCAGGTGGAAATCGGTGTACTGCCATTTCTGCTTATCTTTGCCGGCATTGCCGCCTGTGTGGCTGCCAGCATCGGTCACCGCATCTGGAAGACGGCGAACGAGAATCCGGCTGAAGTGATAAAGAGAGAATGATAATATGATAAGAAGTTAAAGAAGTTAGATGAAGTTAGAGAAGTGAAAGCCGATAGTGCTGCAAACAGATTGGGAATAGTCGGGAAGTATCGGCTATAACTTCTAACGGAGCGAAATGGAGTGATAACTTCTTTAACTTCTATACTTACTAAATAAACAAAGAATATGATACTACACTACCTGAAAATCGCCTGGCGCAACCTGCTGAAGTACCGCATGCAGACCGCCGTCAATGTGGTGGGGATAGCCGTTGGCTTTGCCTGCTTCGCCTTTGCCAACCTGTGGATGCGCTACGAAGCATCGTTCGACAGCCGTTACGAAGCGGCTGACCGCATGTATTTGGTTTACACCGAGTCGGCCATCGAGTCCGGAGGGTTCTCACCCAATGTGCCTTATCCGACCTCCACACTGTTGAAGCAGGAGTTCCCCGAAGTGGAGGCAGCCTGTGCCTTCACCCGCTATCCGAATTGGGAGTTGGGTTTGGAGGGACAACCTGCTCTGGAACTTCCCAGCATGCAGTTGGACTCCTGCTTTATGGATCTCTTCGGCATCCGTATCTTGGCAGGTACCCCCGATTTCCTTTATACGAACGGACAGGTAGCCCTGACGGAACGGACGGCGCGGCGCTTGTTCGGCACGACGGATGTGCTGGGCCGCACCGTGACATACAATGATAAAGAAACGACCGTCTGCGCCATTGTCAATGACCTGCCACACAGCAATTTCTCGTTCGGCTTTATCTGCGAAGGGGATTACTTCCGTAAGTGGCAGGACGTGTGGTACAACGCAGGCTTTGAGGTGGTGGTACGCCTTGCCCCAGGTGTATCACCCCAGGCACTGGAAGAAAAGTTCCGTGTTTATGCCGAGCAGACAGACGACCGTTACCGCAAGATTACCGGTCGCCTGCGCCTGATGCCTCTTTCCGAAGTCCGTCAGGCTCCGTTCAACGAAGAGCGGCTTGTCAGCTTCTCCTATCTCGTGCTGTTTGCTGCGGCGGGTGGGCTGGTCATCCTCTGTTCGCTGTTCAACCACCTGGCCCTGTTCCTCTCGCGCATGGACATCCGCCGTCGCGAGCTGGCCTTGCGGCGCACGTGCGGTTCTTCCGGCAGGGGGCTCTTCGCGATGCTCACCACCGAATATTCCCTGCTTGTCCTGCTTTCGGGCTTCCTGGGCTTTATGCTGGTCGAGCTGTTACAACCATCCTTCCAGCGGCTTTCGGGCGTGGAAGGCAACGTGTATGGCGAGTCGCTGCTCTATTTCCTGATGGTGCTGGCGCTTTCTCTGGTATTGTTGCTGCCTTTCGTTTTCCGCTATTCTTCCCTACGCCCTGATCGCAGCCGATCGGGCCGCCGTCTCAAGGCGATGGTGGGCCTGCAGCTCTTCATCAGTCTGCTGGCCATCTTCTGTACGGTGGCGCTGATGAAACAGTTGAACTATCTGCAACACACCGACCTGGGCTGGGAACGCCGCAACATCGCCGCCTTTACCTTCCTCTATCCCGACAATGCGAAAGATGAGATTGTGGACCGTGTCCGCCAGATGCCTTTTGTCAGTCGGGTACTTACGGACTATACAGGCCTTTTGCCCGAAGGAGCTGTGGCCGCCACTTCCATCGACTGGGAAGGAAAACCGGAAGGCCTTGAAATCAAAAACATGCGCATGGCCTGTATGGACGATACACTGGCCTCTTTCTATGGCATCCGCCTGGCGGCAGGCAAATTTATCCGACCAAATAGCGGCAGGGGAGAGATTATGCTGAACGAATCGGCTGTGCGGGTGATGGGAGTAGCCAATCCGGTGGGAATGACCGTTACTTATCGCGACAAACGGCAAGCCACAGTAACCGGTGTAGTACGCGATTTACATATTACTGCTCCTACCATTCCTATACAACCGACGCTTTATGTATGTCAAACTGAATGGATTGCCCATGACGATATTCTGTTGAAGTACCACGAAGGAGCCTGGCCCGAACTTCGTCATCGCGTAAACAGCCTCTTTGCCAAGGACTATCCCGAAGTGCATTACCGGCTGGTGAACGTCATGGACGAGTATAATGCCTATCTCAAGGCCGAACACCTGCTGATGCGCCTGCTGGCCTTTGTCTCCACCGTCTGCATCCTGGTATCAGCTTTCGGCATCTTCTCCATGATTACCCTGAGCTGCGAACGCCGCCGCAAGGAGGTGGCCATCCGCAAGGTGAACGGGGCACGGGTGGGGGACATCCTCGGCCTCTTTGCCCGCGAATACCTGTTGCTGCTCGCCGCAGCTGCCGTGGTAGCTTTCCCCGTGGGCTACGTGCTGATGAAACGCTGGCTGGAAAGTTATGTAGAGCAGACGCCCCTGAGCTGGTGGCTCTATGCCGTCATCTTCCTCGGCATGGCGCTGCTGGTAGCCCTCTGCATCGGCTGGCGCGTGTGGCGGGCGGCTAACGAAAATCCGGCGGAAGTGGTGAAAAGAGAATAATACCTGCTAAATAAAAAAAGAATATGATACTGCACTATTTGAAAATAGCCTGGCGCAACCTGCTGAAATACCGCATGCAGACCGCCGTCAGTGTTTTGGGATTGGCGGCCGGATTCGTCTGTTTTGCGCTGTCGGCCTTCTGGATACACTACGAGATGACTTACGACAGCTTCCGCCGCGATGCCGACCGCCTCTATGTGGCCAGGGTGAACGACGGCTACAAGGCCGGAAAGATGATCGAAAGGCTTCCGGTGCCGATGGCCGCCTACCTGACGGAGCATTATCCCGAAGTGGAGTCTGCCGCCTATTTCAGGATTACGAGCGAAAGGGTTGAGGTGGACGGAGTGGAACGGAAAGTCAACGTGTCGTCGGCAGACAGTGCCTGGATACAGCTGCTCGATGCGCAGCTGGTGGACGGCAGCTTCAACTTCATGCAGAGACATTCCGACGAGGTAGCCATTACCGAAGAAGCTGCCCGGCAGTGGTTTGGCAAGGAAAGTCCGCTGGGCAAAGAGGTGGACATGAAGTCGGACGGAAAGAAAAAGATAGGAGCAGTCGTCAGGGTGAACTGCCACCATACGAACTATCCCTTCTCGCTGATGCAGGAAATGAGCAGCGGAAGAAACAACTGGTGGTATCACCTGTGGACCATCGTGCTGAAGCTGAAGAAAGGAACGGATGTCGCCGGGTTGCAGGACAAGATGACTGCCTCCCTGCCGCATGAACTGATTCACCCGACCGAGACGCGCCACACCGGAATTGAGCGCCTGTCTCTGACTCCGCTGACGGAACTGCGCTACACCAAAGACTTCCGCGACAGCCGCAAAGGAGGCATCACCTTCCGCTACATTGTCTATTTCTCGCTGGTGGGTGTGCTGGTCATCGTATGTGCCCTGATCAATTACCTCACCATGTTTGTCAACCGCATGCAGGTGCGCCAACGCGAGATGGCGCTTCGCCTGGTGCATGGCGCGTCGCTCCGTTCGCTGGTGCGGATGCTGGGAATGGAATTCCTGATGCTGATGCTTTCCGCCCTGTTCGTGGGCATGATTCTGATGGAACTGCTGTTTACTACCTTCATCCGACTGGCAGAGATAGACATCACCCGCACGGTGCTCTATGGCGAGGCAATGGCTTTCCTGGGCCTGATGATGCTGGTGCTGCTGGTGGTGGCCCTGGGATTCATCTACCGCATGCAGCAACAAGCCCTCAGCCGTTCGGCCGGTGCGGCAGGCCATCATCGCCTGCGCTCCGCCTTGCGCAGGGGCAGCCTGGTGTTCCAGCTGTTCGTGTGCATGCTGTTCGTCACGGGCACGCTGCTGATGAACCGCCAGTTGGATTACCTCCGTCAGCACGACCTGGGCATGGAGTTGAGGAACCGGGCCTATTTTGCCCTTGAGACAGCGGCCGACACTTATCCCTTCGAAGCGAAGCTGAAAAGCCTGCCGCTGATTACGGAAGTGCTTCCTACAGCCTATCATCCCCTGGTTTCCATAGGTCCGCAAGCCATCGGACAGATACTCAGCTGGGAGGGGGCGGAACATCAGCCGGACGCGCCGCTGCCCGTCAACCTCTATCTGGGTGGAGACGACTTCTTCCGCTTCTACGGACTGACCCCGCTGGCCGGTGAGTGCACACTGCAATCCTATCAGGACATCGTGCTCAACGAGTCGCTGGTACGCCGCATGGGTTATACGCCGGAAGAAGCCATCGGGAAACACATCCGCACGACCAACATGGTAGCCGACAAAACGATTACGGGAGTCGTGAAAGATTTCCAATACGTTCCGCCTACGGAGCCGATGCCTGCCACCGGTTTCATCTTCGGCGAAGAAGTGGGTATCTTGGAACGTTTTGCCGGCATTCTCTTCAAATATAAGGAAGGAACATGGGACGAGTGCCGCGCCCTCATTGAAGACCTGTGCCGCAAGGAGGCACCCGGAAAAGCAATGCAGCTCTACAACGAAGAAGAGTCGTACAACGAGTTCCTGCATTCGGAGCGGATGCTTTCCCGTCTGCTGACGTTCGCATCCCTGGTGTGCGGGCTGGTGGCCGTCTTCGGCATCTACTCCCTCATCACCCTCACCTGCGAACAGCGCCGCAAGGAGATAGCCGTCCGCAAGGTGAACGGTGCCACGGCAAAAGATGTGCTCTCCATGTTCTGCCGTGAATACCTGGTCATTCTGGGCGTGGCGGCCCTGCTGGCCTTCCCGGTTGTCTATGCCGTCGTGAAACGCTGGATGGAGACCTACACCCGTCAGGTGGAAATGGGCGTGCTGCCCTTCCTCTCCGTATTTCTGCTGATGGCCGTTGTGGTCATGGCAAGCATCGGGCGAAGCGTGTGGCGGGCGGCTAACGAGAATCCGGCGGAAGTGATAAAAAGAGAATGATGCACATCCTGTCGACATGATGCAAACGTCCTGCTGACACGTTGCAAACGTTTTGCAGACACGATACAGACGCTTTGCAGAAACACCGCAACGGCTTTGCAGAGCAAGGAAACGCTTCGTGGCGGCAGTACAACCCGTTTAAACCGGCAGTTTACTCCGTTTAAACTGATAGTTTAGTCCGTTTAAACTGACAGTTTAAAGCCATTAAACTGACAGTTTATTTCGGATAAACAAAAATAAACTGATTAACAACTGAATAACAACATATTACAATAACGACTATGATACTGAACGTAACACTGAAAATGATTCTCAGGAGCTGGTGGCGGAACAAGGTGTTCTTCCTCGTCTCCGTGGCCAGTCTGGCCTTGGGATTGGCCTGCACCAATCTGCTGATGACGTATTTTGTACACGAACACGGGCTGGAGGGGCGCAATCCCGACCGCGACCGCATCGTCTTCCTGCGGCAGGACGACCCGATGACCGAAGGAAAACGGGTAGCCTTTGCTGCTGCCGAAATCCCGCCGCGACTGAAAAACAGTTATGCCGAAGTAGAAGACATCCTGCGGTTGGGCAAACTGGATTTGCTCTACTGCAAAGTGAATGAACAAAAGGTGGAAGGTGATTTCATGATGCTGTCGGCCGATACGACGCTGACCCGCTTTTTCGATTACCATGCGTCAGAAGGTAATCTGGAGCAGGCACTCCGCGAACCGGGCAAGATGGCCCTAAGCGCGGCATGTGCCCGCAGCCTTTTCGGAGGAAAGCAAGCCGTAGGAAAACAGGTAGAGGTACACATGCGGTTTGGCGAGACCCGCACGTATGAAGTGGCGGCGGTACTCAAGGAACGAGGGCAGTCGCTCATGCGCTTTGACATGCTGATTGCTCATGACCCCGACTTCTTCTGGGGAGGACTTACCCTGCTGAAGCTTTCGAAAGGAACAAACGCCGCCCGCCTGGCCGACAAGATAAACGCCGACAAGGTGCCCACCATGCTGCCCGGCCAGACGAAGTATTACCTCGACCCGCTGGAAGCCGTCTGCTTCACCACGCCCGACGACGCTTCGCAACAAGTCCTCGACTACATCAGCCAGACGCCCGTGCAGACGCTCTACATCAGCCTGCTGGCGGCGGTGCTGATACTGGTCATCGCCTGCTGCAACTACACCAACATGAGCCTCTCGCGCCTGCTGCAACAGCTCCGCATGATCCATGTGGAGAAGCTGATGGGCAGCACGCTGCGCAACATCCGCCTGCAACTTTTCGGCGACGCCTTCCTGACGGTGGTGCTGGCGTTCCTCCTGTCCATCCTGCTGGTGAACGACTGCCTGGCGGTGTTCAACGGCCTGCTGGGCTCGCGGCTCACGATGGGCTTCTTCTTCAGCAGCCAGATGCTTCCCTGGCTGTTGGTGTTCATCCTGGTGATGTCCGTCATACCGGCCTGGTACATCAGCCGCCGCCTGTCGCGCCTGTCGTTCAGCCAGTACCGCACACTCTACGGCGGACGGCGCAAGCAGCGCTTCGTGGCCGTGCTGGTGACGGTTCAGTTTGCCATCTCCATCGGCCTGCTGCTGGCCACCCTCGTGGCGCGCAACCAGATGTCCCTGACCGAACGGCAGGCCTCGCGCTACGAGAACTGCATCGAGACGGGCGACATGTTCAGCCCTCCCGCCGGCCCGTTCAAGGCGGAACTGGAGAAACGCGTGCAGGGCATCGAGTCCGTCACCTTGTCGTCCAGCTCCGTGCTGAACGCCTGGATAAGCCAGCTGACGGTCCGGCGTCCCGGCGGAGAAGAGATACGCACCTACCTGCTGAAGCTGGCGGGCGACTCTACCCTGGTGCGCACCCTCGGCCTTGAACTGCTGGAAGGCGGCAGCGTCGGACAGATTCAGCAGAGGTACGCCTATCCGGTCCTGGTGAACGAGAGCTTCGTCCGCACGCTGGTGCCGGAAGGCAATCCCGTCGGTCGTTCGCTGCGTGAGTTTGACACGGCTGCCGACGACACGCTGTCCGTCATCGCAGGCGTGATACGCGACTTCCCCATCAACTCGCTGGAAGAGGAGATTGCTCCTGCGGTGGTCAGCATCGCGCCGATGTCCCGTCTGGAGAAAGCCTTCTGCCTGCAAATCCGCCTGCGCCCCGAGAACCGTGCAGAGACGTTGCAACAGATTGAAGCCGTGTGGAACGAGCTTCATCCCGGCCAGCCCTTCCAATACACGGACATGCACCAGGTGTTCATGGAGCGCAACGCGAAGGTGCTTTCGCTGTCGCGCATCCTGACGTTCTACGCCCTCATCGGCCTGCTGCTGACGGGTTTCGGCCTGTTCGGCATCGCCTGGTATGCCACCCGCCAGCGGATACGCGAAATCAGCATCCGCAAGGTGCACGGCGCTACGCGCGGACAGATTATCTGGCTGCTCAACAAGCCCTTCTGCCTCTACGCCGCAGTGGCCTACGTGCTGGCCATGCCCGTCGCCTGGTGGCTGATGCAACGCTGGCTGGAGCAGTTTGCCTACCGTGCCCCGCTTTCGGTCGGTATCTTTGTGTGGCCGCTGGTTGTCGTATGGGGCGTGTCGGCCCTCATCGTCTGCCTGCAAGGCTGGATGTTGAGCCGGGTGAAGCCGGTGGAGGCAATGAAGAATGAATAAAATAAATAATGAATATATGAAAGCATTACTCTTATCCATCCGTACCATCCTGCGCTTCAGGACCTACACCGCCATCAATGTGTTGGGACTGGCCCTGAGCCTGGGTTGTGTCTTTGTGCTGGTGCGTTACATCCACCAGGAGCGTACCGTCAATCATTTTGTACCCGAAGTCGACCGGACTTTCCTGACAGCCGTTTTCAAGGAAGGAGAACCGAGAGGGTCATTGGGCGAGAGCGGGGACCGGAACAACGACCCCAATTACCGCAATCCGCTGGATCATCCGGCAGTGGAGGCGTTCAGCCGGTTTATGATGTTTGACGATGACTTTGTGACGAAGGACGACTATCGTTATGCGGTAAACACCATGGTGGTGGACAGCCTGTTCTTCGACCTGATACCTTACGGCTGCAAGGAAGGCAGCCTGCAACTGAAACCCGACGAAGCCCTGCTGACGCCACAGGCCGCCCTGCGGATATTCGGGACCGAGCATGCGGTGGGCAAGGAGCTGGTTACGTCGTCGGGCAAACCCGTCCGTGTGGCAGGCATCCTGAAGGAGCCGTCCACGAAGTCCTCTTTCCAGTTCGATGTCGTCTTGTCCGTGTACCTGATGAAGGACTGGAGTCGGGTGGCCTACGAAGTGGTACGCCTGCACCGCCCGGAGGACGGGGACGAGATAAACCGGGCCAACCGCACGCCCATGAAACTGATATGCTACGGGGCACGGGCCGTCTATTACCAGCTCGTCCCGCTCAAGGATTTCTACCTGAGCAGGCAGGTATCTGCTTATGCCGACTCGGTAACCCAGGGCCGGCCGGACGTGCTCCGGCTGCTCGGACTGGTGGCGGGGCTGATTCTGCTGGTGGGCCTGCTCAACTACATGAACCTCTATTCGGTGGTGATGCTGAAGCGGGGCCGCGAACTGGGCATGAAGAAGGTGCTGGGAGCCGGCAAGGGACAAATCTTCCTCCAGCTCTATGCGGAGAATGTCTGCCTGAATGCGGCGGTCGTCTTCCTGGCCTGGCTACTGGTGGAGGTGACGCGGCGGTTGGTGGACGCGTGGTTCGACATTCCCGTACAGGGTGACCTGCGCTTCGACCTGCTGCTGTCCGCGGCTGTGCTGTTCCTGCTGCCGCTTTTCACCATGCTGCCGCCTTACTGGCGCTATGCGCATGCCGCCCCTATGCGTTCGCTCAGTCAGGTGGGGGTAGGTGGTAAGGCAACCCGCTCGCGCACGGTGTTCCTCTTCCTGCAATACGTCATCGCCTTTTGCCTGACGGTAGCTGCCATCTACCTGAGCCGCCACTTGCAGTTCTTGCTGCATACGGACGTGGGCTACCGCACGGAGGACATCATTCAGTGCCAGTTTTGGAAAGAGAACCCAGCGGCCATAAGTAACTGGGAAATCGGAGAACAAGAGCTGAAGAAGAAAGAGGCCGCCTTTGCCCTGCTGGAAAAACGTATCGGGGAGTCACCCTTGTTTACGGGAATGACTTATGGCATCCCGCCCTACAATCTGCAACCGGATACCCGCTTCCGTACGGACGACGGTCAGGAGGTGGAGGCCTGCCACCTCTGGGCCTCGCGCGAATACATGGACTTCTTCGGCTTCCGGCTGCTGGAAGGCCGGGAATGGAACGGAAAGGAGGACAAATATGCCTGCAAGCTGATAGCCAACCGGGCTTTCCTCCAGGCTCTGCACATCCAAGATTGGCGGACGGAGAAGGTCACGCCGAACCAACGCTTCTGGTACCGTTCGGGGGAAAACTGGAATGAGATTCCCTCCTACGACATCATAGGCGTGGTGGACGACTTCCGCACCGGCCACTTGTCGGGCGGAAACCAGCCGGTTGTCTTCATTTATCAGGACAGCTGGCGCGACTTCACGTTCCTCTCCATCGCCCCCGGCAAGCGGAAGGAAGCCATCGCTTTCCTCAGCGACCTCTACCAGGAAGCCGTGGGTAGGGGAGACTTTGAGTATTCGTTCATCACGGACGAGATAGCCCGCCTGCACGAGGAAGACCGGAAGGTGACGCGCATCGTCATCACCTTTGCCCTGATAGCCATCGGCATCTCCTGCCTGGGGCTGTTCGGCCTGTCGCTCTACGACATCCGCCAGCGCTACCGTGAGATAGCCCTGCGCAAGGTGCACGGCGCACAGGTGGGCGACATCTGCCGCCTGCTGCTGCGCAAGTACCTCGTCCTGCTGGGAGCCGCCTTTGTGACGGGTGCCGCCGTTGCCTACGTCGCCATCCACCGCTATATGGAGGACTTCCCCCATCATGCCCCGCTCTCGCTGTGGATTTTCCTCGTGGCGGGCCTGACGGTGGCCGTCATCGCCCTGCTCACCGTGCTGTGGCAGATACGCCGGGCGTCGCAGGTCAATCCGGCGGAGGTGATGAAGAGGGAATAAAAAAGAGAACATTGAAGGATTGATAATTATAAATTAACCAGTATATTTAACCCGTCTTTTCCCATCAATCGGGAAAGACACAAAAACAGTAAGATTATGATCAAGACAGTAAACTTGCAGAAAGTATTCCGTACGGAAGAAGTACAGACATTGGCCTTGAACAATGTGAACATCGAAGTAAACGAGGGCGAATTTGTAGCCATCATGGGACCGTCGGGTTGCGGCAAGTCCACCCTGCTCAACATTCTGGGCCTGCTGGACAACCCCACGGCGGGAGAATATTACCTGAACGGCACGGAAGTGTCGAAATACACCGAGGCCCAGCGAACCAGCCTGCGCAAGGGTGTCATCGGCTTCGTATTCCAGAGCTTCAACCTGATTGACGAACTGAACGTGTATGAGAACATCGAACTGCCGCTGCTCTATATGGGCGTGCCTGCCAGCGAACGCAAGCAGCGCATCGAGCAGGCGATGGAGCGCATGGCCATCAGCCACCGTGCCAAGCACTTCCCGCAGCAACTCTCGGGCGGTCAGCAGCAGCGTGTGGCCATTGCCCGTGCCGTGGTAGCCAACCCGAAACTGATTCTGGCCGACGAGCCGACCGGTAACCTCGACTCGAAGAACGGTAAGGAAGTGATGGACCTGCTGAAGGAACTGAACAAGGAGGGTTCTACCATCGTCATGGTGACGCACTCGCAGCACGATGCGGGCTTTGCCGACCGCGTCATCAACCTGTTCGACGGACAGGTAGTGGCCGAGGCAAATCTGTAATTGAACAGTGAGTATGTATTAAAATGAAGTGAGGCTATTTTAACTCCCCTCCTTCTGGAAGGAGGGGTGCCCAAAGGGCAGGGTGGTAGGTTTTCACGAAAGGTTATCAATCAACGCGTTATGTGTTCACCTACCACCTCCCCCTATCGGGTACTCCTCCTTCCAGAAGGAGGAGAGTTTCAGATACCTTTATTCTCATTTATAAAAAAAGAAGCGGCGGGCAGTCTTGAAAACCGGAACTGCCCGCCGCTTGTCGTTATTTGTCAAACTATAGTCTTTCTCTTTATTTGATGATGTCCAGCTGTTTGAAGCACTTGGTCAGCTTCTCGACCGCATAGTCAATCTGCTCCTTGGTGTGCGTGGCCATCAGGGCTACACGTACCAGCGTGTCCTGCGGAGCGCAGGCAGGCGGAATAACGGGGTTGATGAAGATACCTTCGTCGAAAGCCAGCTTGGTGACGGTAAAGGTCTTCTCCGTATCACGCACATACAGCGGGATGATGGGCGACTCCGTATCACCAATCTCGAAACCTGCGTTGCGGAAGGCTTCCAGAGCATAGTTGGTGATGTCCCACAGGCGCTGGATGCGTTCGGGCTCGTTCTGGATGATGTGGAGCGCTTCGCGTGCTGCGGCCGTAGCGGCAGGGGTGCTGCTGGCCTGGAAGATGTAGGAGCGGGCGTTGTGGCGGAGCCAGTTGATGACTTCCTTGTCACCGGCTACGAAACCGCCGATGGAAGCCAGCGACTTGCTGAAAGTACCCATAATCAGGTCTACGTCGTCGGTCACGCCGAAGTGGTCGCAGACACCGCGTCCCTGACGGCCGAACACACCCAGACCGTGGGCTTCGTCCACGTAGATGCTGGCATTGTATTTCTTCTTCAGACGGACAATCTCGGGCAGGTTGGCCAGGTCGCCTTCCATGGAGAACACACCGTCTACTACAATCAGCTTCACGGCTTCGGGCTCGCACTTCTGGAGTTCCTTTTCCAGGGCCTCCATGTCGTTGTGCTTGTACTTCAACTGCGTGGCGAAGGACAGGCGGCGTCCGTCTACGATGGAAGCGTGGTCGCGGTCATCGCAGATGATGTAGTCGCCACGTCCCACCAACTGGGGGATGACACCTTCGTTTACGGTAAAACCTGTGGAGAAGCAGAGTGCTTCGTCTTTTCCCACGAATTCAGCCAGTTCCTTTTCCAACTGCACGTGGATGTCGAGTGTGCCGTTCAGCAGACGGGAACCGGCACAACCTGTGCCATATTTGTCGGTAGCTGCCTTGGCTGCATCAATGATGCGTTTGTCATACGTCAGGCCCATATAGGCATTCGAACCGAACATCAGGACCTTCTTGCCATCCATCAGTACCTCTGTATCCTGGTGGCTGTCGATTTCACGGAAATAAGGATATACGCCTTTGGCCATAAATTGTTGCGGCAGGTCGTATTTCGCAAATTTTTCTTGTAGTAAACCCATTGAATGTCTTATAATTAGTATGTTTATTTTTGTCAGGTTTTTAAAACAGGGGGCAAAGATAGCAAAATTACTTTTTTTATGCACCAAATAGTTGAAAAAATATCTTTTCCCAGCGTTTTAAAATCGCTTTATTACGTTTTTTCTGAGGATTTGTATTACTTTTGCACGACATGAAAATCCTTTTTGGACATGGACAACAACAAGAAGAAAATCGTTTTTGTGATCAATCCGATATCCGGCACGCAGGGTAAGGAGCAGATTCTGGCCTGGGTGAACGAAAAGCTGGACCGGGAGAAGTATGACATGGAGGTGGTCTATACGGAGTATGCCGGGCATGCCGTCAAGATAGCGGCACAGAAGGCGGCCGAGAAGGCTTTTGCCGTAGTGGCCATCGGAGGTGACGGGACCATCAACGAGATAGCCCGTTCGCTGGTGCATACGGATACGGCCCTGGGCATCATTCCATGCGGGTCGGGCAACGGGCTGGCCCGCCATCTGCAAATTCCGCTGGACCCCAAGAAGGCGGTGGACATCATCAACGGCGGACGGCTGGAAGTGATTGATTATGGAAAGATCAACGGTATTCCTTTTTTCTGCACGTGCGGCGTGGGCTTCGATGCCTTTGTCAGCCTTAAATTCTCGCAGGCGGGGAAGCGCGGACCGCTGACCTATCTGGAACAGACTTTGCTGGAGAGCCTGAAGTACAGGCCTGAAGTCTACGAGCTGGAGATGGACGGCAATGCGTCGACCCGTTATCGGGCTTTCCTCATCGCCTGCGGCAACGCGTCGCAGTACGGCAACAATGCCTACATCACTCCACGGGCGACGCTGGACGACGGCCTGCTGGACGTCACCATTCTGGAACCTTTCACGGTGCTCGACGTTCCCTCCCTGTCGTTCCAGCTGTTCAACAAGACCATCGACCAGAACAGCCGCATCAAGACATTCCAGTGCAAGTCGTTGCGCATCCACCGTTCCAAGCCGGGAGTGGTGCACTTCGACGGCGATCCCATGATGGCCGGCGAAGATATAGAGGTGAGCATCGTGCAGCGCGAACTGAAGGTCATCGTGCCCTGCGAAACCTGCAAGCGGTCGGGCAACGTACTGCAGCGGGCACAAGATTATATCAATGGCTTGAAGCAGCTCAACGAGGCGTTTGTGGAAGATATTTCGCACAAAAACCGGGCTATTTTGGACAAAGGAAAGGAACAGATCAAAAAGCTGGCGAAAAAATAGGCCGAGTATTATAAATATTGTGTACTTTTGCATGCTTGAATTAACGTGTATGCTTAAAATAAATAGATAAAGAAATGTATAGAACACACACTTGCGGAGAACTCCGCATCTCCGATGTCAATAAGCAGGTGACGCTGGCCGGATGGGTGCAGCGCAGCCGTAAGATGGGAGGCATGACTTTCATTGACCTCCGCGACCGCTACGGCATCACACAGTTGGTATTCAACGAAGAAGTGAATGCCGGGCTTTGCGAACAGGCCAACCGCCTGGGACGCGAATATGTCATTCAGGTGACCGGTACGGTGAACGAGCGTTTCAGCAAGAACGCCAACATGCCTACGGGCGACATTGAAATCATTGTGTCTGAACTGAATGTGCTCAACGCAGCCCTGACACCTCCTTTCACCATCGAAGACAATACGGACGGAGGCGATGACATCCGCATGAAGTACCGTTATCTGGACTTGCGCCGCACGGCCGTGCGCAAGAATCTGGAACTGCGCCACAAGATGACCATCGAGGTACGCAAATACCTGGACAGCAAAGGTTTCATCGAAGTGGAGACTCCGTTGCTCATCGGCTCGACTCCCGAGGGTGCACGCGACTTTGTTGTTCCTTCGCGCATGAATCCGGGACAATTCTACGCTTTGCCGCAAAGTCCGCAGACACTGAAGCAGCTGCTCATGGTATCGGGTTTTGACCGCTACTTCCAGATTGCGAAGTGCTTCCGTGACGAGGACCTGCGCGCCGACCGTCAGCCGGAATTTACGCAGATAGACTGCGAAATGTCGTTCGTACAGCAGGACGATGTCATCGAGCTGTTCGAAGGCATGGCCAAATACCTGTTCAAGACTATCCGCGGTGTGGAACTGACCGAACCGTTCCAGCGCATGCCGTGGGCAGAGGCCATGAAGTATTATGGCAGCGACAAGCCCGACCTGCGCTTCGGCATGAAGTTTGTTGAGCTGATGGATATTCTGAAAGGATACGGCTTCTCGGTATTCGACAATGCGGCCTACATCGGCGGTATCTGTGCCGAGGGTGCAGCCCACTATACACGCAAGCAGCTCGACGCGCTGACCGAGTTTGTGAAGCGTCCGCAAATCGGTGCCAAGGGTATGGTTTACGCCCGTGTGGAAGCCGACGGTAACGTGAAGTCCAGCGTAGACAAGTTCTACACGCAGGAGGTGCTGCAGCAGATGAAGGCTGCCTTCGGTGCGAAGCCCGGTGACCTGATTCTGATTCTCAGCGGCGACGATGCCATGAAGACGCGCAAGCAGCTCTGTGAGCTCCGTCTGGAGATGGGCAATCAGCTGGGCCTGCGCGACAAGAACAAGTTTGCCCTGCTGTGGGTGGTAGACTTCCCCATGTTCGAGTGGAGCGAGGAGGAAGGACGACTGATGGCCATGCACCATCCGTTCACCCATCCGAAGGACGAGGACATCCCCTTGCTGGATACCGATCCGGCAGCTGTGCGTGCCGATGCATACGACATGGTGTGCAACGGTATCGAAGTGGGTGGCGGTTCCATCCGTATCCACGATGCGAAGCTGCAGGCCAAGATGTTCGAGATATTGGGCTTCACGCCTGAGAAGGCTCAGGAGCAGTTCGGCTTCCTGATGAATGCCTTCAAGTACGGAGCACCCCCTCACGGAGGTCTGGCCTACGGTCTGGACCGCTGGGTGAGCATCTTTGCCGGACTGGACAGCATCCGCGACTGCATTGCCTTCCCGAAGAACAACAGCGGACGCGACGTCATGCTCGACGCTCCGGGTTATCTCGACCAGAAACAGCTGGACGAGCTGAATCTGATTGTGGATGTGAAAGAATAAAAACGTCGGACGGGCAGTGAGAGAAACGACACGCATCTTCCGCTTCGTGGTCATCGGCACGCTGAATGCGCTGATTACCGCCGCTACCATCGGGGTGATGATGGGTGTTTGTGATATCCATTACCTGGCTTCCAACGTGACAGCTTATGTACTTGCACAGACGAACAACTTCGTCTGGTGCAAGTATTGGATATTTCCTACAAACAAAAAGAGCAACACCTGGCGGCAGGTGCTGCTCTTTCTTATTGCTTTCGGAATGGCCTACGGGGCCCAGTTCCTTTTCCTTATCGCACTGGTCGAGTTGCTTGGCTGCAACGAATATCTGGCCCAGTTCCTCGGATTGTTTGTCTACGGTGCGGTCAATTTCCTGATGAACAAGAAAATTACTTTCAGGTAAGTTCTCTCATTCTGGCAGCAGTACGTTCCGGATGGCTTCCTGCAACACGTTCTTGGGCAACGCCCCTTGAGCCATTTGCGGAGCTCCTTCCATGGGAACGAAGAGCAGGGTGGGGGCACTTCTGACGCCGAATACACCTGCCAGTTCCTCTTCCTCTTCTACATTAATCTTATAGATATCTATCTTTCCTGCATATTCGGCTGCCAGTTCTTCAAGAACGGGCGACAGCATCTTGCAAGGTCCGCACCAGGTGGCATAAAAATCAATGATGGCCGGTCTTTCGCCCAAGAATTTCCATTCGGAGGGGCTTGTTTCATAGTTGGCTACTTTATTTAAGAAGTCTGCTTTGTTCAATGACATCGTTTTCATACTTGTTTTCTGTTTTTATGGTTGTTATTTTGATTTTATTCGCTTCGCATTTCATTTATTTGTGGGACGTATCGGGGTGATAGGGCTTGATGACGTCCTGGTAGAGTGTCTTTTTCTGCGATGCTACAGAGCATCCACCGCTTCCACAGCAGGATAGATTGAACACGGCCTGGATGATGAACAATCCGCCTAATGCCGCCAAGAAATAATCGCCTGCCCAGGCTGCATATCCGCCGACTCCCAGTCCGATCAATAAGCGCAGGGTTCGGACGAAATCCCAGTTTTTCAGTAATAAGTTTTTCATATTTTCCTTTCTTTGTTTGATTCTGATGCAAAATTAGAGGGAAAACAGGGGGCGTACAACAGATTTTTGCTATCTTTGTATAGACGTAATCTATTAAATATATGAACCTGCAACAAATGGAATATATCGTGGCCTTGGACAAGTACCGCCATTTTGTCCTTGCTGCCGAAGCCTGCGGAGTGACCCAGCCCACCCTCAGTGCCATGATACAGAAATTGGAAGAAGAACTGGATGTCAAAATCTTCGAGCGGAGCAGGCGGAGCGTGGTTCCTACCAGCATCGGAGTCAAGATTATCCGTCAGGCGCAGACGGCCTTGAACGAGACCCAGCGCATCAAGGAGGTGGTGGCCGACGAAACGGGTGCCATGAACGGCAGTCTGCATATTGGCATTGTTCCGACCATTGCTCCCTACATCGTGCCCGATTTCATCTATCATTTCCAACATGCTTATCCGAATATGAAACTTCATTTGGACGAACGGGACAACAAGGGACTGTTGCAGGAACTGGCCTACGGGAATCTGGATATGATCATGACCACTTCGCCCCTGGAAGGCACTTCCTTATTGGAAATACCGGTCTATGTGGAGCGTTTTGTCGTATATTTCTCCGAGGGATGCCAATGGGACACGCTGCCAAGCGGTCCTGGGATGTTGTTGCCGGCCGATCAGATGTGGGTGCTGAAAGAAGGGCATTGCGTTCATGGCGAAGCGACCAGCTTCTGTAAGAATCAGGAGGTGGGGAATCATGTGTACGAAGCGGGCAGCATCGAGACACTGATTCGGATTGTAGACCGTAACGGTGGATATACCATTATCCCTGAGCTGCATGTAGGCTTCCTGACAGACAAACAAAGGGAACATGTACGCCCCATTGAAAGCATGCCGTCTCCCCAGCGCAGCATATCCATTTTCTTGAAAGAAGATTTTGTACGGGAGAGAGCGGTCAATGCTGTGAGAGAAACCTTGCTGAAGATTATACCTGCCCGCATGTTGGACGAGCGGTTCGGCAAGCATGATATCCGGCTACGGAGAAGCAGAAACTGAATTTGCCCACAAACGACGCTTGCGGGCAGTTCGTTTATGGGCAAATTGACAGGTGGCAGGAAAGATTAATCCAGGAAGCGTTTTACAATGCCTTCGTAGGCGTCGATGCGGCGGTCGCGCAGGAAAGGCCACCAGCGGCGCACGTTCTCCGAACGCTCCATGTCTATTTCTACAACCAAATTTTCAGGACGGTCGTTGGCTGCTTGTGCCAGCAGTTCGCCTTGCGGTCCGGCCACAAAGCTGTTGCCCCAGAAGAGGATGCCATTGGTCTGTCCAGACGGGTCGGGTTCGTGTCCTACGCGGTTCACAGCGATGACTGGCAGACCGTTGGCCACCGCATGGCCGCGTTGGGAGATGATCCAGGCATTCAGTTGGCGGGCCTTCTCGTCGTCCGTATCGGTGCTTTCCCAGCCGATGGCGGTGGGGTAGATGAGCAGCTCGGCACCCTTCAAGGCCATGAGGCGGGCAGCTTCGGGATACCACTGGTCCCAGCAGACGAGTACGCCTAACTTGCCCAGTGAGGTCTGTATGGGTTCGAAGCCCAAATCGCCGGGGGTGAAATAGAACTTCTCATAATAAGCGGGATCGTCGGGGATGTGCATCTTGCGATATTTGCCGGCAATGCTGCCGTCGCGGTCGAAGACTACGGCCGTGTTGTGGTAGAGACCCGGCGCACGCTTCTCAAAGAGAGATGTGACAAGCACAATGCGGTTGGCTGCGGCCAGTTCGGAATAGAAGCCGGTCGAAGGGCCAGGTATCGGTTCGGCCAGGTCGAAGAGCTGTGTGTTCTCTGTTTGGCAGAAATACAACGAATTGTGCAATTCCTGCAACACGACCAACTGTGCGCCATGAGCGGCACAGGCTTCGATGCTCTTGGCCAGGTTCATCAGATTGGTCCGCAGGTCGGCGGTATTGGCCTGCTGGATGATGCCTACTTTTATTTTTCTCATAATTTGTTGTGTATCAAAAGTTTTATTGTCAAGTTTTAAAGCCTTGTTTCAATCCAATACGCCGACCGGATACTGCATTGTGACGCAATGGAGCGACCCGTGCTGGCAGATGAGGGCACGGCAGTCGATGCCTGCAATCTCATAACCTGGGAAAGCCTGGCTGAGCACTTCGGCAGCACGACGGTCGTTGTCGGGTTGGGCGTAGGTGGGATAGAGCACGGCTCCGTTCACCACAAGGAAGTTGGCGTAGGTGGCTGGCAGGCGTTCGTCGTCTTCTACTACGGCATCGGCCATCGGCAGGGGGAGCAGACGGTAGGGCTTTCCTGCAAGGGTGCGGAAGGTCTTGAGTTGTTCTTCCATTTGGTGGAGCGCGTCGTAGTGCTCGTCCTGCTCATCGGTACACTGCACGTAGACGATGGTGTCGTCGGGGCAGAGACGGGCCAGGGTATCGATGTGACTGTCCGTATCGTCGCCCGCCAGGTAGCCATGGTCCAGCCAGAGAACTTGCTGTACATGGAAGGTACGACGCAGGTAGTCTTCAATTTCGGCCTGCGTCATCTGTCCGTTGCGGTTGGGCGAGAGCAGGCACTCTGACGTGGTGAGCAGTGTGCCCCGTCCGTCGCTTTCGATGGAACCTCCTTCGAGGACAAAGCCCAGGCGGTTTTCGTAGGTGCCGTGCAAGGCTTCTGCCTCCACCAGGCGGCGGGTAATCAAGTTATCTTTATCTGACGCGAATTTCAGTCCCCAGCCGTTGAACTTGAAGTCGAGCAGGATGGGGCCTTCTGCGCCTATCAGGGTGATGGCGCCGTGGTCGCGTGCCCAGGTATCGTTGGTGGGGCACTGCACAAAGCGTACGTTCTCCATCCGGACGGTATCGGCTATCTGTCGTTTCACAGCTTCGGGTTCGGGTGTGACGATGAGCAGCCGTTCGCGGGCGGCAATCTCACGGGCAATGTTTACGAAACATGCCTGTACGCGCGGAAGCATATAGGCCCAGTCGGTAGCGGCATGGGGCCACGTCAGCTGGACACCGCTTTGAGGTGCCCATTCAGCCGGGAAATAGGTCGTTGTCTTTTCCATCACTTGTTGGCTTCCTTGGGTTTGCGGTCGAAGAACGGATTCTTGGAAGAGGCACTGACAGGGATGGCCAGTACGTTCTTGCATTGGGGCAGCCATTGCAGGCGTTGGGCAGCCAGTCCGGCAGAGAACATGACACGCGTATCGACACGCAGGTCGGCAGCCATGGCACAGGCCGAACCGACAGCGATGCCCACATCCATGGTGTTCAGCGCACAAGGCACTCCTTCGGTACGGGCAGCGCAGGTGGCGAAGCCACAATGCCCGCAGTTCAAGCCCTGAGCCTGCTCGCGTGTACCTATGATGACGACGCATTCGGCTTGCAGGATGTTGTCGGCATCGCGCAAGAAGAATTTCATGCCGGTCTCTTCGGATATCTGCCGCATTGTGTCGGAGAGTTTTTGCAAATCGTCGTCGGTTACCATAGCCACCTCTACGACGTCGATGCCCTTGCCTTTGGGAGCAGTGCGGGCGGCTGTCATCATTTGTCGGGCCACGGCGAGTACATGCTCGTGGCGCAAGTCTCTTTCGTTCTGTATCATAATCTGAATGTCGTTTTTTTGAATGAATCAGTGAGACAAAGATACGACAAATATTTGGCTTCGTCGGAATAAAGGAGAAATGGGTTGCAAAAAAATAAGTTCTCCTGTCTGTATTCATTCTTTTTTCTTATCTTTGCACCCAAATTCTCTGTTTTATGAAGATAAAAGAGATCGTAAGCGCCCTTGAACGGTTCGCGCCTCTGCCATTGCAAGACGGATTTGACAATGCCGGCCTGCAAATCGGATTGACAGAAGCGGAAGCAACAGGGGCTTTGTTGTGTCTTGACGTAACCGAAGCTGTGCTGGACGAGGCCATCGGGTTGGGGTATAATCTGGTGATTGCCCATCATCCGCTCCTCTTCAAGGGCTGCAAGTCGATTACGGGACGGGACTACGTGGAGCGTTGCATCCTGAAAGCAATCAAGAACGACATCGTGATTTATGCCGCCCACACCAATATGGACAACGCCTGGGGTGGGGTCAACTTCAAGATAGCCGAGAAACTCGGTCTGAAGAACGTACGTGTGCTCGAGCCCAAGGAAGAAGCCCTGGTGAAGCTGGTCACGTATGTGCCTGTGGCGCAGGCCGAAGAGGTGAGAAACGTCTTGTTTGCGGCCGGATGCGGCTGTATCGGACGCTATGACTCGTGCAGCTACAACGTGGAAGGCAGCGGTACGTTTCGGGCACAGGAGGGGACACATCCCTATTGTGGCGCTGTCGGCGAACTGCATACCGAGGCAGAGGTGCGCATCGAGACCATCGTGCCTGCCTATCGGAAGGCGGAAGCTGTCAGGGCTCTGCTGAAGGTGCATCCGTATGAGGAACCTGCTTTCGACTTGTATCCGCTGCAGAACACATGGCAGCAGGCTGGGGCGGGCGTGATAGGCGAACTGGAAAAGCCTGAGACGGAACTGGAGTTCCTGAAGCGCGTCAAGAAGACGTTCGAAGTGGAATGCCTTTGCCATAACAAACTGATGGGAAGGGAGATACAAACCGTTGCTTTGTGTGGAGGCGCAGGCGCTTTTCTTCTGCCATTGGCCATCCGGCAACGGGCGGACGTGTTCCTTACAGGAGAAATCAAGTATCATGAGTTTTTCGGCCACGAAGGTGAAATCCTGCTGGCGGAGACGGGACACTACGAAAGCGAGCAATATACGAAAGAAATATTCTATACTATAATCAGGGACCTGTTTCCCAGTCTGGACGTACAGCAGACGCGGGTGAACACCAATCCCATAAAATACATGTAACTAAAATGGCTAAAGAAGCAAAGAAAGATTCGCAGGAACTGACGGTGGAACAGAAACTGAAAACTTTGTTCCAGTTGCAGACAACTCTCTCGAAGATTGACGAAATCAAGACACTGAGAGGAGAACTTCCGTTGGAAGTACAGGATTTGGAAGACGAGATTGCCGGTTTGAACACCCGTATCGAGAGAATCAATTCGGAAATTGCCGAGCTGAAATCGTCCATCGCTACCAAGAAGGTAGAAATCGAGACAGCCAAGGCTTCTGTCGCAAAGTACAAGGACCAGCAGGACAACGTGCGCAACAATCGTGAGTATGACTTCCTGAGCAAGGAAATTGAATTCCAATCACTGGAAATAGAACTGTGCGAGAAGCGCATCCGTGAGTTTACGGAGCAGGAAGCCGCCAAAGAAAAAGAAGTGGAAACTTGCACTGCACAGCTGGAAGAAAGAAAACAGGACCTGGAGGTGAAGAAGAACGAACTGGACGAAATCGTTTCGGAAACCAAGCAGGAGGAAGAGAAGCTGAGAGACAAGGCCAAGGATCTGGAAACCAAGATCGAACCTCGTCTGCTCCAGTCGTTCAAGCGTATCCGCAAGAATTCCAGAAACGGTTTGGGCATCGTCTACGTACAGCGTGACGCTTGCGGTGGTTGCTTCAACAAGATTCCGCCCCAGAGACAGCTGGACATCCGTTCGCGCAAGAAAATCATCGTTTGCGAATATTGCGGCCGCATCATGATAGACCCTGAACTGGCAGGCGTAACAGTAGAGCCGAAGGCGGATGCTGCCAAGGAAAAGCCGACTCGGAGAAGAAGAACGACGGCTTCGGATGCAGAATAACCAGTATCTGAAGAAATATAAGAAAAGGAGGCCGATTTCAGCCTCCTTTTTTATTTTGCCGCCCGCAGGATGAAGGTGGTGGCGCCGATGGTGACAATCGCTCCGTCTTCGATGCGGATGCGGTCCTTGTCGCCCAGAATTTCGTTGTTCAGGAACGTGCCGGTCAGGCTGGGGGCGTCGCGGAGGGTGTAGACCAGTTCGCCCTGCTTGTTGCGCTTGACGTTGATGATGCAGTGGCGGCGGTCCATGCTCATGTCCGACGTCTCGATAGGTACGTTGATTTCCGTTCCGATGCAGCGGCGGCCGATGATGTTGTCGCCCTCTTTCAGCGGAAGCACCTGCTTGAAACCGAAAACATTCTCGATGACAGTGATGCTGCCATAGGCTTCCTGGTATTCGCTTTCGTCCAGCTTTTCTTCCTTGCGCGGGGCCTGCATCTTGGTCTTTCCCAGGCGGATGCTGAACTGCTTCTTGCAATGGTCGCAAACGAAGACCAAAGACTGGCCCTCGGTATATTTGGTTTCGTCGAAAGTCAGATAACTTTCACATTTGGGACAACGTATTCGTTTCATTCCTGATAGGGGTTATATTTGCTTGGTACAGGGAGTCGAGTGCGTTTAGTACTTCAGCACCCAGGCGCTCTCGTAGTTTTTGTTCTGACGAATGGTCTCCAGGCTTTGGTAGGCTTCTGCTTGTGTGGCAAACGATTCGATGCTTACCCTCATTTTACCGTTGCCGATGATGGCGGAAGCTCCTGCATAACCTTTCTCTTTCAGTTGACTGGCCATTGCCTGGGCATCTTTCTCTGTGGCTACACTGGCTACAATGATGTGATAGGGCTTTTTGGCTGCTTTGGCAACAGGTGCCGCAGCGGGTTGGGCAGCTGTCTGCTTTTGTTTCGTTTCGGTTCTGTCAGTCGCAAGATCCTTGACTTTCACTTCCCGCATGACAATCGGCTTGACGTGCTTGGCCTTGTTCTCGGTTGTGGCAGGGTGGCGTTGAGCTTGAGCGGACACTGTCTTCTGAGGAGCCGCTTCGGGTTGCTGTACAGGTGTTACGGCCAACGAGCTTTTTCCTATTTGCTCGAACAGCTCTTCAGGGAGCAGGCGGGCATAGTTGCCTTGGACGACTTCTGTATTTTCTATGGGCGTAGAAAAGAGAAAGAACAATATCACTGCCGCAATCATGGCCACAGCATTGGTCAGGTAAGTGCGGTTCAGGCGGAAGGTGCGCAGCCGTCTTTGAGGTTTGGCCACGGTTGTCGTGACGGTCGGCATGCGATGCGGCATACCTGCTGTAGGCTTCCGATCTTCTTTCCTTTGCAGTTCGGCCAGCGGTTTCATCTCGAAGCTGTCCAGACCATAGAGGCTGGGGGTAGTCACCTGATTGTCGTATGGAACGAAATCGTAGGTGCCGTGAATGGTATAACGGATTTCGCCGACGTTGGGCAGTACCACTTTCCCATTTTCATGGAGGCTGGCGATGAGTTCCTGTATCTTCTTGTTGACCATCCGCGTGGCATCCGAAAAGTTGGTGCCGTATACAGACATATAGGACTGCACCAGCACTCCGTCGTTCATCTTCAGCTGAGGGTTGAAGCCGATGGTGCGCGTGGGGGGGAGGAACGTGTGCTCTTCCTCGAGGTAGGTTGCCGCGTTGTAATGGGCTACAAATCCACCCAAGTCGGGAAGAATGACGCAATCATTCTCCAGCAGCAGTGTCTCTATGTGTCGGGCCAAATCAATCATGATGCAAAAATAACGTATTTATCGGAAAAAACGATTGTTTCCCCAACTTTTCTTATGAACAAAATATCAACAATATGGCGGCTGAACAGCATATTTTTCCTACTTTTGCAGCGTTTTACATTAGACTTACACTATTTATATGCGAATCGGTACCTGTCTTCTGGCTTTTCTGCTACTGGGTGGAGGAAATGCCATGGCGCAGAAAGAAAGGAAGTTGGATCCTTTTATAGAATATGGCGCAACGGTCCATACGGGCGACAACACCCCCTTGTGGCAGGTGAGCAACCTGCAGGGGCTGGCTTCATTGGACAACAGCACATACATCCGCGGAGGCGTTTTCTACCATGACCAATGGGGAAAGTGGACGGTAAGCGGAGGGCTGGATCTGGTGGCGGCCGCAGGATTCAACTCGGGCATCCAGCAGGCATACGCCGACTTCCGCTACAAATGGCTCGGCATTTTTGCCGGCAGCAAGGAGATGACCGCTCCGCTGATCAATTCCCGCCTGAGCAGCGGCGAGCTGACGTGGTCGGGCAACTCCAAACCCATTCCCCAGATAATGATCGGCATTCCAGAATATCTCTACCTGTTGCCCCGCCTGGCCATCAAGGGAGAAATTTCGTATGGATGGTTTACGGACAGCAACTGGATGGAAGCCCATACCAATCTGGCTGCAGGAGGCTGGTATACGAAGAACATCAAATACCATCACAAGGAGGGGTTTGTTCGTATCGGCGTGCCTGGAGGCAAGTGGCAGCTCGACTTCGGCATGACGCTCGACACACAATTCGGTGGGCAGATGGTGACCGCCAGTGGGGTGACGGACCTGGGCAACACTCTGAAAGACTACTTCCGCATCTTTATACCTGGTTCAGCCGGCGAGGACAAACCTGCCAACGATGCCTTGTTCTATCAGGGAAACTTTGTCGGGACAGAGCAGATTCGCGGTACCTATCGCGGTAAGGAGGTGGCTGTCAGCCTCTATCTGGACAACTATTTTGAAGATTTTTCGGCCATGGGCAAGCAGAACGGATGGGACGGCCTGTGGGGCCTAGAACTGAAGTTCAAGCGTTTCCGCCCCATCAACAACATCGTATTGGAGTATCTGCAGACTACCAACCAGAGCGGCCCCCTGCATGGGCTGCACGAGCCTGAAGAAGGCCCTGTGCACAAGACGGGCGGCAGCGACAACTATTACAACAACGGCCTGTATCCTGGCTGGGCCCATTGGGGCATGGCCAACGGAAACCCTCTGCTCCGTTCGCCCATTTATAATGAGAACGGCACCCTGTCGTTCAAGTACAATCGTGTGAAGGCTGTCCACCTGGGATGGAGTGGCGAGATTTCCGATGAATGGGAATACATGGCCAAGCTGACGATGAACCGCACCTGGGGTACGCATGGAGCACCTACCTTGGATATTCTGGAGAACTTTTCGGCCTATGCCGCTTTCCAATACCGGCCGGCCAAGCTGAAGACGTGGGCCTTCCATGCTTCGCTGGGACTGGACACAGGAGATATCTATGGCGACAACTTCGGCTTCCAGCTGAAGGTGCGCAAGACATTCTGAGCCTGCAGGCTGTAAACGAAGCGGAGGGATGCTGACTCGAGTGAGTCTCAGCATCCCTCCGTCTTTTTTATCGTTGTCGCTTCTTGTTATTCCTTGCTCGGCTTGGCTCCCTTGCCGCCCGAGCGTTTCTTGCCGCCCCGATGGGACTTGTTTCCATTGCCGCTTCCGCCCCGTTTGCGTCCGCCCTTGTCGTGGTTGCGCGGCTGGTATTCGGGCGCTTCGCCCAGCTCGGCAGGGACGGGGATTTTATAGATATCCTTTTCGAGGAACTTCTCGATGGTGTGGAAGTTGGTCTGCTCCTTCTCGCTGACGAAGGTGATGGCCACGCCGTCGTTGTTGGCACGGGCAGTACGTCCGATGCGGTGCACATAGTCCTCGCAGTCGTGGGGTACGTCGAAGTTAATGACCAGGCGGATGTCGTCGATGTCGATGCCTCGGGCCACGATGTCCGTTGCCACCAGGATGTTGACGCGTCCTGACTTGAACTCGTGCATGACGGCTTCGCGCTGCGCCTGCTCCAGGTCGGAGTGCATTTCGCCTACATTCAGCTTCATCTGCTTCAGGGCCTTGGTCACTTCCTTCACCTTGATTTTCGACGAGGCAAAGATGATGACCCGCTCGGGCACCTCGTCGGTGAAGAGGCTGCGGATGATGCCCAGCTTCTGGTTTTCGTAGCACACGTAGGCTGCCTGTATGATTTTGTCCGCCGGCTTGGAAACGGCCAGCTTCACCTCGACGGGGTTGTTCAGGATGTTGTTGGCCAGCTGTTGTATCTTGGCGGGCATGGTGGCCGAGAACATGATAGTCTGTCGGTTCTTGGGCAGATACTTCACAATCTGCATGATGTCGTCGTGGAAACCCATGTCGAGCATGCGGTCGGCCTCGTCCAAGATGAAGTAGGACACCTTCGACAGGTCCACGTAGCCCAGGTTGAGGTGGGCAATCAGACGGCCGGGGGTGGCTATCACCACGTCGGCTCCCAGCGTCAGGCCTTTCTTCTGCTGTTCGAAGAGGATGCCGTCGTTTCCGCCATACACCGCCACGCTGCTCACGGGCAGGAAATAAGCGAATCCCTCCATCTGCTGGTCTATCTGCTGGGCCAGTTCGCGGGTAGGCGCCATCACGATGCAGTTAATGGCATCTTCGGCATGTTCTTCTTCGGAGAGGCGGTTCAGGATGGGCAGCAGGTAGGCGGCCGTTTTTCCTGTTCCTGTCTGTGCGACGGCTATCAGGTCCCTGCCTTCGAGTATCACGGGGATGGCTTTTTCTTGTATCGGGGTGCATTCTTCGAAGCGCATGGCGTCGAGCGCGTCGAGAACACTGTCGTTCAGGGGTAATTCAGAAAATTTCATGTTATAACTCTAATTTCGTGCAAAGATAGTGAAAGGCGAGGGCAGAGGCAAACGAAAAACAAAGTTTTTCAGTTTGGCTATGCCGAGCCGCCTCCTGTCTGATGAAAAGAAACGAAAAGACGAACGGAGAAATAAATGAAAATTTTGGAAGTGTAAGAGTGAGGGATAAACCGGTTTTATGCTAAATAACATAAAAATAAGCCTGCAAAAAGTGAGAAAATCGCTTGTTTATTTGGAACTTAATTTGAGAAATGCTTACCTTTGCCACCGATTTCAGATGAAAGGTCTTGACTGTCAGCAGAATTGTTGGGTGTCGGGCCCTGTAAGACAATGTTTCGGGAAGAAATCACTGTCACGAACGGCAGTCCCGAATAGTATTTAACCAAAACCGTATTGCATGAGATATGTAAAATGGATTTTTGTTGTATTACTACTTAGTTCCTTGACTTCTTTTGTTTCAAAAGACAAACCTACCGGAGGTTTGAATGTGGGCGACATAGCCCCGGATTTTACTATCCAAACTATGTCTGACGTGCAACCGTCCAACGGTCTTTCAGACCTGAAGGGCAAATATGTGTTGCTGAGCTTTTGGGCCAGTTACGATGCGCAGTCCCGGATGCAGAACGCAAGTTTGAGCAATGCGCTTCGCCAATCGGCCTCCGACAATGTGGAAATGGTTTCCGTGTCGTTCGACGAATATCGTTCCGTCTTCGAGGAAACCGTTCGTAAGGACCAAATAGTTACTCCCGCCTGTTTCGTGGAGACAGAAGGTGAAGACTCCGACCTGTACAAGCAATATCGCCTGGGTCGTGGTTTTACTAACTATTTACTGGATGATAATGGTGTGATTATTGCCAAAAACATCTCTGCTGCAGAGCTTTCGGCTTACTTGAATTAAGCGCTTCAATGCACAGCATGGCAATGAAGGGATTAAAGAACCTGTAAGAAGAAAGTGGGGATTCTTCCGACAAAGGCGGTCTGTCCGCCTGAAAAGAAAGAAGAACAAAACAAAAGAGGAAATGAATACAACAAAAAAGCCGTCCCGCACTTGTGGAAACACAAGAGTGGGACGGCTTCTTATTTTTTACACTATTCTGCGGTATGCTTTGACAACAGCTTCCTACAGTTGCCTACTTCGGCGCTTTCTTATACAAATAGAATGCTATGAATGCATAAAGCAGGTTCGGTATCCATACCGCTATGACGGGCGGCACATTACCATTCACTGCAAATGTAGAGGCAATCGTCTGGAACAGGATATACGAGAAACTTAATCCCAAGCCTATGCCCAAATGCAATCCCATGCCGCCTTTTGTCTTTTTCGAAGAAAGAGATACGCCAATCAGCGTCAGGATAAACGAGGCAAAAGACATGGCTATACGTTTATGATATTCTATCTCGAACTCCTTGATATTGGCAAAACCGCGTTGCCGTTGCCGGTCTATGTACTCGCTCAACTGAGGGCTGGTGAGCATTTCCTGCTGGTTTTTCATTATGAGGAAGTCGGCAGGTTCCATAAAGAGAATGGTATCCAGCCGCTCTCCTTTAACGATGCTTTCGCGCATACCGTCCATTTCACGGATCATGTAGTCCTTCACCTTCCATTTGTGGACGGCTGCCGTATCGTAAGTAATGCTGCGTGCGGTAAGATGGGACACTAACTGTTTGTCCTTGAACTTATCGAGCGAAAAGCGGTAACCCGTTTTGCTGTAATCCTCAAAGCGCTCTATATAGGCAATGACTCCCGAATCGACCTCCAACTGAATATTGCGGGCTGTGGTGGACTTGCGGGGCTTATAGTATTTGTCCTCAAAATTAAGCCGCGTAACGCTGCCTTTAGGAATGACATACGAACCGAGACAGAACGTAGTGATTGCGATAATAGCCGCCGACACCATATAAGGACGCAGCATGCGCTTAAAACTCATTCCCGTAGAGAACATTGCGATAATCTCCGAGTTCTCCGCAAGTTTGGAAGTAAAGAAAATTACTGCGATGAAGACAAACAGCGGACTGAACAGATTGGCAAAGTAGGGGATGAAGTTCATGTAGTAATCGAAGATAATGGCTTGCCATGGCGCTTCATGAGACATGAAGCGGTCCATTTTTTCATTAAAGTCGAATACTACGGCGATAGAAATAATCAGGGCTATGGCAAACACGTATGTTCCCAGGAACTTCTTGATGATGTACCAGTCCAACCGCTTGAGGAACTTATTTTTCCCGACAGGCAGCTTGATGTCTTTCAGCATCTTCCAGTCAATCTTTCTCATAATCTTGTCGATACACGTTGTACCATCATCGGTTTCCATGTAGAGAAATCACCGGCAATAATATGCTTGCGGGCTTCACCGGCAAGCCAAAGGTAAAATGCCAGATTGTGAATGGAAGCAATCTGCATGGCCAGCAACTCCTGTGCATGGAAGAGGTGGCGCAGATAGGCCTTACTATATAATGTATCTACGTAAGATGCACCGTCTGCCTCAATAGGAGAGAAGTCGGTTTCCCATTTCTTGTTACGCATGTTGATGATACCGTCTTTTGTAAACAGCATACCGTTGCGTCCGTTACGTGTAGGCATTACACAGTCGAACATGTCAACTCCGCGTTCGATACCTTCCAGAATGTTCACAGGTGTACCTACACCCATCAGATAACGAGGCTTGTCCTTCGGCAGTATCTCATTCACCAGCTCTATCATTTCGTACATCTTCTCCGTAGGTTCGCCCACAGCCAAACCGCCGATGGCATTGCCCTCGGCTCCTTTGGAGGCTATGAACTCGGCCGAGCGCTTGCGAAGGTCGGGATAAACACACCCCTGCACGATAGGGAAAAGAGCCTGATGATAGCCGTATTTGGGTTCCGTTTCATTGAACCGCGTGATACAACGGTCCAGCCAACGATGCGTCATTTCCATGGACTTCTTGGCATAGGCATACTCTGCATCGCCCGGAGTACACTCGTCAAAAGCCATCATGATGTCTGCCCCGATGGTACGTTCAATGTCCATTACTCTTTCCGGAGTGAAAATGTGTTTGCTTCCGTCGATGTGCGAACGGAACTCAGCACCTTCTTCACGCAACTTGCGGATACCTGCCAAGGAAAAGACCTGAAAACCGCCGCTATCGGTCAGCATCGGACGGTCGAAGCCGTTGAACTTGTGCAATCCTCCGGCTTTTTCAATAACATCCAATCCGGGACGCAAATAAAGATGATAGGTATTACCTAATATTATCTGCGCCTTTATATCTTCTTTCAATTCTGTCAAATGCACGCCTTTTACGGTTCCCAACGTACCTACCGGCATAAAGATAGGCGTTTCAATCTGTCCGTGGTCGGTGGTAATCAAACCTGCACGGGCATTTGTCTTGCTGTCTGTATACTGTAACTCAAATGTCATTCTTCTTACTTTTCTATCTTTTCTTTTTTAACGGACAAGTCAATGGCATCAGCTACCTTTTCATCAGTCAGCGCAATGGCAAACACTTCTTTTACGTCTTTCACATAGTGGAAAGTCAGTCCTTTCAGATAAATTTCCTGTATCTCTTCAATGTTCTTACGATTCTCGTCGCTGAGGATAATCTCCTTGATACCGGCACGTTTGGCAGCCAGAATCTTTTCCTTGATGCCACCTACGGGAAGAACTTTTCCGCGCAGCGTGATTTCGCCTGTCATGGCAAGATTGGCCTTTACTTTTCTCTGCGTAAGTGCGGATGCCAGCGAAGTAGCCATTGTTATACCTGCCGACGGGCCATCTTTGGGGATAGCTCCTTCGGGAACATGAACATGGATATTCCAATTGTCGAAAATCTCTTCATCAAGATTCAGCAGCGAAGCATGAGACTTGATATACTCCAATGCCAGCATAGCCGATTCTTTCATTACATCACCCAGGTTTCCGGTCAGTGTCAAGCGACCGCCTTTACCGCGGCTGAGACTGGTTTCGACAAACAGAATCTCACCGCCGACAGCAGTCCATGCCAAGCCCGTAACTACACCGGCATATTCATTGCCTTGATATTTGTCGCGTGTATATTCGGGAGCACCCAGGAATTCGTACAAATCGCCCGGCTTGATTTCTGTTTTTGCGAAATAGCCGTCCGTAGCATATTGGCGAGCCGATTTGCGAAGAATTTTTCCAATCTTCTTTTCCAATTCACGTACACCGCTTTCACGGGTATAAGACTCGATGATTGCTTCCAACGTATTCTTTGGAATCTTGATATCGCTCTTCTTCATACCGTTTGCTTCCAGCTCTTTCGGAACCAAGTGGCGACGGGCAATTTCTATCTTTTCTTCGGTTATGTAGCCGCTTACTTCAATCAACTCCATACGGTCGAGCAACGGCCCCGGAATTGTGTTCAGATTATTGGCGGTAGCAATGAACATCACCTTCGACAAGTCATAATCCACATCCAGGAAGTTGTCGTGGAACGTAGTATTCTGTTCCGGATCAAGCACTTCGAGCAGAGCGGAAGAAGGGTCGCCCTGACGGTCGGCACTCACCTTGTCTATCTCGTCCAATATAAATACGGGATTGGAAGAACCGGCTTTAATCAGACTCTTGATAATACGTCCGGGCATTGCTCCGATATACGTCTTGCGGTGTCCGCGTACTTCCGCTTCATCATGTACGCCACCCAAGGACATACGGATATACTTCCGCTTCAAAGCAGCCGCTATAGAGCGCCCCAAAGAGGTCTTACCCACACCCGGAGGACCATACAGACAGATGATAGGCGACTTCATATCTCCTTTCAGCTTCAATACGGCAAGGTGCTCCAATATACGCTCTTTTACCTTCTCCAAGCCGTAATGGTCTTTATTCAACGTCTTCTCTGCATTAGTCAGGTTCAGATTATCCGTTGTATAAACGCCCCACGGCAAACTCATCATAGTCTGCAAGTAGTTCAGTTGCACACTGTAATCGGGCGATTGCGGATGCATGCGCTCCAACTTATCCACTTCTTTCAGGAATGTACTTTTTACTTCTTCATTCCATTTTATGGTTTCAGCTTTTTTGCGCATTTCTTCCAGTTCCTGCTCCTGACTGCCACCACCCAATTCATCCTGAATGGTTTTAATCTGCTGTTGCAGGAAATATTCGCGCTGTTGCTGGTCTATATCCTCGCGGGCGCGCATTTGGATAGACTCCTTAATCTCGGCAAGCTGCACTTCCCGATTCAAAATCTCAAGCAAACGATAAGTGCGGGCACGCAATGCGTCAATACGCAGCAACTCTATCTTTTCATCCTTCTTCAAGGGCAGATTGGTGCAGATAAAATCTACCAAAAACATCGGGTTATTAATGTTTTTGATGGCGAATGCAGAGTCTTGCGGAAACATTTCCGAGGATTTTATGTAACGCACGGTCAAATCCTTACATGCTTCTACCAATGCCTGAAATTCCTTGTCATCTTTAGCAGGTATCTCTTCATTGAGGGTAGTTACACGCCCTTTCAAATAAGGAGCCACTTCCATTATTTCTTTCAACTCAATGCGTTTGGAACCTTGCAGAATAACAGTCGTTGTCTGATCCGGCATTTCCAATACACGGACAATCTTGGCAACCGTACCGATTGTATGCAAGTCCTCAAGTACAGGCTCCTCCGTATCAGCGGCTTTCTGACACACTACAGCTATATATGAACTTTTCTTTTCTGCCTCACGCACCAATTTTAAGGAAGACTTTCTTCCAACGGATACCGGCATAAACACACCCGGAAACAAAACCATGTTCCGAAGAGGCAATACCGGAAGGATTTCATCAACCTCAATATCCATCAATTGTTCTTCATTCCCCTCAAAATCAGCAATTACAGAAAATGCATTTTCATTCCTATCTTCGATATCACTAAAGTAATTTCTTTTCTTCATTTCATTCTTTTTAGTTTATGTCATATTGGCAGGCCAATAAGGCGCTTGCAAAGTTAGCTATTTCTTCTGTATAAACGGGTGTCCTTTCTTTAAAAAGACAAAAACGATGCCAAAATTGCCGTTATTTTGTCGGCTTTGATTATTTTTGAGTCCGATTAACAAAGACAAATATGCCGAATCCTTATTTTCAGTTCAAACAATTTACTGTCCGACACGACAAATGCGCCATGAAGGTAGGTACAGACGGGGTGTTATTAGGAGCGTGGGCTCCGGTTCAAGATGTTAAACGGATTCTTGATGTAGGAGCGGGTAGTGGCTTAATATCCTTACAATTAGCACAGCGTAATCCGGAAGCGGTAATTACCTCTGTCGAGATAAATCCGGCAGCGGCGGCACAAGCCCAAGAGAATATTCAATCGTCCCCCTGGAGCAATCGGATGGAAGTTGTATGCTGCGACTTCCGCAAGTATCACCCGGAAGATAAATTCGACCTGATCGTTTCCAACCCGCCTTATTTTGTTGACGCCCTGAGATGCCCTGACAATCAGCGCTGCATGGCACGGCACACGAGTGAGCTGAACTATGAACTTCTTTTTGGGCATTCGGCGTACTTATTATCGGAACAGGGAGTTATAAGCATTATCATTCCGGCCGAAGTTGAAAGAACAGTGATTGATACGGCCTGGAAATATAATTTTCATCCACATCGCCGTTTGCATGTTTTTACCAAACCCGGAAAACCTTGCCGGCGCGTGTTGCTGACTTTCGGCCGGCAAAGCATATCATGTATTGAGGACAGTCTTTACATAGAAGGAGAGAAACACGAACAATTTACCCCGGAGTACATTGCGCTGACCAAAGACTTTTATTTAAAGATGTAATGTTCTTGATAACTCATAAAGAATAAGGAAAGTCTCTATGGATAGTAGGAAAATGTATTGCCAACAAATAGTCCGGCTACTATTCTTAATTCGTTAAACAGTTATTGCCCTTGCGTCAGACATCTGTTACTCTTGCGTTAGACGGCTGTTTAACGAAAGGGCAACAGATGTCTGACGAATTATTATTTGCAGTCAAGGGCAGTAATAAATGCGAAATAAGGTCTAATGGATTATTGTAACCCACCATAATTTATACATAGCAACAAGAAGGGTCAATGTAAAAACCTGAGGGGTAATATTTGTAAAAATCCTATCTTTGCATAAAACTAACTCAGAAATCTTATGGACAACAACGGCTACCGTCTCCTTCTTCCTGAAGGGACATTGGATTATTTCATCATCTCGGACGTAAAGGAAAGCGCATCGGAAATAGTGATTTATTTAGAAGAAAAGAATGAAGTTCCTAAAGAATACGCAGGAATGAAAGTTGAGAGCAAGGGTTTTTACGAACCTGTTGTGGTTCAGGATTTCCCCATACGCGGCAAGAAGCTTTTTCTGAACGTGCGCCGGCGCAGGTGGGTTGTCAAGGATGAGAACCGTTACGTGAGCCGTGACTGGAAACTGGTTGCCGGTGGTAGCCGTATGACGCATGAATTTGCGTCTTTTTTAAAAGAATTATATTGATAAGCTGCCGGTGGGCTGCAGGCTGTTGGGAACGCTGTTCGGGGTCGACGGGGAACTGCTCGAGCGGCAATACCGGAATCACCTGAGCGGTTATCTCTGTTGGGAGCAGCTTCCTCATGCCGAAGAATGGCTTCTTTTCGAGAAGAACATCGGTGCTTATGTGGGACTGGATGAAGTCTGCCTTTCCCGCGGAGAATTATATACCGTGTTGATAAACAAGGAGAGAAAAGGCCGTTCGGGCAGTCTTATCGCCGTTGTGAAAGGAACAGATGTAAAGACCGTGACCTCCGTACTGCTCCGTCTTTCCCGCCGCAGACGCTTTCAGGTCAGGGAGATAACTATGGATATGGCTCCGAACATGGAGCAGATCGCCCGCCTCTGTTTTCCCGCCGCACGCCGCGTCACAGACCGTTTCCATGTGCAGAAACTCGCTTATGAGGCGGTTCAGGATATGCGCGTTAAAGCACGTTGGGAGGCTTTGGACGAAGAATCCGTTCAGATCGCCCATGCCAAAGCCTGCGGGAAGATATATCATGCGCCGGTCTTTGAAAACGGTGATTCACGCAAACAGCTTCTTTCGAGAAGCATTTACCTATTATATAAGAAGGAATCCTTGTGGACGGAATCACAGCGCGTACGCGCCGGCATCCTGTTCCGGGAGTATCCCGATATTAAGAAAGCATACTACCTCTCCATGAGGCTCGGACTGATATACCACCAATGCAGGTACAAGGATGCGGCATTGACGCGTCTTGCCCGCTGGTATGACGAGGTGGAAAAATCAGGGTTTCTTGCTTTCGGAAGAGTGGCACGTTCCGTACAGATGCATTACCGGGAAATAATCAACTTCTTTGATAGAGGTTCAACAAACGCTGCTTCCGAATCGTTCAATGCAAAAATAAAGGAGTTCCGCACACAATTCAGAGGAGTAAAGGACAGAGTTTTCTTCCTGTTCAGATTGGCGAAAATTTATGCATAAGCTATGAATCCCTCAGGTTTTTACGTTGACCCGAAGTTTTTAAGATTTTCCGCAGATTTACAGCAAGTTGCGAAGGTGGAAAAGAAAAAGCGACAACCGATTTTGCTCGTTTGTCGCCTTCTGTCGGAATGAGGCGACTCGAACGCCCGACCCCTACGTCCCGAACGTAGTGCGCTACCAACTGCGCTACATTCCGATACTTTTTTGAGGGGAAATGTGGTGCCACCAGGAATCGAACCGGGGACACAAGGATTTTCAGTCCTTTGCTCTACCAACTGAGCTATGGCACCTTTTCCGTTTGCGGGTGCAAAGATAAAGATATTTTTTTATACTACAAGGCTTTTTGAGGAAAAATATTAGAAAAATCCCCTTTGTAGCTTTTAAAACAAGAACAAAGGGGATATTTGTATTAGTTATGAGTATAGATTTCTACGTAATTGCTTAATCTATATTCGGATTGATACTGTGCCAGTCTTTAATGGGCGGCAATACGCCCATTCCTATAACTTCGTCGCGTAGTTTACAGAGATGGGCGTAACTTTCTTTCAGTTTAGCCTCTTCTTCGGGAGTACCTTTCAGCTCTTTGTAGTGCACACCGTCCTTATTGATTTCGGTTTCCATAGCCATCATGATATGGTCGAAACCGTGACTGTGTACATATGTGCCTGCTGGCCAGCGGAAAGGCTTTCCACCCATGGCGGCAGCAATCATTTCTATGGAAATATACGCAGGGCTTTGGAAAGAAGAACGACCGCGCAAAGCGATAATGTTAGCGCCGCCTTTGGTAACTTTGGTCTGTATTTCTGCCCATTCTTCCTTTGTCAGGGCAGGAGTGCCGATGATATCCAGCAACGGTTTCCCATCTACTTTGGCGGTAGAAGCATATACAGCCATTTGTTCGCCATGTCCGCCATATGTACGGCAGTTCTCTATCTTATCGGGAGCAATGCCGAAATGTTTGGAAAGTTCGCTACGCAGGCGGGTACTGTCAAGGGCTGCCAGTGTTGTAACCTGAGATGGCTTCAATCCTGAGTACAATAATGTAATCAGGCCGGTAATATCGGCCGGGTTAAAGATGACAACCACGTGCTTCACATCCGGGCAGTAAGCTTTCACGTTCTTACCGAATTCTTCGGCAATGGCGGCATTGCCTTTTAGCAAATCCTCACGGGTCATACCTGCTTTACGGGCTGCACCACCGGAAGACACTACATATTTGGCATCGGTCAGAGCCTCTTTAATGTCGGATGTGAATGTCAGGTTCAGACCTTCGAAGCCGCAGTGGAACATTTCTTCCGCCACACCTTCCAGACCGGGAGCATAAGGGTCGTATAAACAGATGTTCGGGGTGAGGTGCATCATGATTGCAGTCTGTGCCATGTTGGAGCCGATCATACCGGCTGCACCTACAATGGTCAGCTTTTCGTTTGTAATAAATTCCATAATTATATTATTTAAAGGTGAATAATAAACGCTTTTGTCGATTGTTACGTTACAAAGATAACCGTTTTCCAGAAGAGTTGTTTATATAAAAAAGTTATCTTTTAGAGCGAAAAGTTATTCCTTATCTTTATCTTTGTATAAGGTAGGACGCGGCTCGGCAGTACCCGCGCTCAAAAGCGGGCTTTTGGCTTGGTATTGCGCTCACCTTTCGCTATCTTTGCGCAGGATGCCAGAATAGGCTGTGTTCTATTGCGTATCGTTCTTGTTATAAATATTACGAAATATAATTTGTATGAGTATAGAGTTAGGAAAGTTCAATACTTTGAGGGTGGTGAAAGAGGTTGATTTCGGCATGTATCTGGATGGTGGTGAAGAAGGAGAAATTCTGCTTCCGTCGCGTTATGTGCCCGAAAACTGCAAGCCGGGAGATGAACTGACTGTGTTTATCTACCTGGATAACGAGGAACGGTTGGTAGCTACTACACTGACACCATTAGTACAGGTCGGTGAGTTTGCCTGTTTGGAAGTGGCATGGATAAATCAATACGGCGCTTTCCTTAACTGGGGATTGATGAAAGATTTGTTTGTTCCTTTCCGTGAACAGAAAATGAAGATGCAGGTTGGGAAGCAATATGTAATCCATGCTCATCTGGATGATGAGAGTTACCGGATTGTAGCCTCTGCCAAAGTGGACCGTTATCTTTCGAGAGAAAAAGCGCCTTATGAACCTGGTCAGGAAGTCAGCATACTTATCTGGCAGAAGACTGATTTAGGTTTTAAGGCTATTATTGAGAACCGATATAGCGGTTTGCTGTATGAAAGCGAGATATTTCAACCCCTGCATACAGGCATGACATTGAAGGCTTATGTAAAGCAGGTTCGCGAGGATGGAAAGATTGACCTGATACTTCAGAAACCGGGGCAGGGCAAGGTGGAAGACTTTGCTGCTACCTTATTGGATTATATCCGTGAGCAGGGCGGACACATCACTTTGCATGACAAGAGCCCTGCCGAAGAGATTTACGATACATTCGGTGTCAGCAAGAAAACCTTTAAAAAAGCAGTTGGCGATTTATACAAAAAACATCTGGTATCGCTGCAGGAAAATGGGATTGAACTGGCAAAAAAACTCTAATCCCTACCTGTAATAGGGTTTTCCCTATAACATATTAGAGAGAAACAGAAGGATGGGGGAAAATATTCCCCTATTTTTGTTTTTACTAAAATGATGGAATATAAACTTGTAAAGAACGCTGCCATGAAACGAATATTATTTATGTTGTTTGCCGTGATAATGAGTACTGCTGTCTGCCATGCGGCCATGAGCAACAGTAAAGTGCGTAAAGAAACACGCTTTCTTACGGATAAGATGGCTTATGAACTGAATCTGAATACGGCTCAGTATAATGATGTATATGAAATTAATTATGACTTTATTTCAGGTGTACGTTATCTGATGGATGATGTGCTGAGGGGTGAAGAATGGGCGTTGAATCGGTATTACGATTATCTGGATATACGCAATGACGATTTACGTTGGGTATTGAGCCGCAGACAGTATTCCCGTTTCATGCAGGCTGCCTACTTCTTCCGTCCGATTTATGTGAGTGGCGGGCATTGGTCTTTCCGGATTTATGTTACTTATACCAATCCGAATCATTTCTACTATCCGCGTCCTTATCATTATCGTACTTACTGTGGCGGACATAACCGTGTTCATTATCATAATGTAAGCTATTACCGGGGCAGACATAACTATCCTACCTATAACGGCTCTTTCCGTATCCGTGATAATAAATCGTACCATACAAGCCGGCGTTCGGATTTCGGTTCGGTTCATATCCGTCCCAATTCCGGTACGCGCCCTAATAACGTGGAACAGTCCAATCGCCGTCCTGCTACCAACGCTCCGGTACGCCGTTCCGATACTAAGAAGGAAGTAAATGCTCCTAAACGCGGGCAGAGTATTCAGAAGGAAAACGAAAGCATAAGACGACGCAGCAACTCTTCTTCATCCTCTACGCGTACAACACGTTCTTCTTCCCGTTCGTCAGAAAGAGGTAAAGAAACGTCAAGACGAAATTAAACGCTTATCCATGTGTATTTATAACTGATAAACGGGGGATACTTCAATATACCTGATGATTTCTTTCAGGCACGGAATTCACGGAAAAAGAAGTAAAGAAAATCTGTGTTTTCCGTGTAGTCCGTGCCTGAAAAGAAAATAAATAAAAAGTGTTCATCTCCTTACAAACACACAACAACTAAAATTATATTTATTCGATAGGCTCTCCTTTATAAAAGTCCAGTATCTTGGTACGGAACAGGTACTCGTATTTGGCTTGTAGTTCATCGGATTGTGCTTTCATCAGGTTCTGCTTGGCCTCATTGTATTCTACGGCGTTCGCTTTCCCGTTTTCGTATTTCTCGCTCATCAGCTTAAACGATGCTTCGCTTGCCGAGGCTGCCGCGCTGCTGCTTGTGTACTTGCTTTCGGATGCTGCCGCATTGTACCATGCCTGCTGAATTTCTTTGTAGAGGTCCTTCTTGGCATTATCCAGTTGCAAGGAGTAGTTTTCACGTTGCAGGCGGGCTGTACGTACCCGGTTGCGTGTAGCCAGTCTGTTAAAGATGGGAACACTCAGATTAAAACCGATGTATTTGTTGAAATTATCACTCATTTGCTGGCTGAAAGTGCGATTGATTGTCGAATAATAATTCGTACCGAGACTCCCGCTGAGAGTCAGTTGCGGATAGTAACCGCTTTGGGCGATTCGGATACTGTGTTTACTTCCTTCCAGACGATACTGTGCAGCTTGTATTGAGGCCTTGCAACCTAATGCTAACTGATATATTTCGTCCGGAGAAGCCAATGGGATAAGTTCTATTGTTGCGGCAGGATTTTCCAAGAGGAAACCTTCCGGTGTTTCCAGTTCGATAAGCTGGCTGAGGTCGAGCAATGCCAGTTGATAGTTATTGCCCGTCTGTACCGCATTCATCTCATCCTGCGCTACACGTGCTTTGGCTTCGGCAACTTCTGCCGGAGAGGCTTTCCCTACTTCTGCCAGCCGCTCTATGCGGTTGCATTGTTCTTTGCTCAGCTCTACTTGTCCTAAAGAAACCCGGTGCAGTTCTTCGTTGAACAGTACCTGTAAGTAGGCTGAGGCTATATTGATGGAGATATCTTCTTTGGCTTTCTCCAAGTCGGCAAGAGCGGCTTTTAGGTTTAATTTGGCCAAAGCATACTGGTTGGGTATCTCGAGTCCGGTAAACAGTGGAATACTGGTGGAAACGGACATATTTGTACCGTGACTGCCTGTGTTGACATATACGGTGGAGTAATCACCGGTACTCTCGTCCTTGATAGCGGTCTGCGTGCGTCCCCAGTTCCAGTTTTGTCCGGCACTGGCATTAAGGTTCGGCAGTCGTGCCCATTTGGCGGTATTCACTTCAACATTGCTTTGTTCGGCTGCATTGGCTGTCCGGCGAATGTCGATATTATGCTCGATGGCGTAGTCTATACATTGCCGTAGCGACCAGCGGTCTTGCGCCTGAACTTGTATGCAAGCCAGAACGGCCATATATATAAGTATCTTTTTCTTCATGGCGTTTTTGCTTCTTCTAAGTATAACGGTTATTTATCTTTTTTCTCAGCGCCACGCACTTTGTCTTTGGCAGTCAGGCCGCTTTTGACGGCAATTTTGATACCGTCGCTCATGCCTACTTCTATCTGTTGGCGTTTGAACTTCTGTTGAGGTACACTGTCGGTCAGTACATATACAAAGGTGCTGTCTCTACTGAACTCAACCGTACTTTCCGGCAGGGCGAGCGTCTTGAGGGCACGTTCCAGCACAATTTCCGCATTGGCGGAATAGCCGGAACGGATTTGTACGCTGTCCGGCGCCTGGATGGCCGCTTTGATTTCGAATTGGTTGGCTCCGTTTTCTTCTACGCCTTTCGGAGATATGTATTCCAGTACGGCATTGAACGAGAGGTTTTGCAAAGCACCGATAGTTAGCTTTACCGGCATGCCTTCGTGTACGCGGCCTACCTCGGTCTCATCCAGGTTGCCCCGGAAGATGAGGTCATTCATATTGGCAACCGTGGCGATTGTTGTTCCATCGTTGAACGTATTGCTCATGATAACGGAGTTGCCGACTTTGATAGGTACATCCAAAATTAGTCCGGTAATGGTGGAACGAATCAATGTGCTGCTGAATGAAGCGCTGTTCTTGGTGATACCTTCCTTTACGATTTCCAGATTGTCTTTGGCTGTTTGCAATTCCTCCCGTGCCTGTTTTACGTTCACTTCCCCCTTTTCGTATTCTTCGTTGCTGATGAGTTTGTCATTAAACAACTTCTCGACACGGGCAAAGTCCGTTTCGGCTTGTTTGGCATTGATTTCTGCCAGACGGACGCGGCTTTCGGCAGAGTTCAGCGTGCCCAGTTCGGGGATAACCTTTACTTTGGCAATCACTTCGCCTTGCTTGACGCTTTGTCCGGCTTCTTTATATACTTCGGAAATGATACCGGATATTTGCGGCTTGATAAGCACTTCATCTCTGGGCTCCACCTTTCCGGTGGCTACGGTTGTCTTTTCCAAATCGGCTGTTTCCGGAACGATGGTCTCATATACCTTTACAGTGGGCTGGGATTTCCGGTACAAAAACACGAATGTCCAGATAAATATGGCAGCTACTACCGCCAGTGATGCGATTTTCAGATACTTCTTTGTTTTCATCTTTATTGTATTATTGTTTTATTTTTCTATCGTTTTATCAGTCTGTCACCTTGCCGTTTTTTACTCATCCCTTATCGCTTCGATAGGTTTGATGGCCATTGCGCGGTAAGCAGGTGCCAGTCCTGCCAGCATCCCTAATGCAATGAGAAGGGCGCAAGTGCCGATAGCCAGTCCGAAGGAGACTTGATAATGGGTCTTGATGACTCCGGGATCATTCGCTGCGCTTTCCAGTATTTGCAGTATAAGTACGGCAAAAGAGATACCTGCCATGCCGGCTACGGTAGTCAGTACCATACTTTCCGAAAGGATTTGTTGCAGAATATCTTTGGGACGGGCACCGATGGCACGCCGTATGCCTATTTCCGTAGTGCGTTCCTTTACCGTTACCATCATGATATTGGATACGCCGATAGCTCCGGCAAACAAGGTTCCCAAGCCCACCATCCAGATAAGGATGCGGGTACCTGTCATCAGTGTGTCCATCATGGAAAACATGGCTTCTGCATTGAGGAACATGATTGCCTGTTTGTCGTCCGGCGAGATGTAATGGGCGGCTTTGATGCGATGTTCTATTTCCGGTTCTACGTCCTTAACCTTCACTCCCGGCTTCATGATAAAACAGACTACATCTATCCTTTGTCCCAGATTATATGTCTGCTGCATCGTTGTGAAGGGTAGGGTAACCGCTTCCGAAGCCTGTCCCTGTATGTTCACATTACCCTCGGAAGAGCACATGCCGATAACACGGTAATAAATGCCGTTTACCCTGATATATTTTCCGCAAGGGTCCTCACCCGGCTTGAAGAGGCTTTCGTACACGCGTTTGCCAATGACGCATACCTTGCGCGCCTCACGTATATCCACGTCATTGATAAAGCGGCCGTACGTCATTTCCTGATGTTCTATCTGTTCGTATTCGGGGTATAGACCTTTGACGCTGCATTCGTATTTGTTTTCTCCGTAAACGGCTGTCTGTCCCCATAAGGCAAATGAAGGAGTGGCCGTTTTTATTCCATCGATGCTGCGTACCCGTTCCACATCTTCCATTTCCAGGTCCCACCAGCGTCCTTTACGAAATCCTTTGTAGGCCTCGCTTGTCTTTTGCGCTGCAATAAATCCGGAGTTTGTAGCGAACCCTTCAAATTGCGCTTTCATTTGTTCCTGCATGCCTTGTCCGCCGCCAATAAGTGCCACAAGCATGAAGATGCCCCAGAATACACCGAACGCCGTCAGCAGACTGCGTGTCTTGTTTCTTGTTATCGTAACGAGGATTTCCTCGCATGTATCCATGTCTATTCTCATAATCGTTTAATCTGCTCTAAGTGCTTCGATAGGACTGATGCTTACCGCCTTTTTAGCTGGGAAGAATCCGGCAAGCGTACCTGCGACAATCAGGGTCAATGTAGCCTGTATGGCAATGCCGATATCCACTGTGGGGTCCGAGAACATCCTGGCTTGAAACATACCCGCATCCGCTGTTTGTGTGCCGAAGGCGGAATTCATCCATTCCGTTACTCCGATGCCTGCCACCATGCCGATGTAGCCGAAAAAAGTGGTAATCGTAACGCTTTCCACAATAATCAGCCGAAGGATGGAAAAAGGCTTTGCACCCAGCGCTTTGCGTATGCCGAACTCGCGTGTGCGTTCCTTGACGGTAATCAGCATGATGTTCGATACGCCTACGATGCCGCTCAGCAGGGTAAAAATACCTATCACCCAAATGGCGGTACGCAACAAGCCGGCTACGTTCTGTGTCTGTATGTATTGTGTAAAGCGGTTCCATATCCATATTGCGCCTTCATCTTCCGGGTTGAAACGGTGGTTGGCGGCAATGACTTTACGGTACTCTTTCTCAAAGGTTTCGTTGGCCGCTTCGCTCGTCAGGTTTTTGGTGGTGAAGATGATGTTGTTGAGTTTATCGCCTTTGTTATAGATGGTTTGCATGGTGGAGAAGGGGATAAAGGCCAGGCTGCTTTGGTCTCCCTGGTCTTCGTACAATCCGACTACCCGGTAGGCTACACCGCCTGCATTGACAAACCGGCCGACAGGTTCCGTACGTGACTTTCCGAAAAGAATTTCTGCCGACTTTTTATGAAGAATGATAACTTTCCGCCGTTCTTTCACATCGTTCCGGTTGATAAAGCGTCCGCTTGCGGTCTTGATGGCTTCGGACTCTACGTAGTTCGGGTGTACGCCCATCAGCGAGATATTGATGTATTCTTGTCCGAAGCTGATGTTTACATCTCCCTGCCGCAGGGTGGCGCCGGCAGTGATGATATTGTCGGGAAAGTATTTTTCGGTTGCGGCGAGGTCTTTGTTTTCCAGTTGGATACGCCGTCCTTCTTTCAAGCCTTCGTACGATTGGGTGGTCCAGCCACCGCCCAGGCGGATGGAGTTCAATGCGCGTTCGGATGCGTTTTGTTCGAAAGCATGGATGATGCCGTTGCCTGCTCCCAGCAGTACGATAAGCATAAAGATGCCCCACGCCACTGCAAAACCGGTGAGGAACGTGCGCAACTTGTTACGCTTGATTGTACCGTATATTTCTTGCCAAAGGTCTATCATGATTACTGTAAGTGATGTTATAAAGCGATAGGAGATTAATGTAATGACGCGGCAGTGTCCGTTATTTCATGAAACCGTCCTTGCCGAATGGCGATGCGTCGTGATTCAGGTTCTCTTCAATGCTTCCTATCACACCGTCTTTAATGTGGATAATCTTGTCTGTCTGATTGGCAACGCCGCTCTCGTGGGTTACGACCACGATGGTCATGCCCGTTTCATGCAAGTCTTTCAGAATTTGCATGACCTCTACGGAAGTCTTGCTGTCGAGAGCACCGGTCGGTTCGTCGGCAAGGATAATCTGGGGGCGGGTAATCAATGCACGGGCAATGGCTACACGCTGCTTCTGTCCGCCGGACATTTCGTTGGGCATGTGGTGAGCCCACTCTTTCAGCCCCAGGCGTTCCAGATATTCCAACGCCATAGCGTTACGCTTCCGGCGGCTTACTCCTTGATAGAAGAGAGGAAGAGCCACATTCTCTACCGCATCCTTGAAGGAAATCAGATTGAATGACTGGAAGATAAAGCCAATCATACGGTTGCGGTATTCGGCGGCTTTGTTTTCGCTCAGGTTCTTGATAAGCGTACCGTTCAGGTAATATTCTCCTGTATCGTAGTTGTCCAGAATGCCTAAGATGTTGAGGAGCGTGGATTTTCCGGAGCCTGACGCTCCCATAATAGAGACGAACTCTCCTTTTCGGATATCAAGGTCGATGCCTTTGAGTACGTGTAGCGGTGCTCCGTTATTATAGGTCTTGTTGATGTCTTTCAGTTGTATCACGTTTTTCCTGTTTATAGCTTTGTTCTTATTGATTTTAACTATTAGACGCAGCAATGTGACGAAAAGTTGCAATTGACGTGAAGTTTTTTAAAAAAAGATTTTGCAGTGTCGTTTTTCTTTGTGTAATTTGTAACCATTAATGTTATAACTAACCCTTTAAACAAAAAAGTAAATATCATGAATTCAAACATGGAAAAACCCTATGTAGTGGGGATTGACATAGGCGGAACGAACACCGTCTTTGGTATCGTAGATGCACGTGGCACTATTCTTGCAAGTGGTTCCATCAAGACGGGAGCTTATGATGAGGCAGACAATTACGTAGACGAAGTATGCAAGAATCTTCTTCCGCTGATTATCGCAAATGGCGGTGTTGATAAAATAAAAGGTATCGGTATCGGTGCTCCTAACGGCAACTATTATAGCGGTACAATCGAGTTTGCCCCGAATCTTCCGTGGAAAGGAGTAATTCCTTTGGCAGCCATGTTTGAAGAACGTTTGGGCATCCCTACGGCACTGACCAATGACGCCAATGCCGCCGCTATCGGTGAAATGACCTACGGTGCTGCACGCGGTATGAAAGATTTCATCATGATAACGCTGGGTACGGGTGTAGGCAGCGGTATCGTTATCAACGGACAAATGGTATACGGACACGACGGTTTTGCCGGAGAGTTGGGACACACTATCATACGTCGCGAAAACGGTCGTCTCTGCGGATGCGGTCGCCACGGCTGTCTGGAAACTTACTGTTCGGCTACCGGTGTGGCGCGTACTGCACGTGAGTTCCTCACTGCACGTACCGAACCGAGTTTGTTGCGTTCCATTCCGGCCGAAAACATCACCTCTAAGGATGTGTATGATGCAGCCGTTCAGGGTGACAAGCTGGCACAGGATATTTTTGACTTTACCGGTACTATTCTGGGAGAGGCTATTGCAGACTTCATTGCTTTCTCCAGTCCCGAAGCAATTATTCTGTTCGGTGGGTTGGCTAAGTCCGGAGATTACATCTTCAAGCCTATCCAGAAAGCTATCGATGATAATATCCTGATGATTTACAAGGGCAAGGCCAAATTGATGATGTCCGAACTGAAAGACTCTGATGCTGCTGTGCTGGGAGCCAGTGCGTTGGGCTGGGAGTTGAGAGATATTAAATAAGCTCAGTCTTTGATTGAAAATATAGCCGCCCTGCCGGAATATGATTTCTCGGCTGGGCGGTATTTTTTTGATATACGTCAAACAAAGTTTTCAACCGTATCAAACGTTTTTTTCACTATAATGAAAAATCTTTATTAATCCCACGAAAAAAGAAAATGCTTGTAGAAAATACAAGTTTGTTTGTACTCCTTTTACTTTTCGCATTTTTTATTCATATGGGATAGCGGGCGAAGGGACATTTGTCCGTTCCGTAAGACGAATAATTCCATTCCGTGGGATGAGGTATTTGAGACATTAAAAAAGGGAAACCAAATCAATCGGCTTCCCTTTTTTATTTAGAAATAGGAGTTTGGGATTAACCGTTAACTCTTTTTTCTTTAATTCTTGCTTTCTTACCGGTAAGAGCACGCAGGTAGTACAATTTAGCGCGACGAACTTTACCCACTTTGTTCACTTCGATGCTGTCGATAGCCGGTGATTCAATCGGGAAAATACGTTCTACACCTACAGTACCAGACATCTTACGTACAGTAAAACGCTTCTTCTCTCCATGTCCGGCAATCTTGATAACAACGCCACGGTACAACTGTACACGTTCTTTGTTACCTTCGACGATACGATATGCTACTGTAACAGTGTCACCTGCCTTGAAGCTAGGGTGTTGTTTGCCGGTAGCAAATGCTTCTTCTGCAATTTTAATTAAATCCATTGTTCTTATTATTAAATTGTTTGATCGTTACAACGCAACATACCAGGCTTCTCACTCGGTGTCCTGACAGCGATTGCGCGAAAGCGGTGCAAAGGTAGAGTTTTTCTTTTGATTGACAAAGAGATGTACTCTTTTTCTTTTTTGCCGGATGGAAAGAAATGCCGTTCCTCTTTGGGATTACAGCAAAAGAAAAGTATATTTGTAGCAATTTAAAAATGGATGAATATGAAGAAATGTTATTTGAAAATCGTCTCAGGAACAGCGTTGGCAGTGATGTTTTTGTTTGCATCTTGCCATTCGGCCTACGAAGTGACAAAAGCCGAAGGGCGCATGCAGCCGATAGACTCTACCTATGATGTTGCTCCCGATGCGGAAGCCATGGCGTTGCTTGCCCCCTACAAGGCGAAGATAGACAGTATGATGTACCGGGTAGTGGGCACTGCCGAGATGTCTATGGATAAAGGAGCTCCCGAAAGCCTACTTTCCAATCTGGTGGCCGATGTGCTGCGCGGAGCGGCTGCGCAGGTGCTTGGAAAACCTGCCGATATGGGGCTTGTGAATATGGGTGGATTGCGGAACGTGCTGACGGAAGGCCCCATTACTTGCGGCAACATCTACGAAATACTGCCGTTCGAGAACTCACTTTGTGTCGTAACTTTGAAAGGTGTTTATCTGAAGCAACTGTTTGAGAGCATTGCGGCACGTGGCGGCGAAGGAGTCAGCGGTGTGAACTTGCGGATTACCAAAAGCGGAAAGTTGCTCGGGGCTACCGTAGCCGGCAAGCCGGTTGTCGACGACAAACTGTACACGGTTGCCACTATCGATTATCTGGCCGACGGCAATAGCGATATGACCGCCCTGATTCAGGCCGAAAAGAGAGATTGTCCGCCGGGTGCGACCTTGCGCGGTCTGTTTATGGACTATGTAGAGCAACAGACGGCAGCAGGCAAGAAGATTACTTCGCGCATGGAAGGACGAATCACCGTGGAAGATTAAGAACAGAAAACTAAAAAAGAGAATTCGATGAAACGTATATCTATATATTGCCTGCTAATGTTCTGTGCATTGCTGACAGCATCGGCACAGCAGACCAAGCAATTGGTCATTCTGCACACAAGTGACACTCACAGCCGTATCGAACCGATTGACCTGCACGCTGCCGACCCGTATGCAGGGGCGGGCGGTGTGGTACGCCGCGCCACTTTTCTGAAAGATTTCCGTACCAAGAATCCGGATGTCCTGCTCTTTGACTGCGGCGACATTTCGCAAGGTACTCCCTATTACAATCTTTTCCGGGGCGAGGTGGAAGTCCAGATGATGAACCTTATGGGCTATGATGCCATGACTATCGGTAATCATGAGTTTGACTTCGGGCTGGATAATATGGCGCGTTTGTTCCGTATGGCCCACTTTCCGGTGGTATGTGCCAATTACGATGTCACCGGAACAGTTCTTGAGGGACTGGTGAAACCTTATGTAGTCCTGGAACGCGGAGGTATAAAAATCGGAGTGTTCGGGGTGAGCCCCAAGATGGAAGGGCTGGTACAGGCCGATAAGTGTGAAGGCATTGTATACAACGATCCTATTGTTGCGGCGCAAGAAGTAACCGACCTTTTGCGGACCAAGGAAGGGTGTGATGTCGTTATCTGTCTTTCCCATCTCGGCTTCCGTCTTAAAAATGAAGTCTGCGATGAGAAGCTGGCGGCGGCAACCAGGGGAATTGATGTAATATTGGGCGGCCATTCCCATACTTTTATGGAGAAACCGGCTTTCTGCCTGAATGCGGAGGAGAAGAGTATTCCGGTATTGCACACCGGGAGAAGCGGCATTTTTGTAGGAGAATTGGATTTGACACTGACGAAGGAATAGCGGATGAAAAGGCTGTTACTGTTTATACTGGTTATAATGGGATGTTGCGGGCGTTTTGCTTCGGATGCGAAACGTTGTCCGGCTACACCTACCGTTGTTTCCCCCGTAGAGCCGTTGCTGGTGAGGTCGGTAGTGGATGATGTGCGATGCAGGCAGTGGGTGGATTCGGTTTTGGGCACACTCAGCCTGAAAGAGCGGATAGGACAGCTTTTTATCTATACAATCGCCCCCTATCAGGACAAGGGCAACAAGGAGTTGCTGCGCAAGGTTGTCGAGGATTATAAAGTCGGCGGTTTGCTGTTTTCCGGCGGACTGATGCAAAACCAGGCCATGCTGACGAATGAAGCGCAACGCATGGCGGATATTCCTCTGTTGATTACGTTTGACGGTGAGTGGGGGCTTTCCATGCGTCTGCGGGGTACACCCGTCTTTCCGAAGAATATGGTACTGGGATGTATACAGAACGATACCCTGCTCTATGAGTATGGCAGGGAAATGGCAAGGCAGTGCCGGGAACTTGGTGTACAGGTGAATTTTGCTCCGGTGGCGGATGTCAACATCAATCCGAAGAATCCGGTTATCAACACCCGCTCTTTCGGTGAAAATCCGGTGAACGTTGCCAATAAGGTTATCGCCTATGCCAGAGGTCTGGAAGACGGCGGAGTACTCTCGGTATCCAAACATTTTCCGGGGCATGGGGATACGGACGTGGATTCGCATAAATCGCTTCCGGTTTTACCGTTCACGCGCGAGCGTTTGGACAGTGTCGAGTTGTATCCTTTTAGAAAAGCTGTTCAGGCAGGGGTAGGCGGCATTATGGTGGGGCATTTGGAAGTGCCTGCTTTTGAGGCGCAGCGCGGATTGCCTTCTTCCCTTTCCCGCAATGTGGTTTATGACTTGCTGACACGCGAATTGCAGTTCCGGGGACTTGTCTTCACAGATGCTTTGGCTATGAAGGGAGTTTCCAAACATGAGTCGCTCTGCTTGAAAGCATTGCAGGCGGGGCATGACTTACTGCTCGTTCCCCGGCGTATAAAAGAAGAAGTGGATGCCATACTGGCTGCCGTAAAGCGCGGTGAGTTGACGGAGCAGGCGGTGGAGGAGAAATGCAGAAAGGTATTGACTTATAAATATGCACTTGGGCTGAATAAGAAGCCTCTTATTCGTCTTTCCGGATTGGGAACCCGAATTAATACGCCCTATACGCGGGATTTGATTCGTCGTTTGAATCTGGCGGCTGTTACCGTGCTGGGCAATGCGGCGAAAGTGCTGCCACTGGATCCGGCGATTAAAGATGTTGCGGTGTTGAATGTCGGGGAAGCAGCGGAGATGCGGCCTTTTATCAAGCAGCTTTCCGAATATACGCATCCGGTAGAGTTCCAATTGGGAAAAGATTTACCGGCGGCAGGACGTAAGGCTTTGAGAGATAAACTGTCCGGATATAAACGTATTCTGGTATGTGTTACCGAGCATCGTCTGGCGGCTTATCAGTCTTTCTTTGCGGAGTTTGCTCCGGACGTTCCGGTGGTGTATGTGTGCTTTATTCCCGGCAAGCAACTGCCACAGATACGTCAGGGCATATCGGCAGCCGAAGCGGTGGTATTGGCGCATTCTTCGAATGATGACGTACAGCGGCAGGTGGCCGGGATACTTTATGCGGATGCCGTGGCTGACGGCCGGCTTTCGGCAAGTATCGGCAGTTTGTTTGCCGCCGGAGAAGGGATGACCTTAAGTCCGCAGACAAAGTCTCATTTCATTCCCGAAGAGCATGGCCTGGATTCCCGCTTTTTGGCACGGATTGATACGATTGCCCGGGAAGGCATACGGGAAGGAGCCTATCCGGGATGTCAGGTAGTGGTTTTGAAGGACGGGAAAGAGATGTATAATAAGGCTTTCGGTACTTATACATATACAACCGGAAATAAGGAAGCAGTTCCGGTGACACCGGCATCTGTATATGACGTTGCATCTTTGACGAAGACGACAGCTACCTTATTGGCCGTAATGAAGCTTTATGATAAAGGCCGTTTAAGCCTGACAGACCGTGTGTCTGATTATCTTCCCTACCTGCAGGATACGGATAAACGCAATATAACGGTCAGGGAACTGCTGTTCCACCAGTCGGGATTGCCTTCCACCTTGCTGTTCTATCAGGATGCCATTGATGAGGATAGTTACGAGGGTACATTATTTAAGGCACGACCGGATAAACTGCATCCTGCCCGTATCGGGCGGCAGACGTGGGCTAACCCGAATTTTCGTTTCCGTCCGGGGCTGACGTCGAAAGTACGTACAGCTGAATGTACTTTACAGGTCTGTGACAGTCTTTGGTTGAATAAGTCTTTCAAAAAGGAGTATCTCCAAAAGATAGCGGATGCGCCTTTGAGGGATAAACGGTATCGTTATAGCTGTGTGGGCTTCATTCTGCTGCAGCAGGTGGTTGAGGCACGTGCAGGAATGCCTATGGATGAGTTTCTTGCTCAAGAGTTTTATACTCCGATGGGGCTGAAGCGTACCGGGTATCTTCCGTTACGGTTCTTGTCTAAAGAGGAAATTGTGCCTTCGTCCGTTGACCCTTTCCTGCGGAAAACAGTTTTGCAAGGATTTGCACACGATGAATCGGCCGCTTTTCAAGGCGGTGTTTCCGGCAATGCGGGATTGTTCTCCACGGCTGAGGAAGTGGCGCAGATTTATCAGATGCTGCTGAATGGCGGTGAGTTGAACGGAAAACGTTATTTAAGCAAGGAGACGTGCAGGCTCTTTACCACTACGGTTGCCAAGGGATGCCGCCGTGGTTTGGGCTTCGATAAGCCGGATGTGCAGAATCCTGCGAAAAGTCCCTGCGCCCTTTCCGCTCCGGCATCGGTGTACGGACATACGGGCTTTACCGGAACTTGTGCATGGGTAGACCCGGATAACGGCTTGGTGTATGTATTCCTCAGCAATCGTATTTATCCGGAGGTGTGGAATGCGAAATTGCTGAAATCGGATATTCGGGAAAGAATACAGGAAGCGATGTATCGGGCTGTGTTGAAGTAAGGCAATCGCATCAGAATAAAAAAAGGAGATGCCGGCTAACTTGAAATCGTTAGGCAGCATCTCTTTTTTTTGAAACAATTAATTTATTCTGTTAAGTTTTAGGTGTGTATGTCAGAATGCAATACCGATACGCAGACCTAAGTTGTTCATACCGTCCACACTGTAAGTGAAGAGGTCGCCTTTGTTGGTCCCGTAGCTGTAATAGGCTGCGAAGTGCAGGCCCGGACCGTAAGCCCACGGGTAAACGTTGAAACCGATTTCTGGAGATACGTAGAATCCCCATGTATCTTTATTGGTTTCAAATACATTGAAAGTGGACTTCAACTGTGCATATTGTGTACCGAGTTTTACGCCCACATACGGTTGGAATGCACCGCCACGGTTCCACGCATAACGTGTGGCAAGACCGAAAGGCAACTGGAATACGGTATGCTGCTGGTCGGTATTCAAACTGCCGCTCGTACCGACCGGCAAGGTCTGACGGCTGAAATATTCATGGTTGCTATGATAAGCCAGGAAGCCTCCCAAAGCAAAGTTGGACGTCAGGAAGTAACCGCCTTCAAAGTTCATCCCCCATCCGCTGCCTTTGTCGGCAAAGTGGTTGTTTAAGGGGAAATTGAACTGCCAGTCGATGTTGGCATAACCGTTATCGGTCATCTGTGCCTTTGCCGGCATGGCGAAGACAAGGGCGAGGGCGGCGATTGCGAATGCCCTCAAGGATATATATTTCAATGTTTTCATACTTGTTCTTGTTTTATAAATTCAACAATAGCTTTCTATCAGGATAGAAGAAGTCGGTAGTTTATCTCGGCTGGGCACTCATTCTGTTAAGATAGGCAGATTGTGTAAAAGCCTGGTTCACGCCTTCCACTGCCATTTTGGTGTTGAAAGATGTCGAGCCGCTCAATAACCCGCTCATGTAGCTGGTCCACAGTACGGGAAGTTTTTCCTTTTCGCCTTGGGGAGCGTCGAGGTTCAGCAATTCGGTGATGAAGGAACCGGTACTATAAGCATAGTTTACGGCATACGGATAGTACCATCCGCCCCAGTTACCCCAGTAAGGAGCATCCCAATAGCCCGGGTAGTTCCACCACCATTCGGGGCGTCCGTAGTCCGTAAAGTAGTAAGTGCTCTTTACGTAACTCACTTGCAAACCGAGGTCGGCGTTTTCGCGATTGTCTGTACGGACATAACCGCGGTTGTTCATATTGGCAACGTATGCGCTGAGAATTTCCTGTGCACTTTCGTCTTTCCAATATTCGGCGTCTTTACTGTTGCCGATAACAAGGATGCTATCCGGTAAGTAATAAGTTTCGAAAGCTTTGAAGTCTGCTTTCGTGTCATAATTGGTATAAACCAGATACTTGCTGTCCAGCTTATCCATGTCGGGGTCTTTTTCGCAAGATACGAATGCTATTGCGAAGACCGCTAATAATAAGGGAATAAATTTCTTCATACTTCTATAATGTTTAGGTTAAATATAAATTCCTGCCCTATTGGTACCTTAGGCTTTTGGAGAAAGAACAAGATAAAAAATAAAAGGTTCAAAAATAGATGTGTTAAATGTGCGGTGGACTATAAAGAAACTGGTATGTTTTCTTTTTATTCAGATGGGTATGAATGGCTTTTCAGACTATCATTGCCAGTTCGTTGGCATAACCGTGCCATATAAGTGGCACAGTTGTGCCAATGAATAGGCATTATTGTGCCAATAAAGTGGCACAATAATAATTCAAGGCGGTGGAATTAGCTGGTTTTAAATAGTTGTTACCGTTTTGGGACTGGTTATATCAAAAAGACTATCTCAATTTTCATTTTGAGATAGTCTCTTTCATAGCATACGAGGGTATTGGCGACTATTTTACAATCTGATAAATGTTTTTTAATTCTTCTGCAGAGAAAGCGGTATTATCAATCGCTTTCAGATTATCTGCCAATTGTCCAACAGAACTGGCTCCGATAATAACCGAGGTCACCAAGTCGTCTTTCAGTATCCATGCAAGCGCCATTTCGGCAAGTGTCTGACCGCGACGGATGGCGAGTTCATTCAGTGCTTTTATCTTTTTCAAGACTTCATCTGTCAGCGCTTCTTTTTTAAGGAAGCCGCCTTTGGCGATGCGTGAATCATCGGGAATACCGTTCAGGTAGCGGTTGGTAAGCAATCCTTGTGCCAAAGGGGAGAAAGCGATGAATCCTGTACCGTTTTCTTTGGCTTGCCTCAGGATACCTTCTTCTTCCGGTTCGCGGTTAAACAGATTGTATTTACCTTGATAGAGTAGGCAGTGCACATCCCGCTCTTCCAAGTATTTATATGCTAATTCTGCTTTGTCTTTAGGGTATTTGGAAATGCCGATGTATAGCGCTTTACCTTGTCGTACGATGTCAACGAGTGTTTGAAGTGTCTCTTCAAGAGGGGTGTTGGGGTCGTAACGGTGGGTATAGAAGATGTCTACATATTCGAGGTTCATCCGCTTTAAACTTTGGTTGAGGTTGCTCATCAGTGATTTTCGGGAACCCCAATCACCGTAAGGACCCGGCCACATTTCATGTCCCGCTTTGGTAGAAATGAATAATTCATCCCGGTAGGGCATAAATGATTTCTTCATAATCATACCGAATGTTTCTTCTGCAGAGCCGCAGGAAGGGCCGTAATTGTTGGCGAGGTCAAAATGGGTGATACCCTTGTCGAATGCGTAATGTGCCATTGATAGCGAGTTGGCGAAGGTATTGACATCGCCGAAGTTGTGCCATAGTCCTAAAGATATTTCAGGTAGAAGGATGCCGCTCTTTCCGCAACGACGGTATTTCATACCGTTTTCGTATCTGCCGGGGGCGGGAGAATAGATGGGAGTTATCATATCTGTTGGTTTTAGTTAGACTTTATATTATATAAGGTTGTAAAAACAATGAAAGCAAAAATACGGAAATTCTTTGAAAGTATCTGTTTATTGGCTCCATAGATTGAACTTTTATTTACTTTACAATTTTATCCGTCTCCGGCTCGAAAAGTCTATTGCTGAGTGCCTGCAAAGCCCTTTTCTTGTCTTCCGTCTTAATGACGAATGCCACGTCACTGTCATTGCTGCCATACGAAATCATACGCAGCGGGATATCTGCCAGAGCTTCTATAATCTGTGCTTCGACACCGGCATACTGCCAACGCATGTTTCCCACCACGGATACAATGGACATGCGGTCTTCCATCAGAATTTTTGCATATTGTTCCAGCTCCGCAAGGATTTTGCATAGATGTTCGCTGTTGTCTATGGCGACGGATACATCCTGATTGGATGAAACCAACAGACAAAGCGGCGTTCTGTATTTGGCAAATGTATCAAAAATCTTACTGATAAACTGATAAGGACATAAGTTATGTTTCGACTCGAACTTCACGTAGAAGATGTTGTCTTTGGCGGCTATGGCTTTAATGATATTGTCGTCCTGCAAATCCGAAATCAATGTCCCCTCTGCCTGAGGATTCATTGAGCTGAGCAATCGTACCGGGATATTGCGCTTGCGTGCCGGGGCGATGCAGAACGGGTGTAATATTTTTGCTCCGTAAAAGGCCAGTTGCTCGGCTTCGTTGAAACTGAGATGCTTTACGGAGCGGGTTCCCGTTACTTCACGCGGGTCATTATTGTGCATCCCGTCAATGTCCGTCCATATCTGTATTTCCTCTGCGCGGATGGCAGCGCCGATGAGCGATGCCGTATAGTCGCTGCCGCCCCGTTTCAGGTTATCCGTTTCATTATAAGCATTTTTGCAGATGTACCCTTGAGTAATAAAAAGGTTGATGCCGGGATATTGTGCCAATTGCGCCTGCAGTTTTTCCTCTATATATTTCAAGTCCGGTTCTCCTTCCGGCCCGGTACGCATAAAGTCGAAGGCGGAGAGCAGGATATTGGCAATCTTCCGTTCCCGCAGGTAGAAGTGCAGCAGGGCTGTACTGATAAGTTCCCCTTGTGCCAAAACCTCTTTTTCTTCAACCGAGGTGAATTCATCATTGATAAATTGCCAGAGTCGCTGGAAGCGGTCGAGAATATAATCTATCGCTTCCCGCTTTGTGGATTCGTCTGTCAACAGTTCGTTGGCAAAGTCTATGAACTGGAATTCCAGCCGGGTGATTTTCTCGTGTGCCTGCTCTATGTCGCGGTTGAACAGGCTGGCTGCAATCTCTTCTAGATGATTGGTAGTGCCTGCCGTTGCGGACAGGACTACAATCTTCGGTGTGGACTCTGAAATGAGCTCCGCTACGTGTTTCATTCTCTCTACTGTGCCGACGGAAGTACCGCCGAATTTGCAAACTTTCATTTTTAAATCTTTTTTAGTTATTCTTTTTTTACTGTCGGATGAAGCCTCTGTATTCCTTTTCGTTTTAGAAGGCTCATTTCCGAAATGGAAGGGCGAGTTTCTTTTTCAGTTCTCTTACAATGCCTCTGAGGATACATTGTAAGGTGTTTTTTTACTTTTCCGTAGTCTTATGTGCGCTCCCTTCACTTATAAAAGTTCAAAAGACATGCCGTTTGTTTCCCGGAAAACGTTTATATTTGCACATCCCCTGTTTTTACCATTTATTACTTTAAACTTATCCGAAAAATATGAGCAAGATTTTAGTCGTTGACGATGAAGTACAGATCCGTACCCTTTTGTCGCGTATGTTGGAGTTGGAAGGATATGAAGTATGCCAGGCCGGTGATTGCAGGACTGCTTTGAAGCAGTTGGAATTTCAGAGCCCGGATGTAGTCTTGTGCGATGTGTTTCTTCCTGACGGTAACGGGGTAGACCTTGTGTCGTCTGTCAAGAAAACAACCCCTAACGTAGAGATAATCCTGTTGACGGCGCACGGTAATATCCCGGACGGGGTGCAGGCCATTAAGAACGGCGCTTTCGATTATATCACCAAAGGTGATGATAACAATAAGATTATACCGCTTGTCAGCCGTGCCGTGGAGAAGGCGCGCATGAACGTCCGCTTGGAGAAACTGGAAAAGAAAGTAGGGCATACGTATTCTTTCGATTCTGTTTTGGGTGATTCGAAAGCATTGAAAGATGCCGTTTCACTGGCACGGAAAGTATCGGGAACGGATGTGCCCGTATTACTGACGGGTGAAACGGGTACGGGAAAGGAGGTCTTTGCGCAAGCCATACATTATAATAGTAAGCGTGCCAAGCAGAATTTCGTAGCGGTAAACTGCTCCTCTTTCAGTAAGGAATTGTTGGAAAGCGAGATGTTCGGTCATAAAGCCGGTTCGTTTACAGGAGCATTGAAAGATAAGAAAGGATTGTTTGAGGAGGCCGACAATGGCACTATCTTCTTGGATGAAATCGGTGAAATGGCATTTGAACTGCAAGCCAAACTGCTGCGCATTCTCGAAACAGGCGAATATATAAAGATTGGCGATACCAAACCCACCCGTGTGAATGTGCGTGTTGTTGCCGCAACCAACCGCAATCTGCCGGAAGAGATTACCGCAGGACGTTTTCGCGAAGATTTATTCTACAGACTCTCCGTATTCCAAATTCATCTGCCGCCCTTGCGTGAACGGGCGGGCGATGTACGTATTCTGGCAAAAGCCTTTGTAAAGGACTTCTCCGTTCGGTTGGCACGTCCCGTTACGGAAATAACACCCGCTTTTCTCGAAGCCCTCGAACAACAACCCTGGAAAGGTAATATCCGGGAATTGCGTAATGTGATAGAGCGCAGTCTGATTGTTTGCGAGAGTGAACGGCTGGATGTTGCCGACTTGCCGCTCGATATACAGAACACACATTACGAACAATCCGATGAAACCACTCCCGGCAGTTTTGAACTTTCTGCTATGGAGCGTCGCCACATCGCCCGTGTGCTGGAATATACAAAAGGTAATAAGACCGAAGCAGCCCGCCTGCTCAAAATCGGATTGACCACACTCTACCGCAAAATTGAAGAATACGGAGTATAATCTGTTCTTTTCCGTAACTTGCCGAAAGTTTCCCGGCGTGGAACGAAGTGTTCCATGTCGGGAAACAAAGTGTACCATGCCGGGGTACTCTTTGTTTCACCCCGTGGAACTTCCGGTTTCTCCTAAGGAAATAAATGGTTTCGCCAGATGAACCTCGAATCATGCAATGTACCTTTTCTATTTTGATAGACACCCTTTCATTTTGAAAGGGTGTTTTCTTTTTCTGTAACTCCTCTTTTTGTTTTATTTGTTTATAAATCAGTGTTTTATATTTCAGACTCCTATTTTGGCACGCATTTGGCAATTATGAGGACGGTAAAACATGAATATTAATTTAACAACGTAAAAACATGGGAATAACGATTTCATTTATTTTCTGCCTGTTGAGCGGATTTCTCGCTTTCTGGCTATTCTGGAAATGTGTGGATTGGTTTGAGAAGATTTAAAGAGGAGAGAAAAGATTATGTACACAGTATTATTTGTATTAGGTGTTGCAGTGTTCGGGTACTTAATGTATGTTCTGGTGAAACCCGAAAGGTTCTAAAAGATTAAAGAAATGAATACGGAAATTTTAGGTGTAGTTTTACAGATTTTCCTGTTGGTGGCGATTTCTTATCCGCTGGGAAAATATATTGCGAAGGTTTATAAAGGAGAGAAGACATGGTCGGACTTTATGAAACCGGTAGAGAGACTGATATTTAAGGTAGCGGGCATTAATCCCAATGAAGAAATGAATTGGAAGCAGTTCCTAAAGGCGTTGCTGATATTGAATGCTTTCTGGTTTGTCTGGGGAATGGTGCTGTTGGTCAGTCAAGGATGGCTGCCGCTGAATCCTGATGGTAATGGTCCGCAAACTCCCGACCAGGCATTCAATACCTGCATCAGTTTTATGGTAAACTGTAACTTGCAGCATTATTCCGGTGAGAGCGGACTGACGTATTTCACCCAGTTGTTCGTCATCATGCTCTTCCAGTTTATTACCGCAGCGACAGGTATGGCGGCTATGGCGGGCATTATGAAGTCCATCAGCCGTAAAACAACGAATACAATCGGTAACTTCTGGAACTTTCTTGTATTGAGTTGCACGCGTATTCTTTTGCCGCTTTCCCTGATTGTCGGCTTTATCCTTATTACACAAGGTACTCCGATGGGTTTTGACGGTAAGATGGAGGTGACTACGCTTGAAGGACAGGAACAAACGGTTTCACAAGGGCCGGTGGCTGCCATCGTTCCTATCAAGCAGTTGGGTACGAATGGCGGTGGTTACTTCGGCGTAAATTCGTCTCATCCGTTGGAAAATCCTACTTACCTGTCCAATATCGTAGAATGCTGGTCTATCCTGATTATACCTATGGCTATGGTTTTTGCGTTGGGTTTTTATACAAAACGGATGAAACTGGCTTATAGTATTTACGGCGTAATGCTCTGTGCCTATTTGGCGGGTGTCGGCATCAATGTTTATCAGGAGATGAACGGTAATCCTCGCATTGACGATATGGGCATTGCACAGGACAATGGGTCTATGGAAGGCAAGGAAGTCCGTCTGGGAGCAGGCGCCACCGCATTATGGAGCATTACGACTACGGTTACTTCCAACGGTTCCGTCAATGGCATGCACGATTCTACGATGCCCCTGTCCGGTATGATGGAGATGCTGAACATGCAGATAAACACTTGGTTCGGCGGTGTCGGTGTAGGGTGGATGAACTATTATACATTTATCATTATCGCAGTCTTTATCAGCGGACTGATGGTGGGACGTACACCGGAGTTTCTCGGAAAGAAAGTGGAAGCCCGGGAGATGAAAATAGCGACAATCGTTGCGCTGCTTCATCCGTTTGTGATATTGGTAGGCACGGCTCTGTCTTGTTATCTCCTTGCGCACCATCCGGAGTTTGTAGAGAGTGAGGGCGGCTGGCTGAACAATCCCGGTTTTCACGGGCTGAGCGAGCAATTCTATGAATTTACTTCGTGCGCTGCCAACAACGGCTCCGGTTTCGAAGGCTTGGGCGACAATACTTATTTCTGGAACTATGCCTGCAGTTGGGTACTTATTCTGAGCCGTTTTCTTCCTATTGTAGGGCAGGTTGCCATTGCAGGTCTGTTGGCGCAGAAGAGATTTATTCCCGAAAGTGCCGGTACGCTGAAAACCGATACGTTCACCTTTGCCGTAATGACTTTTGCCGTAATCTTTATCGTGGCAGCTTTGTCTTTCTTCCCGGCGCATGCATTGAGTACTATTGCCGAACACTTCAGTTTGTAACGAGATAAGAATAATCAGATATGTTTATGAAGGATAAAAAATCAGCTTCTTTGTTTCAAAAGGAGCAAGTAATGGAAAGTTTGAAACAGTCATTCGTGAAGTTGAATCCGCGGGTGATGATAAAGAATCCGATCATGTTCACTGTGGAACTGGTGACATTGGTGATGCTGGTAGTCTGCATCCTCTCTTTGGGAACATCGGAATACGGGACGTTCGGTTATAACTTCCTGGTGTTTGTGATATTGTTTGTCACTTTGTTGTTTGCCAACTTTGCCGAGGCCATTGCCGAAGCCCGTGGCAAGGCACAGGCGGACAGCCTGCGTAAAACGCGTGAAGAAACGCCCGCAAAGGTTTTGGTGGAAGGCAAGTTACGCACTGTAAGCAGCGCACGCCTCAAGAAGGGAGACTTCTTTGTTTGCGAAGCCGGCGATACGATTCCTGCCGATGGCGAGATTGTGGAAGGGTTGGCTTCTATTGACGAGAGTGCCATTACCGGTGAATCCGCTCCGGTAATCCGTGAGGCGGGCGGTGATAAAAGCTCCGTTACCGGCGGTACGAAAGTGCTGTCAGATAAGATAAAGGTGTTGGTTACGCAGCAACCGGGCGAGAGTTTCCTCGACAAGATGATTGCGCTGGTAGAGGGTGCCACCCGGAAGAAAACACCGAACGAAATAGCGCTGACTATCTTATTGGCCGGTTTTACGTTAGTGTTCGTAATCGTATGTATTACGTTGATTCCGATGGCGGACTATACCAATATCGACCATCCGGGTACGTATATCTCTATTGCGGCTATTCTCTCATTGTTTGTCTGCCTGATACCGACAACTATCGGCGGCTTGCTTTCGGCAATCGGTATTGCCGGTATGGATCGCGCCCTGCGTGCCAATGTAATCACAAAATCGGGCAAAGCCGTTGAAACTGCCGGTGACATTGATACGTTGCTGTTGGACAAGACCGGTACAATTACTATCGGTAATCGTAAGGCTACCAAGTTTCATCCGGCTCCGGGCATTGATGAAAAGGTGTTTGTAGAGGCTTGCCTATTGTCCTCGCTTTCCGATGAAACCCCGGAAGGAAAGTCCGTCATCGAGTTGGGGCGTGAGAACGGACATCGTATGCGCGACCTCAATACTGCGGGAGCCCACATGATTAAGTTTACGGCCGAAACCAAATGTTCCGGTGTCGACCTGCAAGACGGTACTCAAATCCGCAAAGGTGCGTTCGATGCGATTCGTCGGATTGTGGAAAGTGCGGGGAATAAATTCCCGAAAGAAGTGGAAGAAGCGATTGCCGTCATTTCGGGCAATGGCGGTACCCCGCTGGTAGTGTGTGTCAATAAGGCGGTATTGGGAGTCATAGAATTGCAGGACATTATCAAGCCGGGCATCCAGGAACGCTTTGAACGTCTTCGTAAAATGGGGGTGAAGACGGTCATGGTGACCGGTGACAACCCGTTGACCGCCAAATATATTGCCGAAAAAGCCGGTGTGGATGATTTCATTGCCGAAGCAAAGCCGGAGGATAAAATGGAGTATATCAAGAAAGAGCAGCAGGCCGGCAAACTGGTTGCCATGATGGGAGACGGAACCAATGATGCCCCCGCACTGGCGCAGGCAAATGTGGGGGTTGCCATGAATAGCGGTACGCAGGCTGCAAAGGAAGCCGGCAATATGGTAGACCTTGACAATGACCCGACCAAGCTGATTGAAATTGTAGAGATAGGCAAGCAGCTGCTGATGACGCGCGGCACGCTTACGACTTTCTCCATTGCGAATGATGTGGCCAAATACTTTGCTATTATTCCCGCACTGTTTATGGTCGCTATCCCTCAATTGGCCCCATTGAATATCATGGGGTTGCATAGACCTGAAACGGCCATTCTTTCGGCTATCATCTTTAATGCTGTCATCATTCCCATACTGATACCGTTGGCATTGAGAGGCGTCCGGTACAAACCGATCGGCGCAAGCGCGTTACTGCGCCGCAACTTGCTGATTTATGGTTTGGGTGGTGTCATAGCGCCGTTCATAGGTATTAAGTTAATAGATATGTTTGTCAGTTTGTTTTTTTAATTTAAAATAAAAAGAAAATGAAAACTCTTTGGAAATCAGTTAGAATAACCGTTGCTTTCTGCATATTCTTTTCCGTGTTCTATATCCTTGTATTGTGGATATTCGCACAATTTGCAGGGCCGAATAAAGGAAATGCCGAGGTATTGACCCTGAACGGCAAGGCAGTGGGCGCTGCCAACGTGGGGCAGATGTTTACGGAAGACATTTATTTTTGGGGACGGCCTTCCTGTGCCGGCGACGGTTATGATGCAAGCAGCTCGGCAGGTAGCAATAAAGGCCCTGCAAACGAAGAATACCTTGCGGAAGTGGAAGCGCGTATAGATACATTCTTGCTGCATCATCCTTATTTGCAGCGTAAAGAAGTTCCTGCCGAAATGGTAACGGCCAGCGCTTCGGGACTTGACCCCGATATTACGCCTGTCAGTGCTTATGTACAGGTAAAGCGTGTGGCTGAGGCAAGGGGAATGGCTGAGGCTACTGTCCGGGGCATCGTTGACAAGGCTGTTGAAAAACCGTTGCTGGGATTGTTCGGTACGGCGAAAGTGAATGTGCTGAAACTGAATATTGCATTGGAAAAAGCAAATGGAAAATAAGAAAATAATGAAAGATATGAATCGGGTAAAAGTAACGGTAATAGGCGTTATTGCCGCTTTGGCAGTAAATTTTATGGGAGTGGATAAGGTGCAGGCGCAGGAATTTAAGATACAGGGTGATTTGGTCAGTTCTTATGTATGGCGCGGCTTTTATCAAACCGGAGTTAGTTTCCAGCCGACTTTAGGCTTTGGGATAGGCGGCTTTTCATTGACGGCATGGGGCTCTACCGATTTCGACGGAACAAGTTCTTCGGACGGTGAGGCTGCCAAAGAAATAGATTTGACGGCAGCTTATACGTTCGGTGATTCCGGTTTGACCTTGTCCGTTGCCAGTCTTTGGTGGGCAGGTCAGGGAAGCAATAAGTATTTTAACTTCAAAAGCCATGAAACGGCCCACCATTTTGAAGCGGGGCTTGCCTATACACTTCCGTTGGAGAAGTTTCCGCTGTCAATAGCCTGGTACACGATGTTTGCCGGCGCGGATAAGAATGAGAAGGGAGAGCAGAATTATTCTTCTTATGTAGAATTGAACTATCCGTTCAGCATTAAATCCGTCGATTTGAATGCCACTTGCGGTTTTCTGCCTTACGAAGCCGGCGTAGGTGTTTACGGAGTACCGAACAGCGGATTCGCTGTAACCAATCTGGCACTGAAAGCCACGAAGGATATAAAGGTGACGGACAAATTCGCGATACCGATATTTGCGCAGGCTATTTGGAATCCCCGTATGGAAGATGCGCATCTGGTGTTTGGTATAACTCTGAAGCCATGAGCAGGGAGGAGAGTGTACAACATTTCCTCGACTTGATTAAGAAATCACGTCGTGGTAAGTTTAAGGTCTACATCGGCATGATTGCCGGTGTAGGCAAAACTTATCGTATGCTTCAGGAAGCCCATGACTTGCTGGACAATGGGGTAGACGTGAATATAGGCTATGTGGAAACGCATGGACGTGCCGGTACGGAGGCGGTGTTGGCGGGACTGCCCGTAATTCCCCGGCGTAAGATATTCTATAAGGGTAAGGAACTCGAGGAAATGGACCTTGACGCTATCATCCGTATCCATCCGGAAATCGTTATTGTGGACGAGCTGGCGCATACCAATGTAGAAGGCAGTAGGAATGAGAAGCGTTGGCAGGATGTAATGGACTTGCTGGATGAGGGTATCAATGTCATATCCGCTGTCAACATACAGCATATCGAGAGCATTAATGAAGAAGTGCAAGGCATTTCCGGTATCGAGGTAAAGGAACGCATTCCCGACAGTGTGCTGGAAGAAGCGGATGAAGTGGTGAATATCGACCTGACGGCGGAAGAGCTGATAACCCGCCTGAAAGCCGGTAAAATATACAAGCCGGATAAAGTGGCCCTTGCTTTGAATAATTTCTTCAAGACGGAAAATATTCTGCAACTGCGCGAACTGGCTCTGAAGGAGGTGGCATTAAGAGTGGAGAAGAAAGTGGAGAATGAAGTGGTGGTTTCCTGTGTGGGCGTGCGGCATGAGAAGTTCATGGCGTGTATCAGCAGTCATGAGAAAACGCCACGCCGCATTATCCGCAAGGCGGCACGATTGGCAACCCGTTATAATACGTCGTTCGTTGCCCTTTATGTACAGACTCCCCGGGAGAGTGCCGACCGCATTGCCCTTGCGAACCAGCGGCATCTGCTGAATCATTTCAAGCTGGTGACCGAATTGGGTGGAGAGGTCATGCAGGTGCAATCCAAAGACGTGTTGGACAGCATCGTTACGGCTTGTAAAGAGAAGCAGATAACGACCGTTTGTATGGGCAGTCCTTCGTTCGCTTTGCCGCAATCCTTGTTTATGGTTCTGAAATATAGAAAATTTGTGAACGAACTGGCGCAAGCAAACATAGATTTGATTATACTTGCATAAAATTTAATATCTTGACCGTTATGAATATTCGTACAAAACTGATACTCAGCGTAGGTGTTCTGGCAGGTATGATAATCCTGCTGGTAGCCCTTTCTGTTGTAAATCTCCAGATACTGACGGCTACGGAGCCGGATAGCCCTGCCGCCATGCCCGGCTTGCAACGGGCCTTGCTTTGGATTTCCATTACGGGCGGTATTTGCATTCTTGCCAGTATCGTGTTGTTGGTATGGTTGCCCCGCTCCATTAATAAACCTATCAGGGAACTGACGCAGGGCATCCTCGAAATAGCCAACCATAATTATGAAAAGCGCCTTGACATGAGCGAACACGAAGAGTTCCGCGAGGTGGCCGATAGTTTTAACAGCATGGCGGAACGCCTTACGGAATATCGTACCAGTACGTTGAATGATATTTTATCCGCCAAAAAGTTTCTGGAAGCCATCGTAAACAGTATTCATGAACCTATTATCGGCTTAAACCGCGAACACGAAATTCTTTTCGTCAATAAAGAAGCGCTGACGGTACTGAATCTGAAGCGTGAGGATGTCATACGCCGTTCGGCAGAGGAACTGTCGCTGAAAAACGATCTGCTCCGGAGGCTGATAAGGGAGTTGGTTAATCCGGGCGAGAAGAAAGAGCCTTTGAAAATTTACGCGGATAATAAGGAAAGCTATTTTCAGGCATCTTATATTACTATTATGAATACGGATGCCGATACGGACGAGTCTCATAATCTGGGCGATGTTATCCTGTTGAAGAATATCACCGAATTTAAAGAACTGGATACGGCAAAAACAACTTTTATTTCTACGATTTCGCATGAATTGAAAACCCCTATCTCCGCCATTCTTATGAGTCTGCAGCTTTTAGAGGATAATCGTGTGGGCGCTTTGAACGAGGAACAGGAACAACTTTCGAAAAGTATCAGGGAAAATGCCGACCGCTTGCTGGGGATTACAGGCGAGCTTCTTAATATGACGCAGGTGGAAGCCGGCAAGTTGCAGATGATACCGAAGATAACGAAACCTATCGAACTGATAGAATATGCCATCAAGGCAAATCAGGTGCAGGCCGATAAGTTCAATATCCAGATTGAGGTGGAATATCCGGAAGAGAAGATGCCGAAACTGTTTGTGGATAGCGAGAAGATAGCATGGGTGCTCACTAATCTGTTGAGTAACGCCATTCGTTATTCCAAGGAAAACGGGCATGTCATTATCGGCGCAAGGCAGGAAGATAATAGTGTGGAACTTTATGTACAGGATTTTGGTAAAGGTATTGATCCGCGCTATCACCAGAGCATCTTCGACCGTTACTTCCGTGTACCCGGTACGAAAGTGCAGGGAAGCGGATTGGGACTATCCATATCCAAAGATTTTGTAGAAGCTCATGGCGGCACGCTGACCGTTCAGAGTGAATTGGGAAAAGGCAGCCGTTTCGTTATTCGACTGAAAGCGTAATAGCGATATGATGTTTCCCTACATTCTGCGGTATTGCTGTGGCGACATTCCAATCTGTTTCTTGAAGAAAGTGCCGAAATAGGATGCGTTCGGGAAGTTGAAGAAATCGGAGATTTCCTGTACGTTCTTTTGTGTATTCTTGAGTAGTGAAATGCTTTTGCGGATAATGGACTTGAATACCAGCTCCTGTACCGTGTATCCGCAAATGGATTTGGAGAGGGCGGAGAGGTATTTGGGCGACAGGCATAGCTTGTCCGCGTAGAAGTCCACCCCCCGTTCTTTCGTATAATATTGTTCTATTAATTGCACCAGGCGGATAAATATATCGTGCTTGTGGCTTACGGAAGTCTTTTCGGCAATGAGTTTGCGTGTATAAACCGAGCAAAGCCTGTGGGTCAGTGCCAACAGAAGCAACTTCTGTTCATACCGGTTAAAAGGATTCTCTTCTATTTTCAGCGTACTGTCCAATAGTGACAGGTATTTTAAAACCTCTTCTTCTTCTCCGGTATTCCATACGTAGCACGGTTCGGTGGCCAGATGCGAGTATAGGTGCATGGATACTACCGAGTTTCCCATAAAGTCCCGTATGGGGTCGGTCTGATAGATGAAGATATATACCTCTACGTTGTCGGATGCCTGTAGTACCTGAAACAAGGAATCCTTCGGCAGAAAGAGCGTATCACCGGCTTTGGCGGAAAATGTTTTCTGGTTAAGGATGAAGGTGAAACTTCCTTGACGGCAAATTATAAGTCCCACTCCGTCTATCATAAACGGACTTTTCAAGGCAGACGGGAAGGCGCAAAGCACGCCTTCCGAACTGCAAATTTGCCGTTTGTCCAATAACGCACTGTCAAGGCGCGATAAACGTTCTTGTCGGGTATCCATGAGAGTAGGGTTTACGGTTCTTGTTTGAAAACAGTGCTAAGTTAATAATTTCCGTTTAGGATAGGGCAGTACCACAACAAATATCATGCAAAAAAGGCAAGCATACAATGTCCAACCCGCCATCTCCTTGACTGCCGATAAGGTGGCCTGCACCTGAATGCGCCCTTTGGTGGATGTGGCTGCCATGTTAACGGCTTCCTGCTTGCTTTTCCCCTGATATTGCATTCCTTGTACGGTTTGCATAAATGAGGCGGATGCCTCGGGGTGCATCATATCCACATTCTGTGCATAACGGGTAATGTAGTGTTGCTGCCGTTCCTGCAATACATTGCTGTATAATGCAGTTCCTATGCTGGGAGCAAGTACCATACGTACAGTAAGCATTGTGCAAATCCACGATGAGAGGTATTTATAGGGCATACGCTGGGTTGCAAAAGTCGGTATCAGCGAGTATAGGAACATCATGCCTGTAGAACGGATAATAACTGGATATTTCATTCGTTCGTACAAGCCTGCGCCCTGTACCTCAAAGTACATGAACATGGCGGATAATCCCAAAAACAGGAAACCTGCGGCAAAAAGATATTTAAAGTGCACTCCTTTCACGCTGAGCCAGATCGTTGCAATGCCACCGATAAAATAGCCCAACATAGACCAGTTGCCCAATGTCGCGTTTTGATAGTTGTCCAGCTTCATACCTATTCCCGTAAATACATTGACGAACATTGAACTGGAGTTCAGTACCATTAACAGAAAGTAGAACAGGAATCCGAAGCGGATAGTTCGCAACTTGAGTACGTCGAACTGATAGTAGGGATTGCGCTGGGTTACTTCTATGTAGACAAACAGAATACCTGCAACCACAGCACCGACCGTTGCCCATTGGATTGTAGGGTCGTCATACCAGTCGAGCACCTTGCCGTAAGTCAGCACATAAGTGATGCACGTCAGTGTGATACAGAAGATGGAAGCGTTGCCAAATTGTTTGAGGTTGATAGGAAAACGGCGGGTGGCATACTTATGATAAGGCATCGTGACGAAGGTAATGAGGATACAGAGCAACAGCAACCCCATCATGAAGTAATAAACATATTGCCACTCGTATTCGTAAGTAAGCCATGCTGTAAGCGATGTGCCCAACTGTCCCAATACCATAAAAAACAGGTAAATGGCGGGTTGTGCAGCGCTTCGTTCAATATCCAGTTTGTTCCAGCCTTCACCGGTGGTGGGTTCATTGCCGGGGGTGATCTTTTCGGTTGCTTCTACGTTACCGGCATACTTGATGAGAGTAAACAGATTGACCATCATCAGCACCATACGCAGGAATCCCATAAACAGACTGCATAGCGCCAACAGGAATATGCTGTCTGTCTTGGCGCAGATGTAGCTGAAGATATACATCAGCGAAAATCCGACGATACACATCATTTTCTCCCTGCGGATACATACCAGCCGGTACAGGAAAGGGCAGAATGCCGCCATGCCTATGGATGTGGCGAAGTTGGCAAACTGGATATGTTCGGATATGATGCCCAGACCGCTCATCATCTCCGTGCCGCTGGCAGAGTAAGTTCCGCCTACTGTAAGAATGGGCAGGAAGAACATGAACAGGATGATAATGCCTATCGGTTTAGGCACCCAGTTATAGAAAGGATAGTTTTTGGGATATGCGGGCATTTCCTTAACAATTAATGATTGAAAATCAGAGTTCGGCTTTCACTATTACCATCATACCGGCAGCAAGTTTTTCGTTATCTTCTTTGGAAAGATTGGTGAAGTCGATGCGTACGGGTATGCGTTGTTGTATTTTGACGAAGTTTCCGGCTGAATTGTCAGTAGGAACCAATGAGTACTTGGAACCCGTAGCGCCGGATATGGCTGTGATTGTTCCCGTGAACTCTTTGTCGCTGATAGCATCTACGGTGATGGTAACCTCTTGTCCTATATGTAGGTTTTCCACTTGAGTTTCCTTATAGTTGGCGACAATCCATTTTTGAGTATCGGGCAGGATATAAGTAATGGTTTGTCCGGCTGTGATGAACTGGCCTTCTTCCAGTGCCCGGCGTCCCAATTTGCCATCGCAGGGAGCTACTACTACGGTGTAGGAAAGATTCAGACGTGCCATTTCCAAAGCAGCGGTTGCCCGTTGGATGGCGGCTTCTGTACTTTCACGGCGGTGTGATACTTCATTGACTCCCGACAAAGCGGCTTTTTGCTGGCGTTTTGTTGCTTCCAGCTTCTTGCGGGTGGCTTCGTATTCCGTTTCTATCTGTTCCAACTGTATGGGAGTGGCTGCATTTCTTCGCACCAGGTTCTGGTAGCGTTGGCGGTCTTTCTCCAGTTTGGCAAGACGGATTTCAATTTCAGAGATGGAAGCGTCGTACACGGAAGCGGTGGTCTGTGTGGTTTGCAGTGTGGCCCCGATTACGGTAGCGCCGGCCAGTGCGTCTTTCAGTGCGGCTTCGGCTTCCATTACGCGTATCTTATATTCGCGGTCGTCCAATACAAGGAGCGTATCGCCTTTATGTACCTCTTGATGTTCGGTAAAATAAATCTTCTTGATATAGCCTGATGCGCGTAGGTTGATAGGGGATATGTACTGCTCTATCTGTGCGTCATTACTGGTTTCTGTGCGATTGTAGCCGAGGAAGAGACAGGCAACTTCCACTATTCCCCAAACAACGATTGCTGCTCCCAACAAGCTGACTGCGATTTGCCAGCGACGTAGCTTACGAAGTTTTTTAGCTTTCTCCTGATGTGTGTTCGATGCGTTATTTTTTTCTATTGCTTCCATATTATGATGATTTGATTAACTTGTTATTTAATTAATGTATCTATTTGTCCTGTCAGCTTCAACAGCAGCAGGGTTGTTACCCGATAGTTGTAATGTGCACTGATATAGTTGTTTTGCGCTTCGCTCATCTGCATTTCGTCTTGCAGGACTTCGGTCATGGAAGCGATACCCTCTCTGTACCGATCCATTGTGACCGTATATACATCTTCGGCAAGCAGGTAGTTATCTTTCTGCTTTTTGAAGTTACGTTGATTGTTCATCAGGTCGTTGGTTGCGTTCAGATATTGGGTCTGCAGATTTTTGCGGGTATTTTCCTGTGCCAGCTTTATATTTTCGATGTCTATTGCAGCTTTTCGGTTTTTGTAGCGCTTATCCAGTCCGTCGAATATAGGAACACGTAAGGATACGCCCAGTCCGTAGGAACGGAACCAATGGTTGGACGGTCCGGAATGGAACCAGCGGTAGGCCTTGTCCGTATAGGCGGAGAACATCCAGTTGGCGGTCAGGTTTAATGAAGGAATATAACCGTGACCAATCATCTTTTTCTGCTTTTCAGCCATGACCCTTTGCGATTGCAGCAGTTGGAGTTCGTACAGATTTTCGGATAGTCCGGTCAACTCAACAGGAGTAATGTTCTCGGAGTTTACCGGAACTAAGGCTATCTGTTCTTCGGCAGGATAATCCATGATATATTTCAGCAGGTTCAGTTGTTGTTCCTGCATGGCCAGTACATTGTCGTATTGTACTTTCAGATTTTCCAGATTGATATTGACCCGTTTTACATCCACTTCCATGGCCATACCATTGTCATGGAAAGCTACTGTGATGTTTTTTAATTCTTCCAACCGGGTGATATTGGCCTTTATCAGTGTGACTTGCTCGGCTGTGGTTTGCCCTAGATAATACATCTTGCATATTTCCAGGATAAGGTCTTCTCTTACTTTCTCATAAGAAAGACGGCTTATCTCGTCCATAGTTTTGGCTATGGAAACAGTGGTGTACAGGGTTTGGTTGTAAAGTGGCATTTGTAACTGCAGGCCGGCATTGGCACTGTTCCGCAGGGTATAGGTAATGTTATACGGATTTCCGTAGGCCGAACCGTCGGTAACGGATACAGGCGGGTCTATGTTGTCATTGTAATTGGCAAACCCGTTGATTTGGGGCAATAGTCTTGCCCGGTTTTCGGAAACTCCATATTTGCTTTTCTGCATCTCCTTGCGTTTGCTTTCCAAGGACAGGTTGTTTTCGATACCTATTTCAAGGCAATCTTTCAGCGTCAAAGTCTTTTGGGCGTATCCTTCGACAGCCGACAAACAGAGAAAGGAAAAAATGAATAGTAGTTTTTTCATAATAATCACCAATAATTTGTGCAAAGTTAGTTGCTAATTTTGGGAAAATGTTATCCATATATAGACTGCTTGTGTTCATATTTTCCTTTTTATCCTTTTTGTTATGGATATAAATAGGTAAAAAACAACTGTTTTGAATTTCCGTACCTGCTTAATAAATGATAATAATCGTCTTTCTTGTGAAAAAAAACAGGAAGAAATGTATTTATCAAATTTATTATACTACCTTTGTCCCAGAGTTTGAGTTACGAATCATTATCGTATAGTTCTTCTTTTTAATATATTATTAGTAAGCAGTCCTCTTCTTTAATTATCCTCCTCACTCCATTTATTATTTATTTTATAACATTTTTAGAATGAACATTTACATTTCAGGTTTAAGTTATGGCATTAATAATGCTGACTTGACAAATTTATTTGCAGAGTTTGGAGAAGTTTCTTCAGCTAAAGTAATTCTCGATAGAGAAACCGGTAGATCCAGAGGATTCGCTTTTGTAGAGATGAACAATGATACAGAAGGACAGAAAGCTATTGACGAATTGAACGGCGTAGAATATGACAGCAAGGTTATTTCTGTAAGCGTTGCGCGTCCTCGCGAGGAAAGACCCTCGAATGGTAGCTCTCGTGGTGGTTATAATAACTCCAGAAGATATTAATATCAGACTAAAGGCGGGAAACTTGCTTTCCTGCCTTTCATAAATAACTCCGTCTTTTTTATTTAGCGGAAGCGTTCCGCTTCATTACCTGCACTTTTCATTCTGCAAAGACTTATCAGACTTTTTGTATGGGCCACTTGAGTGAAGCGTGCTCTCATTATACTTGTGTTAGTGTTTTAGCACATTCAAAAACAATATATATGACATTTAAAGATTTAAATATAACCGAACCTATTTTAAAAGCAATTGAAGAAAAAGGGTATGCCAATCCTACCCCTATACAAGTAAAAGCAATCCCTGCCGCCTTAACAGGAAAAGACATATTAGGCTGTGCGCAGACCGGAACTGGAAAGACCGCTGCATTTGCCATTCCCATTATTCAGCATTTGCAAGCCCTTAAAAACCGGGATAAGAGTATCAAAGCCTTGATACTGACACCTACCCGTGAATTGGCATTGCAGATTAGCGAATGCATAGACGACTATGCCAAATATACGCAAGTCCGTCATGGGGTTATCTTCGGAGGAGTAAACCAGCGTGCGCAGGTAAATATGCTCCATAAAGGAGTCGACATATTGGTCGCCACTCCAGGACGTCTGTTGGATTTGATGAATCAGGGATATATCCATTTGGATAATGTGCGACACTTCGTACTGGATGAGGCCGACCGTATGCTTGATATGGGATTTATCCATGACATCAAACGTTTGTTGCCGAAACTTCCTAAAGAAAAGCAGACCTTGTTCTTCTCGGCTACCATGCCCGATACGATAATCGCTTTGACGAACTCACTGCTGAAACAACCGGTGAAGATTACTATAACCCCAAAATCATCTACGGTAGATACTATCGAACAGACTATTTATTTTGTGGAGAAGAAAGAGAAAAGTAAATTGTTGATTTCTATTTTGCATAAAACGGAGGGACAGTCGGTGCTTGTTTTCTCACGTACCAAGCATAATGCGGACAGAATTGTCCGCGTATTAAGCAAAGCAGGTATCGGTAGTCAGGCTATTCATGGAAATAAAAGTCAGAATGCAAGGCAATCTGCATTGGAAAACTTCAAAACGGGTAAGATACGCGTAATGATAGCTACCGATATTGCAGCCAGAGGCATTGATATCAATGAGTTGCCGTTGGTTATAAACTATGACCTTCCCGATGTGCCCGAGACGTATGTGCATCGTATCGGACGTACCGGTAGAGCTGGTAATTTAGGAACAGCATTGACTTTTTGCTCGCAGGAAGAGCGTAAGTTGGTTAACGATATTCAGAAGCTGACAGGTAAGAAACTCAGTAAGGTTGAGTTTGCTATCTGAGGTCGTTTCTAAGTTTGTTATTTTATTTATCCGACGAGTATACATCCATTAAACTATAAAATCTATGGCAAAATCCATGACAGTAGGAAAACGTGAGAATGAAAAGAAAAGACTTGCTAAGCGGGAAGCAAAATTAAAAAGAAAAGAAGGTAGAAAATCTACAAAAAGCAGTTTTGATGATATGATTGCTTATGTGGACGAATATGGTATGATTACTTCAACTCCACCCGAAGAGAATATCAAAAAGCAAGAGATTAATGTAGAGGAGATAATGATTTCCACTCCCAGGAAAGAAGATGAAGAACCGGTAATTTTGAGAGGAAGAATAGAGTTCTTTAATGAAGCCAGAGGATTTGGATTTATCAAAGACCTTGCAGGAATTGAAAAATATTTCTTTCACGTGAACAATGTTGTTACGGATGTCAGGGAGGGTAATATCGTTACATTCGACCTCGAACGAGGAGCAAAGGGGATGAATGCTGTTAATATCTGTCTGGAAAGATAACTTGCTTGCCATAGTGCAAAAATCCTTTGCTTTCCACTTTTGTTGCCGGGTTTTTGGGTCAATGTAAAAACCTGAGGGGTAAATTTATAAATTGTTATCTTTGTCTCCAAATTCATAGCTTATGGAGTTAAACGGTTATCGCCTTCTTCTTCCTGAAGGC
>ERZ827150.166-NODE-166-length-103776-cov-6.509704_pt1 | contig 103776 bp, 85 predicted proteins | sample MGYA00519779_ERZ827150 | MGnify/ENA primary metagenome ERZ827150 (study PRJEB31778, sample SAMEA3449267) | human gut metagenome | biome: human gut; feature: human-associated habitat; material: faeces | place: United Kingdom | collected 2010/2012 ...
CGGGGCTTTTTGATTAATTGTTTAACTCGTCCCATTTTAACGGGACACTAATGAAAATGTTTATAAAGTTAATTTTTGCAAATATAGCCAAAAACAACGTTTTGCGTATATGGTTGAAAAAAAATATACTAAAGACTACTATTTTTTTGTGTTTTATTTTGTTGTTATAAACTTTTGCCGTATATTTGTGGCACAAAAATAAACGTTAAAAGTTTACAACCATGACAACGACGACCTACAACGAACAGATGAATATTACATTTAAAGCCGCGGAATACATTAACCGATTGAATAGCGAAAGTGAAACGTTTCAAATCGACGGCGAAATATTTTCGGCTGTGATCAGCTACGAGGCCGAAACAAAACAGGATAAAGGAGACTATTATACTGCCCCTTATAGCTGGATCGAAAATGAAACGGGAACCGTTTAGGGCGTATATAACAACAACTTAACTAATAATAACCGGGGCGGCCTCAAAAAAAGAATATAGGTTTATGAAGTATATAAAGATTTCAGCTTCTGAGAATGCGGAAATACTTTTGGACCATCCGTTTTTTAAGTAAAAAAGAGTTAATGGCAGGTGTATAGGAAAATATAAAAGGAGAGCTGTTCTAAACTTTAGAAGAGAAGAACCAATAGATAGATTCCGGCAGCTAACAATCCGCTGACTGGGATAGTCAATATCCAGGCAATTAACAGGTTTTTTGTTACGCCCCATCGTACAGCAGAAAGGCGTTTGGTAGCTCCTACACCAATGATGGCACCCGTAATGGTATGAGTAGTGCTCACGGGAATTTTCAGGAATTCGGTCAGATAAAGAGTAAAGGCTCCTGCTGTTTCGGCAATAACTCCTTCTAGTGGAGTGACCTTCGTGATACGGGTTCCCATGGTTTTGACAATTTTCCAACCTCCAGACATTGTTCCTAACGAAATGACGGTAAAGCAGGCAAAAGCAACCCAACTAGGCAGGTCATCAATGCTGTTGATCCCCATGCCAATACCTTCGGAATGAGCAGCAATCATGGCTGCAGCGATGATCCCCATGACTTTCTGCGAGTCGTTTAAGCCGTGTCCGATACTGAAAAGGGCTGATGAGACGAGTTGCAGTTTCTTGAACCATATTTCGGCGATCTGAGGACGTGCCCGTCTACAGATATACAATACCAGCAGTGTAAACCCGAAAGCAATCACCATGCCGATAAGCGGAGCCAGAAAGATAAAGGCTGCAATTTTTAGGATGACGCTTGACTGAATAGCATTGAATCCATGAGCCATAATAGCCGCTCCTGCAAATCCTCCGATCAGGGTATGAGAGGAAGATGAAGGGATTCCCTTCCACCACGTGAATAAGTTCCAGATGATGGCAGCGATGATGCCGGCTAGAATAATGGGTAAGCTAATGTAGTCTTCTATCACTGTTTTCGATACTGTGTTGGCTATTCCGAATTCTCCAATGATATACTTGGCAATGAAAAAAGCTACGAAATTGAAAAATGCAGCCCACAATACGGCCTGGAACGGTGTAAGGACCTTTGTAGAAACGATGGTAGCGATCGAGTTGGCTGCATCATGGAAGCCGTTGATGTAATCGAATAGCAAAGCCAATATGATAATAACAACTAATAGTTCCATATAATATTTAGCCTTTAAGCATATTTAACAATTAGATTTCTTAAAATTTTACCGACCCGTTCAGCTGTGTCTGTCGTTCGTTCTAATTCCTGCATGATCTCTTTGATCTTGATTAATTCGATACAATCCGTTTCTTTTTCGAACAGATTTTTAACAAAAAGTTCGTATATATCGTCTGCCTGATTTTCGATTTCGTGCAGTTTCGTGCAGCATTCACGTAGGGCGGATGCGTGTTTACGAAAGGATTCTAGCTCGTCCATAGCTTTCGCTATATAGACAGCTCCTTGATGAATGAACTGACATAACTCGATCCCACTCTCAGAGATCGGATGTGGGTTATAGATAGTGATTCGTTTGGCGCAATTGTTGATTCCATCGATAACGTCGTCTATCGTGGAGGCCAGATTGTGTATATCTTCCCTGTCAAAAGGTGTAATAAATGTCTTTCCCAGTTCGTCGAAAATATTATTGGCCTGAATGTCGGCATTTCGTTCCACCTCTTTAATACGTTTGTAATATGCATTGCGCTTATCCTGCGAGCTGAATTTCATGCTTTCCACCAACAAGCTGGACGAATCTACAAGGCTCTTGGAGAGGTTTCTCAACATCGGAAAGAATTTGGGTTCTTGAGGAGCAAATTGACTAAAAAAAGAATTTTTCATAGTAGGTATGATTTTAATATTCACTTGAGAATTATTCGTTTGAGACGGTTTTCTTTGAGGTTTTCCATTTCGTTCGGAGTATTTCGATGACTGCAGGTAGAATGGAGATTATGACGATGGCCACAATCAGTAGCTTCAAATTGTTTTGTACAAAAGGCAGATCCCCGAAGAAATAGCCGGTATAGCAGAATAGAGCAATCCACAAGGCTCCACCTATTATGTTGTATATCATAAAAAAACGGTAGTGCATCTTTCCCATACCAGCCGCAAAGGGTGCGAATGTGCGGACGATGGGCACAAAACGGGCAATGATTATAGTTTTTCCTCCATATTTTCGATAGAACTCGTGGGTTTTGTCCACGTGTTTTTGTTTGAACAAAATGGAATGTTTTCCATTGAAAAGTTTCTTTCCGAAAAAATGACCGATCATGTAATTGCACGAATCACCGAGTACTGCAGCCATAAACAGGATAAAGGTCAGTAGGTTGACCTCCAATGGTATGTCGGGGAGCGCGGTAATTGCTCCGGCGACAAACAAGAGCGAATCTCCGGGGAGGAATGGAGTTATTACTAAACCTGTCTCACAAAATATGATAAGAAACAAAATAATATATGCCCATGTGTGATATGTCTGTACTATATCGATTAGATATAAGTCAATGTGCAGGATAAAATCGAGAAGAAATTCCATGTAAATAAAAATTTTACATTTATTTGCAAGGCATTTTGATTTAGCATATTACCCGTATTTTCCCGTCAAAAAAACGAATTCAAGTATTTTATTTATCGTTTCTCTGGTTTGGATATTGAAGTGCAGATAGTTTTTCCTTTGTCAAAACCACGATAAAAAGTCCACCATACTGTTTCAATATGTAGCATATCTTTGCGCTTAAAAATAAGTACTTATGAATTTTGCAAAGGTATGCATACTTTGAATAATTGTCAACATCTGCTTTGTTACATTTGTGTTAAAATCATTATCTGGCAATCCTGCGTGACAGGCAGATGGTGTATATTATAAATGGTTGATTATTATTTAATTAAAAATATGTATAAAAATTTTGTAGGTAACTCACGCCCTCACTACCTTTTAACCACCGCCCCCATAAAACAATAAAACGATGAACAAGCACGATTTATCAAACATTATGCGCCGGGCGTGGTAGATAACCCAGACGACTGGAAAAACATTTGCGGTTGCTTTGTCAAAATCGTGGCAGATTTACCGCCTTATTAAGCAGATGCGGACCGGGGTTGTCCGGTTTGCCTACGAAAAAACGGACGGCACTTAGCGACACGCCGTCGAAACCTTGCAAGGGGTTGCCCAACTAATCAAGAGAACCAGCAAGGAAACGCCTAAAATGGTACGATATTTCAACGTTGAGGCGGACGGGTTCCGGTCGTTCAAAGTGGAAAATTTGATAACAGTACACTAAATTTATTAACCGGGCATTAGGGTATAAAAAAAGTTCTTATATTTGTTGTGCTAAAGTTTTTCAATCACAAAGGCGGGATAAGATACCGCCGACCCTTTACAGGTACGGCGTTTTTTATTTCCGTACATACACAAACGCAGATATTTTGCGGTGTGCACCCCCGTGCATTTGCTGTAATGGCATTTGCTAGCCTTTGTGGTAGACTTTAGCAGCGGGAAAGGCGCACCGCTTTTTTTGTGCCTTAATGCTAAAATTTTATCACATTATGGAAGGTTTAACCACAAAACAAAAACTTCAACTTCTGGAAATAGCCGACAATATGCAAAAAAGCATATTTTATAAGCCGGGCGATGAAATTGCATTTATTACATTGATGCGCATTTGTAGGGATTATGCTACATCAATAGCCGAAGAACCGCAACGGGATAGATTATTGCTTGATCGTTTGAAAAAATACCGGATTCGCTTTTATGAAAAAATATAATTTTCCATTGATACGAAAAAAGCAATGTAACAAGGCGAATAATAGTAACCTTGTTACAATCGAAGCAAAAGCGATCACCACAGCAGCGGACGCAAACGAGGTAATACTAAGAAACCGCGCAGCAATGACCGAATACGTACGGACCGAGTTACAGAAGTTAGGCGAACCGTGGCCCGTCTGTGATTTGAGAACCGGACTATTTACCATTGGGAAAGACGAGAACCCATACGATTATATCATAAATACGGCAAATTATATGAGTTGTGCAAGCTGGTATTTCTTCTTTGAGAATATAAGACTAAAAAGGGAGCTTGCCGCCCTCAAGGAACGCCGGTTAATCATAGATAGAGGGTATAAAATTATCAAGTAGACACACCGGGAACAAAACCGTAAAACGGCGAGTTGTTTGCAAATTGTTTGTACAAAAAATTTAAGGGGTTGCGAAATTTCACCGTAACCCCTTGATTTTCAGTGTGGGAGCACAGGGATTCGAACCCCGGACCCTCTGCTTGTAAGGCAGATGCTCTGAACCAGCTGAGCTATACTCCCAATCTTATGTTCCGCAATCACCTTCCCGATTGCGAGTGCAAAGATAGACAAAATTTTTCTCCCACCAAATTTTTTCTGCACTTTTTCTGACTTTTTATCAAAACCTCGCGCCCCCCGCAAAAAGAGAGGGAGCCTTCACCCCCCGGCAAAAGCTCCCTCCTATCTGTCTTAATTATCTCTACTATTTGCGAATAGCAGCTACACCCGGAAGTTCGATACCCTCCATATACTCGAGCAGCGCACCTCCACCGGTCGATACATAACTTACCTTGTCGGCCAAACCGAATTTGTTGATACATGCTACCGAGTCGCCGCCTCCGATCAAGGAGAAAGCGCCTTTTGCCGTAGCCTCTACGATCGCATCGGCAATTGCACGCGAACCTTTGGCAAAGTTATCCATTTCGAACACGCCGACCGGACCGTTCCACAGAATCGTTTTCGATTCAGCGATCACCTTGCTGAATGCCGCAATGGCTTTCGGACCGATGTCAAGACCTTCCCAACCATCAGGAATATCATTCGAGGGAGCGACCTGAGTCTCCGTATCGTTCTTAAACTCCTTGCCGCACACTGCATCTTCTGCCAAATATACTTTGACATTCATCTCTTTGGCCTTTGCCAAAATTCCGAGAGCCGTCTCGAATTGATCGGGCTCGCAAATGCTGGTTCCGACTTTACCTCCCTGTGCAGCTTTGAACGTATAGGTCATACCACCGCCCAGAATTAGGTTATCGACCCGTTTCATCAAGTTCTCGATTACGCTGATCTTCGTCGAAACTTTCGATCCGCCCAGAATGGCCGTAAACGGACGTGTCGGAGATTCGAGCACTTTATCGATCGCCTTCAGTTCACCCAACATGACGTAACCGAACATCTTGTCGTTCGGGAAGTACTCGGCGATCAATGCGGTAGAGGCATGAGCCCGGTGAGCCGTACCGAAGGCATCGTTGATATAGCAGTCGGCATAGGAAGCCAACCGTTTGGTAAACTCTTTCTGACTAGCCTTTAATGCTTTTTTGGCAGCACTTTTCTCCTCATCGGTAGCGTCGGCTGGCAATCCGCGCGGTTTACCCTCCTCTTCCGCATAAAAACGGAGGTTTTCGAGCAGCAATACCTGACCCGGTTTCAAAGCCGCAGCCTTGGCAGCAGCCTCTTCACCTTGACAGTCATCGGCAAAATCCACCTTCACACCCAAACGGGCCTCGATACCCGGAATGATGTGTCTCAACGAGAATTTATCCTCCGGACCGTTCTTCGGACGTCCCAGATGCGACATCAGGATAGCCGAACCACCCTCTTGCAGTACCTTTTTAATAGTCGGAATTGCGGCACGAATACGGGTATCGTCCGTAATTTCGAGTTTGTCGTTCAGGGGCACATTGAAATCCACGCGGATGATCGCGCGTTTCCCTTTGAAATCATAGCTGTCAATCGATTGCATAGTTCATCGGTATTATTTGGTTAAACTTTTTAAATATCTTTAATAACTCCCCAAAGTTAATGAATGTATCCATATTTTTTCTCATTTTCCGACATTTTTTGCGAGAAAACCGTAACTTTGCTTATAATTTAACGCCTACGACAACCGTCGGCACCGATTTTGGCAGGGGAACCAAAACAGATATTACCTAAAATATATTTCGGCAACAGCCTGTTTCGGAATCAACGATTACAAAAATTATGGCAAAAATATCATTGGACGCAATCGATCGCAAAATCTTGGGATTTCTGATCAAAAACGCCCGAATGCCTTTTCTCGAAATCGCCCGAGAGTGCGGTATATCAGGGGCTGCAATTCATCAACGCGTAAAAAAGCTGGAAGAGTCGGGAGTGATTCTCGGTTCGCGCCTCGAGGTCAACCCGAAGATGTTGGGCTATGACGTCTGCGCCATCATCGGCATCCGGATCTCCGACCCGACAAAAACCATCCAGACGGTCGAACATCTGAAAAAGATTCCGGAGATTACCGAGTGCCATTTTATTACGGGCAAATACAACATCCTGATGAAGATCTACTGCACGACCAACGAACACCTGATGCACACGATTTTCGACCACATCTTGCCCTTGCCCGAGGTTTCACAGACCGAAACCTTCATCTCACTGATTCAATCATTCGACCGACAGGTCGAAATACCCGATATAGAGGAGGATTTATGAGCGTGATTCGTTTGACCAAAGAGTTTTCGTTCGAGATGGCGCATTCGCTATCCGGCTACGACGGAGCCTGTCGCGAGATACACGGCCACTCGTACAAGTTATTCGTTACGGTACAAGGGGAACCCAATGCCGATCCGAACAATCCGAAATATGGCATGGTCATGGATTTCGGAGAGTTGAAACGCATCGTGGGGCGACTGATCGTCGATCGGTACGACCATGCGTTGGTGGTCCGCCGGACAGCCGAAAACAGCGATGCGATCGACGCACTGCGTTTGCTGTACAACAAGATTGAGGTATGCGACTACCAACCGACCTGCGAGAACATGGTCTCTCGTTTTGCAGAGGAGATCGGGCGCGAACTTCCCTCGGGAATCCAACTGTTCAGCATCAAACTACACGAAACGGCTACCTCTTTTGCGGAGTGGTACCGGTCGGACAATTAGCCGACTTTCGTGAACAGGTTTTTCCCGGCTTCATGGGACGGAAATACACCTGTTTGCATCCTCTTTTTTTCACAAAGAGGCCTGATATTCTCTCCGTTTTTTCTCACCAATAATTAGCGGAGCTTGGCCGCATCCGACGGCCCGACTCATACACCAGTACAACAAAACATGAAAAAACTATTTCTGATAGATGCCTACGCGCTGATCTTTCGCTTCTACTACGCTTTCATAGGGCGTCCGATGCGCAATGCGGAGGGGATGAACACCTCGGCGATCTTCGGCTTTGTCAAATACATCAACGACATCATCCGCCGCGAGCAGCCCGACTGTCTCGGTGTCGCTTTCGACCCTCCGGGCGGTAACTTCCGACACGATATTTACCCCGAATACAAGGCCAACCGAAGCGAAACGCCGGAAGAGATCATCGCATCGGTTCCGTACATCAAACGGATTCTGGAGGCGATGCGGATTCCGATCCTCGAGGTCGCCGGATTTGAAGCCGACGATGTCATCGGCACCCTGTCACGCGAAGCGGCCGAGCAAGACTTCCGGGTCTACATGGTAACCCCCGACAAGGATTACGGACAGCTGATCCGTCCGGAGGTGTACATCTACAAGCAACGCAAGGGCGGAAGCGAAGGTGTAGAGATCATCGGCTGCGACCAGATCCATGAACACTACGGTATCGACAATCCGAAACGGGTAATCGACATTCTGGCTCTTTGGGGCGACGCTTCCGATAACATTCCGGGAGTACCGGGCATCGGCGAGAAGAGTGCAATCAAGTTGGTCTGCCAATACGGGCCCGTCGAACAGTTGCTGGAAAACATCGACAAGCTGTCGGGCAAACAGCGTGAAAATATCGCCGCTCACAGCGACCAGATTCTGCTGGCCAAACGATTGGCCACAATCGAGCAACACGTCCCGATCGCATTCGAACCCGAGAAGCTGGTACTGGAGGTGCCCGACAAACCGCAATTGATCGAAATCTATAAAGAGTTGGGATTCCGCTCGTTTATCCGGGAGCTGCAACAGGACAGCGCCGAAAATTCCGGAGTCGCTCCGGACAGTACGACTCCCGATCTGTTCTCCCCGCACGCCGAAACGCCCTCGGGAAAGCAGCAGACCGCTCCGGACCTCTTCTCCTCGCTCGAAACAGGCACACAACCGCCCGCTGAGCAGGGTACACTCTTCAGCACACCCATGTTCAACACGGTCGAGACTCTTCCCCATACCTATCAGACGGTCGAGACGCTGGCCGACCTCGAAGCTCTGTGCCGAAAGCTCGAAAGTGTCTCGGAGTTCTGCTTCGATACCGAAACGACCGGATTCGACATCTTCAACGACCGGCTCGTCGGCATATCGATCGCCATCGTTCCGCACGAAGCGTGGTACATCCCTTGCCGGCCCGACAACACGAAACAGATCATCGACACGCTCCGGCCGGTATTCGAGAACGAGTTGATCGCCAAAATCGGACAGAACATCAAGTTCGATCTGATGGTATTGCGCCATGCCGGCCTCGATGTACGCGGCAGGCTCTACGACACGATGATCATCCACTATCTGCTTGATCCCGAATCGCGGCACGGGATGGATCATCTGGCGACAACATTCTTAAATTACACGCCGATTCCGATCGAGGAGCTGATCGGAAAGGGAGCCCGCCAAATCACGATGGACCGCGTTCCAATCGAAAAGGTCTCCGTATATGCGGCGGAAGATGCGGACGTAACCCTGCGGCTGAAACTCCACCTGTGGCCTATGCTCGTGAAGGCCGGTCTCGACACCCTTTACCTCACGATTGAAGAGCCGCTGATCCGGGTGTTGGCCGATATCGAGATGACCGGCGTCAAGATCGACACGGAGGTATTGGCTGCTTCGGGCCGCACGTTGTCAGCACGGGCTATCGAACTGGAAAACTCCATCCGTGAAATGTGCGGCGACCCCTCGCTGAACATCAACTCGGCCCGACAACTTGGTGAAGCCCTGTTCAACCGGCTGAAGATCGACCCGAATCCCAAGAAGACCAAGACCAAACAGTTCCGTACGGACGAGGAGTATCTGCAAATGCTCACCGACCGCCACCCGGTAGTTGGGGCCATACTGGAGTATCGGGGAATTAAAAAGCTGCTCTCGACCTACATCGAGGCTCTTCCGCAACTGGTCAATCCGAGCACGGGACGAATCCATACCTCGTTCAATCAGGCAGTCACCGCAACAGGCCGGCTCAGCTCGACCAATCCGAATCTACAGAACATTCCGGTTCGGGACGAGCAGGGACGCGAAATACGGAAGGCTTTCGTTGCATCGGACGACGACCACCTGCTGCTCTCGGCCGACTATTCACAGGTCGAACTGCGGCTGATGGCCCACCTGAGCGGTGATCCGAACCTGCTCGATGCCTTTGCCCACGATGCGGACATCCACACGGCCACCGCCGCCAAGATCTACTCGATTTCTCCCGAAGAGGTCACCCGCGAGCAACGCCGCCGGGCCAAGACCGCCAATTTCGGTATCATCTACGGCATCTCGGCATTCGGATTGGCCCAACGGCTGAACATTCCCCGCTCCGAGGCCAAAATGATCATCGACAGCTATTTCGCCACCTATCCGGGCGTAAAGCAATACATGGACCGCGTCATTGCACAGGCGCATGAAACCGGCTACGTGACCACCCTCTTCGGTCGAAAACGGATGTTGCCCAACATCCGGTCGGGCAATGCCGTGGTGCGGGGACTGGCCGAACGCAACGCCATCAATGCCCCGATTCAAGGCAGTGCGGCCGACATCATGAAGCTGGCCATGATCGCCGTACACCGTGAGCTCACGGAACGAGGACTGAGATCCAAGATGATTCTTCAGGTCCACGACGAACTCGTCATCGATCTGCTGAAAAGCGAGGAAGCAGAGGTTCGCGAAATCGTTGTGCGGTGCATGGAACATGCGGCCCACCTGCGGGTCAAACTGATCGCCGAATGCGGGGTCGGGAAAAACTGGGTCGAGGCCCACTAAACCGAATACACGTGCATTTTATACATTAAAGAAGGAGGGGTGCCTCACGTGGAACACTCCCTCCTTCTTTATATCAATCCATGCTCTCTAAAAAGAGCGATCTTAACTTGCGAGGACAGCCCGCCGCTGCGAATAAAGCGAAACGCTTCCTCCCGAAAATCGTAATTCTGTCATGAATTAACCTTCACGATCTTTTTCGTATCGAAATCGTAGGAGGCAACCAAAATGAAATCCAACTGCTTGCGGTGCAGGTCGGCACGCAAGACACGGATTCGCACCTCATCACCGAGGGTGAAGGTACGGCCATGATCCTTTCCGCGGACCGAATAGTTCTCCTCATCGAAAATGTAGAAATCATCCGTCATATCCCGCAGGGCGACCATCCCTTCGATCTTGGTCTCTTCAAGCTCGACATAAATACCCCACTCGGTAATCCCCGAAATGTGCCCGTCGAACTCCTGACCCACCTTGTCGAGCATAAACTCGACCATCTTGTACTTGATCGAGGCCCGCTCCGCATCTGCCGCACGTACCTCCATTGCCGATGAGTGTTCACACAACCGTTCGTAATAATCCTTGTCCTCCGACTTTCCTCCGGCCAGATAGTGTGCCAGCAAGCGGTGCACCATCATGTCCGGATAACGACGGATCGGCGAGGTAAAGTGCGTATAGTAATCGAATGCCAGCCCGTAGTGCCCGATGTTGTCGGTCGAATAGGTCGCCTTGGCCATCGAACGGATCGCCAACGTCGAAATGAGGTTCTCCTCCTTCTTCCCGTGAATCGCCCGCATCAACTTGTTGATCTCCTTTGCCACCGCCTTATTGCTCTGCGCCTTCATGTGGTATCCGAACCGAACGATAAAACTGCGGAACTGTGCCATCTTGTCCGTATTCGGTTTGTCATGGACACGGTACACAAACGTCCGCTCGCTGTTCTGGACCCCTTTCCGTTTCTTCCCGACAAATTCCGCCACCTTACGGTTGGCCAGCAACATGAACTCCTCGATCAGCTGGTTCGACTCCTTGATCTCCTTGAAATAGACACGCAACGGTTTGCCGTTCTCGTCCAGTTCGAATTTGGCCTCCTCGCGCTCGAAATTGATCGAACCGTTGCGGAAGCGTTCGCTCCGCAGCTTCTGAGCCAAGGTATTCAACTGCAAAATCTCTACCGACATATCGCCCTCACCGGTCTCGATCACCTCTTGCGCCTCCTGATAGGTAAACCGACGGTCGGAATAGATCACCGTCCGGCCAAACCACTCCTGCTGCACCTCAGCCTCCTCGTTCAGCTCGAAAATGGCCGAAAAGCAGAGTTTTTCCTCATGCGGTCTCAAGGAACACAAACCATTGGAGAGCCGTTCGGGAAGCATCGGTACCGTACGGTCGACCAGATAGACCGACGTGGCCCGGGCCTGTCCCTCCGTGTCGATCAGGTCTCCGGGTTTGACGTAATGGGTCACATCCGCAATATGTACTCCCACCTCGAAATTCCCGTTGGGCAAGCGGCGAATGGAGAGTGCATCATCAAAATCCTTCGCATCGGCCGGATCGATCGTAAAGGTCGGTACCTGACGCATATCGCGCCGCACGGCAATCTCCTCCGGAGTTATGTCATCGGGAATCTTATCCGCCTCTCGCTCCACCTCTTCGGGATAGGTGTACGGCAAGTCATACTCCGCCAGAATCGCGTGCATCTCGGTATTGTTATCTCCGGGTGTCCCGAACACATCCACAATCTCCCCCTCGGGGCTCTTCATCGTCTCGGGCCATCCGGTAATCCGCACCAAGACCTTTTGTCCCTGCTTTGCCCCGTGCAAGTTGCGCTCGGGGACAAAAACATCGTGAGCCATTTTGCGGTTGTCGATCCGCACAAATGCAAAATTATCGGACAACTCAACAACCCCCACATATCTCTTGGGCGAACGCTCCACAATCTCGACCACTTCCCCTTCAGGATTTCCCGTTCCTCCTTTACGCACGATCGCCACCTTCACGCGGTCACCGTGCAACGCATGGCCCGCATGCGCTTCGTCTACGTAAATATCCTTATCTTGTCCTTCGACGACCACATACAAAGCACCGGAAGAGGTCATATCCACCACTCCTTCCAGAATCTCGCGTTCGGAAGCGCTCAACCGGTATTTGCCTTCAGCCACCTGTTCGATCATCCCCTCCCGGGACAACGAATGAACCACCTCCCGTACATAATCTTTTTGTTCGCGAGTTTCGGCTCCGGTCGCCGAAATCAAATTCTTTACCGAAAATCTTTTTTCCGGCATCGCACGGAACAGCTCCGCAATCAAAACGGCCGGATCGGCATACTGACCTCTTGCCTTCTTCGAGGTCTCTTTTTTCTTTACCATATTCTTTCTATTACTCGATACAAAGATACACAAACGGAATGATTCGCAGCATTTTTATTCTCTTTTTCATCGAAATGAAACGATCGAACCTACCTCGTTTTGACCCTTTTCGCACGAAAAAAATCAGGCCCTCGGATCCGACTAACCGAACATTTTCTTCAACATCCCATACAAAGAAAGAATCGCCTCCCATGTTTATGGAAGACGATCCCCTTTTTACTATTTGCCCGATCGATTAACGGCGTTTTTCCTTATACTTATCGATCTGTTTTTTGATTGCATCCAGACAAAGATCGATCGCCTCCTCAAAGCTCTTGCATCGCCGTTCGGCCAAAAGCTCGCCGCCGGCGACATCTATTTTTACGACTGCGACCTTGTTTCCTTGTTCATCGTCCTTGTCGATCTTTAACGTTACCTGAGAGGAAAGTGCATTCTCTACAAAACGATCCATCTTGTTCATCTTGGCTTGAATGAAGTCGACCAGCTTCTTGTCGGCATCAAACTTTACGGATTGAATCTCCACTTTCATAATCTAATCCTCCTTATACTTTTTGGCCCTTGGATGGGCCCGGTTGTACACCTCTTTCAACTTGGCGATGCTGTTGTGCGTATAGACCTGTGTGGTTTCGAGACTGGCATGTCCGAGCAGCTCCTGAATCACACGAATATCCGCCCCGTGATCGAGCAGATGCGTGGCGAAAGTGTGCCTCAACACATGCGGACTGCACTTCCCTTGAACCCCGCATCCCCGCAACACCTCATGCACAATACGATACACTTCGCTGCGTCCGATCGGCTCGCCCTTATGGGTTAAAATTAAGAATTTATTCTCGTTTTTACAAATATCCTGCGCAAGAATCAATCGCCTGTAATGAGCGATTCGTGCCGCTACGGGCTCAATCACCGGCACCACCCGTTCCTTATCTCCTTTACCTCTGACCTTTAGCACCGTATAATCCGGTGAAAAATCATCTAAGCGAATTCCGGTCAACTCGGCCAGTCGGATCCCGGTCGCATAAAACAACAGCACTACGACGGCATCGCGTTCGGTCTCGAAGTCATCGGTCGGCTGCAGCAGCGATTCGACGATCCGGTGCATCCGACTCTCCTCGACGAAGACGGGCAGTCTTCCAGAGGTCTTGAGCGCCGAAATCCGCGTAAACAGATCCTTCTCTACGACATGCTCCTTGCGCAGATAGCGAAAATAGGCCTTCACTGCCGATATTTTCCGGTTCACGCTTCGTGCGGAGAGTTTTTTCCCACCGGTCAACGACACGATCCATGCCCGCAGGTCATCGGCTGTCACCCCTCTCGGATCGAAACTTTTCATGACCTCTTCAGTCTCGGACGAAACCGGTTCCTCTTCCGAAGCCTCACCTTGCAGACAAAACAGGACAAACTGACGGAGATCATCTCCGTAGGCCTTGATCGTCAACTCCGAATAGCGCCGCTCGGTTCTCAGATAAGTCAGAAAGGGTTCGATCATCGTCATGTTGTAAAAAAAGAACGACTGTCCGGATTGATCCGGACAGTCGTTTTCTATTTCGGTTATGCAGTACCGGACGTCTACTCTTCGTCCCGTCTCATCTGTTCTACATAGATCGCATGCAGTTTGTTCTCGCGAGAAACCACAGACGGTTTAGTAAAATATTGACGACGACGCAGTTCTTTCAGAACACCGGTTCTTTCGTATTTTCTTTTGAATTTTTTGAGAGCACGTTCGATGTTTTCGCCCTCTTTGATCGGCATGATAATCATTTTGCAAAAACCTATTTTAAATTTTGTTCATTAAATACTTGTTCGGAATCTTCCCGCACACACGTGCCGGTCGATTCACTTCTCTTCGAAGCAGAGATAGGGTGCCAGCCGTTTGGCCTGACCTTTCGATAGAATATTTTGTTCCGTCAAATCTCCTATACTACGCCAACCTCCTTTTAATTGTCGGTATTTCATCAACCGGTTTAAAATCTGCTCCGTCACATAGGGATGCTTCCCTATCTCGAACGGGAGTGCAAAGTTAATATCAATTTTTTGAATTTTACTACTATCCACCCAAATTTGTGGTAAAATTTGTTGATAATTCTTTTCGAGCATGCCCCGCACTTCGAGAAGTTGTTCGACACGGACAAATCCGCCGAGCCGTTCACGATACCGGACAATCCTTCCGGCGGTCAACGGACCGATACCGCGTACCCCGACCAACGTAGCCGAATCCGCCCCGTTCAGTTCGATCCGGACAGAATCTTTTGGTGACCCGATGTCGAATTTCCGCTCCGTCGAAACCGTATCGTTCACGACCGAAGGTTTTTCCTGATACTCTTTCGGGGTGCGTTTCGAGGATTGCTCCGTTCTCCGTTCGAATCGCGTCGAGTCGATCCGGATAAAGGGTTCCAAACGACGATACATCTCCTCCGAGACCGTATAGCACCGGGCGAAATCGGACGGCTTGCGAAATACGGCTCCCGCCTTCCGGTAGTTTCCGATCACGGCTGCCTGACGCTCCGTAAATCCAAGCCGCACAAGTTCTGCCAATGAAACCGTGTTCGGATCGAAAAGAAATAGGGTATCGCGTTTTGCCACGCGCTTCTGCTTCGCATCATCGCGACGATACGTAGAATCCGTGTCTACTTTCGATTGCTTATCACGCTGTTTCGCATATCGGGTTCCGGATGACTCCGAATCGAGTACCCGATCGGCATACAGCGTAAAACTCTGTTCGAAACGGGGTTTGCCCTGCCACAGAAACAGCAACGACAGCAAAACGAGCAGGGGCAACAGCAGCAGTATCCGCCGATTTTCCCGAGCGGAACCGATCAGTCCGCTCCACACCCGTCTCCACATCCGTTTCATCTCACTCCTTTTCGGGATCATATTCGGCCGAAGCGCTCCGCTGCAAGCACAGATACCGGAGTGAAGGGGATGCCACCCGTTCGCCCAATCCATACTCTGCCCAACGTTCGTCTACACGGGCAATCGTCTCGGGAGACGAGGTTACCACATTGGGCCAACGACGTCCGAAACCGTTGACACCTCCCGCCTTGGCTCTTGCATCGAACAGGATATGATCGCCCTCTATCCGCACGTCCCGAGAGGGATCGCAATTTGACGAGGCGAGCCACAACAGATCGTCTCCGGACAAGCCCTGTACCTCTCGATCCAACAGAACGACAAAAGGCACTCCGGAGACCTCGTTCGCGGCAAGGAAATGTCCGACATCCGGTTTCTCATTTCGATCGGCATAGAGCCACAGTACGCCCCAACGCTCGGCCCACGCAGCATCCGCAGCGTGAATTCCTCCGCAAAACCTCCACTGGCCCGGACACACGACCGGAGCAGGTTCGCGATCCCGGACATCCGTCAAGTCCAACACCATCTTCCCTCCTAAACCCATCTTCGGAGCCGCATGGTCCAACACGTCCAACGGTCCGCGAGAGATCAACACATCGTCCGGCACCGACACCCGACACATCAGCCGACTCAACACCTCCGGATCGCGTATGTCGTCGCAAGCCTCCGCAACGACCATATACTTATTGAACATCATCTGCCCGGCGCCCCACAACATCGCCGCCGTTTTGAGCGCCTGCCCGGCATAGCTCCGTCGGATACTCACCAACGCAATATTGTGCGCTACCCCCTGATAGGGCATATACAGATCCTCCATCTCGGGCAGCATCGTTTTCTGTATGGGTACAAAGAATATTTTTTCAGTCGCACGGGCGATGTAGGCATCCTCCTGCGGCGGAATTCCCACAAGGGTGGCCGGATAGACCGCTCCCTGACGATGGGTTATGGCCGTAAGATGGAACACGGGATATTCATCCTCCAGCGAATAGAAACCCGTATGATCTCCGAACGGTCCCTCCGTCCGTTTCGGCTCGTTCGGATCGACATACCCTTCGAGCACGAAGTCGCAATCGGCCGGCACACGGAGCTCCGACGTCAGGCAACGGGCCAATTCGACCGGCCGCTGCCGGAGAAATCCGGCCAAAAGATACTCATCCACCTGATCCGGAACAGGGGCAGTAGCCGCATAGGTGTAGGCCGGATCGCCACCGAGACAAACTGCGACCGGCATCCTACGCCCCAACTCCTTGTATCGGCGATAATGCCGTTCTCCGGTCTTATGCAGGTGCCAGTGCATTCCTGTCTCCGTCTCCGAGAAAAGCTGCATCCGATACATCCCGACGTTGCGGATTCCCGTATCGGGATCGACCGTATGAACCAGCGGCAACGTCACGAACCGGCCTCCATCATAGGGCCAACACTGCAACACCGGCAGGCGACTGAGCCGGATCTCATCTCCGGTCCACACAACCTCCTGACAGGCTCCGCGTCCGCTCCGGTTTCGCGGCATCCAGCGCGACATCTGCTCCAACAGCGGCAGCATCCGCAACTTATCCATCAGTCGTTCCTTCGGGGCTACCAACTCCGCAAAAAGCGACGACAAACGTTCGGCCAACTCATCCAAGCGCATCACACCGAGAGTCATGGCCATCCTCCGCTCCGACCCCATCATATTGGTCAGCACCGGAAAGTCCGTTCCGGTCCGTTCAAACAGCAGGGCACGCCCCCCTCCGGGACGCTTCGCCTCCCGATCGGTCAGCTCGGCAATCTCCAGACGGGGATCCACCTCCGTCCGTATCCGTACCAACTCGCCTTCCCGTTCGAGTCTTGCAATATAATCTTTCAGATTCTTATACATATCTTCACCGTCGGTCCCGTAGTACCGCATCTCTTATTGTACCAACAAATTACACCCACGGATCTCGCTTCCGGTAATTCGGCCGAGCATCCGGAAACTTCCGTCCCGACCGACCGATCCCAAATCGTCGGTCTGAATGAAAGCACACGACCAGACATTCGCCAAATCGATGATGTTCACACCGCCTGTCCGCTCGGCCGGCACACGGGAAAACGGATCGTTCAGATCGCGTATAACCACCCGCATCCATGGGGGAGTCCGGAAAATGCCCTGTCCCGAAGAGTAGGCCTGCGACATCAACTCGGCCATACCGTACTCCGAATGGATCGCCGGTACCGAAAACGCCTCACACAGCAGAGCATGGAACTCCTCCTTGGAGAGCTCCTGCCGTTTCCCTTTCATTCCACCGGTCTCCATGACGATCGTATCGGACAGCGGAACCGGATGCTGCTCCGCCAGATCCCACAAGGCATAGCTGACTCCGAGCAGAATCTTCTTCCCCCGGCAGGCCTCCATATCGCGTAACAGCGCTTCATGGTCGTAGAGATAAAAACCGCCGCCGGCCCCCTGTCGGATCAAGTGGTCGACCATGTAGATCAACGACGACCCTTCGCGCTCCAGATATCCGGGCAGCAGCGCAAAGATCGAAACTTCGCCGACCGGTCCGTAAAAGTGCTCAAAAGCCTCCGTAAACGCCCGCTCATAGAGTTTCAGATCGGCAACGTAGTGTCTGGCCGGAGTCTGCCCCGTCGTACTGCTGCTGGTAAATATCTTTTCGGGTTCTCGCAACCCTCCATACACTTTATGGCTCTTAAAAAACGAGATCGGCAAAAACGGAATCTCCTCCAACAACGAGACCCGCTCCGGATCGACCCCGAGCAACCGGACATACTCCGCATAAGGGGGTACGGCCTTTGCCTGAAAGCGAAACAGGTCCAACGCCGTCGCAACAAACTCCTCTTCGCTCCGGATATTAAAAATTCGCTCCGGATCGAACGTCTCCGAATCCACCCAACTCCTCATTCTCGCAATCTTTTATGTATTATCTCAAAAAAACTTAGCGTCCTGATAAGAACCGTTCACACTCCAATGCTGCCGCACATCCCGAACCGGCCGCAGTAATCGCCTGCCGGTAGTGAGGATCCTGCACGTCTCCCGCCGCAAATACCCCCTCTACCGATGTACACGGCGTACCGGGAGTCGTCCGGATGTAGCCCGCTTCGTCCAGATCGAGGTAACCTTTGAAAATATCCGTATTGGGTTTGTGTCCGACCGCAACGAAAAATCCCGTACACGGGATCTCTCTCTCGGTTCCGTCGCGATGGCGGATACGGACTCCGGTCACTCCCGCATCGTCTCCGAGCACCTCCTGCACTTGATTCTCAAACAGCACCTCCAGATTGGCCGTACGCTCTACCCGACGCTGCATCGCCTGCGAAGCCCGCAGGTAATCTTTACGCACAATGAGATAGACCTTTTTGCACAGCGTTGCCAAATAGGTAGCCTCCTCGCAGGCCGAATCGCCACCACCTACGACAACGACATCCTGCCCTCGATAGAAGAATCCGTCACACGTCGCACAAGCCGACACACCCATTCCTTTGAATCGCTCTTCCGATTCCAGTCCGAGATATTTCGCCTCGGCACCCACCGCTATAATCACGCTTTCGGCCTCGATCGACTTCGTTCCGTCGACCGTAATGCGAAACGGCCGCTGCGAAAAATCGACCGCGGTGACCAGTCCCATCCGCACATCGGTTCCGAAAACCTGAGCCTGCTTCTTCATCTCCTCCATCAACGCGTTGGCATCGATTCCTTCTGAAAAGCCGGGAAAATTCTCGATCTTTGTCGTAGTGGTCAACTGCCCTCCGGGCGTCAACCCTTCATAAAGAACGGGAGACAAACCGGCACGTGCCGTATAAATGGCTGCCGTATATCCGGCAGGTCCACTGCCGATGATCAAACATTTTACTTTTTCCGTATCCATAGATATCATTAACTGTTTTTTCTTCGTTTTATAGGATCAATCGACCCTATTACGCAAAGATATAAAGTTATTTTCGAAATGTTCTCTTTTTTCAGAACAGGCCCCTAACTCGTTACACTCCATGCACACACGCTCGAGCGGACTCTTTAATTTTCAGCAAAATTTCGTATCTTTATCCCCGCTTAATTCCCGAACCCCATGAATCTAAAAACAATAGGTGCTCTTATTTTATCTTCGACGCTGCTGCTGTCGAGTTGCTCGGTTTTCAAAAAAACGTTCGGAGGGAAAGACAAAAAAGAGCCATCTGCAACCCTGCAGATCGAAGACTCTTCGAACCTTTCCGGACAACAATCGGGCCAGCCCCAAGAGGGCTCCGAGATAGCCGATCTGACGGCCGCGGCGATCGAAGAAGACAGCCTGACGATTAAATTAGAAGTTCCCGAAATTCCGGTCCTTCGGCCGGAAATCACCTTCAGTGAAGCGGAAACCGCCCACGTCGGCACGACCCGAAACAACAATCCGTTTCCGGAATCGGGCGAACTGGTGCTTGACCTCGACAAGCTGAAAGCAGAGTTCTATTACCCTTACAACGGCAAATACCTCCGAGGATTCAGCCTTTCGGGACGAAGGCATACGGGAGTCGATATCAAAGCCATTCCGCGCGACACGATTCGGGCCGCATGGCCGGGTGTGGTGCGCATGTCGAAACTCTACAGCGGTTACGGAAATGTCGTCGTCATCCGCCACTACAACGGAATCGAGACGGTCTATTCACATCAATGCAAAAATCTGGTCCGGCCCAATGACGTAGTCGAAGCCGGAGATCCGATCGGACTGGCCGGACGGACCGGGCGCGCGACGACCGAACACCTCCATTTCGAGATCCGAATTGCCGGGACACCGATCAATCCGGCCCTCTTTATCGATACGGAGAATCATCAGTTGAAAACGGGACAGACCATCTACTGTTACAACCGGGGAGGACGAATCACCGCCTCGACCCGACAGTCGGTGGGATATACTCCGGAAGAGGAGCCGGAAGAGAAACCGACCGTCGCCACAACCACCCGACAGAGCAGTGCACCGACAAGCTCATCCTCCGTACAGTATCACTACGTCAAAAAGGGAGAGACGCTTTCGCACATTGCAGTCAAATACTCGACGACCGTTTCAAAACTCTGCGCACTGAACGGTATCAAGAAAACCTCGATCCTGCAAATCAACCAAAAACTCCGCGTCAAATAGGAAGCTTTGCAGGCTGCCGCTTTGCGACAATTCGTGCATTGAAGATCGCTGCGGCTACTGTTCGGCGCACCCTCTGAACGAAAAATGTTTCTGCATCAGGTAGCTGTATACGATGGATATACCCTTTGTCAACGCATTCGATGGAGTAGGATAGAGCCCCAGCAAATCGACAAAGAATTTCATGCAAAGGTAATTGAGCAGAATCGACCCGCACACGCTCAACAGGTAACGGAAGAGCTGCACATGCCCCTTCAACGGTGAGCTGTGAAACGCCACATGACGATTCAGCCAAAATCCCGTAAAAAACGTAATCGGGAAGACGATCATCCACGCGACATTGTAGGAAGAGATCGCAAAGAGGTTTCCGAAGTGCACGACCCCCTCCTTCTCCAACACGAAATTGTAGAGAATAAAATAGAGAAACAGGTCGAACGCCATATTCGTTCCGCCGCACACCGCATAGCGAAACGTCTGCAGCGGAACCCATCTGCGCAGAAAGGGAAAATAGAATCTGTCGATCAACCGAGTCAAAAACCGCGCTTCACCCATCACCTTCCTTATTGCTTTGTCTTTCTGTTTTTCTGCTGCTCCTGCAGGGCATACATCTTGTCCCGGTAAGCCGCAGCCGTCGTGAAGTCGAGCTCTCGAGCCGCCTGCTCCATCGCCTCCCGGGCCATACGGATCGCCGACTCTATATCGTGCTCGGTCATATAAGCCGCGACCGGATCGGCGGCAACCGCAAATTTTCTGTCTCCGCTCAAATCATAGGTTACCCCTCCCGGTTCGGATTTCGACTGCAGCGGTTCGCCCGAAAGAATCGTCCGACCGCTCTTGACCGCCTGATGAGGCACGATTCCGTGAAGATTGTTGTACCGAATCTGCTTTTCGCGACGTCGGTTGGTATCCTGAATCGTTGCACGCATCGAGTCGGTAATCCGGTCGGCATACATGATGACGCGTCCTTCGACATTCCGGGCAGCCCGACCGGCCGTCTGGGTCAGCGAACGGGCGCTTCGCAAGAAGCCCTCCTTGTCGGCGTCCATAATCGCCACCAACGAAACCTCCGGCAAATCGAGCCCCTCACGCAACAGGTTTACCCCGATCAACACATCGAACAATCCGGCCCGCAGATCGTCCAGAATCTGCACCCGTTCCAAGGTGTCGACATCCGAGTGGATATACCGGCAACGGATCCCCATCCGGTCGAAATATTTATAGAGCTCTTCGGCCATCCGTTTAGTAAGGGTCGTTACCAATACCCGCTCGTCCTTTTTCGCCCGAATCTCGATCTCCTCGACCAGATCATCGATCTGATGCAGTGTAGGACGCACTTCGATCGGCGGATCGACCAACCCCGTCGGACGGATAAACTGCTCGACCACCGAGCCTTCTGACTTGATCAGCTCATAATCGGCCGGAGTCGCACTGACATAAATCACCTGATTTTCGAGCGCTTCGAACTCCCCGAACTTCAACGGACGGTTATCGAGCGCTGCGGGAAGACGATACCCATACTCAACCAAATTGGTCTTTCGGGAGTGGTCTCCGCCATACATTCCGCGAATCTGCGGTACGGTCACGTGGCTCTCGTCGATGATCAACAGATAGTCCTTCGGGAAATAATCGATCAGACAGAATGGGCGACTTCCGGGCGAACGTCCGTCGAAGTAGCGCGAATAGTTCTCAATCCCGGGACAATACCCCAACTCCTTGATCATTTCGAGATCGTACTCGACCCGTTGTTTGAGTCTTCGGGCTTCGGCCGGTTTTCCGATCGATTCAAAGTATTCGCACTGTTTGCCCAGATCGAGTTGAATCATCCGAATGGCCTGCTCGACCCGCTCCCGCGTAGTCACAAACAGATTGGCCGGATAGATGACCACCCGTTCCTGAGTCTCGAGTCGCTGTCCCGTCACCGGATCGATCGTATAGATCATCTCGATCTCGTTGTCGAAGAAGACGACCCGGTAACACTTCTCCCCGTAAGCGGCAAAGATATCGACCGTATCGCCCTGTACGCGAAACGTAGCCGGACGGAAATCGGCCTCACTCCGCGTGTAAAGTGCATCGACCAGCGCATACAGCAACTTGTTGCGGCTGATGATATCGCCCACCTTGAGCTCGACTGAAGTTGCATGGAAATCCTCCGGGTTGCCGATGCCGTAGATACACGAAACGCTCGACACTACCACGATGTCGTTGCGCCCGCTCAGCAGAGCCGATGTTGCACTGAGCCGCATCTTCTCGATCCCCTCGTTGATAGAAAGGTCTTTTTCGATATAGGTATCGGTCGTCGGGATGTAGGCTTCGGGCTGATAATAATCATAATAAGAGACAAAATATTCAACGGCATTCTCCGGAAAGAAGTTTTTGAACTCGCCGTACAACTGGGCAGCCAATGTCTTGTTGTGGCTCATCACAAGCGTCGGCTTGTTCAGTGCCGCAATGACGTTGGCCATCGTAAAGGTCTTGCCCGACCCCGTGACCCCGAGCAACGTATTGTGCCGGCAACCGCTCTTCAGTGCCGACACCAACTGCTCGATCGCCTCCGGTTGATCTCCCGTCGGGCTATATTCCGATACCAATTTAAAATCCATAGCGCAAAGGTAAGAATTGCCGGAAATAATCGCTATTTTTGCGCAAATTTACTTCACGATGGGCTTGCTTTCGATTCTGCTTCTCGGTGTGGGACTGAGTCTCGACACCTTCGCCGTTTCGCTCACATTAGGTTGTTTCTCCGAACGTATCACATCCCGTCAACGGATCCGTTTTTTAGTCACGATCGGCATGTTCCACTTTCTGATGATTCTGGCCGGATGGACTTTCGGAGAGAGCATCAGCGAATGGATCGCTGACTACGACCACTGGATCGCCTTCGTGCTGTTGGGATTCGTCGGCGGAAAGATGATTCAGGAGGGCTGCTCGCCGGCCAAGGAATCCGCCCCGACCTCCGATCTGCTATCCCTTCGCAATACGCTGCTTCTGGGTTTGGCCCTCAGCATCGATGCCCTGATCTCCGGTTTCAGCTTGGGGCTCATCAAGGTGGCTCTCCTCCCGGGATCGCAATTCAAAAACATTTTGATCTCCGCTCTGCTGATCGGAATCACCGCCGCACTGATCTCCGCCATCGGATTGCGCATAGGCCGATTCGCTTCCACACGTCTGGGCCCGAAAGCCGAAATCTTCGGAGGTATCATTTTGATCGGAATCGGCGTCAAAATCGTCATCGACCACCTCTGCTGATCCCAAAAATTCGTACCTTTGGTCTCCGAATAAAGCCCTCAAACGGAATGATCGACAAAGCCACCGTAGACCGGATTTACGCCGCTGCCAACATCGTGGATGTAATCAGCGACTTCGTCACGCTCAAGAAAAAAGGCGTGAACTATCAGGCTTGTTGTCCATTCCACAACGAGAAGACTCCGTCGTTCGTCGTCTCCCCTTCGAAAGGCGTATTCAAGTGTTTCGGGTGCGGCAAGGGCGGAAATGCCGTCACCTTCGTGATGGAGCACGAAAACATGACCTACCCCGAAGCCTTGAAATACGTGGCGAAAAAATATGGAATCGAGGTCAACGAGCACGAACTTCTTCCGGAAGAACAACGGCGAAACGATGACCGGGAGAGCATGATGGTCGTATCGTCCTACGCTGCCGACTACTTCGTCCGCATGCTTCACGAAACGCCCGAAGGACAAAATATAGGCATCGGCTACTTCCGGGAACGGGGATTTTCCGATGCAACGATCAAACGGTTCGGGCTGGGATACTGTACCGAGGTCCGGGACGCATTCACCCGACAGGCGCTGAGCGACGGATACAAGGAGGAGTTTCTGATCCGCACCGGGCTCACCATCAAACGAGAGAACGGAGGGTACTACGACCGCTTCTGCGGACGGGTCATCTTTCCGATCCACAGCATCAGCGGACGGGTCATCGCTTTCGGAGCCCGCACGATGCGGACCGACAAAAAGACCGCCAAATACCTCAACTCACCCGAATCGGAGATCTACCACAAGAGTGATGTCCTGTACGGAATCTACTTTGCCAAACGGGCCATCACCCAACAGGATTGCTGCATTCTGGTGGAAGGATACACGGATGTCATCTCGATGCATCAGGCGGGAATCGAAAACGTCGTCGCCTCATCGGGAACCTCATTGACTCAGGGTCAGATCCGTATGATTGCCCGATTCTCGCACAACATTACGATCATCTACGACGGCGACAGTGCGGGTATCAAAGCCTCCCTGCGCGGTATCGACATGGTTCTCAAGGAGGGGATGAACGTCCGGACCGTGCTGCTGCCCGATGGCGAGGACCCCGATTCGTTTGCCCGTTCGCACAACGCCTCTCAGGTCCAAGACTACATTCTTACCCACGAGGAGGATTTTATCTCGTTCAAGATCCGATTGTTGATGAAAGAGGCAGCCGGCGATCCGATCAAACGGGCCGCCTTGATCTCCGATATCGTACAGAGCATTTCGGTCATTCCGGATGCCATCACCCGATCGGTCTATGCACGGGAGTGCTCGCGGCAGATGGAGGTCGACGAGAACATTCTGCTGCGTGAGATTGCCATGAAACGGGTCGGACACAAGGCCGGTCCCGAAGCGAAGGAGTTCATCCGCAAACAGGAGATCATCCAACGGAAACAGGCCGAAGAGGCCGCCTATACGCCGTTACAACTCGAAGCGGGGAGCAGCATCAATGAGCTCGAACACGAGTTGATCAAATATCTTCTGAAATACGGCACCCAGAATTTCGAATACACCGAAGGCAAAAAGAGTACGGAGCTGAATGTTGCCGAAGTGATTATCAGCAATCTGGATCAGAACGGCATTACAATGAAAGACCCGACGTTCCGCAAGATTTACGAGGAGTACAAATCCATGCGTGAAGCCCAAGAGCCGATCGAGATCAACCACTTTATCAACCATCCCGATCCGGAGGTTTGCAACGCGGTCGTCGATCTGCTGACCTACGACGAAAACTATCCGGTCAGCAAGCTGTGGAAACGATTCGACATCGTGGTCGAGAGCGAACAAGACCGGCTTCCAACGGCCTTACCCAGAGCGGTTATCCTCTATAAATCAAAAGTGATCGACGACATAATCGCCGAATTACGTCTTCGTCTGAACGACACCTCTTTGTCGGAAGAAGAACAGATCGAGATCACCCAACAGATCTCCATTCTGAATCAGGAACGCAACTCGATCTCCAAAAAGCTCGAACGTCTGATCGTATAAAGTTATCCTCTATACACATCTCTTCGTGTAAAGATCATATTTTCAATCGACAGGGAACACCCGTTAAAATACAAATTTTCTAAAATTTTTGCGAGACCTTATTCTTGCAACCATTCCCTTATCTTAAAAAAATCGGAGGGCACCATAAGGTACCCTCCGAAACATGCTAACCATTTTACACTTACTCTACTTCATCCTCCTATCTATTGGGATTCAGACGAATCTTAACCCATTGACTCGTTTCACCCCATCCGTAAGTTACTTTTGCTTTAATAAAGAGGTTGCAAGGCTTTTCAACACCAGCACCCGCTGCATTGTTGGTAAAGATCAACTCATCACCGACACTCGATACAGAAGCTTCTGCATAAACATCCGATAAGTAGAGTGACTGTTCTGCCTCCAGAGCGTCATCAATCACGATGTCTCCACCATCCTTGCGCATACCGATCTTAGCCGTTTGGGTCTCCCACTCGATACCTTCTACTTCATAATATTTCCACAATTCAGCGGCATACATTTGTTTCTCATCCGTTGTATTCGTGGTCACTTCAGCAACGATATAGTTATTGAAGTCGGTCATCGTAAAGGCTTTCGAGCAATCGATCTTCGATCCGCTGATCACATGATCGTAGAACTCAGCATCGGTCAACTCGGCATTGATCTTCAACGGAGCAACGAACTTCACATTAAAGGCTCCAACCTCTACCTGGTTGTACCCGTTAATATTAGCCCAAACTTTCAGAGTTGCCTCCTTGTCGATCAAACCTTTACCCGCATCGTTCTTCACCAAGGAGATGAAGGCATCCGCATCATCCACTTCAGAACCATACCAATTCGGTGTTGTCGAGAAAGTGATCGACGCTGCGCTATCCAATCCTTTCTTCAACAGATATCCGCTTGGATCATCAGCTCCTGCAGGTTCGCCCACGAATGCCGGCGCATATCCTGTAACAGGCTGCGATGCGGCAAACTGCATATCCCACGTACCACAAGGAAGGAGATTCTGAACCAGACACATACCAGGAGTAAACAACTGCATCAGATTATAATCATATACACAGGTCGACTGAGCATTCGGCGTATTGTACTGAATCGGATATACATTTGCCAGCACACCGGCATTCACCCAATATTGTTCATAGAATCCATTGAGTTTGGGCCACATATTGATTGACACCGTACAACGGAACGTAATCGTCACATCACCGTTAACTCCGTCAGGATCGACATAGGTTACCGTAAACTGGTAATCTTTAGATTCAGCCGGAACAATCGTACCGATCGCTTTCGCATCCAATACCCAAGTCAGGGCAAACGCATCTTCAGCTTGATCAGACGGACTCGGAACAAGCTCTCCATTATCGTTCGGGCCTGCATATGTACCATCAGGATTCTGTTTGAGCACATAAGTGGCATCAAACTCCTCTTTCGAGATACCAGCTTTTTCCTTCAGTACGGCATATACATACTCCGTCATATTTTCCCACGTAAAGAAGTTCTTGATCGTATCGCATCCGAGGGCTTTTTCTCCGAAGTCGAATTCACCGAGATCAATCGGATCGGGATTAACCGTAATCTTCTGCCACTTGATTTTGAAATAGGTCATATCGACAACAGCATTACCGTTGTTCGTATCGATCAAGCTCACCCGTACAATCGGCTCCTTATCCACTGCTGCTGCATTATCGCTATATCCGCCCGGCACAACCGATGAAATTACGGAACCCTCGATTTGGGCAAATTTTTGCTGATCGGTTTGATTGGTTCCTAATTTATACTCTTCGGAAGCCAAATCAAACTGGAAAGCGAGACCGAAATTCGATAACCTATCGGCAGTCATCTCATACACCTCTCCATCCTTCTCATAACATGCCGTCACCATATTCTGCAAGTCGAATTTTTCCGTATACTTCAGGTATTTAGAGATGTATTTCCCCATATTCGCCTCGTTGTATACAGCTATCGAATCGTAGAAATGATAGTGCCCGGTCTTGTCACACATGAAATCCGTTACATCTGCAGCTTTATCATATGCAGCAGCGATTGAAGGTGTAATGGTCTGTTCACTCAAACCGGCATACTCTGAATAGACATAAGCTTCGGTTTCGTCCGCCAACAGATGATCCTTTTGGATGGGCACTTTCAACGATACGGTATAAATCTTATTGCCGGAGAGATTTAGCGATTCAGTGACTGTCTTAGCGGCAGAAACAACCAAAATACCGTTCTCAATGTTATAATCAACCACTTTGACCGGTGTATTCTCACCCGTAGTAGAACGGGTAACTGCCGTAGTCGACACAAAAGAAGGAAGTTCGATATCGCCTTTCTGAACACCTGTCGGATTCAAACGATATTTTGCCGTAGTTGATTCATCGGAAACTATCGTAGCTTTCTCACTTCGGGCCAACGTCCCATCTTTATTGATGCCAGAGACCGAATTGTAGGACAAAGACAAAAATTCGATCGTGGGAACTCCGTCTACATACAGATCGGGAACCAACGTAACGCTTGTCAACCGAGCTGAAAATACTCCATTCAAAGAAGACACATTGGAATTGATCTTTTTTACGAGTTCATCATTCAACTCTTTCACAGCCTTCTCCAAAGCTACACCGATCGTGCCGCCATTCAACGACTCCTCGATTAACTGATCGACCTTACCTTTAAGATCGGCCACAGACAATTTATCTCCTAAAGCCACTCCAAGTTGATCAAGTTCGACTTTATAATCGTCCAGATCTACGCCGAGTTGATCGAGTTCTGTCTCATAGTTTTCCAATGCTTTTTTCTGAATTTCCAAAGCTTGAGTCAACTTATCCGTCTCTTCTACTGTCGCATAGGCTTTCAATTCCTCTCCCAGATCCTTCTCGACACCCTCAATCTTAGTCAACAAATTGTCGTACTGAGTCTGCAAGGCATCGGCAGTCAAAGAACCCTGCTCCTCGATCAATTTTTCACACGCAGCTATCGCCTCTTGAATAGCTTCGGCTTTTGCATCAGCCACAGCCTTTTCCGCTGCGGCAGCAGCAGCCTCTGCAGCCTTTCCTGCCGCTTCGGCCTTATCGCTTGCCGCTTGTGCCGCACTCTCCGCCGTCTGGACCCTTTCTAACGCCGAAGAGGCTGTTTCCTGTGCCGATTTCAAGGCATTTTGCAGAGTCGTCAACTGGGACGTAAGTGCCGAAGTGCTCTCTGTCAAATCTTTACGAACGGCATCAATGTCGTCGTCATAGTTTTTGCAACCGACATAACTCAACATTGTTCCGATAAGAAACAGTGCCAAGATTCTCCTAAAAAAATTACATCTCATACAAAAAGTTATTTTAAAGTGAAACAATAAAATACTATGTCGTTATCCGTCCTTCATCAAAAAAGACTTTAGATAATCTTTGAAATTTATTACCTTTAGCCGGTTTATACCCATAATACCAAGGCCTGATTTTTGTTCTTCAAGAATCAGACTAATGAAAGGTTTATCACAGCGCAATGTTACGAAATATTTCGCCACAATGCAAGAAAAAGAACAAAATATTTCGCCAATTAAGAGTCGGATTTTGTATCTAATTGATAATATGTCGATTAGCAAACGAGATTTTTATAGCAAAACCGGTATATCACGGGGTACTTTAGAGAGTAGAACCGGTATAACAGAAGATACGCTGGCGAAATTTATCGCCACATATCCGGAAATATCTCTGGATTGGCTGATTCTCGGACGCGGAGAGATTACTCGCACTCCGAATACCGCATCCGGGATTTCCGAACATTCCAGAACAACAGATTTGTTACTCGAAGCCAAAGAAACGATCATCCGATTGCAGCAAGACCAGATCGACTTACTTAAAGAAAAAATCGAACGGCTCTCGGAAGAGAAATAGATCCTTCCTGCAAATTTTTGTAAGACAATACTTGCAATTTTTGCTAATTTTTGCTAATTTTTGCTAATTTTGGGATCGATAATCCTTAATTCAGCACTATGAGACGATACCTGCTTTTGCTTTTCGCTGCCGGGTTCACCCTTTCGACCATGGGATTGTACGGCAAAACACCAAAAACCGTTTTCGTTATCCTCGACGGCATCCCCGCCGACATGATCGAACGCCTCAATCCTCCCACCATACAGGAGATTGCCGGCAATGGAGGCTACTGCCGGGCCTACTGCGGCGGGACCGTAGGACGATACGATCAAACCCCGACCATTTCGGCCGTAGGTTATGCCTGTGTACTCACATCGACATGGGCCAACAAACACAACGTCTGGGATAATGCCCCCAAACCCAATTACAGCTACCCAAGCATTTTCAGAATCGCAAAAGATCAGAAAAAAGATTTTAAAACAGCGCTTTATTCGAGTTGGACCGATAACAGAACCGTCCTGCTCGGAGAAAATCTACCCGAAACCGACAGCCTGACAATCGACTATGTGGTCGACGGGCTGGATCTCGACACAGACAAATATCCGAAGGAAAAAGATGACCTCCATATTTTCCGCATCGACGAAGCTGTCTCAAAAGCTGCTGCCGAAGGGATTCGTAACGATGCACCCGATTTAAGCTGGGTCTATCTGTGGTACACGGACGATGCAGGCCACATCTACGGCAACAGTGACTTTTTCGACCGCTACACCCTTTTAGCGGACAAACAGGTAAAACGTATCTGGGATGCTGTCAAATACAGAGAAGCGAACTTCGATGAAGAGTGGTTAGTAATCATTACGACCGATCACGGCAGGGGGCCGGACGGTTATAATCATGGCGGACAGTCCGAACGCGAACGAACCTGCTGGATCTCGACCAACGTAGAACCCAATGCCTACTTTGCCGAACCCTATCTATCGATTGTCGACATCAACCCGACGATCTGTCGGTACATGGGATTCAAACTTCCGGACCATACCCTATGGGAACAAGACGGCGTTCCGTTTATCGGACAGACCGACATTGCCGGTATTGAAACGACACGTAACGACAACTCCATAACCCTGAAATGGCAAAGTTTGAACGATCAGGCTTCCGCCACAATCTATGTTTCGAAGACGAATCGTTTCAATCAGGGTTCGACGGATGAATGGATCAAGGTCGGCAAGGTGAAGGCCGGAACCGAAGAGTTCGTTTACGACATTTCGGAGGATCCCGAGAGTTTCTACAAGTTTGCTGTTGTGACACGGAACAACCATCTGACCTGCTGGTCTCCTAAATAGAAAGTTCAGAAAAGGGTGTAAGGAGAAGTCTCTATCAATCTCTTCCACCCATTTCTCACCTATTACACCTTATGCTTTTATATTGACATAAGGACAATAGAACCAGCCTTTAGGTACGTTTTTCTTTTCACCGTTCCGAGCCTCAATACCGCATATCCTCTTCGGAGAAGAGTTACAATCAGAAAAAAGAGGAACTTCGTCACACCGTAAAAAGAGGAGAGGGAACCCGTTGCGGATTCCCTCTCCTCTAAAAATCTATCTCCGTAAGATCCTACTCTTCGGCATTGAGAATCTCCAGAATCTTGATTGCAGCCGTCGAGATGGGAGTTCCGGGACCGAAAATCGCAGCCGCTCCAGCCTTGTACAAATCGTCGTAATCTTGGTGCGGAATGACCCCCCCAACAATCACGACGATGTCCTCACGTCCCAACTTCGCCAACTCGGCAACGATCTGAGGCACCAACGTTTTGTGTCCGGCAGCCAGAGAGGAGACACCGACCACATGCACGTCGTTCTCGACAGCCTGTTTTGCAGCCTCGGTCGGAGTCTGGAACAACGGACCCATATCCACATCGAAACCGATATCGGCATAACCCGTAGCAACCACCTTCGCGCCACGGTCGTGTCCGTCCTGTCCCAATTTGGCAATCATGATACGGGGCTGACGTCCCTCTTTCTTCGCGAATTGCTCGGCCATCTGTTTGGCCTTTGCAAAATTTTCATCGTTTTTCACCTCTGACGAATATACACCTGAAATTGAACGTATAACGGCTTTGTATCGTCCTACGACGACTTCGCATGCATCGGAAATCTCTCCCAACGATGCTCTCGCTTTGGCTGCTTCGACTGCCAGTTCAAGCAGATTGCCCTTCTTGGTACGGACACACTCGGTAATGGCATCGAGCGCCGCACGCACTTTGGCTTCGTCGCGGTTGGCGCGGAGCTCCTTCAACCGTTTGATCTGTGCCTCACGCACTGCTGTATTATCTACGGCAAGGATATCGATCGGATCCTCCTTGTCCAAACGATACCGGTTGATTCCCACGATCGTATCGTTTCCGGAGTCGATACGGGCCTGCTTCCGCGCCGCTGCCTCCTCGATACGCATCTTCGGAATACCCGTCTCGATCGCTTTGGCCATACCTCCGAGCTTCTCTACCTCTTGGATCAGATCCCATGCCTTATGCGCAATCTCGTCGGTCAGGGACTCTACATAATAGGAACCGGCCCACGGATCGACCTCCCGAGTGATCTGGGTCTCCTCCTGAATGTAGATCTGGGTATTCCGCGCAATACGGGCCGAGAAATCGGTCGGCAGAGCGATCGCTTCGTCGAGGGCATTGGTGTGCAGACTCTGCGTATGTCCCAAAGCCGCCGCCATCGCCTCGATCGTCGTACGGGCCACGTTGTTGAACGGATCCTGTTCGGTCAACGACCAACCCGACGTCTGCGAGTGGGTACGCAACGCCAGCGATTTCGGATTCTGCGGATTGAACTGCTTTACGATCTTTGCCCACAACAGACGAGCCGCACGCATCTTGGCAATCTCCATGAAGTGGTTCATACCGATCGCCCAGAAGAACGACAGACGCGGAGCGAACGTATCGACACTCATACCGGCATTCACACCCGTACGCAGATACTCCAGACCGTCGGCCAGTGTGTAGGCCAACTCGATATCGGCTGTTGCACCGGCTTCCTGCATGTGGTAACCCGAAATCGAGATCGAGTTGAACTTCGGCATGTTTTTCGACGTATATTCAAAAATATCGGCGATGATTCTCATCGAGAACTCGGGCGGATAGATATAGGTATTCCGCACCATGAACTCTTTCAAGATATCGTTCTGGATCGTTCCGCTGAGTTGATCGAGCGTACAGCCCTGCTCGAGTCCGGCCACAATATAGAAGGCCATGATCGGCAACACCGCACCGTTCATCGTCATCGACACCGACATCTTGTCCAACGGAATGCCATCGAACAGCACCTTCATGTCCTCGACCGAGCAGATCGAAACGCCGGCCTTTCCGACATCACCCACAACCCGCGGATGATCGGCATCGTACCCCCGGTGCGTCGCCAAGTCGAACGCCACGGAAAGTCCCTTCTGTCCGGAGGCCAGATTACGACGGTAAAAGGCGTTGGACTCCTCGGCCGTAGAGAATCCGGCATACTGACGGATCGTCCACGGACGCATCACATACATCGTACTGTAAGGTCCGCGAAGATAGGGTGCGATACCGGCTGCATAATTCAAGTGCTCCATGTTCTCGAGGTCCGCAGCCGTGTAGACACTCTTTACATGAATATGTTCGGGAGTCTCCCACTCTTTTACAGGAGCATCCCCCTGAGCCCCGCAACACTGTGCTGCAGCACCCGTATATTTTAAATCTGAAAATTTTGCTCTCATGATCCTGCCCGTTTAAATGCCGAGTTCTTTAAGATAATATTGCAGCGTTTCGAGCACGTTGCTCCGGACACTGATGAAGTTCCGGATTCCCTGTGCTTCGAGCTCCGGTTTGCAGGCCGGTGCTCCGGCTACGACGAAAATCGCCCGATCGCCGATCATCCGGGCCGCCTCGGGTGCCAACGTCGCATAATCGTCATCCGACGCACAGATCACGACGATCTCCGCGCCCGAATCCAAAGCTGCGCGAACGCCCTCCTCCAAAGAGTGGAAATAGGTGTTGTCCTGTACGCGAATTCCTGCACATGCAAAGAAGTTGCAGGAGAACTGCGCACGGGCACGGGCGAAGGCCAACGAACCGACGGTCAGCATGAAGGCTTTCGGTTCCTTACCGCTCCGATCGACACGCAACCGCATCTGTTCGAATGCCATAGCTCCCCGATAGGGTACCAAAGGTCTTGCTGCCGGAGTTGCGTTGTTTGAACAGCCGCAGCCGCAAGCCGCCTTTTTCTCGTGAACGACCTCTTCGGTAATTTCCGCTCCGGCCTTCTCGTTGAAGTTCGGATATTGGTTGGTTCCGAGCAGAATCTCACGCCGGGTCGCAATATTGGTATTCTTCTTGGCCGCCGAAGCCTCCACTTGATCCTGAATGAATCCAGCTTCGAATGCTGCAATGTATCCACCCTTATCCTCCACCTGTTTGAAGAGGTTCCATGCGTGTTCCGCAATGGCTTTGGTCAGATTCTCGATATAGTAGGAACCTCCCGCCGCATCGGTAACCCGATCGAAATGCGACTCCTCTTTCAGCAACAGCTGCACGTTACGGGCAATACGGGCCGAGAAATCGGTCGGCTTTTCATACGCCGTATCGAACGGGAGCACCTCCAGCGAATATACCCCGGCAATCGCCGCACTCATCGCCTCGGTTGTTCCGCGCAACATGTTGACATAAGCATCGTAAACGGTCATGTTCCATTGTGAGGTCACCGCATGCACCTTCATCTTCGCCGCGCATCCACGTGACGGATTATAGGCCGAAACGATATTGGCCCACAGCATTCGGGCCGCACGGAGTTTGGCTATCTCCATAAAGTAATTTGAACCGATCGACATCGAGAACCGCAATGCCGAAGCCGCCTGATCGATGCTCAGTCCCTGATCCATCAAACGGACCAAATATTCGTGCCCGGTCGCCAACGTAAAGGCCAGTTCCTGCACGATGGTCGATCCACAATTCTGGAACGCCTCACCACTTACATTCACGAAACGCAACCGTTTGTACTTCGCTCCACGTGAGATCAGCGACGCCAGATTCTCAAAGCACTTGCACCCCTCCTTACACAACGCCTTCCCTTTCAGGGTCATTTTACGGATAATCGGGTCGATCACGAAGTTTGCCTTCACGGTTTCGGGATCGATCCCCTCCCGTTCCAGCTTGTCTATAAACAGATCGGCCACCTCCTTCACGGCACAACCGCTGAAGACCAGTTCCGTATTTTTCACCGAGATTCCGGCCAACAACGTATCGAGTGCACTCTTGTCGAAGGCTTTATCCTTAATCACAAAACCGATCGACTCTACGCCTTTTGTCAGCAGTACAGTGGCTTGAGCATTCGCCGCTTTCGGCGAATCCACTTCGAGGGTCTGCACGATCTTCCAATCGTTGTCCTTCTTGGTTCCGCGCACGTACGGAAACTCTCCGCACTGCGAACCGAGATATTCGATGCCCTTGAGATCCTCCGCACGGTAATACGGACGCACGTTGAACCCTTCAGCCGTCCGCCATACCAGTTTTTTCTCATAGTCGGCACCTTTAAGGTCTTTATTGATCGCCGCCTCCCACGCTTCGGTCGAAACCGGTGGAAATTCGGCAAACAATTTTTGCTCCTTATTCGCCATAGTTTTAAGTTTTGATAAGTTTAGTTTTCCCTGATCCGTTTTTATCGGATCCTTACAAAGTTACATTTTTTTACGGTCATATCGACAATTTTCCGCGATATTTTCCCGAATTATAAGCAGAAGGACTCCTCTTGTTGCCTTTTTATCAAAATCCGACCTAATAACGCAATGTTCAGCCACTTTCCCGTTTCTCGGATTATGTAAAAAAAGAAGAGGGGCGACTCGGTCTGCACCGTATCGCCCCTCTCTCATTTAACTCTATTGCGTACTATTTCTCAACGACCGCCGTACTGGTACTGTCGGCCGGGAAAGCGTGTTTCCCGTAGTTATATCCCGCCGCATCGTACAACCGACGCAACGAGGTCACACGTTTTTTGAATCCTTCGTAGCTCTCCTTGTTGTCATACGACCAACCCACCTCGGCAATTGCTGCAAGTCGCGGAAGCGCCATATACTCGGCATGATCGAGCGTACTGATGAATTCGGTCCAAAGGTTTCCCTGCACACCAAGGATATATTTCTGTTCTTCGGCATTCAAACCTTCATAAGGATCCAGCGAATAGACCTTCTCCAACGGCAAGAATCCACCGATCGCCTTCGGTTCTTGATCGATCTTGTCTGTCTGATAATAGTCCAAATAGCAGTGTGAGTTAGGAGTCATCACCACATTGTTTCCCTTCTTAGCCGCTTCAATACCTCCGGCAGCGCCACGCCACGACATGACGGAAGCCGTTTGAGACAAACCTCCTTCGAGAATCTCATCCCAACCGATCAGCTTGCGACCTTTGTCGTTGAGGTATTTTTCGATCCGTTTGACGAAGTAGCTCTGCAATTCGAACTCGTCTTTCAACTTCTCCGTCTTGATCCGTTGCTGGCAGAGCGGACACTCTTTCCAACGATCTTTCGGGCACTCATCGCCACCGATATGAATATATTCCGAGGGGAACAGCTCGATAACCTCATCCAAAACGCCTTCAAGAAACTGGAACGTCGAATCTTTTCCGGCACAGTAGACATCAGCCTTAACTCCCCAGATCGACGGCACCTCGTAATCCATATCCTTGCACCCCAAGTAGTGGTAGGACGCCAACGCAGCCGATGCATGACCGGGCATCTCGATCTCCGGAATAATCGTAACGAACCGTTCGTTTGCATAGCGGATCACATCTTTGATCTCTTCCTGCGTATAGAATCCGCCATAAGGGATCGAATCCTTCTGATTCGGATCGGTCGGGGGTTCCAGACTGCAACGGTCGCGCCATGCACCCACCTTCGTCAGCTCAGGATATTTTTTGATTTCGATGCGCCAACCCTGATCATCGGTCAGATGCCAATGGAACCGGTTCAACTTGTGCATCGCCAGAATGTCGATATAATGTTTCACATCGTCGACACTGAAGAAGTGGCGGCACACGTCAAGCATTCCGCCCCGATAAGCGAAATGGGGTTTATCGGCAATTTCAACGATCGGCAGTTCGACGATTCCGGCCTTTTCTCCCTTCAGCACCGGAGTAGGCAGCAGCTGTCGCAAAGTCTGAACGCCATAAAATACTCCGGCCGGAGATCCTCCGGTAATCTCGACCTTGTCCGGTGAAATACTGAGGACATACTCTTCAGGAGCCAAATCGCCCAAACAGAGATTTATGGCTTGAGACAACGGTTCCGATGCATACGCAAGGCGCAACGACTTACCGAAAGAGCCCTGCAACATATCATTCAAACTATTGGCTGCATACACCAACGCGGAGTCCTCCGAAAGGAGCACGATTTTCGTTCCCGAAGTAAGTTCGAAGACCCCCTCCAGATTTTGCATGGAAACGGGCTTCGGAACGATATCGATCGATTCGACCTTTGCGATGCGTTTCCCGCAAGACCCGAACGAAAGCACTGCCACACAACAAAATGCAAGTAATAGATTTCTCATACGTTATGATTTTTACACAGTTTGCAGACAAATTTACAATTTATTTTGTAAATTTAATCAAAACGTATGGCAATCTTTTAAGATTCAGCCTCGTATTTCACTAATTGGGCAGCGCATCGGCCACGACCTCCGCAAGATCGTACACCGGGATAAGGTTGCTTCGGGCGATGCTTTTTTTGCAAAGCGGACAGGCCGTTACCGCCGCCGTCGCTCCAGTAGCTGCAAGCTCTTCGGCAACACGCGCTCCGATGCGACGCTGCCCTTCGTCATTGATGGCGGTGTTTGCCACACTCGATCCGCAGCAAAGAGCTTTTTCCCGATTTTCCGCTGCTTCCGAAAGTACACCGATCGATCGGATCACCTCCCGAGGAGCCTCATAAATACCGCATCCGCGGCCCAATTCACAAGGATCGTGATAGGCAAAATTTTCGCCGCCGAACCGCGGAGAGAGTTTCCCGGAAGCAATCAACCGCTGAATATACTCCGAATGGTGCAGCACCTCGATTCCCTCCAACGCATAATCCTCTCTGAATACACGCAAGCAGATCGGGCACGAGGTTACCAACACCGTAATTCCGTGCTTTCTGAACAGCTCTGTATTGTACTCCATCATCCGCCGTGCGGCATCGATCTCTCCCGAGAGCTTCAGCGGACGTCCACAACAGACGCCGCCCTCCTTGTCGGCCCACCACACCTGCTCACCCGCAGCCTTGAAGATGTGCTCCATCGCCCGAAGGATTTTCGGCGTCAACAGGGTCATACAGCCGGCAAAATAGCCGACCTTCCCTTCTCCTTCCGAACGGTCGATCCCGTTAAGGTAACCGTATCTGTTTTCACCGACAGGCACGGCCCGTTCCCGACGGCTGTTCAACCGGAGCGTGTTCTGTTCGATTCCCACCGGACACGCCTGTTCGCAACGTCCGCACATCAAACAATTGTCGGCCACCTGATCCGTCAGCTTTCCGCTGCGCCGATCCCGCAGGAAATAGACCGCCTGAACCCCCTTGATCCCTGCATCACGCTGAAGCTGGCACGGATCGATACAGATACCGCACCGTGAGCAGGCGTGCGTCTGGAACTGATCGTAACTCGAAACCTTCTCTCCGCTTCGCAATCCGGCATTCCGCAGGAATATCAACGGGATCTCCGTAAAGATGTGCATGTAGCGGGAGAACGGCAAGGCCACGAAAAAGACGCACAGCGTAATGGAATAGAACCACCAGGCCGGTAGCTCTCCGGCCTGAAGGATATCGGGAGGAAGCACCCGCGCGAGGAACTCTCCGGTCGAATTGGTCAAGAAGCTACCACATCCGATACCGGGCAGAATCAAGTGATGTTCTTCACCTAATGCCCATACGATTCCGCCAAATTTCCAGATCACGGCACTGGTCATACTCTCGGCCAACAGCCGGGCCGGGAAGATCAACCACAAAGCCGACAGGGCAACCCGATCGCCCCACGTATGTTTGGTCGTCCGCTTCATACCCATCGCCCGTGAGCGAATTCGCTTGAACAGCGCCAGCCCGACACCGATCAGCAACAGCAGCAGCAGGGCATCCTTGATCAACGAAAAATTAAAATTGTGTTCGAAAATCGGATGGACATAGTACGAGAAGAAGATATCCACATACAACGGCACATTCTCCCCTTTAAAATAGACCATTGTCTCGATCCATCCCACGACAATCAGCAGGAACCACCCCAGTGCGAATGTGGTGTGCATGTATCCCAACAGCTTGTTGGTCCGCCATATTTTCCGGTGGAACAGCGATTCGCGAATCACTTCACCGATCGAACGAAAGACCGACCGCGAAAAGAGCGACCGAAAAAACAGACGCCGTTCGCCCGGAGCGAGTCCGACAAACCAGCTGATATATTTATACAGTAAGGTGACCAGCAGAAAGATAGCCCCCAACCAGAACGGCAATACGAATAATCTGAAATGCTCCATTATTCCCAATCGACAGTTTTTATTTCACAGGAAGCTCTTTTTTGAGCTTCTGCACCAAGCCCCTGATGTTGATTCCCCGCGGACATACCAACCGGCACTTCCCGCACAACATACACTTTTCCAACTCTTTTCTGACTCCCGCATACTCGCCCCGCCGCACGAGAGTCTGCAACTTGCGGACATTGAATTTGGTCAGATTGCCCGCCGTACAGGTAGCCGTACAGCTTCCGCAGGCGATGCAACTCTGCAGCTCGGGGAACTCGGATAGCAACTTTCGGGAGTAGCTCATATCGTTGCTGTCGATGTCGACCCGGCGCCCACGAGTGATCGTATATCCCCAATTCACCATGGCCTCACTCTCCTTTTAAACATTGCGCCACATGATGGGCGGCAGCAATCCCCTCATCGATCGACTCGCCGATATTTTTCGGAGCCGTAACCGTTCCTGCATAGAAGATATGCTTCGAATCGGAGTCTACTCCTCCCGTAAAGAGATCTTTCGGTTTGACAAAGCTACTGGGATAGAGGTCCACACCCTGACAACGGCTCCATCGCAGATTGCTCTCTCCGGCCTTCATGCCGACAATCAACACCAACATGTCGACCGTCATCTTCAACGGCAATCCGATCAGCGTATCCTCCGCTTTGATCTGTATCCGACGGTCGATCGTTTGGCTCGCCTCCGAGATCCGTCCCCGCACAAAATGGATATTGAACTCCTGCTGAGCCTGCCGGTAGAGCTCTTCGTAACCCGGGCCGAACATCCGCATATCCATATAGAAGCTGTACACTTCGGTATCGGGATACTCCTGCTTGATCTCGATCGCCTGTTTGACTCCCGTGATGCAGCACACGCGCGAACAGTGACGCTGATTGACCTTTTCATCACGCGAACCTACGCAATGCAGGAAAGCCACCGTTTTCGGCATCCGGCCATCGACCGTACGGACTCCCCCGTTACGGAACATCCGCTCAAGATCCACCGTCGTAAAGACGTTGTCGTATATCTTATAACCGTACTCCTCCTTGAGCTCGGCAGGGAAAAGATCAAAACCCGAAGCCACCACAACCGCATCGCCCTCCAAAGAGGTCCCATCCTTCAACGTCACGACACGTCCTTCGCGACCGATCTCACTCACCTCACACGAGGTCTTCACCTCTGCCCCCGAACGCTGTACCCGATCCTTCAACTCATCCAACACCTGTTCGGCCGGAGTCATCGTCGGGAACAGTCGGTCCCAACGGCGCAGCTTTCCGCCAAGGCCGTCCTCCTTCTCTATGATCACCGAACGAATGCCCAACTCTTCGAGCGTTACGGCCGCCTGCATGCCGGCCACACCTCCTCCGATAATAATCACCTTTTTACTCATACCTCGTTACAGTATATTTTTTGTGTAACTTCCGATAGCACACTCTTCAGGCTTTCCGATAAACTTGCCGTCTTTGCCCAAATACTTCGCCGACGGATCGTACTCTACGCCCAGTTTATCCAGCAGGGGTTCTACGGCCACCTGATGCATCTGCATACCCAAATCCCACGGATCGTATCCGAGCACCAATCCGGCCAGCTCTTCGTACGTCAACACGGGGATTCCCTGCCGATCGGGACCGTAAAACGTTCCCTCCATCTCCGAAATCGCATACTGCCATTTATCGAGAAACATGGCGCATCCCGGACAATTCGCCACGATAAAATCGGGTTTATAAGGTGCCATCGACTCGAACTTCTGTTTCGAGTTGGCGATCGAATAGCCCCGATTGGCCATAACCAGATAGTTCCGGAAGCCGAATCCACAACAGTGGCGACGTTCGGGATAATCGACCACCTCGCCACCCCACGCCTCGATCATGCCGGCCAGCACGTAGGGGAATTCCGAACCACCGACTCCCGCCTTCGGAAATATCTTGGCGTAGTGACAACCGATGTGCTCGACCCCGCGCAACGGACGTCCCGTAGCGACATTCACCAATTTCCGCTTCGCCTTGGCGGCAATCTCTTCCCGATGGTGAAAAATCACGTCGGACGTGTGGGCCAGATTTTTCGGCTTTTTGAAGTCTCGTCCGGTCGCCTTATAGAGGTATTCATGCGCCTTCTCCTCAAGTTCCGGAAAGTCGTGCCACAGCTCGAGCGCCTCCGAATAGATCCCGAACGAGGTGATGCACGAAGGGACGAAGTTCTCATATCCCGCCTCCGTCATCAGCGAAAACTGACGGGCCACGACGGTCATGATCGTCTCTAACGGAACGATATCGCTGTGGTAGCCGATTCCCGTACAAGAGGTATGGCGCGGATCTTCATATACGTCGCGCCCCAGATCCTGTCGCAAGATATTCAGAAACGCAGCCTCCGATCCCGGAAAAAAATTCTGCCGGATGCAACTCCGTGCGTAGAAGTAGTTATCATCCGCAATATCTTTCTGATACTCTTTCCAAGCTATTTTCATGGTCGTAAAAAACTCTTAATAACAAAAAACAGAATCTATTTTTCGGAATGCATACCGTTATTGGTCGTCAATACATCCATAAAATAGGTCTCGTCGGCCCCGTCGGCATAACCCAGCTCGTGAGCCTTTTTATCTGAACACTCTTCGATATTTTCAAAGAATTTGGCTCCGCCGGTCACCTCGAAGATCCTATGAATCTCCTCCATACTCCGGTCATCGATCTTGCGACATGCCCCTACACCGGGCTTACAGTAGTTATCCCCGAACCGTTCGAAGACATCTTTATCGTGATCATAGATCCAGCGCCACACGGGGCCCTGCTCGGGATGCAAATCGGGGTTAACCAGATCAGGTCTTATACAGTATCCCGTACGCATAATATTCCGGCCGATCGTGCGCTTGAGCGCCAGCTGTTGACGTCCCTTCTCCGAGTCGACAAAAAAGCCCAACCGTTGCGACAGCGATCGCAAGGCCTGAATGATATATCCGGGGGTATTGCCTCGAGGACAGCGCGGACGGCACGACATACATTCGCCGCAATACCAGATCGTGTCGCTGCGCATCAGTTTTTCAATCGCGGCATCGTCTTGTGTTTGCACAATATTGACGATCTGGCGCGGATCGTAATCGTAATAAGAGGCAGCAGGACATACGCCGGTACAGATTCCGCAATTCATGCAGGCGGCAAGGCCCTCTTTGACCCGCACATCCTCCTGCAACATATCGAAATACTTACCCATATTCTAATCGGTTGTTTTCACGTAACAAATTTACAACCAATTACAACAACAAACGGGGCGGATAAACCTATTTTGAATGCGTATAAATACTTAATTTGCAGACAACGAGTGCTTCGCTGTTCAAAGGACCCGTCGGGTAGTGGCATCGGGCAACAGGGACATATCGCTCCACGCTATGCCGGAGAGCACAACGGCCGCAGGGGTTTTACCGATCTCAAAGCTGCCGATCCGATCCTCCAGCCCGAGAGCCCGGGCTCCGCCGATCGTGGCCCATCGCAGCCGCTCCTCCAACGGAACCGACGGAAAGCACTTCAGCTCATCGATCAGCGACAACCGTTCGTTCGAGGAGAGGCTGTCCGTTCCCACCGCAATACGTCCGCCACATCTTCTCAAAAGGTCGACCGGAGGAAACACGCCCTCGATAAAATCGTTCGAACGGGGACATACTACCCACGTCACATGCTCTCCAAAACGCTCCTGAACAGCCTCAATATCTTGCTCTGTAATAAAGGTATTGTGTACCAGCAGCAACTCTTTATCCGATGGAACCGATGCGAGAATCCGGCCTGTCGGTGAACCGTACCGCATAAAATCGACCTCAACCCCCAACCGGACATTGCGCTCATGCAACGTTCCCTTGCCTTGAAAGAGCTCCGTCTCTGCCCGACTCTCCATAAAATGAATCGACAACCGCTCTCCCGCAGCAGCCAGCACCCGAAACGGAGCATCCTGCAACGAGTAGGTTGCATGAGGAGTGATCGATGCCGCCAATCCTGCCGTTTCCGCTTCGGCCTTTATCCGATCGAGAAACCGGAAATCTGTTGTTTTCAGGCCAAAGCCCTCGATAAAATTATAATAGTGAATGGGGCTGTGTGATTTGATGCCGAACGTCGAGTCTCCGTTACAGATGTCGCCGACTGCCACCACGCCATCGTGCTCCATACGGCTTTGCCAATAATCGGCCGCCGCCCGACGTTCGCTCTCCGTAGCCTCATGACGTACCTGCGATATGGCATCGGCAAAACCGGCAAAACCACATCCCCGTCCAATCTTTCCACGTAAATAGGAGAGCTCCAGATGGCAATGTGCATTGACCAACCCGGGAATCAGCACCCCGTCATAAAATTCAACCCCCGCCTCACGATCCACCGCATCTGACACGGAGATATCCAACAAACGCCCGCTATCGTCGAACGACACTATCCCCCCGCGCAACCATCCTTGAGGGGTCAGGATAAAATGGGCCGATAATCTTCTTGCCACCTGCGACATCATCTGTTATTTTATAGGAGTAAGCCGGATTGTATCGAACTTCCCGGATCAGTGAATCCCGAGCGACCTGAACCGGAAGATAGCGGGTAATCCGAATCGAGTCGATATCCAGATCTATCCGTTTCTCTTTGATCGCCGTAGAGGTGGCGAAACAGATATTCAGGAACAACGAGTCCTGATCATTCACGTCAAACTCGATACTCTCCCTTTTGTGTTTTCCCTTGACATATCCCAAATTTCGGTAATTGAAATTATATCGGGACGTCGAGTCCGTGATATAATGCGTATAGCGCAAATTCCCGTTCCGATTCGACGTATCCATATCATAAACGAACTCGACCTTGTACCGTCCCTGTGTAACTGGTAATGACAAATCGGGATCATCCGCTTTACGCAACTGCGTCAGATGACGCAGCGAATCGCGGTAAATAACCTGTTTATACCGCTCGGCCAACCGTTGATCGATCGTATCCATCAAGGCTACCTCTGCAACCAGACGTGCATTCTCTGCTTCTAAACGAAGCACGACAATATCCAAGATGTCTGAAAACCGGATACTTTTCCGCCGTGAGAGATTTGCAATCGTATAACTGAAATCAGAGGGCTTGTATCCATAATGCTTAAATATCGGCGTATAGTAGTCGAGCGTATCCCGCAATAAACCTTTCGGCCCCTGAGGCGAAGCATAAGCGTTAGCCAAAAACAAATCGTGCGTAATATCCACAAGTGTTGCATCAGGGATATTACGCGGACGGTCGCAAGCCCAAACCGCCACTGCCGTTACAAATAAAACTATCGCTCGCCGTATCATATTTTTCCTATTTCCTGTTCGTGTTTCGGGATCATGGTCCTTACTGTCAATAGAGAGATCACTCCGCCCACTACGACAAAACTGAGTGCGACCCAAAGCAGATCGAGAGGTCGGACCTCAACCGGGTAGGCATCGATCAGAAAAGTCTGTCCCGAAAGCTTTAAGATTCCGAAATATTGCTGCAACAGCGACAACAACAGACCCAATACTAAACCGATCACTCCTCCTCCCAGCGAAATCAGCACCCCTTCCTGTGTAAATATCCGCCGGATCAAACGGCTGTCGGCACCGAGGGTCATCAGCGTCTGGGTATCCTTACGCTTCTCGATAATCAACATCGCGAGCGATCCGATCAACGAAAACGAAGCGACGACCAACACCAGCAGAATGATGAAGTAGATCCCCCACTTCTCATAGGTCATGATCCGATAGAACGACTCCTTTTGTTGATAACGGGTAAGGACCTTAAAATCTTGTCCGACCAATGCTGCGATCTGCTGCTGCACTTTGGCTGCCGAAGCCCGATCATCCAACGCCACCGCCAAGGATGAAGCCTGCTGAGGATAGTCGAAGAGCTCCTGTGCGAAATCCAACGGAACGAACACATACTGATCGTCCACCTCGGCCTCGAGGCTGAATACGCCGGAGGGGAAGAGGTTCATTTTGTTGTAATAGCTGTAGGGCAGCAACGGCGATACCCGACCGCGTCGCGGCACATATACCGACAGCGGACTGCTCAACGTCACCCGCACTCCCAACGAATAGGCCATACCCTGTCCCACGTAGGCCTCGGGAATCTCTCCGAAGCGGAGTCGGAAGACCCCCTCCTTAGTCAATCCCTCCAACGGAACGACCTCTTTGTAAAGCGAGTCCACTCCGCAAACCAGACCATACGCCTGCCGATCGCGATACTCAAAGACAGCCTGCCCTTCGAGCAAGAATGCCGCCTGCCGCACTCCGTCAATCCGCAAGATCTCCTCCCGCGGCAGTGAATCGACTCCGAACACCTTTCCGCGAACCGGCATGACCCGAATATCCGGATCGAACGAACGGTCCAACGTCTTGATCAGCTGTTCGAACCCGTTGAACACGGAGAGCAGGATTACCATCGCCGCCACGGGAATCGCTACCGAAAACGCGCTCACGATCGACACCAAATTGATCACCGAATGGGACTTCTTCGAGAACAGATAGCGTCGAGCGAAAAACAACGGTAAGCGATGCATGGCAGACACAGACCCTCCTTTATTTCAACAGTTTATCGATCGCTTCGATATACTCGAGCGAATCATCCACATAAAAAGCCAACTCCGGGACATGACGCAACTGATTGCGCACCCGAGTTCCGAGCGCCTTTCGCACGAGCCAGTTGTTCTCCCGCAAAGCCTCCATCACCGCCTCATGTTTATCGAACGGGAAAATACTGAGATAGACTTTCGCCAACTCGAAATCGGGACTCATCCTGACCCGTGTAACCGACACCATGGCCCCGCACTGTACGGCAGCCGCCTCTTTCGAAAGAATGTCGCTAATATCCCGTTGAATCTGCCGGCCTATCTTCTGCTGGCGAGTCGATTCGATCCGATCCCCCATCTTCTTCTGTTTTTATAGTTTCCGATTCGATCGCCGGCTCCTTTTTCGAAGCCTTTCTGCGATCTTTTTTCTTCTCTTTTTCCTGCTGCTTCAGAGCATCGTCATCCCCCTCCGAGCGATCGGTCTCCCCGATCTCAGAAGACTCGGATTCCAGCTGCGGCTCCGTTACCGATTCCATATCAGGCAATGAATCCGTCGTCGTCTCCATCGATGGCAACGTATCGTTTCCGTTCCGCTTCATCCGACGCGAGGCTCGCTTCTCTTCAGCCTCCAGCATCCGTTGGGCAACACCCCGACTCGGAGCCGAACGAATACCCTCTTTGCTCAACCGATAATAGAAGGCCAGCGAAATATTGATATTATCCAACGGAGAGTGGGTCGGATTTCCCTGATATTTCGTCCCGTTACGCAGCACATCCGAATAACCGAAATAGTAACGGCCCTCCACCGCGATCTCGAACCTCCGGATCAGAAAACCGATTCCGGCACCGCCGCACAATCCGTAACCCCACCTCGCATCCCGGGTAATCTGCCTCTGATAGGGACCTTCTTCATAGATTCCGGCCTTTTTCGATTTATAGTAATATTCCGACCCACCCATGTAGGACAGATAGACCCCCAAATTCAGAAAGATCCGGCCGTGCCGCTGGAAAACATAGATATGGGGTTGCCACATAAAAGGCAATTCGAATGAATTGATCGTCCGGTGGTAGCTCGAATCGCTCTTGCTCTGCAAGTCGTAGGCAAATCCCCGACCCATATACTGAAGATCGATCTGAATGCCACCGACATACTTCTGGGCCGTATAAAATTTATAGCTGAGTCCGCCCGAATAGAGTCCCCACTCGAGTTTGGTCTCCCGGGCCGGGGTAAAACGGGCCGATCCTCCGCCCCATCCGCCACGCACACCAAGATAATGCTGCGCATGCAGCGTGCCGCACATCACGATCGACAACAACAATATACTCCAAAACTTACCCATTTCTCTGTTTGCTTGACAAGCGACACTTTATCTTCCGGTGCCCCGACTCCTACAATCCGAACGATCCGCCTAACTGATTCATACTTCCCATTCCGCTTCCGATACCGATTCCACCACTTCCGCTCGAACCGCTATTATTCTTTTTCGCCACCTCTTCACGTTTCTCCATCCGCTCCTGCAGCATTTTCAAGTTATCCCGTTCGATCTTATTCTGCATCCGCTCCATCGTTACCGGAGCAAAGATCTGATTCATATCCACATCGAAGACCAACTCCCAGTTCTCTTTGGTCACGATCTCCTCCGAATTATTCTCGTCGACAAACATCTCGACCCGTTCGGGCTGCTTCCGCTCGACCAGTACCCCGGAATCCCACTTCCCGTTGCCGTTCAGATCCTCGATCAGACGGATTTTTACGGACCCGACTTCGATATACTGAAACTTATGCGTTCCACTCCGCAGATGCGCCACCTCCTTACTCAGCGTTCCATTCATATCCAACACCTGAACGATATACTCACTCTCCGGACTTTTCCCCTTGATATTCAGTTCCAAGGTGGCATACTTGTCGGGAGATTCGATCGTAAACTCCGATCGCAGGGTGTCGTTGCTCTCGCGATTGGTATTGACAAACGTGCCGGCCGGAATCGTCAACCGATACTTCTGATCGACCTCCCACGGAGCTGAAAATGCCCACTCCCGGATCTTCAAAGTATCCTGTACAAACGTAAACGGCACCCGGACCGTATCGCCACCGCCTTCCTCTCCCGGCAACTTTTCCAGAACGATCGCTACCGTATCGAGCGACCTCAACGGATAATCGAACTTGAAAACTATATCATTTTCGGGATTGAGCGTAGCACCTCCGGCAACTTGAACCTTGAACGGATTGGGTTCCGGTTCATCCTCTTTCTTTTTCTTCTTATCGTCCTCCTTCTTCTTCGGAGCGCGCCATCCCAACTTGAAGTTCTGCGTATCGGTTACGAGCCGCATCAAGCTGTCGTGCTGTTTGAAAATCATCCGCCCCCTCAGGGTATCGGGCATGGTTTCGGCCGCCGCATCGAACCACAAGACGATACTGTCGTGCTTCGGATTCATATATTCTGTAATAATCGGGATCGTATCACAACCTTCGAAAGTCAATTCCGAGATCTCGGGCTGCGGAGCCATGAAAGAGAGGAACACCTTGTTGCCCAACGGACGTTGCGCCCCTAAAAACGTCTGACGACGGTAGGGCTTATCCATAAATACCCGGAACTGAAGCTGCGGATCGGCCTGCATGTATTTCCGGACCGTATCGTACCAAATCTCGAACGGTTGCTGCCGCTCTGGATTGTAGACCGTATCCAAAAAGGCCACACGGTCGGCTCCGGGCTCATAGGTCTGATTGCCGTTGTTGTCCTCCAAGGCATAGATCCGGTAATCGGCCGGTTTGAGATTTTCTGCTATGAATATACCGTTCGGGAAAGATCGGGCTACGCAAACCGGAGTAGCCTTGAAAAGGGTCGAATCATAGTCCGGAATCGAATCTACCGCTGCGTCATAAAATAGAATATAGACATTGCCCACGGTATCGCCCGACATCGCATCCACCGTATAACCCGACATGACCAACGAATCGATATGGTCGCCGGTAGAGAATACATAACGCAAACCTGTATAGGGAATCGCCTCATTATTATCACAAACACTGGATCCAAAGTTCAATGCATAAGTACGGTTCGAATCGAGATCCTCCTGCAGATCGATCTGCACCCCTCTGCCCCGCAACACGACCGAAGGTTTTTTCTTCATGAACGGCGAAGTGTAAAACTCTTTCTGCTGATCCTTGAGCTGTACGTATTCGTCAAACTCAATATAGATTCGCTTCCCTTTGAAATTCGTCGTTCCGTAGGCCGGCGTCATGGCCACCACTTTAGGCGGCAGTGAATCTTTCGGCCCGCCTTGGGGTGCGGCGACACTGGCACACCGGCTCAGCAAACCAATGCTGAAAAAAGCCAGCACAACAATAAGAGCGACAGTTTTCGTAATATCTCTTTTCTTCACGGACATGCCCTGCACAAATAGTTTACAAAAGTAGTGAAATTTCGTTACTTTCTGTCATTCGACGGGGAGAGTTCTCCTCTCGCATCACGTTCCTGTAACGAACGACGCATCTGACGGATGGTACACCCCGACACGGGATGAATAAAATTACCCATAATCTCTTCCAACGGAGCCAATACGAAATCGCGCTCACCGATCAGCGGATGGGGAATCCGGAGATCCGGCATATCGATGATCCGACGGTCGTAAAACAGGATATCGATATCCATCGTTCGCGAGGCATATCCTTGCACGGAGTGGCGGACACGTCCGAAGTGCTGTTCGATGCGTTGGCACCGCCGCAACACCTCCCGAGGGTCCAACTCCGTTTCGACCACGAGAACCTGATTCAAGAAACGCTCTTTGGCCTCAAATCCCCACGCTTCAGACTCCCGGACCGTCGACCGATCGACGACCAGCCCTACCTCCCGCGCGATCTCACGGCTCGCCACCTCCAAATTCTCCGCAACCGGACCGAGATTTCCTCCCGTAAGCAAAACGACCCGAGCCATCAGATTTTATTGATTAATTTACTGATCGACAATGCGAAATGGGGGAATACAATTCTCGGGTTGCCGTTCTGCACGATCTGACGCATGGCCAGCTCCATCTCGTCGACCACCCGTTCGACATTCCCGTTGTGAATATAGGGAGCAAATTTCCTGCAAAACTCATACTCGCGATCGGTCAAAAACGTAATTTGCGCCACACCTGCCGTCAACATATAGCTGTCACGAATCAGTCGGAGCGAATTTTCGAGCCACTGTTTCTGCTCCTCACGTCCGAGTGCCGCAACCGTTTCGGCCCATTCGAGCAGCTCAAGGTGGCGGTTTTCGTAGCTGAGGCGCATCAACCGGACGAACAGATCGAAAAAGAGGTCCTGTTCATCGGCGTGGCGAACCATGCGCCGTGCCTCGATCCAGTTGCCGCAAGAGAGCCGAGCCGCCTGTTCCGCCACGGCCTGAGCGACCTTCTCGCGTCGGATCAGTTCATTTACGATCGTCCGTTCGGCAATACCGGGCACCTGAACCGACTGCACTCGGGACAAAATCGTCGGCAACAACCGCCCGGGATTCTCCGATACCATCAAAAACAACGTTTTGTTCCACGGCTCCTCGATAATCTTGAGCAGCTTGTTGGCTGCCTGTACATTCATCCGCTCGGGCAGCCAGATAATCACCACCTTGTACTCCGACTCGAAAGCCTTGAACGAGAGTTTGCGGATAATCTCATCGGCTTCGAACGTACTGATATTGCCCTGCTTGTTGTCGATCTCCAACGCCGAATACCACATCGGCTCGTTGAAATAGCCTCCGGTCTGGATCACGAACTTCCGCCAAACCGCCATGTAGGTGTCGCTGATCGGCTTCTCTCCGCCCGACTTGCCTTTCGGCGTGTTGACCGGAAAGACGAAATGCACATCGGGATGAGCCAACTGCGCCAACTGACGGCACGACGGACACACACCACACGAATCTCCATCATGCCGATCCGTGCAATTCAGATACTGCGCATAGGCAATCGCCAACGGCAGGGCTCCGACACCTTCGCCTCCGACAAACAGTTGGGCATGACTGATCCGACCGCCCTCCACCCCGTGAACGAGCTGTCTGATTATCTCCTCCTGTCCGATGATCTCCTTGAATTGCATAGTTTAGACGACGCCGCTGATCGACGTAAAAATAAAAGTTTTTTGCAGAAACACTATTTGCGTCCGGTCGAACCGAATCCGCCAGCTCCGCGCTCCGTATCGCTCAGCTGCTCCACACTCTCCCACTCGATGCGGGTAAACTGCGCAACAACCAACTGGGCAATCCGCTCACCGGGTTTCAGTTCGAACACTTCGTTCGACAAATTGACCAGAATTACCTTGATCTCCCCCCGATAATCGGGATCGATCGTTCCCGGTGCATTGGCCACCGAGATGCCGTATTTGGCTGCCAACCCGCTTCTCGGGCGCACCTGTATCTCATACCCTTCGGGAATCTCCACATACAGCCCCGTCGGCACCAAAGCCCGTTCCAGCGGAGCAAGCCGGATCGCTTCGGATGTATTGGCCCGCACATCGAGCCCGACGGCATTTGCCGTTTCGTATTGCGGCAGATCGAATGCCGAACGGTTGATCACTTTAATCTTCATAGCTTGTATAATAAATCGTACTTCCGTACAAAGATAAAACTATTTCGTATTGCCAGCACATCACATCCCGATCCTTGCCTATTAGCGCTTGAGCACTGAACGGATCATACCCCGAACGTCGATCCGCTCGCGACGAATCACAAAGAGCAGAAATCCGCACAACAACAAGAAGTTCAACGAGTACTCCAAACCCGCAGGCAGACAGGCCGTCGCAAACGATAACGCATAAATCGCCCCTCCGACCAAGAAGTAGAGCCCGATCCGTTTCAGGTCGTACGGAATCGGATAGTGCTTGCGACACAATGCATAGCTCACGCCAACCATAGCCAGCTCACATCCCAAACGGGCCCACGCCGCTCCCGCATATCCCCAAACCGGCGTCAGCAGAAAGTTCAACCCAATGGTAAAAATCAACCCAACTCCGGTAATCCGTATGGCATATTTCGTCTCCCCGGTCTTTTTATACCAGAACGATAGGTTCAACCAGATTCCCGCACAGATATTCGAAAGCAGAATTACAGGCAAGATGGAGATTCCCACCCGGAAGCTGCGTCCCATCAGCAATCCGAACAGCGGAACGAACAGCGTAATCAACAGGAAGATCGCAATGGAGACGATAATAAAATATTTCATTGCTTCGGCATTGCTCCGTCTGAAGTCTTCTTTTTTAAACGAAGAGAGGAAGTAAGGTTCTGCCGCATACCGATACATCTGGGTAAACAGGATCAGAATCACCCCGAGCTTCGCGACGGCTCCATAAATTCCGAGCGCACTCAAAGACTCCGACGTGGGCAACAGATATTTTATCATCTGCCTGTCGATGAATTCATTGGCTGTTCCGGCCACTCCGCTTACCAACAACGGGAACGAATAGATCAGCAGCGCCCGGAGATGAGAAGGCTGAATACGAGGTGCCGTACCCCTAAGGTCGGGAATCATTGCAGCCAGCACGACGATGTTCGAAATCAGGTCGGCCACCAAAACATACCCTGCGCCGAAATCCGGGTCATACCAGCCGCTGCAGACTCCGTTCCGAGCCAAAACCGGCAGGAATGAATAGAAGAAAAAGGTCAACACCAGATTCACCACCACCGACAGCAGCTTCAGCACCATAAACCGTTTGGCCCGCTGCTCCTGACGCAATCGGGCAAAGGGAATCGCCATAACCGTATTCAGCAGGACGATACCCGCAACCAACCGGATATAGGAGGGATGGTCGGTATATTCCATGACCTCGGCCAGACGCGGTGTGAACAACTGCACCAAAACGAAGAAAAGAATTCCCGCCAGAGAGACGATTCCCCAAACGTTGGCAAAGATATTTTTCCGTTGCGCCGGATCGGTCGCCTCACCGGCAAACCGGAAATAGCCCGTCTCCAAACCCATCGACAACACGACCAATGCAAACGGAATCAAGGCATAGAGATCGGTCACTACACCGTATTCCCCGGTCGTCATCAATCGGGTCAGGTAGGGAAACAACAGATAGTTCAGAAAACGCGGAACGATCGTTCCTACCCCATAAATGGCAGTTTGTCCCGCAAGGCGTCTCAGCATGTCCGAATCGATTTTTCACAAAAGTAGAGATTTTTGCGACACATTGCGGCACCCCTCCGGTTAAAAAAAGAGAAACGAATCCGACTTCGGATTCGTTTCTCTTTACCTTGACAACGGTCGTTATCGTCCCCATAGCTATTTATCCTTTTCAGCGTTGTCAACGACCTCCTGCACCTTCGCAATAAAATCGTCAGGGTCTGCCCCTCCGACAATCCGACCCATCTCTTTTCCCGTCGAATCGAGAATCAGAAAAGTAGGATAGGCCCGAACATTATACTTTTTAGCAACAGTAAGGCCCTCGCCCCGCTCAGCATCGAACTTCGCCACCACGAAATTCTTATTGAAGTAGGTTCCCATCTTCTCCTGTGGGAAAATCTTCGCTGCCATATACTTGCACGGGCCACACCAAGTGGCATATACATCGATAAAGACGTACTTTTTCTCTTTTGCCGAAGCAGCCAACAACTCCTTCATCGTTCCCGAACGAAATACCGTTCCTTTAGGTGTTTCCGATGTTTTGCTCTGAGCAAATGCCCCCGCCGTAAAAAACAGCAACAGGGTAGCAACAATCCATTTTTTCATAATTATACTTTTTTTCATTAATATTGTTTCCTCTGAAACCGCAAGAGTCGTTCCGCATCTTCACATCCGAAACACTCTTCGAAATCATCAAGCATTTCCAATATAACGCTTCTTTTTCAAAAAAGTTGTATCTCGCGATAGATTAATCGTTTTTCCGTTTTTTCCCCAACGTCGAAAGCAACCCGCAAGCGGCCCGAATATCCTCTCCGCGCGAAGCCCGGATTGTCGTGATAATTCCCTTACGATTCAACGCATCGCGGAACCGCACCATCGCATCATCGTCGACTCCCTCCATCGGAGCATCCGGAATTGCATGAAAACGGATCAGATTGATCCGGCACTTCAATCCGGAGAGCAAACGGCTCAACGCATTCACATGAGCCGGCGAATCGTTGTAACCCCGGAACACTATGTACTCGAAACTCACCCGCCGCTGCCCGCTGAAATCGTATTTTTTCAGCACAGACACCACCTCCTCGATCGGATAACGGTTCTGCACAGGCATCATCAGCGCCCGCTCACTGCCGATCGGATTGTGCAGACTGACCGCCAGATGGACTTTGGTCTCGTCCAGAAAACGACGCATCGCCGGAATCACCCCAATGGTCGAAAGCGTGATCCGTGTCGGGCTCCAACCGAACCCCCAATCGGAGGTCAGAATGTCCAACGAACGCAACACCTGATCCACGTTGTCGAGCGGCTCGCCCATACCCATATAGACGAGATTGGTCAAATGTTCCCTCTCGGGGATGGAACAAATCTGATTCAGGATCTCTCCGGTGGTCAGATGATGGGCAAATCCCTGACGCGCCGTCATGCAAAACCTGCACCCCATCTTACACCCCGACTGCGACGAGACACACAACGTTGCCCGGTCCGCATCGGGAATATAGGCCGACTCGATATAGCGACCTCCGAGCGTCGAGAAGAGGTACTTTTTCGTACCGTCGGAAGACTCCTCCACCGCCGCATACGGCAGCCTGCCTACTTGAAACTCCTGCCGCAACGCCTCCCGATTCTTCAGCGACAGGTCGGTCATCCGATCGATCGAATCAACCCCCTTACGGTAGAGCCACGTCGCGATCTGCTTCGCGGCAAAGCGAGGCATACCCTTTTCGGCAACGATCTCCTGCAACTCGCCGAGCGTCTTACCGAAAAGCCACTGTTTGTCCTCCATGGGCTGCGGTTTTGTCTCCATCCGATCCTTATATGAACAAAAAAGGCTGCCCCAGACAGCCTTCGATTTCGTGGAGAATACGAGATTCGAACTCGTGACCTCTTGCATGCCATGCAAGCGCTCTAGCCAGCTGAGCTAATCCCCCTTGTTTGAGCTACAAAGGTAGCTATTTTTTCGTCTTCACCAAAAAACCTCGCAAAAATCTCGCCGAAGCATTTTCCTGTCGCCCGACCAAAATCTCGGGAAATCCGGAGCCGTCGGCTCAACCACAAAGATTTTTACTAAATTTGTAGCATTGTGTGTGTACGACGTGTGCATAGACATGAGGTGTTCCCTTCGATTCCGGAACACCTTTTTCGACTTCGCAAAACAGAAACAGCATGCAAAAAGACGAGTATAAAGCCGTACTGATCGCCGTCATCCGCGATCAACAGGAGGAGCGACAAGTGACCGAATACCTCGACGAGTTGGAGTTTCTGGCCGAGACGGCCGGAATCGTCTCCGTCAAACGGTTCACCCAACGGATGGCCAACCCCTCGGCCAAAACCTTCATCGGAGAGGGCAAACTGGCCGAAGTGGCAGCCTATATCGAAGAGAACGAGATCGATTGCGTCATCTTCGACGACGAACTGTCGCCCGCCCAACTTCGTAACCTCGACCGGGCTCTGAAGATCAAGATCTACGACCGGACAAGCCTGATTCTCGACATTTTTGTCCAACGGGCCACAACGGCCTACGCCAAAGCTCAGGTCGAACTGGCGCAATGCCAATACCTGCTACCGCGTCTGGCCGGCATGTGGACTCACCTCGAACGGCAACGGGGAGGTACCGGAACCCGGGGTGGTGCAGGAGAGCGGGAGATTGAGACCGACCGACGTGTCGTCCGCAACAAGATCAGCCGACTCAAGGAACAGCTCAAAAAGATAGACCGTCAGATGGCTGTCCAACGCAGCAACCGCGGATCGCTCGTGCGGGTCGCACTGGTCGGTTACACAAATGTCGGGAAATCGACCCTCATGAACCTGATCTCGAAAAGCGACGTCTTCGCCGAAAACAAACTCTTCGCCACGCTCGATACGACCGTCCGCAAGGTTGTTTTCGACAACTTGCCCTTCCTGCTCTCCGACACGGTAGGATTTATCCGGAAACTGCCCCACCAATTAGTCGAATCGTTCAAGTCTACTTTGGACGAGGTCCGCGAAGCCGACCTGCTGCTGCATGTCGTCGACATCTCGCACCCGAATTTCGAGGAGCAGATCGACGTCGTAAAACAGACACTGCTCGACATCGGGGCGGGTGACAAACCGGTATTTTTGATCTTCAATAAGATCGACGCCTACACGTACGTTCCCAAGGACGAAGACGATCTGACCCCCGCCACCAAAGAGAACCGCTCGTTGGACGACCTGAAACAGAGCTGGATCGCACGCAACAACACCCCTTGTATCTTCCTCTCGGCCCGCGAACGGATCAACATCGACAAGTTCCGTCACGACCTCTACGGAATGGTTCGGGAGATTCACGCAGGCCGCTATCCGTTCAATAATTTTCTGTACTAATTGTTTTTTTCGAACGAACTGCGTATATTTACGAATATAAATACGGACGACAATGATACGAATATTGGATCGTGAGAATACGATTCTGAATCGGTTCATCGCCCAGATGCGCGATGTAACGGTTCAGGGAGACAGCATGCGTTTCCGCCGCAATCTGGAGCGGGTCGGCGAAGTGATGGCTTACGAAATCAGCAAAACGCTGCATTACAGCCGCCGGACGGTCGAAACGCCGCTCGGAGAGGCCGAGGTCGCTCTTCCGGACGACCAGATCGTTATCGCCACGATCCTGCGGGCAGGTATCCCCTTTCACCAAGGCTTTCTGAACTATTTCGACGACGCACAAAATGCGTTTGTCTCCGCCTACCGAAAATACAGCAAGGACGGTACGTTCAAGATCAAGGTCGAATACATCTCCACCTGTGAGCTTTCAGGGAAAACCCTGCTGATCGTCGATCCGATGCTCGCAACTGGAGCCTCTTTGGACATGACCTACCAAGCCCTTGTCGAGAAGGCCGGACGTCCACGCAAGACGATCCTCGCTGCGGTCATCGCCAGCGAAGAGGGAATCGACTACGTCCAGAAACACTTTTCACCTCAGGATACCGACATCTGGTGCGGTACGGTGGATGCCGAACTGACCGTCAAATCCTATATCGTTCCGGGTCTGGGCGATGCCGGAGATCTCGCCTACGGAGATAAGATGTAACCGGACGGGCCATCACCTCATGGCCGAATGCGGCGGAAGCCCTTCGAAACAGCGAAGCGCTTCTTCTGTTTTGTTATCTGCCGCAAGAGTATTACTTTTGCCTCTGTTTTCAAACCGAATGTAGCGATGGGTAACTATACGAAAGAGGAGATATTCTGTCCCGAGACGATCGAAAAGCTGAAGGAACACTACAAAGCCATTCTGGAACTGCTGGGAGAGGATGTCTCCCGCGAGGGTCTGCTCAAGACCCCGGAGCGGGTGGCCAAAGCCATGTCGTTTCTGACGCAGGGATACGATCAGAATCCGCGCGACATTCTGCTCTCCGCCCGCTTCAAAGAGGATTACCGCCACATGGTGATCGTCAAGGACATCGAGCTCTACTCCCTCTGCGAACACCACATGCTGCCGTTCTACGGGAAAGCACACGTTGCCTATATTCCGAACGGATACATTACCGGACTATCCAAAATTGCCCGAGTCGTGGAGGCCTTTGCCCGTCGGCTGCAGGTTCAGGAACGGCTGACCGTTCAGATTCGGGACTGCATTCAGGAAGCGCTCAATCCGCTGGGCGTCGCGGTCGTGATCGAAGCCGGACACATGTGCATGCAGATGCGCGGAGTACAGAAACAAAACTCGATGACCACCACCTCCGCATTCACCGGAGTCTTCCTGACACAGATGCGTACCCGCGAAGAGTTCATCCATCTGATCCGATCTTAACTCATTGAATTCCAACTCCATCAATTTTCATATAAGGAAAGCTGATACCGCATTTCCGCAGGCAGTAACTTGCGGAACAGCAATTTTTTCTGCGTGTAACCGCTATTCTTCTGCTTCTGTATTTCCTTTAGAGGAAAGGCTCAATAAAAAAATGCTCAAATGCTCATGGGCGACGCATAAATCAAATACGCCGGTTGCAACATACTGTTTCTACAAATTTTACAAGCCGACTTTTTTATACAGCAACCACGAAATGTCGTTGTAAAAACAGCGTGGCCTCTATTGCCACGTTGTAACTTATTCTATTTTACACAGGAAATCGCGAACCGGAAAATATGTTCTGTTCGCCTTGTTCGCTCTCGTTCATCAGTCCGCATCGGACTCATCCGACTTCTCCTCGTCTTTATCCCCCTTGAGTTTTGGGCGGGCCACAGCCTCTCCCTCACGAATGACCGGATAATCGGGCTCTCCTGCCTCCGGTTGCTGTCGTCTGGGAGATACAGGGGCTGCGGTCGGCTTCAGGGTGGAATCTGCAGACAAGGAGTCTGTACCGCGGTTCGGCGTCGTATTGACCAGCACCCGCCCCGTTACCTGACTCATCACAAAATCGTTGAACTGCTCATCCGACTCGAAACGATTGGCATAAACCACATTATCGTTTTGCGTAATTTTGGAGTCGACATTCGAATAGAGCCGCTTCGACTTCTGGTCCCAAAACAGCTGCTCCGTTTCGATCTGATTTCCTTCGGCATTGTGCCCCCGTACATTGCCTTTTGCCTCCCACAACTGCTGATTCTTGAGATATATGGCGTAATTGGCTATTAACGTAGCATCGACCTGTTGCGTTGTATCGTTGTAGGTCTCGATCTCAATCCCCTTGCGAAATTCAATATAGGGTTCCGCAGCATATTCATACTCCTCGAGCAACGGAGCCTTAAACCGATAGATCAGTTTACCCCCTTTGGTCTGAATGATCTCCAGATTTTCACTCTGTTGGGTAATCATGTTCTGGTTATGATTCTCCTCGCTGACCGCCTGTTGCTTGCCGCACGAAAAGAGTCCCGGAACACAACCCGCAACGAGCACCGTCCCCCACAAAAACCGGATATACGACTTTGATACCTTCACGCAACCGTTCCTCCTCCCGTTTACACGATGATCCGACTATTGGTATTTGAACCGCTTGAACCAGTCGTCCTCGCCGAAGAGACTCAGTCCGACAGAGATCTTGAAGTACTTCTCCTGCACCATCCGGAACTGTCGGGTTCCGATCATACCGTCTTGGGTCCGTCCCCGCCAGCCGAACTCTACCCCCACGTTTATCGCACTGGTACCCATAAACGCGGAACGGAGCGGAATACCCACACCTGCCGTAATCGCCTTGTCGTAGATATTGTGCTCGTTAATTCTCATGTAGTAATCGCCGAAACGAAATCCCAAGCGATACGACCAACGATTCAATACCCGACGAGCATCCCCGGGATTCGGGGTATATTGGAATCCGACCTTAAAATATTGACTGTTCTTAAATTCGATACTGTTCAACACATCATCCACATTTCGGGATCCACTCCACAATTGGGAAGAATAATCCACCGACGCACTGAACCGCATCGACTGAAAACTCAATCCCAAGTTATACATGTGGGGTAAATAAAAATTCTCCTTCCCTACGCTATCGACCACCGCAGCCGAACCGATGTTTGTACTGTAAATTACGCGCGTCATATTAGGACGCAAATTTACCTCCGGTTGATAGGTCGCTCCGAAAGTCAAAATACGTTTTTCATTGAGCAGAATGTCATACTGCAATCCAAAATTCGATGCCAGTTTGGAAATTTGCTTTCTGGCCGTACCCTCGACGCTGTTGAAAGTCTCTGTTGCAAGAATCGAGCTGATCGTCGTATTAAAGAAATTGGTCAACCGGCCATGAAAATAGATCAGATCAGCGCCCAACGAGAGTCGTTTGGTCACCTGTACACCCAGCCCGAATTTAGCCTGAACGACATTTCCCTCTCCGACATAGTTATAGATCACATTCATGTTGTTGGCCAGATACGTAGGATCCGTCTCGTTCATATCCACTCGATAGCCGACCGAACTATATGGGGCGAGGCTGAAGCCGACTCCCACGCCTCGACCCAACGGGAAGGCCAACGAAAGATCTCTGACGTTAATCGAGTTGTGACTGGTCTTGGCCGCCGAGGTTTTCGAATAGGTGTTGACCCCCTCCATCTCCACATTGAACAGGAAGGTCTTCTGACGCAGAATACTATACGAAGCAGGATTCATATAGTTTATCTTCAACGAATTGCGGAATCCGATACCGGCACCGCCCATCGACCGGATATAGCCGGGGCCCTGTGTCGCAAAATCGCCTATGCCGTAAAATGTATAAGGAGAGAATGTATTCAGACTGCTGTTCTGTCCGTACGTTGCCAACGGAATCACCGACAACAGCAACAGGACAACCCGAAGAATGTGTCTACTATTTTGCATTATATTCTAAAATTCGGTTCAAACCATATGCCACGAGGTCATAGGTTGCAAATATCGTATTTTTTAATCGTTTGGCAAAAAAATCGCTTTCACCTCCGGTGAAAATAATGCGCAGATTGTTATAGCGTTGCTGCAGATCGCGAATATACCCTTCGATCTCGTAGACGATGCCGTTCACCACACCGCTTTCTATCGCCGTCTGGGTCGAATTGCCGAGCAGTCGGACCGAATCTTCATCCAGCTCACACAACGGTAGTCGTTTGGTGAAATGATGGAGCGCCCGGAATCGTGTTGCGGCACCCGGTGAGATATTTCCTCCCAGAAACCGGCCCTCTGCCGAAACGAAGTCGACGGTTATCGCCGTTCCGAAATCCACGATCAACACATTGCTGTTGGGGTAAAGCGCATTGGCTGCTACGGCTGCAGCCAGACGATCGAGACCCAAGGTCTGAGGTGTAGCATATCCGTTCTCGATTGGAATCGGGGTCTCCGCTCCGAAACGGATGAATCGTTTCATTCGTTTTTCGAGCATCTGCTCCCATGCCGTTTCGTATTCGCCTGTCGATACGATGATCGCCGCCTCGATTTCTGGATTCTCCTCCAGAATCTTCTCTACGAAAGCGCTGTCGATCTTCTCGGTCTTTTGAAAATCGACAACCTGCCCGTCGTCGATTACGGCCAGTTTTGCGAGGGTATTACCTATGTCGATCGCCAGATTCATCTTTACAAAGTTAGTGATAAAAAACGGCCTTTGCAAACCGAACTCCTCTTCCCTCTTCTCCCGAAGATCAGACCGTTTGATTCGACAGTTCCGCCTTCGCTCTCTCCTCCAGTTCCTGAAGATTACGCGTAGCTTCCGCTATATTTTTTATATTTCTAACTACAATTGAGAGCTTATTATTGTTCTGTTTGAAAATAAATTTACTACCGGGCCGAGTGGCGCTCCTCAGTATCCCTCCGAAAAGCGCGCTCTTGTAGTATGCAGAATTCTGATTTTCAACGAATTTAAGGATCATTATTCCATTCTTCACGATCGCTTTCTCGAATCCGAGCCGGATACACAGCCAACGCATCCGGACAACATCGAACAGCTCACGGGTCGGTTCGGGAATCGGACCGAACCGGTCGACCAGATTCTTTTCGAACACCACCAACCGATCCTCGTCGGTAATATGATCCAACTCCCGATAGAGACGAATCTTCTCGGCACCGCTGCTGACATAGGTATCCGGAATGAAGGCCTCCCGGTCGGTGTCGATCTGACAATCGGAGATATAGGTCGCCGGTTCGGGCATTGCAGGCGCACCGTTCGCCTGAGCCGTACCGGCAAACTCCTCTTCGCGAAGCTCGGCAATCGCCTCGTTGAGGATCTTCTGATAGGTTTCGAAACCGATATCGGCAATAAATCCGCTCTGCTCCCCGCCCAGCAGATTTCCAGCACCACGAATATCGAGGTCCTGCATGGCGATATTGAATCCGGCTCCCAAATCGGAAAACTCTTCAATGGCCCGCAACCGACGTCGCGCATCGGGGGGAAGTGTCTCGTCCGGAGGGGTCAACAAGTAGCAGAATGCCTTCCGGTTCGACCGTCCGACCCGTCCCCGTAACTGATGCAGGTCGCTGAGCCCGAAATTCTGGGCATCGTTGATGATGATCGTATTCGCGTTGGGGACATCGACCCCCGACTCAATAATGGTCGTCGCAACCAATACGTCGAACTCACCGTAGATAAAATCCATCATCAGTTTTTCGAGTTCGCGGGCATCCATCTTGCCGTGTCCCACTGCCACACGAGCCTGTGGACACAGCTTCCGGATCAGTCGTTCGATCTGTCCGATCGTCTCCACGCGATTGTGGACAAAATAGACCTGACCGTTACGGGCCAACTCATACTCGATCGCCTCGCGGATGATGTCCTCATCGAAAAGATGGCTCTCCGTAGCAATCGGCTGACGGTTGGGCGGCGGCGTGGTAATCACCGACAGGTCGCGCGAGCCCATCAGCGAGAACTGAAGCGTACGCGGTATAGGGGTAGCCGTCAGCGTCAACGTATCGATGTTCGCTTTGATCTGCCTCAACTTCTCCTTGGCCGCGACGCCGAACTTCTGCTCCTCATCGATAATCAACAGCCCGAGATCTTTGAATACGACATTCTTGCCGAGAATTTTATGCGTCCCGATCAAGATGTCGATCTTGCCTGCTGCCGTCGCCTCAAGAATGGCCCGAGTCTCCTTGGCACTTTTGACCCGACTCAAGTGCTCGATCCGCACCGGAAAATCCTTCAATCGATCATTAAAGGTCCGGTAATGCTGCAAGGCCAGAATCGTCGTAGGAACCAGTACGGCCACCTGCTTGGAATCGGCCACCGCCTTGAATGCCGCACGAATCGCCACCTCCGTCTTGCCGAAGCCCACATCGCCGCAGATCAGCCGATCCATCGGCGTAGCACTCTCCATGTCCTGTTTGACAAGCTGCGTAGCCGTCTGCTGATCGGGCGTATCCTCATAAATGAACGACGCCTCCAACTCGTGCTGCAGATAGCTGTCCGGCGAGAACGCAAACCCTTGACTCGCCTTCCGTTTGGCATAGAGCACGATCAGCTCCCGGGCGATGTCCTTGACCGCCTTCTTCGTATTGAGCTTCATCCGCTGCCATGCTCCCGATCCCAACTTGTAGATTTTGGGTGGCTCACTGTCCTTGTCCTTGTATTTCGAGATACGGTGCAACGCATGTACGTTGACCAACAGCACGTCGTTGTCGCGGTAGATCAATTTGATCGCCTCGTGCACCTTGCCGTTCTCCACCGTGCGGACCAGACCGCCGAAACGACCGACCCCGTGGTCGATATGCACGACATAATCCCCTACCTTCAACGAATTGAGCTCCTGAATGGTAAGGCTTTCACTCCGATCGAGCTCGCCCCGGATCCGGTACCGCTGATAGCGGTCGAAAATCTGATGATCCGTATAAAAACACTTGCGGGTCACGTGATCGATAAAACCTGCATGGAGCGTAATCGGAACCGATCCGAAACGAATGTGTTTCTCTCCGATCGAATTGAAAATATTTCCGAGCCGTTCGATCTGGGCCTTGTTCTCCGTCAGGAAATAGGTCTCGTATCCCTGCTCCCGATGTGTCTGGATATCTTCGGCCAGCAGCTCGAACTTCTTGTTGAATTGGGGCTGCGGAGCCGTCATGAACGTAATGGTCTTCTCCGTCGGGCGCTCCGTAATATTATCTTTGAGCAACACGAAAGCGCTCTCTTCACTATCCCTCAAAAACTCCTTCCGGCTGGTAACCCGCTGTCCGATCTCCTCGGGATGCTCCGTATCGCCGAGCATTTTCGTCCGGATCTCATCGAAGCGTTTCAACGTATAGGCCCCATCGGCCATCCAATAGGTCACCGGACCGGCAAATTCCGCAAAAGAGACCCGTTGTCCCTGCTCCGAATCTTTCAGATTGGGGACAATTTCAACCTCTTCCAGCTTTCCGGTAGAGAGCTGGGTCGAAATATCGAACGGCCGGATCGAATCGATCTCATCCCCGAAAAAGTCGATCCGATAAGGGACATTGCTGGAGTAAGAAAAAATATCGATAATTCCGCCTCGAATCGAATACTGTCCGGGTTCATACACAAATTCAACCCGTTCGAAGCGGTTCGATGTAAGCACCTCCTCGACGAACGACGTCGCCAGACGCTCTCCGACATGAAGTTTCAGAATACTCTCGGTCAGCGTCTTTTGCCCGACAACCTTTTCGACCAACGCCTCCGGATAGGTGCACAGGGCCAGAGTTCCAGACCCTTCGTGCTGCTGCAACGCGCTCAGGGCTTTGGTCCGTTGGACGAGCCCCGACGCATCCTCCTGTCCATACTGGATCGAACGCTTGTACCCCGTCGGGAAAAAGAGCAACCGGTTCTCCTCGACCAACGGATAGAGATCGTTATACAGATAGCCGGCAGCATCCTTGTCCTCCATGACAAAAACGTGCACTCCACCTTGCCGACGGAGCATCTCTGCCACAATCAGGGAAAAGGAGGACCCGACTGCTCCGGTCAACTCCAGACGGCACCCCGGACGCAACTCATTCTTAAGCATCAGCCACACCTGTTGATCCGAAAAAAGCTGCAGCAATTCGTCGATAGTCATAGCCCTTTCTTATCAGAATAACTCCTGATCCCGTCTATTGAAATATTTTGTTTCGATAATTCCGGTCGTCGGATTTTTCACGATGCGAATCACGCATCCGTATTTCACCATCCATCGGAACCGCAGGGAAAAGAGACCTTTGGTCAGATAGGCCGCAACGACCGGACTCACCCGCAGTTTCAAATACCGTAGCCTCCGCTCTTTGGTATAATAGGCGATCTGATTTTCGATCCGCTCTCCGAGCAACATGGCCGGAGCGACTTTCCCCGTTCCATGACAAGTCGGACAGGTCTCCCGCATATCGATATGGGTCTCGGGACGTACACGTTGCCGCGTGATCTGCATCAATCCGAATTTCGACAACGGCAAAATGGTGTGTTTGGCCCGATCTCCAGCCATCAACTCCTTCATCTTCTCGACCAGTGCCGTCCGATTCTCGCTTTTGTGCATATCGATGAAATCGATCACGATGATGCCGCCCATATCCCGCAGCCTCAACTGCCGGGCAATCTCCGCTGCAGCCAAAAGATTGACCTCCATGGCCGTCTGCTCCTGATCGTCGGCCACCTTCGCCCGATTTCCGCTGTTTACATCGACCACATGCAGCGCTTCGGTGTGCTCGATGATCAAATAGGCCCCCTTTTTCAGCGAAACATATTTACTAAAGAGCGACATGATCTGCTTCGACACATCGAAATTGTCGAAGATCGGTACGCTCCCCTTGTATAGCTTGACGATTTTCTCTTTTTCGGGTGCAATGGTCCGGATATATTCGCGCACCTCTTCGCACACCGTCGGATCATCCACATAAATGTTGCTGAACGACCCGTTCAACAGGTCACGGATAATTGTCGTTGTCCGACTCTCTTCATTGAGAATCAACGCAGGTCCCGAATTGTTCCGAATCCCGGCCAACACCTTGTCCCATCGACGGATCAACGACAGGATATCGGCCTCGATATCCTCACTCGGATGCCCCATCGCCGCCGTGCGGATAATCACTCCGAAATTGTTCGGAAGAATGTCCGACGCAATCCGTTTCAGTCTTTTCCGCTCCTCGTTCGAGCGGATTTTTTGAGATATGAATATTTTGGAGGAGAATGGAATCAACACGACGTTACGCCCGGCCAACGAGATGTCGCAGGTCAAACGGGGCCCCTTGGTCGAGATCGACTCTTTAGCGATCTGAGTCAGGATCTGTTGGCCCGACGAGATACACTCCGATATCTTTCCGTTTTTGGGCAGGGCCTTATCCAAACGTAGGTTCTCGAACTTCGCACATCGTTTGTTACTCGTAAGGGCCTTGACCACCTTATCCAGCGCCGTGAACTGAGGTCCGAGATCCAGATAGTGGATAAACGCATCCTTTTCGTGTCCAATATTGACAAACGCAGCATTCAGTCCGGGCATGATCTTCTTGACCTTACCCAGATAGATATCTCCTACGGCAAATCCCGTTTTGCACTTCTCCTTGTTGAGTTCGACCAATTGCTTGTCCTCGAACAGCGCAATGGTCACTTCGTTAGGGGTTACATTAATGATTAACTCTTTGTTCATCTGCTACTTCAAGATTTCTTCACTACTACCGCCCGGGACTCGCATTTGCGGCCGTAGTCCAAAGAAGATCGCCATCGCAGGTCGTCTAATTAGCAATAAACCTAAAGACCCAAAAAGGCTCTTTAGGTTTATTTTGTGGTCCACAAAAAATGAAACTATTTACTTTTTCTTTTTGTGTCTGTCTTTTCTGAGACGTTTTTTCCTTTTGTGAGTAGACATTTTATGTCTTTTTCTCTTCTTCCCGCTTGGCATGACTGTAAATTTAATAAAACGTTAACTATTTGGTATTAGCTTTTACCTTTCCTGCAAAACTTTTGGCCGGTTTAAATGCCGGGATATTGTGAGCCGGGATGGTAATCGTCGTATTTTTCGAAATATTACGTGCGACCTTTTCTGCTCTTTTCTTTACGATAAAGCTTCCGAAACCTCTCAAATATACATTTTTGTTAGCCGTCAAAGAATCTTTGATGCTTTCCATAAAAGCCTCTACAATTTGCTGAACCTGTGCTTTTTCAACACCGGTGCTTTTAGCAATTTCATTAACGATATCTGCCTTTGTCATAATACAAATATTTTAGTTTTGATCTAACTTCTCTAACCTATGGGATGCAAAGATATACTTAATTTTTGATTTCATCGATAAAAGTCATATTTTTTTTCGTCCTACCACAAAGCTAACTGTTTCTATCCTAATTTTATTCGTTCTATTTTCACATCTCACAAAAATCACCCCAAAATAGCTTTCCCCCTAAATTCACCTCCCCGTGCAATCATAACAATTATGGAGCGAACAGCAAGTCGCAAACAACTGATAATATAAAACTTACATATCAAATACAAAAAACAGTTTATAAAATCAGACGAAGAATTCACCCGCAGTCGAACAATAAAAAAACGTTTTTTCCCATTTTTATTAATAAACACATCTCCGGATAGGCCTTTTATCTTCGGAGTCAACTCAATAAATTGATTATCTTTGTAAACACTTAACAATAATCGCCTGTTCTATGAACGATGTAAAGATACTATGGGTCGACGACGAGATCGACTTCCTCAAACCCCACATTCTGTTTCTTCAAGGGAAAGGGTACGACGTCGAGACCTGCAACAACGGGTACGATGCGATCGATCTGGCTGCTTCGAAACAGTACGATCTGATCATCCTCGACGAAATGATGCCCGGTCTGACCGGTCTCGAAACCCTGCCTCGCATCAAGGAGATCCGGCCGATGACCCCGGTCATTATGGTCACCAAAAGCGAGGAGGAGAACATCATGGACAAGGCGGTCGGCTCTAAAATTGCCGACTACCTGATCAAACCGGTCAATCCGAATCAGGTCCTGCTGTCGATCAAAAAGAACGTTCACAGCCAACAGTTAGTGACCGAACAGACCACAGCCGACTACCGAAGCGAGTTCGGACGTATCTCTTCGTCGTTCACCGATGCACGGACATTTAATGATTGGGTTCAAATCTATCGGAAACTTTATAACTGGGAGGTCGATTTGGCGGAATCCACCGATCCGGGCATCCGCGAGATCCTCTCCTACCAGAAGAACGAGGCCAACAACGAATTCGCCAAATTCATCCGCAGCAACTACCAGCGCTGGTTCTCCGATCCGGACGAAAATACTCCGGTTCTATCTCACAACCTGCTCCGGAAAAAGGTATTTCCCGTGGTGGATGCCTCGCGGAAGACCACTTTCTTCTTGATCGACAACTTCCGATACGACCAGTGGCGGATGATTCAGCCGATACTTCACAACCTGTTCGAAGTCGAGAAAGAGGATTTTTATTGCAGCATCCTGCCCACCGCCACCCAATACGCCCGCAACGCGATCTTTGCCGGACTTACTCCGTTGGCTATCGACAAGATCATGCCCGATCTTTGGCTCAACGACAACGAAGAGGGTGGTAAGAATCAGCACGAGGAGGAGTTTCTCCGCCGACAGATCCAGTCTCAAGGGAAACGTTACGACCTCTTCTTCGACAAGATCATCAAAAGCGACTCGGGCAAACGGTTGATCGAGAATATCAGCAAGGTAACGCGGGCAGAATTTTCAGTGATCATCTACAACTTTCTGGACATCCTGTCGCACGCACGGACCGAGACCCAGATCATCCGCGATCTGGCCGAGGACGAAGCGGCTTTCCGGTCGTTGACCCGTTCGTGGTTCGAGCACTCCGACCTGCTGATCCTGATGCGGCTGCTGGCCGAACAGGGACACACGCTGATCATCACCTCCGACCACGGAACGATTCAAGTAGACCACCCCGTACGGGTACAGGGCGACCGGGAGACCTCTTCGAACCTACGTTACAAGACGGGGAGAAACCTCAGCTTCAATGCAAAAGAGGTTTTTGCCGTCACAAAACCCGAATCGATCCACCTACCGAAATCGAACATCACGTCGACCTACATTTTTGCCTACAACCGTGACTTCTTCGTCTATCCGAACAACACGAATCAGTTCGTCCGCTACTACAACAAGACGTTCCAGCACGGCGGCATCTCGATGGAGGAGATGATCGTTCCATTTTTGGTACTCAAACCCCGCTAAAAGGTTTTTTCGGATTTCTCATTACACATTAATAAACGTCCTCCGGGAAGAGCCCGGAGGATGTTTTCGCGTTATAAGACCTCCTTCCTCCCCGGAAAGTCTGCTTCCCCAAAAAGGCTGTCCTCCCGAAAAGGCTACTTCTCCGTCACCCCCCATTTCCACACAGCAACACCCGCACTCTTTTCCAGCCGAAGATTCTCATAAAAATACTCTTTGTTAAAGGGAAAGGAGAGCTACGACTTGAATATCCCGCAAATTCTTTTTACTTTTGGAAAAAATACTACCCGATATGAACAGACTATTCTACCTTCCGATATGCATCGGAATCATCTTCACGTCCGTCTCATGCAACCGGTCACTCGTACTCACATCCGACGGAGCCAGCGACTACACGATCGTCATTCCGACTGTTCCTACGGAGATTGAGCGTAAAGCCGCAACAGAATTCCAGCGTTTGTTGGCCTTGAGCAGCTCCGTCGAAGTGCCGATTGCCGGTGATACCCTCCCCACATCGAGCAGAGAGATCGTCATCGGACTCACGAACCGCACTCCGGGTAACATGCAGGATTCGCTGCAGGAGGACGGGTTCGTCATCCGCACCGAAGGCCGATCGCTGCTGATCAACGGCGGCAGCGAAAAAGGTACGCTCTATGGCGTGTACACCTTCTTCGACAAGTATCTCGGCTACCGTTGCTACTCCCCGAAGGTATTCAAATATCCGACCCTCGATCGCGTCGAGATAGCCTCAGGGATCGATGACCGACAGGTTCCGGTCAACCGCTACCGCAACACTTTTTATGACGTGGCATCCGATCCGTTCTACGCCGACTGGCACAAACTCGACCACATGAAACCCGACTGGGGATTATGGGTCCACACCTTTGCCACCCTGCTGCCTCCGGAACAATACTTCGCCCAGCACCCGGAATGCTATGCATTGGTCAATGGGAAACGGGTCGGCATGCAGGACGACGGCCATCTGCGGGCCCAGCTATGCCTGTCAAATCCCGAAACCCTCGAAATACTCTGCGATAATCTGAAAAAAGAGATGGACCGACAGCCGGACGCACTATACTGGTCCGTAAGCCAGAACGACACCTATGCCGACAAACCGTACAATTGTACCTGTCCCGCATGTAGTGCCCTCGACGAGAAAGCAGGATCGCTGAGCGGTTCGGTTCTCGACTTCGTCAACCGGGTTGCAGAGCGTTTCCCGGACAAAATCATCTCGACATTAGCCTACCGCTATACCCGGACTGCTCCGAAGGGAGTCGTTCCGGCCGATAATGTCAACATCATGCTCTGCGACATCGAATGCAACCGACACATCCCCATTGCGGAAGACTCCACCAGCGCATCGTTCCGGAACGATTTCGAGGAGTGGGGCAAGATCGCCAACAACATTCTGATGTGGGACTACATCATCCAGTTCTCGAACCTGATGGCCCCTTACCCCAATCTGCGCACGCTGCAACCCAACATGCAATACTTCGTCCGCAACGGAGTGACCGCCCAGTTCCAGCAAGGAAACATCAGTCGCGGAGGAGAGTTCTGTGAACTAAGGCCCTATCTGGTCGCTCGACTGATGTGGAATCCCGACGTAGACATCCGTGCCGAGATGGAAGATTTTCTGAACGGTTACTATGAAGAAGCCGGGCCGAGCATTTTGGCATACATCGACCTGATGCACGACGAACTCGAAAAATCGAAACTGCCCCTCACCATATACGGCAAGCCGTTCGACCATTTCGAAGGATTTTTAAGACCGGAACTGTTCAGCCGCTATGAGGAGCTGTTCGATCAGGCGGAAGCTGCTGTTGCCGGTAAGGCCAAAGTCCTCGAACGGGTCAAGATCGCCCGCCTGCCATTGACCTTCTCGCTCTTCGAGATCGCCAAACAACGGGGCTTGGACGAAGATCGGGTATTCGAGCAAGTAGAGGGAAAATGGCAGATTCGTCCCGAAATCTCGCAACGTCTCGACACCTTCCTCGAGCTGTGCCGCAAAGCCGAAATCCAGCACTTCGTCGAAGGTGGAATGAGCCCCGAAGAGTACGGACAACAGACCCGACAGGCACTGAATGCTTTTATAACAGAATAGACCTTCGCTTTTTGGAGATCCGATTGCAATGCTCTATATTTGTCGGTAGAAAACACGCTGACAAATAGAGAGGAGGAGAGATATTCATGTTACTGAAGATAGATTCCATCAACGACTTGCCCGAGGCGGCCGATGCCATTCTTGAGGCACTCAACGGACGTTCGATCGTAGCCTTCTGGGGAGAGATGGGAGCCGGGAAAACGACGCTGATCCGGGCTCTGTGCGACCGCTTGGGCGTAACCGATACGGTAACCAGCCCCACGTTTGCACTCGTCAACGAATACCACACCGAAACGGGTGAACCGATCTACCACTTCGATTTTTACCGGATCAACCGAATCGAAGAGGTCTTCGATTTTGGCTACGAGGAGTACTTCTACAGTGGGAATCTGTGTCTGATCGAGTGGCCGGAGAAGATCGAGGGGCTACTGCCCGAAGAGACTCTTTCGGTGCGAATCCGCATTACGGGCGACGACTCGCGGACGATCGAAATCGAAAACTAAACGAAACTATAAAGCCCAATCCCTATTGGCGACGCTTTAATGAAAAAATTTTTTATCACACTTTTCTATATTTTTTCCATTCTTTCCGTCTCCGGACAAAACGACACCATTTTCTGCACGGAAGGAGTCATTCCATGTACAGTCAAAGAGGTCAAAGAAAATGCCGTAACTTTCGTTTATCCAAACGAAGAGGTACTGAATACGATCTATAAGAACACAATCCACAAAATCGTATTCAAAAGCGGTCGTGTACAAACCTTCTCAGAAGCGACAGCATTACAAACGATCGACAATGTAGATGACTACGAAAAGATCACCATCACCTCATTGGAGAGCGAAGTACAAGGGCTGTATAAGCTGGGAGATGTCAGTGCCAAAGCGGTCGGAACTACCGAATTATCCAATCAGGAACGGGTAAAAAATCGAGCTTACCGGAAAATCAAGATTGCCGCAGCCATGATGGGGGCCAACATCATCTACCTGACACACCAACGCACCGAAGGCAACAAAATCGGCTACTGGACATCCAGCGCTTCCGAAACCAACCTGACCGGTATAGCCTACACAAATACGCTTCCAGATTTCGACTCATTCAAACAGTTTCTCGCACAACATGCTTCAGAGAAGATGAAGATTGTCCTCGAGACAAGTCTGGGCAACAGTGACAGCGACATGTCGAAATTCAAAAAACAGAAGCCGTTTGAGATCAACAACCTGACAGAAGAAAACCGGTTAATCATGATTGACGGCAAATATCGTGTAGTCGGGTACGACGAAACGGGATTTAACGTCTTTTATCGAACCAAGAGCAGTTGGTACAATTTACGGATCGAATTCGACGAATAGATTTCCTCCCCTACCTGCGTATTACCCAAAAGTATCACGGGCGAATCCGGGCCATAACCTTCGGATCAGAAAGCTCCCTCAAGGCATCTTTTCCGATCCAAACAGCCGTTTTATCGGACATCGAGACAAGTCGGCGACTCATCTCAAGAGCCTCACGGTGCAACCGCTGGTTTCGCTTCCCGATCTGGCGAAGCGCCCAGTTGACTGCCTTGCGGACAAAGTTCCGCGAATCGCCGGATGCCTGCTCGATCAATCCGAAGAACGGAAGAAAACGTTCATCCTCCGCCGCTTTGTCTCCAACTGCCAATGTAGCCATCAACGCAAACGCTGTACGACGCACAAACTCCTCCTCTCGCAGAGCATACTCATAAACCTTGTCATAAGCGAAGGGCGTCAACCGAAACAGATTCTGACAACACTGGTCACAAATATCCCACGCATCGAACTCTTCCGTCCAGCGATCGACCAATTCGGAGGTTGTTTGTTTCGGATCGGCAACCATCGGAGCCAAAATCCGGGCTTCATGCCATCCGCTGTTCCACAACTCGATCGCCAGTTCATGCTCGTTACGGTACACCCGGGCCATCTTCCGCAGGAGAGGCACCGGAATCCCCATCGCCCGCTCGATCGGAATCCCGAAACGTGCCATTCCCGCCCGATGATCTTCCGATGCAACCGCCCACATCTCATCCAAAACCGTTTGCAGAGAGGCCATATAAATCTACTTTTTAGAGATCGACAGCGGATCTACCGTCGCATTTTTCAGGATTGTACTATTTTTGCAGCAAATTTAATCAAAAAGTGAAACGATACGACTGCCTGCTGTTCGACCTCGATCGGACGCTGTGGGATGTGGAAAAAAATCAAAAGGAGGCCCTTCGCGTACTGTACAGCCGGTACCGGCTCGATCGATACTGTCCCGACTTCGAACTCTGCTTCGAATACTACGAAAGGAGCAACTCCCGGCTGTGGGAGGAGTACCGGGATGGGAAGGTCACCCGTGAGGTCCTGCGGAATACCCGCTTCGAAGAGATGCTCGATCAGATCGGAGTGCACGACCTGACGTTGGCCCGACAGATGGGCGACGACTACGTCCGTTTGGCCCCGACCTTTACGAACATGATCCCTCATGCCACGGAGGTAGCTCGGGAGTTGAGCCGACGCTATCCGATGTACATCGTAACCAACGGATTCGTCGAGACCCAACACATCAAGCTCCGCAACTGCGGACTAGCTCCCTATTTCCGTGAGATCGTATGCTCGGAGGAGGCAGGAGCCAACAAACCGTCTCCGGTCATTTTCGAATATGCGCTCCGGAAGGCTGGGGTGCCGCACACCCGCGCCGTAATGATCGGGGACGATCCGGAGACCGACATCCTCGGTGCCGTACGGGCAGAGATCGACACCGTTTGGTTCAATCCGCACCACACACCCCGAACCATCGAGCCGACCTACGAAATATCGACTCTCCCCGAACTACTTGAGTTATTTTAATATTATTAGCTACTCCTACCGGGCTTGATAGTGGTAGTTGTATCGCCGCTCGGGTGCCGACTCGCCGTTAACGAAAAATTCGTTTATGTCGTCCAGTTTCTGGATGTTATCCACCCAATGGAAATAGAAATCGGGCTTCCCGTCGCTCTGCCGCAACGCCCGACGCGGAACCGCAACCTCCAGCTCACTCCCGCTGCTCCGATAGTCACAACGTTCCACGGTTTCCCAACCTTTATTCGTTCTCTGTTTCAGCGTAGTCTGTTCCGGAGAAAGCACCTCCATATTCACCACGAAATCGTAGCCCTCCCATCCGGTACGCTTGTCCCGATCCGAATCGACATAGAGCATCATCCAGTTCTGACCGTCCCATGAGGTCATCGGCTCCGCCGTCCGTACATAAAAGTAGACATACTCCCGATCATAGGTTACCCGCGACTCCACAATATCGTTCCGGACCGTATGATTCGTATAGTATATCCCGGGAGGGGCTCCAGCAGCATCCCGATTCTTCAGCTCGCCAGTAAAATCCTCGAACCGGGGCAGAACGTTTCTCCACTCCCTGAACTCTCCGTCGATCACAATCTTTTTCGAGCCCGAATACTTGGGTGGAGGCGCCATCCCCTTGTATCGGCGCAAGTGTCCGGCCAGTTGATAAAAATAGTTATCGGTATATCCTCCCAGCATCGGCTCGATATCCCGATTGAACTCGGCATTGAACTCATCGACGAAATAGGTTTCTCCCTCCTTCAGGTAACGCCCCTGAAACGTAATCTTCGCCTCGACCAACTCCTTTGTCGCTGGCCAGGCTTCGGCTTTCCACTCGTTCCAACCCGTCACACACAAGATCAACGGATGTAGCCGATGGGCCTCCTTCCACTGCTCCTCGAAAAAGAGTCCTTCGCCCACTCGGTCGGACACCCACAGCGAATCGTACTCGGGCGTATAACTTTTCGTCGAGCTTTTGGCACCATAGATATGGTAATCCCACAACGGGGCTCCTTTTCCCGCCGACACGACGATCTGTTCCGGCATTCCGTCCTCCCGATAGGCAGGAGTTTGGGGATAGTCGTCGAAATAGTGCCAAAAACCGTCGGCATCACGCCCGGCCCACATCCGGCGCCACGTAAAGGCTTCGTTGATCGAGTCGTTGGTCGGATGACGCATCGGAGATAGCACCAACGGCTTCCCGTCGAGCACGAACCATGCATCCCGATAAGTTGTATCGCAATAAAACTCCGAGTAGAACTCCTCCAAACGGGGAACCGGATTCGTATTAAAAAACGGGACCAGACGGGGTGGCGTATATCCGTTGGCCTTCATCTCACCGATCAACCGCAACAACAGATGCAATTCGGCCCGGTCCATCACCAGATTGGTAAAATCGAGGTAGAGAAAATCGATTCCCAACAGACAGAACAGATTCAAATGTTTCTGCAGGACATACTCGTCAGATGAGCGATAATAACCCAACTCGGGTTGTCCCCAATAATAGGCCAGATGAGGCCAATGCGTCCTGTACGGATCCTTTTTCAGTATCTCCGTGAGGTCGAAATCGGGTGTATCGTTCCGCAAAGGAGTATGCCACAACCAATAGAACAGTCCCACGTACCGATCGGGTTTCAGATTCCCGACCTCCTCGTACGTAGGCAACTCCCTGCCGAGTGCATCGGTGGCAACCAACGGATCCCCAAACGGCCGAATCAGGGGAGAGATCACCCTCTCTCCCTGACCGGACCCTTTTTCGGGAGTCCGTCCCGCAGCTGTAATCCCCATGACAGACAACAGAACGGCTCCGAAAAGTTTTGTTCGTAATTTCATAGGAACCATGTATGAATAACGTTACGCCGCAACAAGTATCGATTACTTCTCTACGACGAAACGATAGGTTCCCGATCCGATCCGCAAGGTCGTGCGATCCTTCTCGCTACGCTCGATCCGGACGGCATCGACCCGATCCACCGGCACTCCATTTTCCGAGATCCGGTCTGAAGTCTCCGCGGGCAGTACAACCAACGCCTCGGATGTGGCCGGAATCTCGACCGTCAGCTCAAACCGTTCCGGCGTATCTTTCCATTCGCTGCGAATCAACCCGCGCGGAGAGACAAACGACGCACGAGCGCTGTTGATATCACCCACCACCTGAGGATCGATCACGATCTCCTTGTAGGCGGTCGATGTATCGGTCTGCGAGATTCCACCCAATCCGGCAAAAAGCCATGAATAGAGGTGTCCCAACATACAGTGGTTGTGCGAGAGATAATCCCGACTTTGCCACGACTCGGCCAGTGCTGTCTCGCCCATTGCCAACTGATACCCGTATCCCGGAACATCGTACCGGCTGTTCATATCGAACAGCACATCCGAAGCCCCGCGATCGAGCAGGGTCTGTACCACATAGCGATAACCGACATCACCGGCCGTCAGGGCGTTGCCCCGGCTCCGAATATCGTCGATCAGATTCTGGAACACGATCTCTTCGTTTTCGGGCTCAACCAGACCGACATACAGGGCCATGGCATTCGCCGCCTGACTGTTCCTATCGTACTTCCGGGTCTCTTTATCAAAGAATTTCTCATTAAATGCCTTTTTTACCGCTGCGGCCAACTCCCGATATTTCTCCACATCTTCGCTCTTTCCGAGCAATTCGGCAGCCTGCTTCATGATCTGAATATCCTGATAATAGACGGCCGTTGCACTCAACCCGTTCGAGGTCAACTGTGCAAAAGCCGGTTCGGCAGGACCCAAATCGCACCAATCCCCCAGACCGTAAGCAACGATATGACCATCTGCCTTGGACGAAAGGTAATCGACATACTGAGCCATCTTGTCGTAATTCTCTTCGATGGGCCGTTTGTCGCCATACCACTGATAGAGATACCACGGAATAATAATATAGGCGCTTCCCCACTCCGGAGTATCGAGAAATCCATCGGAAAAGACCGTGTATTGCGGAGCGATCGTCGGTACCATACCACTCTCATGCTGCGCAGCGGCCATATCGTTCACGATCTTCGGGAAGGCCCGACTCATGTCATAACCGTAATGAATCGACGGTCCGATCAGGTGCGACTGTTCGAGCCAGCCCAGCTTCTCCCGGTGGGGACAATCGGTAAATACGCTGGAAAAGTTACTGCGAATCGCCCAGTCGATCAGCGTATAGATTCGGTTGAATAGCGGATTGGAACATGTAAAGGTACCGACCGGCTCGGCCGAGTTGGTCGTATGTAATCCACACAGTTCGATAATCTCAGGCAGTCCCTCGGGATTGGGTTCACCGACGGGAACCGCTCCTTCCACCTCGACGTAGCGGAAACCGTAATAGGTAAACTGCGGCTGCCAGCTCTCCGCAACTCCCGTACCCAGCGTCGTATAGGAGAGAATATACGGCGCACCTGACGAGCGTTGGTTGGCCAGACTGTCCGCTGTCTGCATCTCGGCAGGATACATCCGTACGGTGTGCTTCCCGTTCGCACGAAGCGTCAGACGAACAATACCCGAAGCATTTTGCCCCAAATCATACAGATAGTTACCCCGCTTGTTGCGGTACTTGCGGAAGGTGGGAATTTTCTGCTTAACCTTCAGTGGCGAGATCCGTTGTGCGACCAACGGAGCGTCGAACCCGCCAGTCACCACTGGTTTCCATTGCCCGTCGTCGAAACCGGGTTCGTTCCACCCCTGTTGCACCAGATTCGCATCGTAATCCTCTCCTCCGTATATACTGGAGAAGGTGACCGGACTCCGGTCTGCACGCCACGAATCATCCGAAACAATCACCTGCTGCGTGCCGTCTTCGAAGTCGATCGCCAGCTTCATGATCATCTTCGGAGCACCGTATGAACCAACGAATTTCGTATAGCGTTCGTTGGGAATATTGAAGAAACCGTTACCAAGCATCACGCCGATCGCGTTTCCACCCGCACGAAGGCCGTCCGTTACATCGAAGGTCACATACTGTACCTCCTTGTCGAACTTGGTCCATGCCGGATCGAGGAAATGGTCGCCGACCTTCTCTCCATTCAGGAAGAGATCAAACTGTCCCAATCCACAGATATAGGCAGTTGCCCGCGTAATTTTCCCGTTTGTTTCGAACTCCTTGCGCAGCAACGGCATGGTGTAACGTCCGAACTCCGGCTGATTACCGCCCATGCCATTTGTAATGATCTGACTCTCTATGTTCTGCTCCAGTGCGATCCACTCCGCGCCCGACCAATCGGCCCGCTCCAACAAGCCCATCGAAAAGCATGCCGGCTCACTCCACTCCGAAGCTGCCTTGCGGTTGTCCCACACACGGACACTCCAATAATATTGCTTTCCGGCCTCGAGCGGTTTCCCTGCATAAGAAACCAACAGTGACTCCTCCGAAACGACCTTTTTCGAGTCCCACATCGTACCCTCACCCCGCCCGATGGCTTCGGGCGAATCGGCTACGATGATCCGATAAGCCGTCTGATCGATACCTCGATCCACTGCCCACAACTGCCAACTGAAACGGGGGGTCGGAGTATCGATCCCGATCGGATTCTCCTGCTGTTCGCACTTCAACTGATTTACGATCAATTTTTTCTGTCCGTACAGCGGCATTTGCATCAAAACCATGGCAAAAGCGATCAATCCACACATACGGATCCACGTCGATTTCTTCATTCGAAAATTAAAATTAGGGTTAATCTACATTAAGGTACACGGGATAAAATTAATTTTTTCGTTCGGATTTTCCAAACACGTTTTGACAAGAGAGCCCGCTGGCCTACGTCCGTATTCCCCGAGACATACGGAGAGTTCTGTTAGTTCTCATAAAAAAGCAGAAAAAGCGACGAGGTGCTGTTTTTTTCAACACCCCGTCGCTATAACAATCTCCTTTTTGCGACACACGTTTCCGTGCGCCTCCATCCTGTTACTCGGCTTCGAACACCTCTTTACCCTCTCCACACAGAGGACACACCCAATCTTCGGGCAGATCTTCGAAAGCCGTTCCGGGAGCCACCCCGTTATCGGGATCGCCCACCTCCGGATCATAAATGTATCCGCACACTTCGCATTTGTACTTTTTCATCTTTCCAATCGTATTAAAATTACACCTCACGGAAGCCGATCTCCCTCACCGCTCTTCCCTCACGCCTCCGATTCTATTTAACGAAGATAAACATTTATTTCTATTTACCGAACATACCGCACGATTTTCGACCGAACAGGACGATCTCCGGACCATAAACGGCACAAACCGAGACAGCCCTCTCTCGGCCTCCAATCAATACCGGCACACTCCCGTATACGTATGGGGGGTCAAACGACGCAACTCCTCCTTAACGCTCTCAGCCACATCAAGCCCCTCAATGAAGTTTTTGATATCCTCTTTCGAGATCGGCTTGTTGGTACGGGTCAACGCCTTAAGCGCCTCGTAAGGATTGGGGTAAGCCTCGCGTCGCAGAATCGTCTGAATTCCTTCGGCCACAACCGCCCAGTTGTTATCCAGATCCTGATTGATTGCATCCAGATTGATGATCAGCTTATTGAGACCCTTCAGAATAGACTTGAACGCAATGACCGTATGAGCCATCGGGACGCCGATGTTGCGCAGTACGGTCGAATCGGTCAGGTCGCGCTGCATCCTCGATATGGGAAGTTTGGAAGCCAAATGTTCGAAAACGGCATTGGCCACGCCCAAGTTTCCCTCCGCATTCTCGAAATCGATCGGATTCACCTTGTGGGGCATGGCCGAAGAGCCTACCTCACCGGGTTTGATCCGCTGTTTGAAGTACTCCATCGAGATATAGGTCCACATATCGCGGCAGAAGTCGATCAGAATCGTATTGATGCGTTTGAACCCGTCGAAAATCGCGGCTATGTTGTCGTAGTGTTCGATCTGTGTGGTCACCTGCGAACGTTGCAGATGCAGCACATCATTCACAAAGTGGTTGGCAAAAGCGATCCAATCGATATTGGGGTATGCCGCCACATGCGCATTGAAGTTTCCGGTCGCCCCGCCGAATTTTGCCGGCGAAGGAATCGACCGCGACAGAGCGATCTGCTTGTCGAGCCGCTCAACGAATACACGGATCTCCTTGCCGAGCTTGGTGGGCGATGCAGGCTGACCGTGCGTATGGGCCAGCAACGGAATCGCCTCCCACTCTTTCGAAAGAGCGGTCAGCTTGGCTACGAGCTGCTCGATCAACGGATAGTAGACATCATTGGCCGCATCCCGCAGACTCGACGGGATCGCCGTATTGTTGATATCCTGCGAAGTAAGCCCGAAATGGACGAACTCTCTATGGGCTGCCAGTCCCAAGTCATCGAGTTTGGACTTCACCAAATACTCGACCGCCTTCACATCGTGATTGGTCGTTTTCTCGATCTCCTTAACGCGAAGCGCATCGGCTTCGGAGAAGTCACGATACAGATCCCTGAGCTTTTCGAACGCAGCTTTGTCGACATCGGTCAGTTGGGGCAGCGGCAACTCACACAACGCAATAAAATACTCCACCTCGACCATGACCCGATAACGAATCAGTGCAAACTCGGAAAAATAGTCGGCCAAAACTTCGCATTGCCCGCGGTAACGGCCGTCGACGGGCGATATGGCTGTAAGTTGTGATAATTCCATAAGACTTTTCTGTTTTTCGTACTCCTTTGATAAACGACACGGCCCTCAGCTTCCTATCCGAACAACCTCTATGCCGAATCGCAAAGATAACGAAACCTACGACATTCCGCAATAAATCGCGCCCTATTACGTACTCTTGATAAACAATTTATCGTGCGAATTTAGAGAATCCGGAATTAAAATACTATTTTTGTGCACTCCGGGAACGCTATTTGCAAATACGGATCATTCCGGGAAACTTACGTAACATGGAAGCTTTACTTACTTTCCTTTTTTTCCTGATCGCGGGATTTTACTTGATTTCGCTCTTGGGTCGGGTGTTTTTTTCGCATTGGATCCGAAAAAAACAACGTGAATTCACCGAGGGAAAAGGAGACTTTTTCCGTACGTACACGTGGGGGCGCAACGAACGTCCCAAACAGACCGAAGGAGACATCACCGTAAGCGCAACCCGACAGACGGAGAAAAAGATCAACAAGAACGTGGGAGAATACGTGGATTTCGAAGAGGTGAAATAGCCCGAACGCCACGCCACACCCCGCTCACTTCCGTTTTCGCAGGGCTTAAAACGAAATATGAAAACACTGTTCGAATACATCGGCCGCTACTTTATCCTGATGGGGAAGGTATTTTCCAAACCGGAAAAACGTACCATCTACTGGCAACGGATCTTGGTGGAGATGCAGGCGCTGGGACTCAGTTCGATCGGGATCGTCGCGATCATTTCGGTCTTTATGGGTGCCGTCATCACGATCCAGATGGCCCTCAACTTCGAGTCGCCCTTCATTCCCCAGTACCTCATCGGATACGCCGCACGGGAGTCCATGCTCCTCGAATTCAGCTCGACGATCGTCGCCCTGATTCTGGCCGGAAAGGTCGGTTCGAACATCGCTTCCGAAATCGGAACCATGCGCATCACCGAACAGATCGACGCCCTCGAAATCATGGGGGTCAACTCGGCCAGCTACCTGATTCTGCCGAAAATCATCAGTACGGTGATCTTTTTCCCGTTTCTGACTACACTGAGTATGGGAATCGGTATTGCCGGAGGTTATGTACTTTGCATCCTAACCGGAGCCGTCAATCCGGATGCCTACATCACCGGTATCCGATACGACTTCAAACCGTTCTATATCACCTACTCGCTGATCAAATCGTCGGTTTTCGCCTTCATCATCACCTCCATCTCGGGTTTCTTCGGCTACTACGCCAACGGAAATTCGTTAGAGGTAGGTCGGGCCAGTACGCAGGCCGTCGTCATCAGCAGTATCGTCATTCTGATCTTCAACCTGATTCTCACGCAACTGCTTCTCACGTAGACACATGATTCGAGCCGACCATATCATAAAATCCTTCGACGGTCGCGTCGTGCTAAACGACATCTCCGCCGAGTTCTCTCCGGGCATCACCAACCTGATCATCGGACAGAGCGGTTCGGGTAAAACCGTCCTGCTGAAATCGCTCGTCGGCCTGCACAAGATCGATAGCGGGAACATCTACTACAACGACGTTTGTTTCAACACGCTCCCGTTTGCCCAACTGAAAGCGATCCGCAAAGAGGTGGGCATGCTCTTTCAGGGCGGAGCCCTGCTCGATTCGTCGAACGTAGAGGAGAACGTCCGACTGCCGTTGGACCTCTTCACCGATATGCCGATGGACGAAAAGAGGGATCGGGTCAACTTCTGCCTCAAACGGGTCAATCTGGGAAACGTAAACCATCTCTACCCGGCTGAACTCAGTGGAGGAATGATCAAACGGGTCGCTATAGCACGGGCCATCGTACTGAACCCCAAATACTTGTTCTGTGACGAGCCCAACTCGGGACTCGATCCGATGACCTCGGTGTTGATCGACAACCTGATCCATGAGATCACGCAAGAGTACAACATCACGACAATCATCAACACGCACGACATGAACTCCGTGATGGAGATCGGCGAACACATCATCTTTATTTATAAAGGTGAGAAGTGGTGGGAAGGGACCAAACACGACATCCTGCATACGGACAACCGGGAACTGAACGACTTTGTCTTCGCGTCGGCGATGGCCAAACGGGCCAAAGCTGCCGAACAACGGGAATAACTCGCTGAGGCCTTACGTTTTCGTTGAAAACAAAAGACCTCAGGACCCTGTTTAACCGACATTTTTATAAAAAATTAAATTTATTTTGCGCACTCTTGTTTTTTGTGTATTTTTGCGCCGAATGTCGAACTTACGACAAATGAGAGCTTCGAACTGAATCATTAACCATTCAAAATAATAAGATTATGTCAAAGATTAAAATTGGTATCAACGGTTTCGGTCGTATCGGCCGTTTGGTATTCCGGGCTGCTATGGCCAAGGACAATGTAGAGATCGTAGGAATCAACGACCTGATCTCGGTTGATTACATGGCTTACATGCTTCGTTACGACACCATGCACGGACAATTCAACGGTTCGATCGAAGTAAAAGACGGTGCTCTCGTAGTAAACGGTCACGCTATCCGCGTAACGGCTGAAAAAGATCCCGCAAACTTGAAATGGAACGAAGTTGGCGCTGAATACGTTGTTGAATCAACCGGTTTGTTCTTGACTAAAGAGAAAGCTGAAGCACACATCAAAGCCGGTGCAAAACGCGTCGTAATGTCTGCTCCTTCGAAGGACGACACCCCGATGTTCGTTATGGGCGTAAACAACAAAACTTACGCCGGTCAGACGATCGTTTCGAACGCTTCTTGTACGACCAACTGCTTGGCTCCGATCGCTAAGGTTTTGAACGACAAATTCGGTATCGTAAACGGTTTGATGACTACAGTTCACTCTACTACTGCTACTCAGAAGACTGTTGACGGTCCTTCTATGAAAGACTGGAGAGGTGGTCGTGCTGCTTCTGGTAACATCATCCCGTCTTCTACTGGTGCTGCTAAGGCTGTAGGTAAAGTTATCCCGGCTTTGAACGGTAAACTGACTGGTATGTCTATGCGTGTTCCGACTCTGGATGTATCTGTAGTTGACTTGACTGTAAACTTGGCTAAACCGGCTACTTACGCTGAAATCTGCGCAGCTATGAAGGAAGCTTCTGAAGGCGAATTGAAGGGTATCCTGGGTTACACTGAAGATGCAGTTGTTTCTTCTGACTTCTTGGGTGACACTCACACTTCTATCTTCGATGCTAAAGCTGGTATCGCTTTGACTGATACTTTCGTTAAGGTTGTTTCTTGGTATGACAACGAAATCGGTTACTCTAACAAAGTATTGGATCTGATCGCTCACATGGCTTCAGTAAACTGCTAATCAGTTAAACAATCCTATATCAAAAGCCGTCCGGTATTCTGGGCGGCTTTTATTTTTTATACCTTTCTGAACTTTTTTGCGCAAACAAATGTGATGTGTGCAGAAAAAGGCTATCTTTGTTGTCCGAAACTTTTTTCAGCTACTGATATATGAATTATGATCTGATAACGATTCTTGGTCCTACTGCTTCCGGAAAGACTCCGCTTGCTGCTGCGCTCGCCGCACGCCTGCATACAGAGATTATCAGCGGAGACAGCCGGCAGATATACCGCAGAATGGATCTTGGAACGGGTAAAGACCTTGTGGACTATGTGGTGGACGGACAGCAGATACCTTATCATCTGATTGATATCGTTGAACCTGGCTATAAATATAATGTCTTTGAATATCAGCGTGACTTCCTGAAGGCTTATGAAGATATCAGGTCGCGCGGACTGATCCCTGTTTTGTGTGGAGGGACGGGCATGTATCTGGAGTCGGTTCTGAAAGGTTATCGTTTGTTGCCGGTACCGGAAAATCCTGAACTTCGTTCCAGACTGGCAGATAAGAGTCTGGATGAACTGACGGCTTTACTGGCCACTTACAAGAAACTGCATAATTCTACGGATGTGGATACGGTGAAGCGGGCTATCCGGGCTATTGAAATAGAAGAGTATTATTTGCATCAGGAAACTGAAGCCCGTTCTTTTCCGGAACTCCGGAGCCTGATTGTGGGAGTGGATATTGATCGCGACTTGCGCCGTCAGAAGATTTCTTCCCGTCTGAAGCAACGTCTGGAGGAAGGGATGGTGGATGAAGTCCGTGCGTTGCTGGATGAAGGCATCGCACCGGAAGATTTGATCTATTATGGATTGGAATATAAATATCTGACGCTGTATGTAACAGGGCAGCTCACTTATGACGAAATGTTTCAGCAGCTGGAGATAGCCATTCATCAGTTTGCCAAGCGTCAGATGACCTGGTTTCGGGGCATGGAACGCAGAGGATTTACAATTCACTGGATAGATGCTACGTGGAGTATGCAGGATAAAGTAGACAAGATTATAGAATTAATGGATAAAACTCGATAGATTATGGCTGTAGGACCCAATAGATGGGGGGTGATTTATAACCCCAAAGCAGGAAGCCGGAAAGCGCAGAAACGCTGGAAGGAGATTCGTGACTATATGGAAAGCCAGCATGTACAGTTTGATTATGTTCAGTCTGAAGGTTTTGGATCAGTTGAACGTCTGGCTTGTACGTTAGCCAATAACGGCTATCGGACCATTATTGTTGTTGGAGGTGACGGAGCTATCAATGATGCCGTAAATGGTATTCTGGAGTCAGAAGCAGAAAATAAGCATGAGATAGCTTTTGGAATCATTCCCAATGGTATCGGTAATGATTTTGCCAAATATTGGGGGCTTGATTCGGATGACTATAAAGGAGCCGTAGATACCTTGATAAACCGTCGTTTGCGCAAGGTGGATGTTGGAGTATTCAGTTGTTACGATGGCGACAAGCATGTGTCACGTTATTTTCTGAATGCTGTTTATATGGGGTTGGGAGCAACGATTGTGCGCATAACGAATGAAACCCGCCGTTTTTGGGGAATTCCTCTGATCTCGTATCTGTCTTCATTGTTTCTGGTTGCATTCCAGCGTAAACTGCATCGCATGCATCTGAAAGTAAATGACGAACATATTCGCGGGCGTATTATGGCTGTTGCCATTGGAAGCAGCCGTGGTTACGGGCTGACTCCCAGTGCCGTTCCTTATAATGGCTGGCTGGACGTATCGGTTATTTACCGTCCGGAACTTCGTCAGCTTATTTCCGGCCTGTGGATGCTTCAGCGGGGGCGTTTGCTGAATCATAAGACTGTAAAACCTTATCGTACCCGTTGTGTAAAAATATTGCGTGCACAGAATGCAGAGATCAGTCTGGATGGACGTCTGTGGTTTGACCGTCATTTCCCGATTGAAGTAACGATAGCTCCTGAAGCACTGACCTTGATAATACCGAATTAATTATGATAAAGAATATTACAGATTTGAAAAAAGCAGATAATTTCTTTCTGCTGGCAGGCCCTTGCGTCATAGAGGGCGAAGAAATGGCACTTCGTATAGCTGAACATATTGTAAAGGTAACAGACCGTTTGGGAATTCCTTATGTATTTAAGGGATCATACCGGAAAGCCAATCGTTCACGTCTTGATTCTTTTACAGGCATCGGTGATGAAAAAGCTCTGAAGGTGTTGGAAAAAGTGCGTCAGACATTCGATATTCCTGTGGTGACAGACATTCATGCAGCTCAGGAGGCTGAAATGGCGGCTGAATATGTGGATGTATTGCAGATCCCGGCCTTTCTTTGCCGGCAGACTGATTTGCTGGTGGCTGCTGCCCGTACGGGAAAGATTGTAAATATCAAGAAAGGACAGTTCCTTTCTCCCGAAGCCATGCGTTTTGCGGCTGAAAAAGTCGTTGAAGCGGGAAATGATCAGGTAATGCTGACCGAACGCGGAACGACATTTGGATATCAGGATCTGGTTGTTGATTATCGGGGTATTCCGGAGATGCAGTCGTTTGGTTATCCGGTTATTCTGGATGTAACGCATTCTCTGCAGAGACCTAATCAGACTTCAGGAGTGACAGGAGGAATGCCGCAGTTGATTGAAACTATTGCCAAGGCAGGAGTGGCCGTAGGAGTGGACGGATTGTTTATGGAAACTCATCAGGATCCGTCGGTAGCCAAGAGTGATGGTGCCAATATGCTGAAACTTGATCTGCTGGAAGGATTGCTGGAGAAACTGGTACGAATCCGCAAGAGCCTGTAATCCCGTATGAAAACCGGAGGATTACTGAAAGGAATTTTGATGTCTGTCCTTCTGGTCGGGGGGACAGCATCTGTATGTGCGCAGAATGAGGCTTTGGTTTCATCCGAGGAGAAGACGTTATTGGAGAAATTGAGTGGAAACAAGCGGAAGATCGACTGGGCTAATATGAATATACAGTTTGCTTCCTCGCTTAAGGCTTCTTTTATTAACCGGGAGTTTGATGAGGCTGCTTTTCGGGTAGATCGGATTCGTCTGGAGATTCTGGGGGCTTTTCATAATAAATTTTCCTATCATTTCCGTCAGTCGTTCAATCAGTATACCAATCCGAATATTCCCTTGGACAATCTTTCTGGCTCAGTGGAACTGGCGGTGGTTAACTGGAACGTTAGTGACCGTGTGACACTTTCTGCCGGTAAACAGGCTGTTCAGTTGAGTGGGTACGAATATTGGGTGAGTGCTATAAAAGTCCGTCAGTTTTCGGATTTTAATAATGCAATACCTTGCTATCAGGCAGGACTTAACGTCAGTTATGCACTCAATCCTGATCAGACAATGAATTTTCAGGTAACAAACCTGCGGAACGGTGCGCTTGAAGACCAGTTTATGTATGGTTTGCCTCAAGGGGTGGAACGTTCCAAAGTTCCGGTTCTGGCTACGGCAAATTGGGACGGATTCTTTGTGGATCGTGCCTTACAGCTCCGTTATTCATTGTCGTATGGTCAGCTGGCGAAGAAAAAGAACATCTTTTACTTTACTTGTGGAAACGTCTGGGACAAGAAACCTTTTCTGGGTTATATCGATCTGATGTTTTCTCGTGAGGGGTTGGATTCGAAGGGGCTGCTGAGCGGGATAACGGTAGATGAAGAAGGCAATGGAACGACAATCCAGAATGTAAATTACTTTACTACAATCGGAAATCTGGATTATCGGGTCAATCCGCATCTGAACCTATATATAAAAGGTGTATATGAGCAGGGTGGTGTCTATAAAGAGACTCCCGGATTTGAGGAAGGAACATACCGGCGTGTCTGGAATACTCAACTCTGTGCGGAATATTATCCTATGGAAAACAGTGAATTGCTGCTGTATCTTCATTTCCTGTACAAGAATATTCATTTTACGGAACGCGCGCGTTTGCTTGGAGGGGAAAACCGTAATGAACAGCGTATATCATTGGGGCTGGTTTATACTCTGCCGGTATTTTAGAAATCTCCTTAGAGTTTTGAGAGAATATCATTCTTTCTTGTTATACGTATTCCAATAAAAAGATATATCTTTGCACAAAATTATGCGTAAAGGTCATTCAAAAAGTAAATAAAGATATGCTTACTATTAAACAAATTACAGAGGATACCGACAAGGTGATCCGTGGGCTGGAGAAAAAGCATTTTGCCAATGCCAAAGAAACAATTGCGCAGGTGCTTGAACTGAATGAAAAAAGACGTAATGCTCAAAATCAATTAGATAAAAATCTGGCAGAAGTTAACTCGACTTCGAAAGTGATCGGTGCCTTGATGAAAGAAGGCAAGAAGGAGGAGGCGGAAGCTGCAAAGGCTCGTGTTGCTGAAATCAAGGAAGCAAGCAAGTCTCTTCAGACTGCCATGGATCAGGCTGCAGAAGATATGCAGAACCTGCTGTATACGATTCCGAATGTTCCTTACGAGGAAGTACCGGAAGGTGCAACAGCTGAGGACAATGTAGTAGAAAAAATGGGAGGTATGGAAACTGAACTTCCCAAGAATGCACTTCCTCACTGGGAACTGGCCAAGAAGTATGATCTGATTGACTTTGACCTGGGCGTGAAGATAACGGGAGCTGGTTTCCCGGTTTATAAAGGAAAAGGTGCCCGTCTGCAGCGTGCCTTGATAAATTTCTTCCTGGATGAAGCTCGTGCAGCAGGTTATGAGGAAATTATGCCTCCTACAGTGGTCAATGCTGCATCCGGTTACGGAACAGGACAGCTGCCTGACAAGGAAGGACAGATGTATCATTGCAACCTGGATGATCTGTATCTGATTCCTACTGCAGAAGTTCCTGTAACTAACATTTACCGTGATGTGATTCTGGATGAAAAACAGTTGCCGATCAAGAATTGTGCCTATACTCAGTGTTTCCGTCGGGAAGCCGGTTCTTATGGAAAGGATGTAAGAGGTTTGAACCGTCTGCACGAATTCTCTAAGATTGAGCTGGTACGTATTGATAAGCCGGAACATTCCAAACAGTCTCATCAGGAAATGCTGGATCATGTAGAAGGCTTGTTGAAGAAGCTGGAACTTCCGTATCGTATCCTGCGTCTTTGCGGTGGAGATATGAGCTTTACTGCTGCGATCTGTTTCGACTTTGAGGTTTACTCTGAAGCTCAGAAGCGTTGGCTGGAAGTAAGTTCTGTTTCTAACTTTGATACTTACCAGGCTAATCGTCTGAAATGTCGTTACCGCAAGGAATCTGATAAGAAGACAGAACTTTGTCACACTTTGAATGGTTCTGCTTTGGCCCTTCCGCGTATCGTAGCTGCCTTGCTTGAGAATAATCAGACTCCGGAAGGAATCCGGGTTCCGAAGGCTCTGGTTCCTTATTGTGGATTTGATATGATAGACTGATGTAATTATACAAAAAAAGAGAAAGCCGCCTGACAATGTTCAGGCGGCTTTCTCTTTTTGTATATGTTGCGTAACAGAAATTTCACATATTTGTGTTTGAAAAATATGGTACTTTGAAATATTGTTCTAGAAAAATGAAAAAAAATGCTTAATTGATTTTTGTTTTATTATTTAATTAGTAATTTTGAGGTGTATATAATAACATTTTTTTATAGAACTAAGATTATATTTATAACCTTAAGATAAAAACTATGAGTTATTTACGATTTGACAAAACATTAATGACAAACCTGGAAGAATCTCTTCCGCGTGAGATTCTTCGGACTAACCGCTCAGGTGCGTATCATTGTTCTACCATTGTAGATTGTAATACTCGCAAATATCATGGTTTGCTTGTCATTCCGATACCGGAACTGGACGATGAAAACCATGTGTTGTTGTCTTCATTGGATGAAACTGTTATACAGCACGGTGCAGAGTTTAATTTAGGGCTTCACAAATATCACGGAGATAATTTCAGCCCTCGCGGTCACAAGTACATTCGTGAATTTGAATGTGAAAAAGTTCCTACGACATGGTATCGGGTAGGCGGAGTAATTCTCAAGAAAGAAAAAGTTTTCGTTCATTATGAAAACCGTATCCTGATTCGTTATACGTTGGTGGATGCCCATTCAGAGACTACTCTTCGATTTCGGCCTTTCCTGGCATTCCGGAGTGTACGCCAGTATACACATGAGAACGCACAGGCCAACCGTCACTACGATCTGGTGGAAAACGGAATCAAAACCAGTATGTATCCCGGCTATCCGGAGTTATATATGCAGTTGAACAAACCGAATGAATTTCATTTCCAGCCAGACTGGTATCGGGGAATTGAATATCCCAAGGAGCAGGAGAGAGGATATGATTTTAATGAAGACTTGTATGTTCCGGGGTATTTTGAAGTCAATATCAAAAAAGGGGAATCGGTTGTCTTTTCAGGGGGAATCACAGCGATGCAGGATACAGCGGGGCTGAATGATCTGTTTACTAAAGAAGTTGAAGAACGAACACCGCGTGCTGATTTCAAGAAGTGTCTGATCAATGCCGCTCATCAGTTTTTAAATAAACAGGGGGAAGATTCCTATATACTTGCCGGTTATCCTTGGTTTAAATGCCGTGCGCGTGACATGTTTATCTCGTTGCCGGGTTTGATGCTTTCTGTTGGGGAAGTAGAAAAATTCGAGCAGGTGATGAATACGGCCTCACATGCCATTTATGCCTTTATGAATGGAGAGGAAACGCATCTGAAAGTGTATGAGATGGAACATCCGGATGTCCTGTTGTGGGCTGTCTGGACAATTCAGCAGTATGCGAAGATGGTTTCCCGCGAAGTGGCAAAAGCTAAATACGGAACTTTGCTGAAAGATATTATGGCCTATCTGACCGCAGGAAAACATCCGAATATGCGGGTGGATGAAAATGGTCTGATTTATTCCGAAGGTATTCAGAAGGCTATTACCTGGATGAACTCAACAGTAAATGGTCGCCCGGTTACTCCGCGTACAGGATATATTGTCGAATTTAATAGCTTATGGTATAATGCTTTGAGATTCACAGGAGATTTGCTGACCGATTTCGGTTGCAATGAACTGATTGAAACCTGTACCTTGATTGCTGATAAGGCCGGACAAGCTTTCGTTGATACATTCCTGAATGAATATGGTTATCTGCTGGACTACGTTGACGGACAGATGATGGACTGGAGTGTGCGGCCTAACATGATCTTTGCTGCTGCGCTGGATTATTCACCATTGAATTCCCGTCAGAAGAAGGGAGTGGTTGATATTGTAACCAAAGAACTGCTGACTCCGAAAGGATTGCGTTCCCTGAGCCCGAAGAGTGGCGGATACAATCCGAACTATGTAGGTCCTCAGTTGCAGCGTGATTATGCTTACCACCAGGGAACAGCCTGGCCGTGGCTGGAAGGATTCTATCTGGAAGCTTACTTGCGTATTTACAAACGGAGTGCAATTTCATTTGTTGAACGTCAGCTGATCAGCTTCGAAGACGAATTGACCTGTCATTGTATCGGATCCATTCCTGAGCTGTTTGATGGTAATCCGCCTTTCCGTGGTCGTGGTGCTGTATCGTTCACCATGAATGTGGCTGAGATATTGCGAGTTTTGTATTTGTTGGATAAATATAATTATTAAAAGGAGGAGCCTGTATGAAAGTATTAATGTTTGGATGGGAATTTCCTCCCAAGATATACGGTGGTCTTGCTGTAGCTTCTTATGGAATCACGAAGGGGCTGAGCTTGCAGGGAGATGTGGAGACTACATTCTGTCTGCCCAAGCCTTCCGGTCAGGAAGAGAAATTCCTGAATATTATCGGAATGAATCAAGTGCCTATCGTATGGCGTGATGTGAATTATGATTATCTGAAGTCACGTTTGCCGGAATATATGACACCGGAGCAGTATTATGCTTTCCGTGATCATATCTATGCTGACTTTTCTTATATGCACGTCAACGATCTGGGATGTATGGAATTTGCCGGCGGTTATCCGCAGAACCTGCATGAAGAGATCAATAACTTTTCTATTATTGCCGGTGTGGTTGCCCGTCAGCAGGAGTTTGATATTATCCATGCTCACGACTGGCTGACTTATCCGGCTGGTGTACATGCCAAGATGGTCAGCGGAAAACCACTGTGTATCCATGTGCATGCTACCGATTTCGACCGTTCCCGTGGAAAGGTTAACCCTACGGTTTATGCAATGGAAAAGAACGGAATGGACCATGCTGATTGTATTATGTGTGTGTCCGAACTGACTCGCCGTACCGTAATCAACGAGTATCATCAGAATCCGAACAAGGTTTTTGCTGTGCATAATGCCGTATATCCGCTTTCACAGGATTTGCAGGATATTCCTCGTGTGGAACATCCGAAGGAAAAGATCGTGACTTTCCTTGGACGTATCACTATGCAGAAAGGACCTGAGTACTTTGTAGAAGCAGCCGCACTGGTACTTAAACGTACGCGTAATATCCGTTTCGTGATGGCCGGTTCCGGAGATATGCTGAATGCCATGATTAATCTGGCAGCAGAAAGAGGTATTGCGGACCGCTTCCACTTCCCGGGATTCCAACGTGGACGTCAGGTGTATGAAGCATATAAGAACAGTGATGTGTTTGTTATGCCGTCGGTTTCTGAACCTTTCGGTATCGCACCGCTGGAAGCTATGCAGTGTGGAACTCCTTCCATCATTTCCAAACAGTCTGGTTGCGGGGAAATTCTGGAAAATGTAATCAAGACGGACTACTGGGATATCAATGCCATGGCTGATGCCATCTATGCTATCTGTACTTATCCTTCACTGTTCAAATATCTGCAGGAGGAAGGACGTAAGGAAGTAGATGGAATTACGTGGGAAAAAGTGGGCTGGAAGATTCGTGGCCTGTACGAGGACGTATTAAGAAATTACGCTAAATAATAAAATGTGATTGCGATATGAAAACAATTTGCCTTTACTTTGAGATACATCAAATCATACATCTGAAACGTTACCGTTGCTTCGACATTGGTCGTGACCATTATTACTACGATGATTATGAAAATGAACGTTGCATTACGGAAATTGCAGAAAAGAGTTATATTCCGGCTTTGGTTACATTGATTGAGATGGCGAAAGCTAATGCCGGTGCGTTCAAGGTTGCCCTTTCACTTTCCGGAGTGGGACTGGAGCAGCTTGAAATACATGCTCCCCGCGTTATTGAACTTTTGCAGGAACTGAATGAAACGGGATGCGTGGAATTCCTGGCTGAACCTTATTCTCATGGTTTGTCTTCTTTAGCCAACGAAGACTGCTTCCGTGAAGAAGTTATGCGGATGAGCAATAAGGTGAAAGAAGTTTTCGGACAGACTCCGAAAGTATTCCGTAATTCCAGCTTGATTTATTCTGATGCGATCGGTGGTATCATTGCAGAAATGGGCTTCAAGGGAATGCTTACCGAAGGTGCAAAGCATGTGCTGGGATGGAAGAGTCCGCACTATCTGTATCACTGTGCCGAAAACCCGAACCTGAAGCTTTTGTTGCGTGATTACAAGTTGTCAGATGATATTAGCCTGCGCTTCTCTAATTCAGAGTGGAATGAATACCCGTTGTTTGCTGACAAATATATGGATTGGATTGCAGCTTTGCCGGAAGGGGAACAGGTAATCAATATCTTTATGGAATTGCAGGCACTGGGTATGGTTCAACCCTTATCCTCAAATATTCTGGAATTCCTGAAAGCTCTGCCGGCTTGTGCGAAGGAAAGAGGCATTACATTCTCTACTCCGACAGAAGTGGTTACCAAACTGAAATCTGTTGATAAGGTGGATGTACCTTATCCGTTGTCATGGTCGGATGAAGAAAGAGATGTCAGCTGTTGGTTGGGAAATGCCATGCAGCGTGAGGCTTTCAACAAGCTGTATAGTGTGGCAGAACGTGTACACTTGTGTGATGACCGCCGAATCAAGCAAGACTGGGATTATCTGCAGGCCAGCAATAACTTCCGTTTCATGACTACCAAGAATACAGGTATTTATCTGCCGCGTGGTATTTATGATTCTCCTTTTGATGCTTTCACTAACTATATGAACATTTTGGGAGACTTTATTGCTCGTGTGAATTCTTTGTATCCGGTTGATATGGATAATGAGGAACTGAACTCTCTGTTGACTACAATCAAGAATCAGGGTGAGGAACTGGTTCAGCTGAATGAAGAGGTTGCCAGACTGCAGGAGGCATTGAAGAAAGCTGAAGAAAAGGTTGCAGCTCCTGCTGCTAAAAAGCCTGCCGCAAAGAAACCTGCAGCTAAGAAAACTACCAAAAAAAGTGAATAACAGTTTTCATAATAGATAAATCTGGAAGTCTGTTTTAAATAATAACAGTCTGAAATACGGAGCCTGTCGTGAGATGGACTCCGTATTTTTATTCTGTGGAGAAAGGTTAGGGTGTGGAGATTTTGAGTGCTGACTCCTGAAAGAGATAGGGCTGGCAGGTATGTTGTGGAAGGTTATAAAAAAAGCAGGAGAAAACTTTTCGAACGTTTTCTCCTGCTTTTTTATATGTAATATTTTCAGAATGAAATATCTGATTTATTTAGGGTTCTTAGGCTGTGTATAGATGACATTCATCTGGATTTTTTCTCCTTCTTCTCCTCCGATCAGTCGGGCTGAGTTGACTTCCATATCGTTTGAAACTCCAATGACAGTTGCTGTACTGCTATTGGATCCATCCAGTTCTTTTTTTACCGGAATCAATAAGATTTTATTCCAGTCCGGATCCTGATTATAGGTATCCGGGTTATTTTCTATTTCAGTAAAAATGTGACTGATGAGGCGGTTCAGTTTAGAGAACGTATAAGAATTGCTTGTATAATCCGCACAGAAAGTAGTCTGGTTGTCATACAGTTTTCCTCCCTCAAAGAAATCTTTCACTTCACTTTTTCTGATAAGAAGCAGTGTTCCCGGGATACCCATGGGATAAGTTCTTTCGGTTGTTTCTCTCAATCGGGTGAACGTTAGGGATACAGAGTTCAGTGTATCCGTTTTATGGTCATTGTACAGTTCTTCCAATGGAAGCGTAATTTCTGTGCAAAGGCCAGCCGGAGTTTTCAGATAGGTATGTTCCTTTTCTGCTGCCAGTTGTTTCAGAACAGATTTATCATTGTCAAAGCGTGTAGACATAAACACTTCCTTGGTAGCCGGGAAGGGGATATATCCTCTGACGATGGAGTCTGCCGTACCTGCTGAGTTTTTCGTGGTATAGCGGATCTTCATCAGTAACTTGATGTCTGAGATATAAAGGATAGATCCTTCTCCCTGGTTGGTGTGGATATAGAATCCTTTGAGTACATTGTTGATGAAGGCCTGGGCATCCTTGAAGTTTTGATGGTTATTCTCCATGTATTTCTCGTACAGATGGTTGCTGAATCCTTCACCCAAATCCAGGGTAATGGAGGAATATCCTACGGCATTACGCAGAGAGTCGCTCATTGTATGATTATGGGCGGCATAATATTTCTGTGCAAGTGCCGGTTTGTTCTTGTCATAATAAGCAGTCGGATCAAGTGATGTGTAATACAAGCGTTTGTCTGATCCGTCATCATTGATGACCTGATTGAGTGTATCCACCTGTACGCGCATCGTTGCCAGAGAATCTCCGTAATAGCTGTTGTAATACATGACCAGAGTTGCTTCTTCAATGGCCTGAAGGGTTGATGGGAATTCATATCCTTCGGGGCAGTTGATTTGTGTCAGAAACTCGGCACTGAAGGTCCCGTATTCCGGATCAGTGAACCTACCCAGATAAGCACTGCTGGTTCTTGAAAAGATAGAATCCAGCAAAATAGTGCGGGTTGATATGTCATAAGAGTCGGAAAACGCTTCGATACCGTCGTTTTCAGCAACAAAGTCGCCTATTCCTGTTGTTGTATCGTCGCAGCTGTAGAGGATAGCGGCAAATCCGATTGCTGCCAAGAACTTTAATTTCATTGTTTTATTGTTTTGTATGTTTACAAATTTTCAGCCTCTGCCCATACTTTATCGTAGAATGCGTCGCATGCATCTGCGTAGGCTTCGGGTGAGGACTGATAGTCAAGAACCGGTTTGTTCAGGCTTCGTGCATAGTCCATGATTCCAGGAATAACGTTTTCACTGTTTTGGATTACTCCGTCAGAATAAGCAATAGCCAGTTTGCATAATTCTTCATAGTTGACCGGTGTCTGAATCATGCTGAGATCCTCGGGAGTGATGCTTTTCAGTAATGCCTGATTGATGAAATTGGGATCCAGATTGGATTTGAATCCATCACCATATACTGAGAACACGACTTTTGAGTCTCTGAAAGATGGTTCATCACAATAAGCTTTCTTAATGTAGAGCGGAACCATAGCACTCATCCATCCGTGGCAGTGAATGACATCCGGACACCAGCGCAATTTCTTTACGGTTTCCAGTACCCCTCTGGCATAGAAGATAGCGCGTTCCCCATTGTCTTCGTATTCCTTACCGTTTTCGTCGGTCGTGATCAGACGGTGCTGGAAATAATCATCATTGTCGATGAAGTAAACTTGCCTACGGGCAGCTTGAATGGATGCTACTTTAATGATGAGCGGATGGTCCGTATCATCAATGATCAAGTTCATTCCTGACAGGCGGATTACTTCGTGCAGCTGGTTTCTGCGTTCGTTCACATTGCCCCACTTAGGCATAAATGTTCTGATTTCGCGACCCTTGTCTTGAATGGCCTGCGGTAAATTCTGGCCAATGATGGCTAGTTCACTTTCAGGTACGTAAGGAGTAATTTCTTGTGTAATGAATAAAACTTTTTTAGCGCTCATGTTATTATTGTTGCTCATAAACATTGGGCAAAGATACAAAAAAAATCATCGTGAAGGCGAATTTTCTGCCTTTTATTATTCCTTATAGTATGTTAATGTGACAAGATGTAGTATAGGTAAGTGTTGCTTCTTTAAGTGAATGCATGCCTTTTTGCGGATAGATGTGTACATTTTTTAGATTTTCTTCTTCATTATGTGATAAATAATGGCTTACTTTGCAACCGTTTTCAGATTATGGTATAAAACTGAGATAAAGAAAATGAAATTAATTCAAACAATCAATGAGCTTCGTGCTGAACTGGATGTACTTCGCCGGGAGGGCAAGACCATCGGTTTGGTGCCTACAATGGGAGCGTTGCATGCCGGACATGCATCGCTTGTGAAACGGGCTGTTGCCGAAAATGATGTCGTAGTGGTCAGTGATTTTGTGAACCCTACTCAATTCAATGACAAGAATGATTTATTGAAATATCCCCGTACGCTGGATGCTGACTGCAAGTTGCTTGAGGCTTGTGGTGCAGCATTTGTTTTTGCTCCTTCCGTTGAAGAAATTTATCCTGAACCCGACACTCGTCAGTTCAGTTATGCTCCGCTGGATACGGTAATGGAAGGAAAATACCGTCCGGGTCATTTCAATGGCGTATGTCAGATTGTGAGCAAGCTGTTCCTGATTGTAGAGCCTACTCGTGCTTACTTCGGTGAAAAAGATTTCCAGCAGCTGGCCATTATCCGTGAGATGGTCCGCAAGTATCCGTTTAACCTGGAGATCGTGGGATGTCCTATCGTACGTGAATCTGACGGACTGGCTCTGAGCAGCCGTAATGCACGCCTCAGTGCTGAACAGCGTGTGCAGGCTCTTCAGATTTCAAAAACTCTTTTTGCAAGCTGTGAATATGCCAAGACTCATTCTCTGGCTGAAACAAAATTGTATGTAGAAGAGTGTATCGCGAAGGCTGAAGGTTTGCGTCTGGAATACTTTGAGATCGTAGATGGTACAACTTTGCAGACTGTAACTGACTGGAACGACAGTACCTATATCGTAGGATGTATCACTGTATTCTGTGGAGAGGTTCGTCTGATTGATAACATTAAATATAAGGAGTAAGAGACGATGTTGATTGAAGTTCTGAAGTCAAAACTTCATTGTGTTACCGTGACTGAGGCAAACCTGAATTATGTAGGAAGCATTACCATTGATGAAGACCTGATGGATGCTGCCAATATGATTGCAGGTGAGCGTGTGCAGATTGTGAATAACAATAACGGCGAACGTTTCGATACGTATATTATTAAAGGTAAACGTGGCTCGGGATGTATCTGTCTGAACGGAGCTGCTGCCCGTAAGGTGCAGGTTGGTGATGTAGTCATCATTATGTCGTATGCACAGATGGATTTTGAAGAAGCCAAGACTTTCAAGCCTACCGTTGTTTTCCCTGATAAGACAACCAATAAGCTGGTGTAATTTGCCGGCCTGATGATAAACAACAAAAACGGAGAAACCCGACAGGTTTCTCCGTTTTTGTTGTTTATGCTCTTTGCTTAGAGTGATTTCTCTTTGATCAATCCGGTCCGGTAAGCTACCAGCAGTTTCTTTAAGTCTTCGATTTGAATCATCAGTTCCCGTCCTTTGTCGGTATCCTTTACCATCATGCGCTGGCTGCTCAGTTCTACCAGTTGGGTAGTTGATTTGATGTCCTGTCCTTCCTCTATGGCTTTCTGGGTAGAGGTGAAAGGTTCGTGCTGTACCAGCTGGAAGCCTCGTGAGTGATATACCAATGTATAACCGGCAATACCGGTTTCCGGTTGATAGGCCTTGGAGAATCCTCCGTCTATGACCATCAGTTTACCATTGGCTTTGATCGGTTTTTCTCCCTTTACGGCTTTCACCGGAACATGGCCGTTGATAATATGACGGTGTTCTCCTTCTACACCAAACTCGTCCATAATCATGTCGCAGACGTCTTCCCGGTCACGCAGGATGTAATACCAGCCTTTGATTTCTTTATGAGTTTCCTTGTCTTCCAGAAAATAACGCTCAAAAGTAGCCATTTTGCTTTTATCGAATGCGGGAGAGTTCTTACCGCACCACAGATACCAGATGTAGTCCATGGCGAAAGGTTTCTCTTCGTTGTCGTTGTCTGCGAAATAGGCCGTACGGATCAGTTGTCCTACCCGGTTCAGCAGGTCTTTGCCTTTGTATTTCTTTCCCAGTATTTCAATTTCTTTCAAGGTACCATCCTCGTTGAGAGGCATGGACGCATGGAAAAGCAGATTGGAGTTGCAGACATTGTACATACATCCGTACCGGAAAAGGCATTTCATATGTTTGCGCAGCTTCTCGCTTCGGGTGAACGAGTGATGGAGTTTGGTAACGATTTCCTGTTCTTCCTCCGTAAGTTTATAAGGATCGGCCGGATCAATGGTTGGGAAACTGCAATCTTTCATCACATAATCTTTTCCGTCGAGGGTAAACACCTTGCGGTCGAAGTCGATGTGATGGAGCAGCATCCGGTCTTCCATTTCAAATTCCGGATGACGCCGGATGATTTCGGCTTCCAGTTTAAATTGGATCACACTGATTGCCTTGTGCATTTGTGCGATCAGGCGTAAAGTCTTGTCACTGTAAGAGTTGTTGGTTTTGTCAATGCGCGGGCCGAACTGGGAACAGGGATCGTTGGCATAGATTTCCATGGCAAATGTTGCCAGCGGAAGCAAATTGATACCGTAGCCGTCTTCCAGAGCAGAAAGGTTTCCGTAGCGCATGGCCAGACGCAGCAGGTTGGCTATACAGCAGTCATTGCCGGCAGCGGCTCCCATCCACAGGATGTCGTGGTTTCCCCACTGGATATCGAAGTTGTGATAGTGGCACAAGGTATCCATGATAATGTGTGGGCCGGGACCTCGGTCAAAGATATCTCCCAGAATGTGAAGCATGTCAATGGTCAGCCGCTGTATCAGGTTGCAGAGAGCGATGATGAAGTCATCAGCCCGGTTGGTATCGATAATGGTGCTGATAATGACATTGATGTAGGCCTGCTTGTTGGGGTCCATGCTGCTTTCATGCAGCAACTCCTGAATGATGTAGGAGAACTCTTCGGGCAAAGCCTTGCGTACTTTCGAGCGGGTATATTTGGAAGATACGTTCTGGCAGACTCTGACCAGCTGGTTCAGGGTTATGACATACCAGTCTACCAGATCTTTTTCTGTTTCCTTGATGAGTTGCAGCTTTTCTGCCGGATAGTAGATGAGGGTGCAGAGTTCTTTCTTTTCTGCTTCACGCAGGGTGTTGCCGAATATTTCGTTCACTTTGCGTTTGATGGCTCCTGAAGCATTTCTCAGTACATGTTGGAAAGCTTCGTACTCTCCGTGCAGGTCGGCCAGATAGTGTTCTGTTCCTTTGGGCAGGTTCAGGATGGCTTCCAGATTAATGATTTCCGTGCTGGCTGCTGCAACGGTCGGAAAACTATGTGAAAGCAGTTCCAGATAACGGAGATCCTGCGTGATAATTTCGGGTGTGATCTGTTTATAGATTTTCATTGTTTTATATAATTAAAGGAACAACATCAGGATTAATTGGGCAATGATGACGCGGGTGAACATGCCTAAAGGATAGACGGTGGCATAGCTTACGGCCGGGTTATCATTGGGGATGATATCATTGGCATAGTTGAGCGCCATGGGGTTTGCCATACTTCCGCAAAGCATACCGCAGGTGCTTCCGAAATCCATGCGGCACAGGCGCAAGGCTACCAGTGCCATGATTACCACAGGTACAAAGGTAATAAGGAATCCCAGTCCGATCCATAAAGCTCCTTCCGGGCGCATGACTGTTTCAAAGAAATGGCTTCCTGCATCCAGTCCGAGGCATGCCAGATAGAGAGAGAGACCGATACCGCGCAACATCAGGTTGGCACTTCTTGTTGTGTAAGTGACCAGATGCAGGCGTGGTCCGTATGATCCGATCAGGATACCGATGATGATAGGGCCTCCGGCCAGTCCCAGTTTGACAGGACTGCTGATACCGGGAACAGCGATAGGAATGGAACCGACAATAAGTCCGACAACGATACCGATGAAGATAGATGCCAGGTTAGGATCTTTCAGAGTCTTGACGGTGTTTCCCAGAACCTTTTCCACATTGTGAATGGCGGCAGCTTCTCCGACAACGGTAAGCCGGTCTCCCAGTTGCAGTACCAGTCCCGGAGTAGCCAGCAGCTGTACACCGCTACGCAATACACGGCTGATGTTGATACCGTATGTATTTCTGAGACGCAGGGATCCCAGTTTCTTTCCGTTGATTTCCGGGCGGGAAATAACGATATGTTTCGATATCAGTTTGCTGTCAATGGCATTCCAGTCAATATCTTCCTTGTTCCAGTCCCGGTTTTCTTGTTCTCCAAACAGAATGGTGAGTGCCGGAACGTCTTTCTCGGTAGTGATTACCAGCAGACGGTCATTTTCCTTCAGGATCTTGTCAGAGGTCGGGATACTTACTGCTCCGTCTCTCCATACACGTGAGATGACGAACTTGGGATAACCTGATTTTCCGATGTCCTGAATACTCTTGTCGAAAATAGCCGGATTGTGTACCTGGAAAGTGGCAATGTATGTATGATTGGGATCATCGTGTTCATGGTCTTCCATGTCCGAAGGCCGTACAAAAAGTTTCTTTACTACCAGAATAGCCAGAATAACTCCGACAACTCCCAGCGGATAAGTTACGGCACAGCTGAGGGCTGCTCCGCTTGTGGGTTCTCCCAGCTGCTTCAGGGTTTGCTGGGCTGCTCCCAGTGCCGGAGTATTGGTTGTCGCTCCACAAAGGATACCGACCATATCGGGCAGGTCTACAGTTGTTACTCTGCTTAGCAGTACAGCCATGACGGTTCCCAGTACGATAACTCCCAGGCTGAGCAGGTTCAGCCGGTATCCGCCACGTTGGAATGAACTGAAAAACCCGGGGCCTACCTGAAGTCCCAGTGCATAGACGAACAGCACAAGACCGAAACTTTCTGCATAGGTCAACATTTGAGGGTCTATACTGAATCCGAGGTGTCCGGCAAGGATACCCATGAAAAATACGAAAGTAACGCCTAAGGAGATTCCGAATATATGGATCTTCCCCAATCCAAGTCCCACAGCTGTGATAAGGGACAGGATAACGACTGCCTGCAAGGCAGATTGCTCAAAAAACAAATTGTATAACCATTCCATGCCGCAAAGATACGTACTTTTTTATTTCTAAGGGCCGTGAATTTATACGAATTTTATGTGAAGGCGTGACTTTCCTTGCCGGCAGGTGCGGGCAGGAAAATAAAAGAAGCGCAGGCTTCATGAACCGGTTGCGGCGTTGGACGCAAGGAGTTCATGAATTCTGCGCTTGAATAAACAGGCTTATAGCGTTGTTTAACGGATAAACAGCAGTTCGCGATATTTGGGAAGTGTCCACATCTGGTCGTCCACGATCAGTTCCAGCTGGTCAATGTGTTTGCGGATGTGTTCCAGCATCGGAGCAATGTTGTCGTGGTAAGCGATAGCCTTGGCACGTTCTTCCGTGATGCGGTTGGCTACCTTCCGGGCTTCGACCATAGCATCCACCTGTTCCTTGATGTAAGCCGTGTGACTGGCAATTTCACGGATGATTGCTATATTTTCAGCCGACAACTTCGCAGCTTCTTCTTCCGGGAAGAGTGCTTTGGTCTTATAGGCATTGTCGATCAGTTTGGTCTGATATTCGATAGCTACCGGAACAATGTGGTTCATAACCAGGTCACCCAGTACACGGGCTTCAATCTGTACCTTTTTAGTATACATTTCCCATTTTACCTCGTTACGTGCGGCAAGTTCCTTGCGTGTCATGACTCCGGTAGATTCAAACATCCGGATGCTTTCGGGCTTCAGGTAGTTGTCGAAGATCAGCGGGCAGCTGGTTTCGCAGTCAAGGCCGCGGCGTGCAGCTTCTTCTTTCCATTCGTCGCTGTAACCGTTTCCGTCGAAGCGGATAGGCTTGCATTCCTTGATGTAGCGGCGGATAACCTGGATGATCGCTGAAATTTTCGGCTCGCCTTTCTCGATCAGTTCATCTACGTCGTGTTTGAAGATGATGAGCTGCTCAGCCATGGCCGAGTTCAGAGCAATCATGGCGCTTGCACAGTTTGCTTCAGATCCCGGAGCACGGAATTCAAAGCGGTTTCCGGTAAATGCAAAAGGAGAAGTACGGTTGCGGTCGGTATTGTCCCGCATGATTTCAGGAATTTTACCGACATTCAACTTCAATTCGGTCTTTTCATCAGGACTCATCTTCTTACTGCTCACTTTCTGTTCGATTTCGTCCAGAATAGAATCGAGCTGTTGTCCCAGGAATACGGACATAATCACCGGTGGTGCCTCATCCCCTCCCAAACGGCGCTCATTTCCCAAAGAAACGATACAAGCTTTAAACAAGGCCTCCTGTTCCAATACAGCTTTTGTAGTAGCGACCAAGAAAACGAGGAATTGCATATTGGACTTCGGGTTCTTCCCCGGAGACAACAAATTCACTCCGGTATCCGTCAGTAAAGACCAATTGTTGTGTTTACCCGAACCGTTGATTCCTTTATAAGGTTTTTCATGCAACAATACCCGGAACTTATGATGTTTGGCAATCCGCTTCATCGTAGACATCAATAACTGATTATGATCCACAGCCAGGTTCGCTTCCTCGAAAATCGGTGCCAGTTCGAACTGATTCGGAGCACATTCATTGTGACGGGTTTTTGCCGGAATGCCCAGCCGATGGCACTCGTATTCGAGTTCATCCATAAAAGCATTTACCCGCTCGGGAATAGCCCCGAAATAATGATCTTCCAGCTGCTGATCTTTAGCTGCCGAATGGCCCATCAAAGTACGGCCGCACAATTTCAGGTCAGGCCGGGCATTGAACAAGGCTTCGTCGACCAGAAAATATTCCTGTTCCCATCCCAAGGTTGCCGTCACTTTTTCCACATCTTTATCGAAATACTGGCAAATGCCGACAGCTGCCTTGTCGATCAATGCCAAGGCCTTCAACATCGGCGTTTTATAATCCAGGGCTTCGCCCGTATAAGCCACGAATACCGTCGGTATACACAAGGTGTTGTTGTTGATGAAAGCAGGAGATCCCGGATCCCAGGCGGTATATCCTCTGGCTTCAAAAGTATTCCGGATACCGCCGTTCGGAAAACTCGATGCATCGGGCTCTTGCTGTACCAGCATCCGGCCGTCGAAGGCTTCTATCATACTTCCGTTTTTTTGCAAATCGATAAACCCATCGTGTTTTTCTGCCGTAGCTCCGTTCAGGGGATGAAACCAATGGGTGTAATGGGTTGCTCCCTTTTCTACAGCCCAGGCTTTCATCGCTGCAGCCACCTGATCGGCCAGTCCCCTGTCTATCGTCCCACCTTCTATCATCACCTTTTCCAATTTCTTGAAAGCTTCTATAGACAAATACTGACGCATTTTCTCTATGGTAAGTACATCACATCCGAAAATTTCAGATACCCGTCGCCGTTTTGGGACTTCTAAAGGTTTCCGATGAGCCAGCTCTTCTAATGCCGAGAATCTTATTTTTGCCATACAATCGATAAAAGATTAATTTTTTATATAACACCATTATTTTTCAGGGGCAAAAATAGAAAATAATACTATATTTTTACACATACCCCTCAAAATTACACACAAACACTTCAATTATCGAAAGTCTACACAAAATTGC